>Ga0315553_10004722_pt1 | contig 10216 bp, 6 predicted proteins | sample SalMarSW160140MG_FD_203099 | JGI IMG/M metagenome (GOLD analysis project Ga0315553, IMG submission 203099) | Salt marsh sediment microbial communities from the Plum Island Ecosystem LTER, Massachusetts, United States - Salt Marsh Sediment SW1601-40 ... | reverse complement strand
CTTTGCGGCAGGCAGCTCCTGTCTCTACTCTAAGATGGTGACGATGACGAGGGCTCCAGGAAAAGCGTAGCCCCGGCAGCTCAATATGGCAAAAGCAGAGGCGGTTTTTAGGCCCCTGTGAGCTGCCGGGGCCTCGTGATTATAGCATGGGACGAGGCACTGTGCCAGGTGCGGGTAACGTAATACCACGAGCCCCAATCATATAAAACTCAGCCCGTGTCTTCATTATTTTTTACCACCTATCTTGGACAAAAACCACTTGACAATGGAACAATTGTTCTAGTATAATGGTATTCCCCATTCCCTCGCGGGGCCAATGCGATGTCCAAGATTATCGGTGAACCGGTCAAGGTGCACGGCAAAGAAGACTCCGCTATAGAAGCTTTTATATGGAGAAAGCGTCTCTACCGGGTTGATGAGGTCATCGGCTGGTGGCGGGAGCCCGACGAGTGGTGGAACGGCAAGGCAGCGCGCTTTTTTGTGCGCGTTACCGCCACCAATTCCAGCACCGGGACCTACGAGCTTTACCGGCTGGGTAAGGAATGGTTCCTGCACAGAGTATTGGACTAGGGTATCAAAATGGGTTTTGTTCACCTGCACGTCCACTCACAGTACAGCTTCCTCGACGGTGCCTCTTCTCTGGACAGGCTCCTGGAGAAGGCGAAGGCGCTCGGCATGCCGGCCCTGGCACTCACCGACCACAACCGGCTGACCGGCGCAATAAAGTTTTATGAGAAAGCCAGGGCCCTGGGGATAAAGCCGATCATAGGCGCCGAGATCGATTTTGAGGGCGGTTATCACCTTACCCTGCTATGCAAGGATAGGAAAGGCTATTCCAACCTGTGTCGGCTGCTGACGGAGGCCCACCTGTCCAACCGGCACAGGCAGTCGGCAGCCACCAGGGAGATGCTGGTCAAGTTCCACGACGGCCTGATAGCCCTGTCCGGCTGCGGCCGGGGCGAGATACCGTTTCTCATGGGGAAGGGTAAGGCTAAGCTGGCGAAAGAGGCCGCCTGCTTCTACAGGGAGGTCTTCGGGGACAACTTCTTCGTGGAGCTCATACGCTACCCCTCGCGGGAGGGGATATCCGCTAGCCATTGGCTGGCCGGCTTTGCCAGGGAAGAGGGGATACCCGTGGTGGCTACAAACAACGTTCACTACGCCGACATGGAGGATTACCGGGTCAAGGAGCTGCTCAATGCCATCAACCGGAATACCCCAATCTCTGAGCTGGAGGGATATCGCACCATGGAGCAGTACCTCAAGTCGGCAGAGGAGATGGCGAGGCTTTTCCAGGACTTGCCCGAAGCACTAGCCACGACGGAGGAGGTCGCCTCGAGGTGCAACCTTGAGCTGGAACTGAGGAGGCCGCATTTCCCCAGATTTAAAGTCCCCGGAGGCGAGACCGAGTACAGCTACCTGGCGAAGGTAGCCCGGGCCGGGGCACTGAAGAGATACGGCAAAATAACGGGGAAAGTCGAGGAGCGACTGGAGCAGGAGCTGGACACCATCCGGGCCCTCGGTTTCTGCGGTTACTTCCTGGTTGTCTGGGACATCGTCCGCTGGGCCATGGAGCGCGGCATAAGGTGCCAGGCTAGGGGCAGTGCCGCGGACAGCCTGGTCGTTTACGCGCTGGACATCAGCACCGTCGACCCGGTAGAGCATGACCTGCTCTTCGAGCGCTTCATGCATCCACTTCGTCACCAGCCGCCGGACATCGACCTCGATATCGACCGGAGACGCCGGGACGAGGTCAGGGACTACGTTTACCAGAAATACGGCCACGAGAACGTGGCCTGCGTTGGCACCATCAACACCTACATGGCCCGGGGAGCCATACGGGACGTCGGCAAGGCCCTGCAGGTACCACGAGAAGTAATAGAGGAAGCCTGCAGGGGTATCCACTGGCTATCGGCCTCACAATTGCTGGAATGCTTGGATTCCCGTCCCGAGCTTAAGAAAAGCGAGATATATAGGCGGCCCGAGCTGGCCGAGTTTTTCAGGCTGTGCGCCGCTATTGACGGCTTCCCCAGGCACATGTCGGTCCACCTTGGGGGACTGCTCATTGGAGAAGGTAAGCTCTCCGCCCTTGTCCCCCTGGAGTGGTCCAGTGGTGGAGACGTCATCAGCCAGTACGACAAGGACGACATCGAGAAGCTAGGCATTGTAAAGATGGACCTGCTGGCGCTGCCGACGCTCACCGTTATAGAGGACACCCTGGCTGGCATTAAGAAGGACCATGGCATCGACGTTGACCTTGACAGGATAGACCGCGATGACCCGGAGGCCTTCGCCATGCTCCGCGACGGCAAAACTATCGGCACATTCCAGCTGGAATCACCGGCGCAGCGGGAAATGGCGGGAAGATTGTTACCTAACCGCTTCGAGGACATAATCGTCTCCATTTCCTTGGTCAGGCCAGGACCGCTCAAGTCAAACATGGACAAAATTTACCTCCCGAGGAGGCATGGAAGAGAGCCGGTGACCTATCTTCACCCCAGGCTCAAAAACGCCCTGAGCGAAACACTGGGGGTGATACTTTACCAGGAGCAGGTCTTGAAGGTGGCCCACGACCTGGCCGGTATGAGCTATGCTGAGGCGGACGGCTTCCGGAGGGCAATGACGCATGACCGCACCGAGGAGGAGATGGAGAAGATGCGAGAATCCTTCATGGTCTCCGCGGTCAGGCGGGGCGTGGGAAAAACTATCGCAAAAAGGGTGTTTGAGCAGCTGTCGGCTTTTGCTGCCTACGGTTTCTGCAAGGCCCACGCCGCCGCCTATGCCGAGCTTGCCTACCAGACCCTCTGGCTGAAGTGTCACTACCCTGCAGAGTTTTTTGCGGCGGTGCTCTCAAATCAGCCTGTGGGCTATTACCCGGCCCGGGTCCTGGTGGCTGAAGCCAGGAGAAGCAACGTTAGAATATTACCCGTAAATATCAACCGATCCACCGGGGAATACATTGTCGAAAATGGAGTCATCAGGGTCAGCCTCAGGCAGCTGAAAGGGATGTCGGCAGAGGCAGAGAAGTCCATACTGGGCGAGAGAGAAAAGGGCAGGTTTACTTCCTTGAGAGACTTTGTCCTGAGGACCAGCGTCAGCCGGCCAATCACAGAGAACCTAATCAGGGTCGGGGCTTTTGACCCCTTCGGAGCTAGGAGCCAGATGCTACTGGAACTACCCAAACTCATGGAGCTCAGGCACAGGACCGGCAACGGAATCGTGTCTCTTTTCGAGGATGTAAAGCCGGGGCCAACACTGGCTGATAATATTAATAGCGATGACAGAAAAACAAACATGATGGTGGAGAGGGAGCTACTGTCACTCAATCTGTCGGCACACCCTCTAGATTTTTGCACTATGGACGAAGGGGTGACCCAGATGAAGGACCTATACTCGATACCCAGAGGTAAGACGGTTAAGATTGCCGGCTCGGTCATCCGCTATCAGACGCCACCTACTCGGAACGACAACAGGGTGGTCTACGTAATCATGGAAGACGGGACAGGTGTGGCGGATGTGACCGTTTTCGGTGACATCCAGGAAAAGTGCGGGCAGGTCCTGTTCCGGGAAGGCTGGTTGATGGTACGGGGTAAGGTACAGAAGAGAGGCCCGAAGGCGCTTTCAATAATTGCTGAGGACTTGGCACCTTTAAACGTAAGCTAGTTTTTGAACAATTTGGCTTTTTGTTTGATTCTTTAGGCTTGTTATGCCTCACACACTACGAGATGCCTTCAAGTATTTTCCAAACTCTATAGTAATCTTGGCCATCTTGACCAAGCGCGCTTATCCAAATCTTTTGATCGGCTTGAGCTAATTCAGCGCGTAGTTGTGATAAGGGAATATGCCTTGCCTTAATGTCAAGAGTATTTGAGAGCGGTTGTGCGGCTCTTCGCGGAACACCTAGTAATCTCAGTGCAATAGCTTCATCAGTATTAACCCCGTAGTAGACGTAAGCCGGTAGATTGCGAATACTTTGCTGTTCCTCCTCGGGTATGTTTTCTAAGAGATCACCGATATTTAGTACCTGAAGTGCTGATAAGCCCCATGATGCTGTTTGAATAAGCTTCCCGAATAGGTTTTTACAACAATTTGTGAGAGCTTTGGTTGGTTCCACGGGATTCTCCTGCGCGTCCTTTGAAAAGTATTCTTTGGCCATTTCTGTTAGGCTAGCTCCATTTACCCAACTTCGAACCATTCGCGCCAATAAGTCACCATCTGGACCACGTCCACCAGTTGCTGCCCTAAGATTCTCGCGTAATTCGGGCACATTTAATAAAATACCCATCAGCTTCTGTAAATTTCGAACGTCACCGCCAAACAGGTGTTTTGGATCCCAGACGCCTTTTGTAATTCGTTCTTCGGATAGTTTCATCAGAGTTGCGCTCACGCTCTCCCAAGAAAAGCCAGTATTATCAACTAATTTTAGAGGTTTCCCGCTCAGATGCTCGGCATAGTCAATCACAGCTGAGATTAATCGGTTGGCCCAATCGGTATTGGTTCGTCTTAGATCCTGAAAGCCAAGAGTCCCGCGCATGACTTGCTCAATCTCATGTACGAATCGATCAGAATCTCCAATCTGACGATAAGTATGCGCTAGATACTGTAAAAAGGCTGACCATTCAGGCTTATGGTGTAGCTGCTGCAGGTCGAGATGCCCCATGTCAACTATTGCACTTCTAACCATTTCGATTAAAGCTGAGTTCAATGCAGAAACACTTTGGCTAATAAATTGACGTAATTCTTCAGCCTTCGCTTCATTTCTAGCAGCTAATGCAATAATCCCAACACTACCTTGCTCAACCCGCCCGGCACGCCCTGCAATATTCCAGAAATCTTCGGGGGGCATTTCAGTCATTCCCAGTTCGACCTGGTAATATTTATTTTGGGCAAGCACAACACTTGAAATGGGGAAGTTCACTCCTTGAGCAATAGTAGTGGTTGCCACAAGTATATTAATATCCCCGTTCTCTAGTAGCCATTCCATTAGCCCTCGAGCTTCGTCTGATAAACCACCATGATGGATGCCGACACCGTACTCCAACAGTTCGCAAAGTTCAAAATCATCTCCGTATTCGCTTGCTAGATAACGTTGAACAAGTTGCACATTACTATTTGCGCCGCATTTCCCACCGCTCTCTTTGAAAAGACTAGCTAAACTCCAAACCCAGTCGGGTCTCGAAGAAAGTATAATTACAGGCCCACGATTTCTCAAATGTTGAGCAGTTACAGCGGCCAAGCTACTCGCATTATTACTTACTTTAGACCAACTTAAGTTTAGTATATTCTCAGAGCTAAGCTCTAATCGTTCAGGCACCGTCAAGGTATTCTTGCTAGTATGTACGGTTTCTAAATTAATGTGAAATTGACTAGTGCCGAGGCCTTTTTGAGGTGTGCTCAATACTATAGCCCGATCATTGGGCTGCCAATCAATGGCGAGAGAGATGTCATCGTAGCTATCAGGTGCGAGCCAGCGGGCTATTTCTGAAGCATTTTCAATAAAAGGGGTTAATAGAAGGAATTGAGCATGGCGACATTCTCTATTTATGGTTGCTAAGAGAAGTTCAAGTTTGATCCCACGTTCTCTTTGTTCAAGGTTGTGGGCTTCGTCGACCACAACGAGAGTAAGTGGTCTTCCGATCCTTTCTTCCCATCCTCCGCGAAGCATGAGATCTAGTTTCTCTGGAGTTGTAACTAAGACCCGGAAACGAGTAGAATCGTCTTGATCGGTTAACAGGTTCGTTTCTTGATCATCGACTTCTAGTGCTGGACTAACTCGCTCTACATTTATTCCCAACGGTGCAAAATCACGTCTAAGCCGAACGCTTATTTGATTGACTAACGCCCGGGTTGGAACTAGGTAGGCAATCCACCCTCTCTCTCTGTCAAACTGATTTAGAGCTTGCAGAATCCTGAACTCTGATATAAAAGTTTTACCGCTTGACGTCGGCAGATTTATAACCACGGAACGATAACTTGACCCCAAAAGCCCTTTTTCGCGTAACGCATATCTCTGTGGCGGTAGCATCTCGAAGATAGGATTTACTTGATCACGAGATGTTAGGTTATGAATAAATTGAGTTACTCGAGAATTGACTGCACGGGTGACAGTCCAAATACAGTTATCAACTAGTTGTTTTGCAGTACGTCGTAATAATCGAGTAAGAGATTCCAACTCGACAAGTTCAGCGCGAGAAATTGCAATCAGAGCACGATCAAATTGAGAATCTAGTTGCTCTCGGATATCAAAATGGCCTTCTACTTCGCCTTGTGTAGTATATATGGCCAATATTTCTGCAGCCTTCGTTAAGTGGTAGAGTACGATAAGTTCCCAAGCGGCTGATGCTTGAGCAGTCTCTATGTTATCCAGATATTTAGACTCAAAATCGCCTTGTCGCTCCCTTAGTTCTTTAATATTGACCTGTACTGCGTCAAAATCTGGCCATCCATTTTTACGAATTAAACGCAACCATATATCTAAAACAGTAGACCATGTGCGTTCGCTCCAAGACTCCGATTGTAATGGTAATTTCGGCCAAGGACGTTCTTTTAGAAAACGCGCAGCATCCGTGCTGCGATCAGCTAAGATTGCTAAGCAGCATAGGCGTAAGTACATTTTCGCTGTGTCAAGAGCACTATCTGGAGCTGGCAAAACACGCATCAATTGAAATGCAGAATTGCTAGCGTGACGTAGAGTGTCTAATTGGTCTTCCTCATCAAGCAAATCTAAGGCGGCAATCTCATGTAATTCAGCCATATGCCTAAGATTCTCATCTTCCAAATCGATAGTTTCGGTAATAGCATGTGTGATCAAGCGACGTGCCGATTCATCGCGCGATTCTTTTAGTTGCTCTTGATCCAATATATTCAAAATCCAAGAATCCATGTACTACTTCCCGCTTACTATTGAAGGCCATTGATTGATAGGAGAAGGTAGATACCAAGCACAAAGATCCATATTCGTTGGCACTTGTACGACCGCTGATAATGCGCCTGCCCTGCCTTTAAGATCTAATTGGTTGGGGGGGTATCTCGAATGAGTATACCTAACAAAGCTATATTTCTACCTCCGGAGTCAAGGTAGTTCTTAGTTGCCCCCTGGAATAGTGGCCAAAACTCTGTGTTCTTGCATCTTAAAAGTAACCACTTAATTAAGGAACGATGGACCTGTAAATTATTAGCAAGCTTATCTAATTGATGGGTCATGCCACTTCTACCATACATTATCTGTGGCGGAGTATCTGTATCTGTCGAAGTCTTTACTTCACCCAAAGCAAACTTAGCCGTGTTATTTATTTCTATAAACCCTACTAGATCTGCCCCGGGAAGGCTAGCCTTTGGTGTGCGTTTGTCTCGCTCCTTATTCCAAGGCCACTTTATCTCATATTCCTCTTCTAGTACACATTCCGCTAATGCCTCACCAATCTCCCAAGGTTCTGGATCTGGTGCTGGAGCATTGAGTATACGTTTTAAAGTGTCAACAGCCATGTCAGTAGAAGCTAGGGCGCTTAGATCAGATTCAAAGGTAGCACTAACTTCCTCGTCCTTTAACCGAGCGCATACTGAGTTAACAAGATAAGAGTTAAATTCAGAATCGTTGGTAACTAATTTCCCACACCCGCTAACACATCCCTCTGAACATGTGTAACAGACCGTGTATGAAAGCAAGCTAAGCCCCACCTCGTATCGCGTTGCAGTCTAATTGTAGTCTTTGCCCATGTTGCTTAAATCATACTCCGATTTAAAAAACTGTCAAGCAGATGGCCATGTCTCCATCCCTTCAGTTAAACAATTTGACGATTGTTCACCGCCTATTAAAAAGGTCTGCCAGATTTCACGCCTGACACCCACGTCTATTCGACCAGAACAAAAAAGGAACTATTATTGCCTATGTCTAGCAGGTCTAGCGTCAGAATGGTTATGTCTTGTTCACGTTCTGAGATAGGCGTATAATTACCGTAGCAAAAACCGCCAATTATTAACATAAAATGAGGGAGAATTATGTTTACAAATCAACGTTATATCGAGGTAAATCGAGAGGAAAGGCATTTCTGCGCTTTGTTTGTGCACGCTTTACTGTCATCAGGTTGTATAAGAACCAATTTCACTGAATTAATCTCATCTAAATGCAATATCAAACTGGATCCAGAACGAATGGAAATATTTCTGGAGGCTGCAGCATTACGTGATTATTGGAAAGATTTGGGTGACTCAAAAAAGTACGATAATAGCACCCATGATAATCGAAGACAGGTCTTGAACAAGATGGTTGAAGACAGAGGTTACAGCGCAAGTATAATCGATGAGTACTCGTTCTTCTGGACGAATGGTATTGACGGCAGTAAAACTAAGCTATGGAGTCCAGGTCACTGGAGTTCATCTGCGATAGAAAAGTCGCCATTGCCTGATTTAATAAATGTAAAATGGGCTTTCAATGCGAAGCCAGATATTATGATAATCTCCGAAGATTGTTCGATTCTGATTGAAGGAAAACTCGAATCACCAGAAGGTAAATACGGTGTATCCGGGCAGGGGCAAGAAGAAACTCAACGACTAATAGCGCACTTATTGAAAGAATTGGTACCAGCATTTTCACAGATTGAGTTTCACAATATGCTGCTGGCGCTACGCTCCCCTAAAAATGAAAGGTGGCCACTGTACATCACATGGGAAGACGTAATCAAAATAGTTGAACCAGCATCCCTGGATACATTTACTCAAGAATGTTTTAAACAACTACAAATCAGATATTTCGCCAATAACTGATAATATAAAAGCGTGAAAATATGAAAAGAAGGCTTCTTTCCAAGAGCAAATACCTTAACGGACTTCAGTGTCACAGATACTTGTGGCTGCTTTTCAATGACAAGGATAAAGTACCGCAGCCTGACGCTTCTACCCAACATGTTTTCGATGAAGGGCATCGAATTGGCGAACTGGCGAAACGCTTGTTTCCAGATGGCATTGATATTTCATCTGAAGATTTCATCGGGAATTTAAATAAGACTAAGGAACTATTGTCGGTCAATCGGCCACTATTCGAGCCTGGATTCTATGTTGACGGTTATTTCGCACGATTGGACATCTTGAATCCTGTGGGCGACGGTACATGGGATATCTATGAAGTGAAGGGATCAACCACGGTAAAAGACGTCAATATCCACGATGTTTCTTTCCAGAGACATTGCGCCCAAAAAGCTGGACTATCTATCCGTAAATGCCACATCGTTCATATCAATAACCAATATGTGAAGAATGGCGACATCGACCCACAGGAGTTGTTCGCTGTTGAAGACATCACCGAGCAAGTCGATGAAATAGCGGGTGGAGTCGAAGGCCGAAGTGAGGAAATGTGGGAGATAATTGCCTCACCAACATGTCCAGATATTGGAATAGGGCCCCATTGCAGCGACCCCTATGATTGTCCGGTGACCTGGTGTCGAGAATGCCTGCCCGAACATAATATCTTCAACCTCCACCGCGGTGGCAATAAATGCTTTGATATGTTCAATCAGGGTATCTTTTTCGTGAAAGATATTCCGGCAGATATCAAGCTTTCGGCGATTCAGCAGATTCAGAAGACATGCGAGATCGACGAACAACCACATATCGACAAGGAAGCTATTCAAGAGTTCATCGACTCATTACAATATCCTCTTTATTATCTGGATTTCGAAACCTTCAATCCCGCTATACCGATTTACGAAGGAACCCGGCCGTACCAAAAAGTTCCTTTCCAGTTTTCTCTCCACATTGTTAGTAGTCTAGGCGCAGAGCCGGAATATTATGGTTTTCTTGGCGATGGCACTGAAGATACGAGGCCGGCTTTCTTGGCTGAGTTGAAAGGTGTCCTTGGTGGTCGTGGCAATATCGTGGTTTACAATCAGTCGTTTGAAAAGGGTGTCTTGGCGGAACTTGGTGAGGCTTTCCCGGACTATGCCGTTTGGGTTCGGGAAATCTGTGCTAGAGTCGTTGATCTTTATGCGCCTTTCAGGAGCTTCAGTTATTACCACCCGAAACAGCAGGGGAGCGCGTCTATCAAGAAAGTACTTCCTGTTTTGACAGGTAAAGGATATACTGGCCTGAATATATCCAAAGGTGACGATGCGAGTCTGGCGTTCTGATCTGCCCCCAATAACGATACCACCTTTTAGGTCAAAGCTTCACTCATTATCGCCTCTGGAGTGGGAGGCCGGTAACCAAGCGAGCTATGAGGTCG
>Ga0315553_10004721_pt1 | contig 10218 bp, 8 predicted proteins | sample SalMarSW160140MG_FD_203099 | JGI IMG/M metagenome (GOLD analysis project Ga0315553, IMG submission 203099) | Salt marsh sediment microbial communities from the Plum Island Ecosystem LTER, Massachusetts, United States - Salt Marsh Sediment SW1601-40 ... | reverse complement strand
TCCGGTGAGGCGCAGGGTATCCCACACGCGACCCGCGAGGGGTGACAGGAGCGGGAGGGTCCGACCGCACGGGCACGGGGCCCCCCGGAAGGCCGCGCGGTCGCCCGTCCGCACGTTGAACAGCACGCTGGCGCGATTGTGCAGGTTGGACACGACGACCTCCCCCGTCTCGCCAGGCTCGACGTCCCGCCCGTGGGAATCCACGACCCGCACCGCACACAGATCCACGTTGAGATGGTACCCGTCGCGGCGCTCGCACTCGAATCCGATCCGTCCGGCCTCGATGGACGAGTAATTGGACAGGATCCGGCACCCGCGCTCCTCGGCCCGCCTTCGTCCGCCGACGCTCATCGCGTCGCCGCCATAGACCCACGCTCGTGGGAGCCACGTCTCCCGCTGACTCCACGCCGACCATCGGAAGAACCGCTCCGCGACCGAGCCGTGGGAATAGACCACCGCCGGGCGCGCCCGGTCGAGCCGTTCGGCGATCTCGGCGCACGGAAGGTCCGCCGCGATCCGCTGGCGCTTCACAGTTCCGGGAGGCATGACGATCCGGGCGTCCAGCCAGCGTCGCATGGCCAGGCTCGTCGATCGCTCCGGAAAGATCCACAGCTGTCTCCGGCCCCATGCCGTCCCTATCAGCTCGGCGACGACGGGCCGATCCCGTTCGGCCGCGGCCAGCTTGAGCAGCAGGTTCCGGGCGTCCCAGCGGAAGGCCCTCGGCACGCCGGTCGAGCTCCCCGAGCTCCGCAAGGTCAGAGTGTCCTGGTCCGCCACGCCGGACGACCGGAAGGCGTCGGAGTTCACGCGCCACGTCTTCCCGTCGATCAGCGGCAGCCGCTTCAGGTCTTCCACCGTCTGGAAGTCGGCAGGCGTAAGACGGCGCTCGTCCATGGCGGCGCGCCAGAACGGGACCGTCTCCCAGGCGTGGCGCACGATCTGCCCCAATCGCTCCCGCTGCTGGCGCTCGATCTCGTCCGGCGGCAGGAACGGCACGCGGCGCTGACGCCGCGCCTCGAGCGCGACGCGCGCCGTGTCCGACAGGCGGCGGATCAACCCCATCGCCGGACGAAGGGCCGGACCTTGCCGCCCGGCGTTCGCTCGACGTCCTCGACGTAGCGCACCTGGATCTGGACGTCGGCGCCGAGGCGCTCGGCGAACTTCCGCCGCATGCGGTCGGAGAGGGCCTCCCGCTCCGCGCCGGGCGACGTCACCAGCGCCACGCGAAACTCTCGCGGGCCGTCCTGGACGACCTGGTATTGCCGGACCTCATCCTCCTCGGTGAACAGCGTGCGCACCGCCAGCGGATGCACGCGCCGCCCGTCCGGCGTGGCGATCCAGTCGTCGTCCCTCTCTTGCGGGGCGGTCACGCGCGGCAGGGTCCGGCCGCAGTCGCACGGCTCCTCGAGCAGGGTCACCCGGTCTCCGAGCCGGTAGTTGAGCAGGACCGTCCCCCGGTTGACGAGGTTCGACACCACGAGCGACCCTTCGCGGCCCGCGCCCACCGGGCGCCCCCCTTCGTCGACCAGGCGCACCGGATACAGGTCGACGTTGACGTGGATCCCGGCCCCTTGCCCGCACTCGAAGCCGATCTTGAGCGCCTCGACGGCCTGGTACGTGCCAAGCACCGGGACGCCGAAACCCTCCTCGATCAAGACCCGATCGGCCGGAGCGAGAGGGTCCGAGCTGTAGGTGACGGCCGCCAGGCCGGGGAGCCGAAGGCCGTGCGACTCGAGGAACCGGAACAGGACGCCCAGGTACGACCCGTAGCCGTGCACGACGTGGGGTCGGAACTCGGCCATCCGGTCGGCATTGCGTCGCGGGTCCTCGAGCAGGGAGAAGTACTCCCGCGTGACGCGCCCGGCGGTCGGCAGCCGGGTCCGGCGACGCACGAACTCCTGCAGCGCCGGCGCCGCGGAGTACGGCGGTGCGAGAACCGCTTCGCGGTATCCGGCCAGCCGGCCCACGTGACGGGCCACGATCGAGCGCTCGCGCTCGCCGTGCGCCGCGTTCATCAGCACTCCCCACGGGTGGTGCCAGACCTCGCGCGGGGCGCCGGTCGTGCCGCCGCTTCTGAGCACGACGCACTCGTCGCGCGACCAGCGCGTCGAGCGGAACGAGTCGGGGCTCTCCTGCAGCTCGCGCCGGCCGACCAGCGGCAGCCGCGCCAGATCCTCGGGTCGATCGAAGTCCTGGGGAGAGGCGCCGAGCCGTCCCAGCGCCTCGCGATAGTGGGGGACGCTGCGGGAAGCGTGGCGCAGGATGCTCTGGATCCGCCGCCGCTGCAGCCGGCGCAGGGCCTCCGGAGAGCGGAACGGAACCCGCGCCTGCAGCCGGGCGTGCGCGACCAGGAACGCGGTGCGGGCGAGGCGACGCATGGCCCCCGCGTTCAGCCCGTCGTTCGCGTCGGCCTACGCGCCTGGTTCCCGAGTCGCGCGGCGCTCAATGGACCGCCGCCCCTTTCAACTGCCGGACCATCGACTCGACGACGTCCCGCGCGTCGCCGAACACCATCATCGTGTTCTCGCGATAGTACAGCGGGTTGTCGATCCCCGAGAAGCCCGGGCTCAGGCTGCGCTTGACGACCATCACCGTGCGCGCCCGAAACACCTCCAGGATCGGCATCCCGTAGATCGGGCTGCCGGGCTTGTCCAGCGCGTCGGGATTCACGATGTCGTTGGCTCCCAGGACGAGGACCACGTCCGCGTCGTCGAAGTCCGCATTGATGTCGTCCATCTCGAACACCTGGTCGTACGGCACGTCGGCCTCGGCGAGGAGCACGTTCATGTGCCCGGGGAGCCGTCCAGCCACGGGGTGGATGGCGAAGCGCACCCTGACGCCCGCCTCCTCCAGCAGCTCGGTCAGCTGCTTGGTCGGGTGCTGGGCCTGAGCCACCGCCATGCCGTAGCCCGGCACGACGATCACGTCGCGCGCGCCGCGCATGAGCTCGACGGCCGTCTCGACGTCCCCGACGTTGACCCCCTTGGCGATCGCCTCGCTGGTGATCGACCCCGGCGCCTCCGCCACCGTGTCGCCTCCACCGAAGCCCCCCAGCAGGACCGACCCGATCGAGCGGTTCATGCCGCGGCTCATGATGATCGACAGGATGGCCCCGCTCGACCCGACCAGCGCGCCGGTGATGATCAGCAGATCGTTGCCCAGGACGAAACCCGTCGCGGCGGCGGCCCATCCGGAGGCCGAGTTCAGCACCGACACGATGACCGGCATGTCGGCGCCGCCGATGGCCAGGATGGCGTGCGCCCCCACGACGCCCGCCAGGACGACGGCCAGATAGAGCGGCAAGCTGGCGGGCGAGTGCACGTACCAGCCGGCCAGTCCAGCCAGGGCCAGGACGAACCCGGCGTCGATCGCGTGGCGCCCGGGAAGGGTCAGCGGCTTGCCGCCGATCGTGCCACGCAGCTTGGCGAACGCCACGACCGATCCGGTGAACGTCACCGCACCGATGATCGCCCCGAGATAGATCTCGATCCGCTGGACGCCCCCGGCGTGGAGCTCGTGATGGTGTGTGGCCAGCGCCACGAGCGTCGCGGCGGCCCCGACGAACGAGTGCAGCAGGGCGACCATCTCGGGCATGGCCGTCATCGGGACCCGCGTCGCCAGCACGGCGCCGAGACCTCCACCGAGCAACCCTGCCAGGCCGATCAACGCGTAGCCCCGCAGGCCGGGCACGACGAGGGTCGCTGCCAGCGCCAGGATCATGCCGCCGATCCCGTACAGGTTCCCGCGCTTGGCGCTGGCCGGCGTCGAGAGGCCCTTCAGCGAGAGGATGAAACATATCGCCGCGACGATGTAGGCCAGTGGGACGAAGGTCATCGGCGCCGGAACAGGTTCAGCATGCGGTGCGTCACCCAGAATCCGCCGACGACGTTGATCGCCGCCAGGAACACGGCCGCCAGGCCGAGCCACCCGCCTAGATCCAACGTCCCCATGCCGGCCGCCAGGATGGCGCCGACCAGAATGATCCCGCTGATCGCGTTGGTCACCGACATGAGCGGCGTGTGAAGGGCCGGGGTCACCTTCCAGATGATTTGCCAGCCGACGAAGCACGCCAGGACGAACACTGTCAGGTGGCCGAGGAATTCCGTCATCGCGCCTCCTGGCCGGCCGGCGCGGGTCGCGCCATCGCGGCGGTCGTCGAGCGACGGTCCTCGCCGTCCAGCAGGATCGCCGTGGCCCCGGCGATCTCGTCCTCCGGGTCGACGACGGCCCGATCGGCCTCCTTCGACCACAACGCCGTCACCAGGTTCAGGACGTTCCGCGCGTAGAGCTGACTGGCATGGATCGGCACCCGGCTGGCGAAGTTGGTGAAACCCAGGATCGTGACGCCGTTCTCCACGACGACCTCGTCGGGGCGCGTCGAAGCGCAGTTGCCCCCCTGGTCAGCCGCCAGGTCGACGATCACCGACCCGGGGCGCATATCGCGTGCCATCTCTGCCGTCAGGAGGACCGGCGCGCGGGCTCCGCGGACGAGCGCCGCCGAGATCACGATGTCGGTCTCGGCGAGATGCTTCGCCAGAAGCTCGCGCTCCAGGCGCAGGAACTCCTCGGGCTGGGCGGCGGCATAGCCGCCGCCCGTCTCGGCCCCCGGCGGAAGGTCCAGGTCCAGGAACCGGGCGCCCAGCGACTCGACCTGCTCGGCCACGGCCGGCCGCGGATCGAAGGCCCGCACGACCGCACCCAGGCGCCGCGCGGTGGCGATCGCCGACAGCCCGGCGACTCCCGCCCCGATCACCAGGACCTGCGCTGGCGCGACGGTCCCGGCGGCCGTCATGAGGAGCGGGAAGAACCGGCCGTACGCCGCCGCGGCGTCGATCACGGCGCGGTACCCGGCGATGTTCGCCATCGACGACAGGGCGTCCATCTTCTGCGCCCGGGCGATGCGCGGAATGGCCTCCATCGCGAGAGCGGTGACGCCGCGCTCGGCGAGGGCGGCGAACGCCTCCGGCTCGTCGTCGGGATACAGGAAGGACACCAGGATCGCCCCGCGGGCGATTCTCCGGGCCTCGTCCGCGGTGGGGGGCCGCACCTTCAGGATCATCTCCGCGCCCCACGCCTCGGCCGCGTCGACGATCGCGGCTCCAGCCGCCTGATACATGTCGTCGATCGCCGCCGCGGTCGCGCCCGCGCCGGTCTCGATCGTCATTTCCGCGCCCAGCGCGACGAGCTTGCCGACCGATTCGGGAGTAGCGCCGACGCGACGCTCCCCCGGGCGGCTCTCCTTGACGACGGCGATGCGCATGGTCCTCTCCGGGAAACGGACCGATCGGGTGCAGGCCGGCCCCAATCTATCGGTCGATCCCGTCCATCGCACACGCCTCGGACGGCGCGCGAAGAGAATCGCCCAGTCGGGTCCCTAGGCCAGCGTCGCGTCGACCTCGATCTCGACGCCGCCCAGCGCCCTGGACACCGGGCACCCGTTCTTCGCCTGCGTGACCTGCCGCTGGAAGGCGGCCTCGTCGACCCCAGGCACGTCGGCGTCGGTCTCGAGCACGATGCGCGTGATGGCAAAGCCGTCGTCCCCCTTCTCGAGATGGACGGTGGCCGTGGTCTCGATCTTCTTCGGCTCGTGCCCGGCCTCTGACAGGCCGTGGGCGAGGGCCATCGAGAAGCACCCGGCGTGGGCCGCCCCGATCAGCTCCTCGGGGTTGGTGCCCGGCCCTTCCTCGAACCTGGAGCGGAAGGAGTACTGGCCCTTGAAGGCCCCGCTGCCGAATTCCATCGTTCCGCGGCCGTCCTTCAGGTTCCCCTGCCAGACGGCGTTCGCGCTGCGCACGGGCATGTCGATCCTCCTCGATGCGGTGGGTGCGAAAGGTTCCGCTAGAACATCTTGTGCATGTCGCCGCAAGCCACGACCTGATCGTCGGAAACGACCTCCAGCGTATACGAGCCGTCCACGTCGAGCCCCTGGTCGAGCGTGACGGTCGCGCTGGCCGTCCCGGCGTCGCTCGTCTCCAGCTCGGGGAACGTGCCCTGGATCGGAGCCCCCTCGTCGCCGCACGCGCCGGCGCGGAGGCGCCAATCGTAGGTCGTCCCGGGTTGGGCGCCCGACAGGGTCAGGTTGGCGCGCGTCTGGTCGGCGCCGACCAGGGTGACCGTCGCGAAGCCGCTCAGCGAGTGGCCCCCGACCCCCTGCACGTCGGCCGTCCAGCCGCCCGATACCGGCGTCGTGTCGACATGATGGCCGCCTCCGCACGCCGCGAAGCTGGCCAATCCGACCGCGACGACGAGCGGGCTCTTCCAGCTGACGTCGAACATGTCCTCCTCCTCTCTCGAATTCCGTCCCCCATCATCCGCCCGACGCCGTGTGGCGAGTAGAAGATATCTGACGCGCGTGGGGGGCTCACTTCACGATCGATCTCGGTTCGGGACCTCGACGGCGACGCAAAGCCGCTCGACGCCGGAGGCGGGCGCGTCCCCCAGGTGACACCGCAGGACGCGACGGCCGGCGTCGAGGAGCGCCTGGCGATCGCCCTGCGCCTGGGCCGCCTCGAGGATCCCGAAGGTCAACGACGAGGCACCGCCGTCATCGTCGGGGATCTCGATCTTCTCCGCCGGGTCGGCGGTGAGCTGCAGGAACAGGCCGTTCCCGGCATCGCCCTTGTGGAGTTGCCCGGTCGAGTGGAGGAAGCGGGGGCCGAAGCCGACCGTCGTCGCGAGGCGGGTCCGGTCGAGGATCGCGCGCCGCAGCCCGTCGAGGCCCTGCGCCATCTCGCCCGACGGCGGCAGGAACGCCTGGATCGCGACGTAGTCACCGGGCTTCCCCTGGGCCAGAAAGCCCGTCACGGCGGCGTCGAGACTCGCCGCGTCGAAAGCGGCGTAGACCGTCACGCCGTCGGCCGCGAGGGTGGGCTCCGGGTCTGCCAGACGACCCTCCCGCCGGTACTCCTCGACTTTCGCCCGGGCGGCGTGCTTGGCCGCCTCGACGTTCGGCTGGTCGAACGGGTTGATGCCCAGGAAATGACCCGCGACCGCCGTGGCGAACTCCCAGCGGAACATCTCGCCGCCCAGCTGGAGCCGGTCGTCGAGCTCGATCCGGGCCACCGGATGGCCGGCCGCGGAGAGCGCCTCGAACCACTCCTCGTCTAGCGGCTCCCCCGCCATGCTCAGACCGACGAACACGCGATCTCCACCGTACGCCGCCGGATCGATCGCCGGCTCGCCGACCACGGGCAGGATCCCGCGCCCTGCCTTGCCCGTGCTCTCGGCGACGAGCTGCTCGATCCAGGCCCCGAGGGAGGCCAGGGCGGGGGACGGGACGAGCGTCAGCTTGTCGCGCCCGGCCACGGCCAGGGTCCCGAGCATCGCCCCCAGGCGGGCACCGGGATTTCCGGGCACGTCCTCGCCGCGGGCTCGGCACGTCTCGGCCATCTCGCGGGCGCTCGCCAGGAGGCCCGCCAGATCGGCGCCGATCAGACCGCCGGGCACGAGACCGAAGTCGATCAGCGCCGAGTACCGGCCCCCGACCTCCGGATCGGCGCCGAACACGGCGCGAAAGCCGTGGCCGTGGGCCAGACGCTCGAGCGGGCTCCCGGGATCGGTCACCGCGACGAAGCGCCGTTCGGGCTCGTCGATCGCCTCCGCCGTCCATCGGTGGAAGGCGCGAAAGAACGACAGGGTCTCGGTCGTCGTGCCCGACTTGGAGGAGACGACGAACAGCGCCCGCTCGAGGTCCAGATCGTGTCGCGCCCGGCGGACGGCCCACGGGTCGGTCGAGTCGAGGATCCGCAGGTCGACATGCCCTGGTGCGACGCCGAACACTGCGCGGAACACCTCGGGCGCCAGGCTCGATCCGCCCATCCCGAGGAGTCGCCCCTGATCGAGACCCTCCTCGCGAACGGCCGCGACGAAGTCGTCGATGGCCTGCAGCCGCTCGGCCGACGACCAAGGGGCCTCGAGCCACGCCAGGCGATCGACGATCTCCTCTGGATCCTCGCGCCACACGGTATGGTCGCGATCCCAGATCCGTTCCACGATCTCTTGCGCCGCGAGCGTCGTCAGCGCGGCGTCGACGGCGGCGGCGTATTCTCCCAGCGACCATCTCATATCTTCCCTCCGTCCGGAAGTTCGTCCGCGCGCAATGCTAATGCGGGTGACCGGCGCGGGCGAAGCGCTTCGCGGCGCGTAGACTTCGATGCGGCCCAAAGAACCCACGCGACTCAGGAGGGCAATCCGTGAGAGCGGTCCGCTTCCATCGCACCGGCGATGCCGACGTCCTGCGAGTCGACGACATCGAGGCTCCCGAGCCGGGCCCTGGCGAGATCCTCGTCCGCCTGCGCGCGATCGGCGTCAACTTCATCGACGTCTACCTGCGCCGGGGCAGCTACGATCCGGGCCCGCTGCCGGCCATCGCCGGCAAGGAAGGCGCGGGCGAGGTCATGGCCCTCGGCGAGGGAGTCGACCAACCGGCCGTCGGCGAGCGGGTGGCTTTTTTCGACGCGCCGGGAGCGTACGCCGAGCAGGTCGTGATCCGGGCCGAGCGCGCCCTCCCGATCCCCGCCGCCCTGGGCTGGCCGGTCGCCGCCGCGCTCCCCCTGCAGGGCCTGACGGCCCACTACCTGACGCACACCATCGCTCCCTTGAAGGCCGGCCAGCGTGTCCTGATCCACGCCGCGGCGGGTGGCGTCGGGCACCTCGCCGTCCAGATGGCGGTTCTGGCCGGGGCCGAGGTCTTCGGCACGTGCTCGACGGCCGACAAGGCCGCGCGCGTATCGGCCCTCGGGGCGCGACACGTCATCCGGTACGACGAGACGGACTTCGTCGCGGCGGTCCTCGACGAAACGGACGACGCGGGGGTCGACCTGGCGATCGACGGTGTGGGTCGGGCCACGTTCGAGGGTTCGGTGCGGGCGACTCGGGTGCGCGGCCACGTGATCCTGTTCGGTCAGGCCAGCGGCGAGCCCGATCCGATTCGCCCGAGGGCCCTGCTCGGGAGCCGCACGTTGACCACGGCCAGCCTGTTCGCCTACACGCGGACGCGCGCCGAGCTCCTCGAGCACGCCCGACCGGTGCTCGAGTGGGCCGCCGAGGGCCGCCTGGTCCCGATGATCGACCGCGTCCTGCCGCTGGCCGAGGCGGCCCGCGCCCACGCGCTCCTGGAGGGGCGCCGGACACAGGGCAAGGTGATCCTCGATCCGACGGGGGATCTGGCCGGCTAGAGGCCCTCCGCGAGCGCCTCCAGCCGGTCGATCGTCCCGCGCAGATCCTCGTCGGTGGTGCGCGGATTGATCGTGCACAGCCGGAGCGCAGTGCGGCCGTCGAGAACCGTCGAGCTGAGATACGCGTAGCCGTCGGCCAGGGCCGCCTCCGGCAGGGCCGCCGTCACGCGGTCGCCCGCTGCTCGATCGGAGTCGGCCCAGCGGAAGGCGACGATCCCCAAGCTCGCCGGGTGGGCGATCTCCCAGCACGGCCGACCAGCGAGAATCCGCTCGGCCTCCACGGCGCGCTCGATCCCGTGCTCCACGGCCGCGCGGAACGCGTCCAGCCCGAACGCCTGGACCGACCACCACAGCTTGAGTGCCCGCCCGGCGCGCGTCAGCTGGACGCCGCGGTCGCCGAAATTGACCTCCTCGGCGCCACGATGGACGTCGCGCAGGTACTCCGGCCGGGCGTGGAACGCCTCCGCCAGACGCACCCCGTCCCGGACCAGCGCGCAGCCGATCTCGAACGGCTGGAACAGCCACTTGTGGGGGTCGAGGGCCAGCGAGTGGGCGCGCTCGATGCCGGCCAGGGCGGCGCGTCCGGCCGGGCACAGCAGCGCCCCACCACCGTACGCCGCGTCGACGTGGAGCCACACGTCTTCGCGCTCGCACAGGTCGGCCAGAGCGGCGAGCGGGTCGACCGCGCCGGTGTTTGTCGTCCCCGCGTTGGCCACGACGCAGAACGGTCTCGAACCCGCGGCTCGATCCGCGGCGATGCGCTCGGCAAGGAGCGCGGGATCGAGCCGGAACGAATCGTCGGCGGGTAGCTCGACGAGCTGCCCGGGGCCGAACCCGAGAACCCGCAGCGCGCGCCCGACGGCGGAGTGGGTCTGGTCGGAGGCGTACACCACGGCCCCGGCCGCGCTCTCCCCCAGGCGCGCCTGACGGGCCACGGCGAGGGCCGTCAGGTTGGCCATCGAGCCGCCACTCGTCAGCAGGCCCTCGGTTCCCTCGGGCAATCCGCACCATCGGCGGAGCCAGTCGAGAACCACGAGTTCGA
>Ga0315553_10004720_pt1 | contig 10220 bp, 8 predicted proteins | sample SalMarSW160140MG_FD_203099 | JGI IMG/M metagenome (GOLD analysis project Ga0315553, IMG submission 203099) | Salt marsh sediment microbial communities from the Plum Island Ecosystem LTER, Massachusetts, United States - Salt Marsh Sediment SW1601-40 ... | reverse complement strand
GGGTATAAGAGCAGGCCCAGGGGCGCGGCCCAAGGGGAGCGGTTCAGGGCCAGCTGAACCGCGGCCGCAAACGACATTCAGTCTGGGTTCATGCCTGCGAGCGCAGGCTTGCCATCAAGCTGCCATAGGCAATGGTCGGTGTTGGCCAGAGCCAAAACGTGAGGACAAAGACAATGATGACTGCTCGGCTGCGTGCTGCATTCTCGGGGTTGGTTGCCCTCGGCACCCTCGCGCTGCTGCCCACCGCCGCCAGCGCCAACTGCGATTGGTACGTGAAGACCTCGCTCGAGCAGCAGCAGCGCAACCTCAAAATGAAGTGCGGACTTTCGGGCGCCGAGTGGTCGGTGGACAAGAACGCGCATGCCGCCTGGTGTGCGAGCGTCGGACCCGACGTCTCCCGCGCGATGGCGCAGAAACGCGAGGCCGCGCTCGGAAAGTGCAAGGGCAAGTAGCTCGTCTCGTCTCAGTGAGATTTCGGGGCCCCGCGGCGTCGCGTCGACGAGGCCTTCGCTTTGTCGCGGTCAGCACCACGCGGCGGTGAAACGCCACATCAGGCTTGATCCGGCGCGCTCATCCCCCGATGCTGCGCTTGCGCGCAACGCGCTCATCTTTGTTTCGCTCAAACGGGGCCATGGCGAATCCCATTCTCATCGAAGCGACGCGGGGTCCCCTGGTCGAGAGCTGGCACCGCGGCTCCATTGCCATTGCTGCGCCTTCGGGTGCGCTGGCACTGCAGCTCGGCGACGTCGAGCGCCCCGTCTATCCGCGCTCCGCCATCAAGGCACTGCAAGCGCTGCCTCTGGTGGAGACGGGCGCGGCCGACCACTTCGGCTTCGGGAGCTCCGAGATCGCGCTCGCTTGCGGCTCGCACGCCGGCACGGAGCAGCACGCGGGCCTCGCCGCAGCGATTCTGGTGCGCGCCGGGCTGAGTATCGACGACCTGCACTGCGGGGCACATCCGCCGCTCGGAGCGAAGGCGGCCGCCGCGCTCATCGCCGAAGGGTGCGCACCGACGCAGCTGCACAACAATTGCTCCGGCAAGCACGCCGGCATGCTGGCAACCGCGGTGCACATGCACGAGCCGACCGCCGGCTACTGGGAAGTCGGCCACCCAGTGCAGCAACGCATCCAGCGCGCGCTTTCCGACATCTCCGGCGTCGCGCTCGGGCCCGACGTGCAGGGCATCGACGGCTGCTCGGTGCCCAACTGGGCGATGCCGCTGTCGGTGCTCGCGCGCACGTTTGCCCGCCTCGCGACGGGCGAGGGGATGAGCCCTGAGCGGCGCCAGGCGCTCGCGCGCATCCTTGCTTCGTGCTGGGAGCATCCAGAGCTGGTGGCCGGCCGTGGCCGCGCCGACACGGTCGTCATGCGCGCGCTGCCGCGGCAGGTGTTCATGAAGACGGGCGCGGAAGGAGTCTACTGCGGCGCCTTTCCCGAGCTGGGTCTCGGCTTCGCCATCAAGATCGACGACGGCACCAAGCGGGCCGCGGCCGGCACGGCGATGGCGCTCATTGAGCGGCTTTATCCGGCGGCGCGCGGGTTGATGCCGCACGGACCGATCAAGACCTGGTGGGGGGTGCAGGTCGGCGCCATCCGCTCCTCGCAGACGCTTAAAGACGCGCTTGCCAGCCTCAAGGTCTAGTCGCGTTAGACGGCGAGATTGCCTGAGAGCGACAGGCGCTTGTCGGAGCTGTCGGCGCGCGCCAGATCCGGTCCCACAGGCTGCCCCGAGGCGTCCATGGTGCGGATGCTGCCATCGGCGGCGCCCGCGATCATGTTGTTGGCGATCAGACAGGCGCGCGCGCCGGCCTCGGCCGACACGAGGATGCCGACGCGGGCCTTGCGAATGAGGTTGCCTGTGGCCATGACCTCGCGCACGTAGACGCCCGAGCCGATCACAAGGCCGGCCGTGGGCGCAGTCTCGATGACATTGCCGCTGACGACCGTGTCGGCCTCGACCGAGATGCCGACGCCGCGCTTGTCCTCCGGTTCCTGTTCGCGCCGAAACAGGTTGCGCAAGAGGTTGCCCTGCACGATGGCGAGCCGGCCCCCGTCGTTGAAGTTCGTCACCGAGACCCCCGTCGCGGCCGCGTCGACGAGATTGTTGGCGATCAGCGCCCCTTCGAATCCGAACTCGGCATAAAGCGCCACCTCGCCCAAGCGGGCGCAAGAGTTGGCGACCATCTGGATATTGGAGGCGGCGTTGCCGCGGATCGCCGAGTAGGCGCAGTCGGCGATGCGGTTGCCCGTCACCAGCACGCCGCCCGCGCGGAAGACGTTGATGCCGTTCCCGTTCTCGCCCGTGCCGCCGCTGTCGGCGCGGATGCGGGCAATGCGGTTGTTGGCAACAAGGCTGCCATCTTCACCAGCAGCCGTGCGCCACACTTGGATGCCGTTGTTGGCGCAGTCGACGATCTCGTTGTGGAGGATGTCGAGGCCTGTGGAGTCTTGGCTATGGAGCCCGGCCTGCATGGCGCCGCTCACCGTGCAGTCGGACACGCTTCCGGCGCATCCTTGCAACGTGATCCCGTTGGCGGCGCTGTTTACGACCCTGAGCCCGCGCAGAGCAATGCCGCGGCTGGTCTTCAAGCTGACGAGCGCGTCCGCATCGAGCTTCTTGTAGACACCGTCGAGCACGAGGTCTTGGAGCAGAATGTTGTCGGCGCTCTCACCCGTCAGGAAAGCGGCATCGCCGGCAAACTGCAGCGTGGTGGTCTGTGCCGCGCCGATGAGCCGCGTCCCCGGACGCAAGACGAGCGTGCGCGCGCGAAAGCGGCCGGGCGGCAGCAACAGCGGCTGACGGCGATTGGCGGCCTCGTCAATCGCCGTCTGCAAGGCGGCGGTCTGGTCGCGCTCAGCGCCCGGCTCGAGCCCGAGATCTGCCGGCGAAGGCGCAGCCGATGCGGCAGCCGCATGCGGCCGGCGCGGACCAGCCTGCGCCGGGGCGGCGGCAAGGAGGCCGGCACCGAGGCCGGCGGACAGCACACTGCGGCGGTCAAGCGGCATAGGGGCTCCGGTTTCAGAACAGCGGAGCAAGTCTGAGGCCAACGCCGGTTAACCGGCCTTTACCGGCGGCTTTTGCGCGGCGATGTGGTCCAAGCAGGCTGCGATGATCTCCAGGCCCCCCGAGACCGCCATGCGCCAATCGAGGGGACACGTGGGATGGGGCTCCAGAGCGTCTGGGCCCTGACCGACGAGGCCGGCGGGGACGTGGACGAAGCCTGCTAGATGCGGGTCCTGGGCGCCGTGGGCCGCTGAAAGCGAATGGTAGAGCAGCGCATTGCACAGGTAGGTGCCCGCATTGTCGGAGGTTGTGCAGGGAAGACCCAGTCCCATGAGCCGCGCCGCAATCCGCTCGGCGGGGAGCGTCGTTGCAAGCAGGTCCGGGCCCTCCTCGACCACGCGCACGCTCTTGGGAAAATTGCCCTGCGCGTCCTGAAGCGACGTTTGCATGTTGCGGCTGACGAGCTCCAGCTGGAACCCTTGCACGTCCTTGGCGACGCCGAAGTGCAAGACCAGCTCCACACTGCCGGCGTCGATGAGCTTTCTCATCCGGGCCGGAGCCTCGTCCCAATGGGTCGGCAGGATTTCGTGGACCGTGTCGTGGGTCGGAAACAGCATGCCGGCCGCCGTCGCGAGACGCGGGACCAGCGTCTGCGTCGCGTTGATAGGGACCCCCGGAAAGGGGCCGAAACCGGTCAGCACGATGGTGGGACGCGCGGGCATGGCGGCCACGATATGACTCTTGAGCGATTTGCTCAATTGGAGCCAATGCCCGCAAGGCTCAATACCTCGTCAACGGCTAGGGTGGGAAGGAGTTTGCCGGCGCGAACCTCGGCTTCGAGGGCGGGCAGCCGCTCGGCCACCTTGGGCGTCGACTTGAGGCGTTCCATCACGCGGTCGCTCAGCATGTCGCGCATCCATTCGACCGCCTGGCGCTGGCGACGCAGGTCGAACTCGCCCGAGGCTTTGGTCTTGTCGCGGTGCTCCAGAATTTTCGCCCACAGTGCGTCGAGCCCAATGTTCTCCCGCCCCGAGATGGTGAGGACGGGGGGCGACCAGGTGGCCGAGCGGGGCGTCAGGATCTGCAAGGCTGCCCGATACTCAGCCGCCGCACGTTCAGCCCTCGTCACGTTGTCGCCGTCGGCCTTGTTGATGGCGATCATGTCGGCGATCTCGATGATCCCCTTCTTGATGCCCTGCAGATCATCGCCGCCGCCGGCGAGCAGCAGCACCAGAAAGAAATCGACCATGTCGGCGACCGCGATCTCCGACTGCCCCACACCCACCGTCTCCACGATGATGACGTCGAAACCGGCTGCTTCGGCGAGCGCCATGGTCTCGCGAGTCTTGCGCGTCACGCCGCCGAGCGTTCCCGATGTCGGCGAGGGGCGGATGAAGGCATTGGGCTCCTGGGCAAGACGGCTCATGCGCGTCTTGTCGCCCAAGATGGAACCGCCCGTACGCTTCGACGTGGGATCGACTGCGAGCACGGCGAGGCGATGGCCGGCGGCGATGAGGTTCATGCCGAGCTGATCGATGGTCGTCGACTTGCCGACGCCCGGCACCCCGGTGACGCCGAGGCGCAGGGCCCGCCTCGTCGCCGGCAGCAGCGCCTGCAACAGGGCCTGAGCATGGGCTGCGTGCTCGGGCTTGGTGCTTTCCACCAGCGTGATGGCGCGCGCGAGCATGGCCCGGTCGCCCGAGCGGACGCCCGCCACGTAGTCGTCAAGTCTCGGCCCAGCCGTGGCGGCTCTCGGCATCGATGCTCCTCTGAGGTCGTCGGCAAGCTCGTGATAGTGGGAAAGAATCGTCGGCTGCAAGCCGGTCATTGCGCTGCCACGGCCGGCTGGCACTCAAGGCGCCGCGACTCGTGCGATGAAGGTCGCAGGTTGCTCGCCGCGTACGCGATTTTCTAAGGTGTCGCAACGGCCGAGCAAACGGCCGACACAAGGGGGAGGCAGCGATGCAGGAGATTCCAGGCGTTGTTTGGGGCGCGCTCGCCGTCCTGGTTGCGCTCATCGTCTACATTTTTGCGTGGCGGGCGACGCGTGGCGGCACGGCGGTGATGCAGCTTCTCGTCCGCGGCGGCCTGGCGCTGCTGTTCGCCGCCCCCCTGGCGGTGGTTCTGCTCATGCCCGCTGCAAATCGATCCTTCGAGAAGATCGACTCGCAGCTTCAGAGCGCCGACAGAATGGAGGAGCGCCAACGCAAGGCGCTGCAGGAGCGGCTGCCGGCAGAGGATAAGCTGAGCGAACGCCTCGAGGTTTCTCCGCCGCCCGCCGCCGCCGACGGCGAGCCTGCCACCCAGCCGATGATCGTTGAGCCGCCCGCGCCCTGGCCGGAAGCTGCAGCGCCGGAGGCTGCGGCGCCGGAAGCCGCGCCGCCAGAAGCCGCGGCGCCTGTGGCGCCACCTGCCCCCGCGGCCGATCACGCGGCTCCGGCAGAGCCGTCGGTGGCAGCGCGGACGCGTTCGGCCGCGACCGACGCGGAGGCGGACAAGGGATTTCAGGTCGTGCCGGTCTTCTATGGCACCGACCGCGAGGAGGAGGCGAACGCGACGCGCGTCGCCTACAACGCGGAGCGCGGCCGGCGGCTGGCGCTCGGGCGCGCGCTCGTCACGGTTCCCAAGATCCACGAGGTGCCGCAGATCGAGCGGCCGTGGACGCTGCGCGTCCCCTATTTCAACGTGGTGATCTACCAGGAGGCGGAGGATCCCAACAAGCACTTCACCATCGAGGAGATCAAGAAGCTGTCTAAAGAGGAGTTCTTGCGGCTCGTGCGCGAGCGGCTCGCCGGCTCCAGCCGCTTCAAGGATCACGCGCTCATCTTCGTGCACGGCTACAACACCTCGTTCGACAATGCCCTCTATCGCACCGCGCAGATCGCCTACGATCTGAAATTCGACGGGGCAGCCTTCGCCTACAGCTGGCCCTCGGGCGGTGCCGTTGCGAGCTACACCTACGACCGCGAGAGTGCCGAGGCCGCCGAGCCTTACTTGCGCAGCTTCCTCGAGCTCGTGATCAAGGAGAGCGGCGCCACGGCGATCAGCCTCATAGCCCACAGCATGGGCAACCAGCCGCTCCTGGAGGTGTTGAAGGAGATGAAGGCGGCGGCGCCCGAGGGCGTCGCCATCGACCAGATGATCCTTGCCGCGCCCGACGTCGACGCCGACAATTTCGCCAACCTCGCCAGGAGCATCGAAGGATTCGCCAAGGGGGTGACGCTCTATGCCGCCTCCAACGACAGGGCCCTCATCATCTCGCGCAACTTCTGGCAGAACCCGCGCGCCGGCGACGTGCCGGCGACGGGCCCCATAATTCTCTCTGGCGTCGATACGATCGACGTCACGGCGGCGAGCACCGATGTCTTCGCACTCAATCACTCGGGCTATGCCGAGAACAACGAGCTATTGCAGGACATCGGCAAGCTCATCCAGAGCGGCGTGCGGCCGCCGGACGTCCGCTTTCCGAGCCTCAAGCGCATCAACACCGACAGGGGCGATTACTGGCGCTATAAAGCGCCCTGATGCGGCCACAGGCGCCTTGGAAGGTCGCGGCCGATTTCGAGTACTGCGGTGGGAGGACATAGTCGTGGGCACGCGCCAACCATTCGGAACCGTTGGAACCGTCCTGCTCGCCGTCTTGCTCGCCGCGTTCGTGTGCGATGTCGCCAGCGCCCAGACCCGCTGGCCGCCGTGGCAAAGCTACGGCGAGGCCGAGAGAGCGGCCATTGCCAAGAAGCGGCATGCAATCCCCAAACAGAGCCAGATCGATGCACTCAATAAGCGCGTCGAGCAGCTGAGCAAGGCCGGAAAGATCGACGAGGCGATCGCGGTTGCCAAGCGCGCGCTGGACCTCACCCAGCGGCGGCACGGACGCAACCACGTCGCGACGGCAGCGGCGCTGACGAGGCTTGCCGAGCTCCTGATCGCGAAAGAGCGCTATGCGGAGGCAGAGCCGCTGCTGAAGCAGGCGCTCGCGATCCACGAGAAGGCCAAGGACAGCAAGCAGATCGCTCTAGCGCTCGACAACCTGGCGCAGCTCTATGCGAAGCAGGGGCGCAAAGCCCAAGCCAAGCAGTTTTCCGACCGCGCCCTCGCCCTGCGCGGCGGGCAAGGTCCCGCCAAGAAGATCCCAACGGCGAAGCTGCAGGAGGCACCATCGTCAGGAGCCACGCCTCCAGGCGCCGCAGCGCCGCGCAAAGCTGAGAGGCGCGAAGGCGGTAGCGCCGCGAAAAAAGACGCTAGATTGCAGGCCGAAGCAAAAGAAAAAGCCGCGCGCCAGCAAGCTGAGGAGGCCGAGCACACAGGAGCTGAACGCCTTAGAGCCGAGGCCGAGCGTCGTGCGTCGGAGGAGAGGATGGCGCGCCAGAAGGCCGAGGCCGAAAGAGCCATGGCGGAAGCAGAGGCCAAGCGGAAAGTCGAGGCGGAAGCAGAGGCCAAGCGCGCGCCCGAGTCGATGCAGCGTCCGACCGTGGCGCCCCAGCCCAGGGCCTATCATCGCAGGGCCTATCGCAGGGCTGCACCGGGGGGTGCTGCGCCTACGCCGCCATCGGCCGCGGTGCCAGAGCCCAAGGTCGCGGCGCGCTCGGCCGAGCCGACCATGAAAAAGATGGAGGCCCCGCAAGAGACCGCTGCGCCGACGCAAGCGCCCATGGCGCCCTCCCCCTCAACAGCTGCGACCCCGCCGGCTGCGGCCGCCGCCAAGGCACCGCCAGGTGGAGGTGGCGCGGCTGCGCAGCAGGAGAAGTGGGATGTCGTGCCGGTGTTCTTCGGCACCGACCGCGCCGAGGAGGCCAATCCCAAGCGGCTCTCTTACGGCTCCGACCGCGGCCGCAGGCTCCAGCTCGGGCGCGCGCTCGTCACCGTTCCCAAGATCCACGAGGTGCCGCAGGTCGAGCGGCCCTGGGCGATCCGCATCCCCTACTTCAACGTGACGATCTACGAGCAGGCCGAGGACCCCAACAAGCACTTCACCATGCAGGAGATCAAGAAGCTCTCCAAGGATGCGTTCCTGCGCCTGGTGCGCGAGCGCCTCGGGGGCTCCGACCGCTTCAAGGACCAGGCGCTCGTGTTCGTGCACGGCTACAACACCTCGTTCGACAACGCCGTCTACCGCACGGCCCAGATCGCCTACGACCTGAAATTCGACGGCGCGCCATTCCTCTACAGCTGGCCCTCGGGAGGCGCGGTTGCGAGCTACACCTACGACCGCGAGAGCGCGGAGGCGTCCAAGCCCTACATGCGCGAGTTCCTCGAGATGGTCGTGCATGAGACGGGCGCGAAGGCCGTGAGCATCATCGCTCACAGCATGGGCAACCAGCCGCTTCTGGACGTGCTGAAGGACATGAAGCAGGCGGCGCCGGAGGGCGTCGTCATCAGCCAGATCATCCTCGCTGCGCCCGACGTCGACGCCGACAGCTTCAGCGAGCTTGCGGAGGCGATCAACGGGCTCGCCAAGGGCGTCACCCTCTACGCCGCCTCCAACGATCGCGCCCTCATCGTCTCGCGCAACTTCTGGGGCCACTATCGCGCGGGCGACGTGCCGGAGCAGGGTCCGCTGGTGCTGCCCGGCGTCGACACCATCGACGTGACGGCCGCGAGCACCGACGTCTTTGCCCTCAATCACTCGGAGTACGCGCAGAACACCAAGGTTCTCGATGACATCGGCGAGCTGATCAAGACCGGCAAACGGCCGCCCGAAGATCGCACCCTGGCGCCCGAGCGCGTCACCACCGACCGCGGCCCCTACTGGCGCTATGCCGCCCATCCCGCGCCCTAGCGGAGCAGGGCGAAGGGATTCGTTTACCTACGCTTGCGACACTCGCCTCGGTGGATCAGAGGACACGCGTCGGCAGCGACGCGTCGCAGCGTCTATACGTGCGTATCGAACGGCGGCATCCCAACGCAAACGCGGCACACGCGCGCGCCCAAGCCCGCTGTCTTGAGCGTTCGCCGTCCTTGGGCTGGATCTTGGTTGCTGCGCTCAGCCTGATGGCCGCGCTCTGCGTCCTCTCCTCAACGGGCGCCCGCGCCGAAAGCAAGGTCGAGCTCGATCAAGGCGGCCCGGTCGTCGACAGGGAAGACACGGGCGACGGCATGCCGAGCTCCAATCCTCGCGTGCGCTCCATCCTCGCTGCGCATCCGGGCCAATACGTCGTGATCTGCGTTGCCGGCTGCAACGGAAAACCGCACGCCGTCCAAATCCTGCCGCGTCCGGTGACGGAGCGCGCGGGCGGGTACCTGCCGAGCATGGCCAAGATGGGCAGGGAGGCTTACGGGCCTCCGCGGCCGGCGGCGCTCACTGGCAAGAGCGCAGTGCAGGCGAATGACGTTGTCTGTGTGGCCGGCTGCATCGGCCGTCCGGGTCAGGTCGTGCAGCGCGTCTCCGGCCTGCCGCCGCCGACTAGGAGCAAGGCCAGCAACAAGAAGCGCGATGATCGGCTCGACCTGTTCCCTTGAGGCTCATTTACCGATGAGCTTGCGCACGTCGTCGTACGAGCTGACCTTGTAGACCAGACCGTCCTTGATGAAGTAGAGCCACTCGAGCTTGTCGCTCGCGGCGAGATCCTCCGGCGTCACCGCTTCCAACGCATCGAAGTTCTGCTTGCGAAACAGCACGGCGGTGGTCTTGGAGGATTGAGGATCGAGGTATTTCCAATCGTCCTTCTCGGGCAGGCGCGTTGCCGCCACCGGCTCGAATACGACGTCGTTGAGAGCGGCGGGCGGCAGCTGCCCCGACTTGATGTATTCGAGGATCGCCTCCACGAAGCCGATCTGAACGAGACCGGAACAGATGTACTCGTTGGGCGCGTTCCAGTCTCTTTCGCGGAAATTGCGGATGGTGCTCTTGTCGCCGCGCACGCTGCGCTCCATGCCGAACCACAGATTGCGCGCAATTTGCGCAAGGGCCCAGTAATTGTAGGACGACTTGATCTTATCGAGCAGCAGGCCGCGTACGCGGGCCCGCTTGTTCGCGTCGAACCACGATTTCTTGAAGCGCTTGATCGCGAGGAAGGTGCTCTTGTCGGCGATGTAGTCGCGCAGGTTCGTCAGATCGACGCCGCCGGTTCCGGCCTCGATGACGAAGGTGTTGGAGTAGCCCGCCTCGAACTGCGGCCCGGTGAAAACCATGGCCGCGTGCGAGAACGGCGAGTTGGTGGCCCAGCGGATGAGCCAGGAGGCCAGGTCCCAGTCGCGACGCGTGAGGACCACGTCG
>Ga0315553_10004718_pt1 | contig 10221 bp, 8 predicted proteins | sample SalMarSW160140MG_FD_203099 | JGI IMG/M metagenome (GOLD analysis project Ga0315553, IMG submission 203099) | Salt marsh sediment microbial communities from the Plum Island Ecosystem LTER, Massachusetts, United States - Salt Marsh Sediment SW1601-40 ... | reverse complement strand
GCCGTGGACTGGCTCAATCGCCACACGCGGCTGATCGCCGCGACCGGCCGGGAGCGGGCACTTGCGCTGTTGGCCGTGTGCCCCGAGGCGCCGGAAGTGATCGTCGTGGCGCAGTCGCGGCCGGGTCAGATTGCGGCCAGCACGTTCGAGGCGCTGCGGCGAGCGGCGCCGCTGGCGCGAATCGTTGCGCTGCTGGGAAGTTGGTGCGATGGATTGCCGCGCGGCGGACAGCCGTGGCCGGGCGTGATTCGGCTTCCGTGGCATCGATGGCACTTGCGAGCGCCGAGGGAGTTGAGCCAATTGGCAGCACGTGGGCCATCGAGCTGGCATGCACCCGCGACGGCGACGGAAGCCGAGAAGTTTCTCTTTGCTCCCGCGCCGCCGACGCCGAGCGGCGACGTGACGCGCCGCGGAATGATTGTTATCGCCGCCGCGCGTCATGCCGCCTACGACGCGCTGGCCGATGCCTGCGCCAGCGCCGGATTCGCGTGTACCTGGCTTGCGCCCGGTCGGCCCGTTCATCAGTCGGGCGTGGCAGCCGTACTGTGGGACACCGCCGGACTCGACGATCGAAGCGAACGCGAACTGGCGGAGTTGGTCGCGCGATTCCACCCTGCGCCGGTGCTGGCACTGGTCGGTTTCCCGCGGTACGACGACGTGATGCGAGCCCGAGAGGCCGGTGCGGCCGCGGTCATCGCTAAACCATTTCTCGTCGATGAGCTCCACGGCGAGTTCGACCGCGTGCTGAATCAGCGCGAGAACGAGTCGCCATTGGCAATCGCGCCCCAAGCCGACGCCGCTTGAGCGCGATACGCCGCCACATTCATGTGGCATTTGGCCGCCGTAACAACTGACCACTGACAACTGACGACTGACAATCAGCCACCCGCCCCTCTCGCCGCTGTCGGTCGATTCGGCTATCCTGACTCGAAGCGCCAAACCTGTTGCGCTGCCTCGTTTTCGGCCCGTGCCCCCGGTCCCGCCTCGATGGATTCCGCCACCTACGCCTTCGTCAGTCTCGGCTGTCCCAAGAACCTGGTCGACAGCGAGCGCATGCTCGGGCTCTTAAAGCTCGACGGCTATCGCCTCGTTTCCGAGCCCGATGGGGCCGACTTCGTGATCGTCAACACCTGCGGCTTCATCGAGCAGGCCCGGCAGGAATCGTTCGGCGTCATCGACGAAATGCTGGCTCTCAAACAGCAGGGGCGCGTGGGAGGGGTGATCGTTTCCGGTTGCCTCGCCGAGCGGCAGAAAGAGGCCATGTTTCAGGAGCGGCCCGGCATCGACTTTCTCGTGGGCGTGTTCAGCCGCGAGGAAGTGACCTCAGTTGCCGACCGCATGGTGGGCCGACTGCGCGAGCAACGCAGCGTGTTCCGCCCGGCGCCGATTCGCACGTTGCCCGATCGCGATCGGCTTCGAATCACGCCGCGGCACTTTGCGTACCTGAAGATATCCGAGGGGTGCGACCGGCTGTGTACGTTCTGCGCGATTCCCGGCATGCGGGGCAAACACGTCACCAAGCCCATCGACGAGGTGCTGGCTGAGGCCCGCGAGCTTGCCGCCGACGGCGTGCGCGAGCTGATCGTGGTGGCCCAGGATACGACGTACTACGGCATCGACCTGTATGGCGAGCCGCGGTTGGCCGAGCTGATCGCGCGGCTCGACGAGATCGAGGGGATCGAGTGGATTCGGCTGATGTATTTCTATCCGATGTACGTCACGCCGGAGCTGACCGCGACCATCGCCAACAGCCGGCACGTGCTTCCGTACCTCGACATGCCGCTTCAGCACATCAACGACACCATGCTGCGGCGGATGGCGCGCAGAGTGAACCGCGCCCAGACGGAGGAGCTGCTCGCGCGGCTGCGGGCCGAGATACCCAGACTAGCGCTTCGCACGACGATGATTACCGGCTTCCCGGGCGAAACCGACGAACAGTTCGAGGAGCTGCTCGCCTTCGTCGAGCAGCAGCGATTCGATCGCCTCGGTGCGTTCACCTACTCGCTGGAGCCGGACACGCCGGCCGCTTCGCTGCCCGGCCACGTAAGCGACGAGGTGATGAACGGGCGCCGCGACCGGCTAATGGACTTGCAGCGCTGCATCGCGCTGGATCGCAACGACAGCCTGATCGGCGAGCGAATGGATGTGATACTCGATCGCCCGCTCACCGGCGAGGACAACGTGTGGATCGGCCGCTCGTCGGCCGACGCTCCCGACGTCGACGCTGTGGTGTACGTGACAGGCCAGGAGCACAAGCTGGCCGCCGGCGCGATCGCCGCGTGTGAGATCGTCGCGTCGCGCGAGTACGACCTGATCGGAGTTGCGGTAGGAAAGCCGCGTTGAGCGGAGCGGCCACGCTCGGCGGGGTGGAGCAAGGTTATCGGTTCCCACACGCGCGCACGCCCATGACTGCCACTTCGCCGAACGACCGACGCTCGCAAGCGTTCAACATCCCCAATCAGATCACAGCACTTAGGCTTCTGCTGTCGATCGTGTCATTCGTGTTGATCCCGCTCGAGTATTACCTCGCCGCGGTGATCTGCTTTCTCATTGCCGCCCTCACCGATCGGCTCGATGGCTATTGGGCCCGCAAGTACAACCAGATCACGCAGATCGGCCGCGTGTTCGACCCGTTCGTCGACAAGATCATGATCTGCGGCGCTTTCATCTTTCTGGCGGCCGTGCCGGGTTCAGGCATCTACGCCTGGATGGCGGTGGTGGTGGTCGCCCGCGAATTGCTGGTTACGGCGCTGCGGAGCTTTATCGAACAGGGGGGCGGCGATTTCTCGGCCAAGATGGCAGGCAAGCTGAAAATGGTCCTGCAATGTGCCGCGGTGGCGGCGAGCCTGATCTGCCTTATTGTGCTGAAGAACAGCGAAGAGTTGCCCCCGGCGCTGGCGTGGACGCTTACCGTCACCGTATGGGCATCGATTGCCCTCACCGTGTACTCGGGCGTCGAGTACATTGTGGTAGCGGCGCGAATGCTGCGGACGTGACGAGCGCTGGCGACGTTGCCGGTCGCGGTTGGTAGTTTGCTTTTCCAAGTGCCGTGATCCATGGGCGATTCTTTGTCGTTCCTAGCACGCGCAATTGCCGCGTTGGCTATCGGTCTCTGTTTGGCCGCATGGTCGATTGCCACCGGTCGCGTTGCGAGTGGAAAACCACTCTTGTCCCAGGAGCCGCGCCGCCCTGCCGCGTGGGGATTCCTCGACGTGTTTGTCGCCTTTGCGCTCCTTCAGTCCGCACCACTTGCGGGAGAGTTCGTGGCCTGGATTCTACCGCAAGTAGTCGATGCTTCCGGTTCGGCGTCGACGGCGGAAGCCGCAATCCAGTTGGCCAATTCACTCGCCGCGCTTGTCGCCATGGCGGCGTCGGTTCTGTTCGTGATACTGCGCACCGGCGCGCGGCTGCGCGACCTGGGATTTGACTTACGACAGGCGCTGCGCGACGTGCGGTTGGGGCTGGTGGCGCTGGTCATGATCGGCCCCATCGTGTACGGCATACAAGCCCTTCTGGTCTACTATTACAAGTTCGAATCCGAGCACCCGCTTCTAGAGAATGTGCGCGAGCATCCCGATGCGGTGACGATCGTCAGCGTTTTCGTCGCGGCACTCGTCGTGGCGCCGCTGGTCGAGGAGTTCCTGTTTCGTGTGCTGTTGCAGGGCTGGATGGAGCGAGTCGCCACGCTTCGCAGTGGTTTGATGTCATGGATCATGGGTGAGCCGCCGCCGCCATCGTCCACGGCTGCTGACGAGATCGCCGTCTCCCCTCCCGACGCGTCCAATGTACCGGCCGTCGACAAGCCCAAGGCGCCGTCAGTCGACGTGCAGCCTCAACCGAGCTTCTTTGCTCGCTGGCTGCCGATTGTTTGCAGCGCCGGCGTGTTCGCGCTATTGCACCTTGGCCATGGACCCGATCCCATTCCGCTGTTCGTGTTTGCCCTGGCGCTGGGTTATTTGTACCAGCGCACGGGTCGAATCCTCCCCAGCCTTACGCTGCACTTTCTGCTCAACGGCGTGTCGCTCGTCATGCTCATGATCGAGGTGTACGGCCCGAAGGCGTAGCCGCCCATCGGCAGCGGCGGTGCGGCACTATCGCCCCGTGGTGCCGTTTCTATAATGGGCCTTCTGGTTGGGGCAAACAGGAGAGTAGCGGTATGCCAGTCGGCTTCGGAATCATCGGCTGTGGGATGATCGCGCGGTTTCATGCCCGCGCGATCGGCGACATTCGCACAGCCCGGCTCGTTGCTTGTTTCGACAATGTGCCGCAAGCCGCCGCGCGGTTGGCGAACGAAACAGGCTGCCGCGCCTACTCCGACTTGAAGAAGATGCTGGCCGACCCTCAGGTCGACGTCGTCACCATCTGCACGCCCAGCGGAGCACACATGGAGCCGGCCGTTGCGGCTGCCCGCGCCGGCAAGCACGTGATCGTCGAAAAGCCGCTGGAAGTAACCTTGCGCCGCTGCGACCGCATCATCGACGCGTGCAAAAAAGCGGATGTAGTGCTGGCGACCATATTCCCTTCGCGGTTCCACGAGTCGTCGCAACGCATGAAGCGGGCCATCGAGCAGGGCCGCTTCGGCCGCCTCACCCTCGGCGACGCCTACGTTAAGTGGTATCGCACGCAGCAGTATTACGACAGCGGTGCGTGGCGGGGCACGTGGAAGCTCGACGGCGGCGGGGCGCTGATGAACCAGGCCATTCACAGCGTCGACCTGTTGGACTGGTTCATGGGCCCGGTGAAGGAGGTGACGGCGCAGACGGCGACGCTCGCTCATCGGCGCATCGAAGTCGAGGACGTGGCCCTGGCGACGTTGCGCTTTCAGAGCGGCGCGCTGGGAGTCATTGAGGCCACCACCGCCGCGTGGCCCGGGGCGCTCAAGCGAATCGAAATCCACGGCAGCGAGGGATCGGCCGTCATGGAGGAAGAGGACATCAAGACCTGGACGTTCGCCCGCAAGGCCGCGGGCGACGCGGCCCTGCTCAAGCGTCTTACCTCGAAAACGACGACCGGCGGCGGCGCAGCCGATCCGGCCGCGATCGGGCATCATGGCCACACGGCCCTGTTTCGCGACGTGCTCGAAGCGATTCAGAAAGGGCGGGCGCCGCTTATCGACGGCCCGCAAGGGCGCCGCTCGGTCGAGATCATACTGGCCATTTATCAGTCGGCGGCGACGGGGCGCGCGGTCCAACTGCCGCTGCAGCGCGACCCGGTGCTACCACCGAAGCCGCGAGCAAATCGCCGCCGAAAGTAGCCGAGGCGAAAGCGGAGAGCGGAACGCGAGAACCGAATGCAGATGTGACGCGACCGTCCGCTTTCTTCATCCGCCCGGACTGAAAACTGAACACTGTAAACTGGAAACCTGCCTCCATCTCCCGTACCGACGCGCTTCTGCAGCCGTATCCACGGCCCCAACTTCGCTCTTCTCATATCGGGCCGACTTTGTCACAATGTCGCGCCGCCCGACCCGAGCCTCGGGCAATCCTTCGTCATTCGTCATTCGAGCTTCGTCATTCCTTTGGCGGTCAGCCTCGCTTCGTCGTAATGGGGAATCGATTAAGGCGGCGAACTCCCAGCGGACCGGAAGATGGCTCACGGACCAAGGACGGTTAAACGGCGCGTCATCGACTGGCTTGTCTATGCCGCGGTGCGCACGGCGCTGTGCGTGGTGCAGGCGTTGCCGATCCGTGCGTGCGATTCATTGGCCTGGATTGTCGCGTCGATTATGTGCGACGTGCTCCGCATTCGCCGCAACGTGACCGACGAGAATCTCCGCCACGTGTTTTCCCACTGGTCCGATGCGCAGCGCCTGGCCATGACGCGCCGCATGTGGCATCACCTGGCCCTCATGCTGTGCGAGATCGCTCATGTGCCGCGCAAAATCCACCTCACCAATTGGCGGCAGCACGTCAACCTCGTGAACAAGCGCGAGCTGGTACGCTACTTGATCGACGTGCGGCCCAAGCTGCTGGTCACCGGCCACTTCGGCAATTTTGAAGTGGCGGGTTACGTGGCCGGCATGTTTGGATTTCCCTCGTTCACCATTGTCCGCCCGCTCGACAATCCGCACCTCGACCGCTACGTAAGCCGGTTTCGCCAGGCCAAGGGACAATTCATTCTGCCCAAGCACGGCAGTGCCAAGCAGGTCGACGAAGTGCTGGCCCGCTGCGGCACCCTTTCGCTTTTGGGCGACCAGCACGCCGGGCCGAAAGGGGTGTGGGTCGAGTTCCTGGGGCGGCCGGCGTCTTGCCATAAGGCGCTTGCTTTGTTTACGCTGGCCGGTGCCGCTCCGATGCTGTTGACGTACGCGCGTCGGGTGTGCCGGCCGATGCAGTTCGACGTAGGGCTCGAGGCGGTCGCCGACCCGGCGCACCTCGACCCGGCGCTATTGGGTGTCCGGCCGCTGACGCAGTGGTACAACCACCGGCTGGAGAGGCTGATTCTCCAGTCGCCCCAGCAGTATTGGTGGATTCACCGCCGTTGGAAAGGAAGCCCGCCTTCGCGTGGCAGGCGAAAGGCGGCCGTAACATCGGCGACGACGGCAACGCCGGAAAGCGGCGAGGTGCGCCGCGTGGCGTAACGCGTAGTCTGGCCGTCGTCGGCGGTTGGTAGTAGCGTCGAACACATCTGCCCCTCGTCGTCGCTTCACCGTACCATTGCAATATGTCCGACTGGATTCGACTCTGTGCTGCTGCCGACTGCCCGCCTGCCACCGCGCGCGAGTGCGTGGCGGATGACCGCATCGTCGCCTTGTTCAACGTCGACGGGAGCTATTACGCCCTCGACGGAGTCTGCCCGCATCAGGGGGGACCGCTGGGAAAGGGCAAACTCGAAGGGTGCGTGGTGACTTGCCCCTGGCACGGATGGCAATTCGACGTCCGCACCGGCGCCCACCAGATCAATCCCTCGGTCGTCCACGCGCGGTTTCCCGTTCAGGTGAAGGATGGAGAGGTGTGGATCGACCTGGGTAAAGACAATTGACTCGCTACCGACCTTTTCTCAATAGCGATCCGCCCGCCTTGGCCGCCATCTGGCGCTGCCAGCCGCCGATGCGGCGCCTGCTGCCGGGCATGACGCCGTTTGCACTCGAACGATACGTGCTGGCGCACCTGTACTTCGATCGCCAGGGCCTGATCGTGGCCGAGGACGACAGCGGCGTGCCGATCGGCTTCGTGCACGCCGGCTTCGGACCGGCCGACGACCATTCCCGCCTCGGCACACAGCACGGTATCACGTGCATGGTGATGATCGAGCCGCGCGAGGGATCGCAGGAGATTGCGCGGGAGCTGATCGAGCGGAGCGAGAGCTACCTGCGCCAGCGAGGCGCCACGGCGTTTCATGCCGGCGGCATCGAGGGGGTCAATCCCTTCTATCACGGCGTGTACGGGGGAACTCTCTCGCCCGGCGTACTGGCTTCGCACGCGGCGCTTTTGGATCCGCTCACCGAGGCCGGATACCAGCGCTCCGGAAGCTACCTGGTGATGGAATTGCCGATGATCTCGTTTCGCGCTCCGGCGGATCGCCGTCTGATGGAACACCGCCGCGGCTACGAAATCGACGCCTCGTGGGATCCCAAGCCCGACAATTGGTGGGACGCATGCGTGTGGGGCGAGTTCGATCGAACGCGGTTTACGCTGCGCCCGCGCCGGTCCTCCGACACTTGTGCCCAGGTCGACTACTGGCACATCGAGCCGCTGGCCAGTAGTTGGGGGGTGCGGGCCGCGGGCCTGGTACAGCTTTCGGTCGACGAGTCGCTCCGACGCAAGGGGCTGGCGACCTACTTCGTTGTCGAGACGATGCGCCGCATGCGCGATCAGGGCGTGCATCTGATCGAGACGCAGGTGCCGGCCGACAACGAAGCGGCCGTGGGCACGTTTCGGCGAATCGGATTCGAGGTGGTCGACGAAGCGCTGCTTTTGGAGAAATAAGCGCTGGTTCCGAACCGTTGCATGGAAGCTCGAGTCGTCAGCGCGACCGCTACAAACTGCGCAGAAACGCCACCAAGTCGTCGATCTCCTCGCCCGACAGATCGCGGCGCAATTGGTGGCCGTGGATCTCGAACACGTCGCGAAGTGTGCTGGCCCGATTGTCGTGAAAGTACGGCCCTCGCTGGCCGACGCCGCGCAGCGAAGGTGGATTGAATCGCCGATTCTCCAGCTTGTCCTCCAGTCCCACGTCGTACGTTTTGGGCGTCGTGTACAACGGCGGCTCGTGGCAGCGCGAGCACGAGAGCGCGTCGAATAGTTCACGGCCTCGCGCTACTGCGTCGTCGTCCCGCTCGTCGCGGGCCTCGTCGATGGGCGGCGGCGTGGGGAGACTGCGCAGAAAGGCCGCCAGCGCTTCGACCTGCCGCGTGGTCGCCGGCTCGTCGCCCTGCATGGTGTGCTCGATCGAGCGGCGGATTTGATCGGCCAGGCCCTCGGTTTCACCGTTCCAGGCATACGGGGCCGTATCGGCCACTCCGCCCAGCGACAGCACCCGCTTGGGGGCGCCGAACGAGCCGTCGCTGAAGTTGTCGTTGAGCATGCCGTTGGTGTGGCCGTCGGTGTGGCAGCTTTGGCAACTCATCCAGCCGTCGTGCGAGAGCCGCGCGTTGTAGAATAGCAGCTCCCCCTGCTCGACCGCCGACAAACGCGGCTGCGGGCCCAGTGAGATTTCGGCCACCGCCTCGCGCTCTTCCAGGTCAACGACCGAAACGCTGTCGGAGAACATATTGGCGACGTAAGCCGTCGCTCCGTCGCGCGAGATGGTCACGCCGGTCGGCCGCTTGCCGACCTTCACGCGAAACAGGCCGAAGTCGCTCTCGCATCCCATCGCCACTTCGCCCACGCCCCCGAGCGTCACGACCACCTTGCCATTGGCGGCGATGGCCACTCCGGCGGGATCGCCCGTCGCGCTGCCCGGCCCGCCCAGCGGGTGCATGTGCCCGCCGCGCAGAATCTCGGTCTTCTCGTCCAGCACGGTGCTCAGCTTGAGCCAACGCAGATCGTTGGTCATCAACAGGCCCCAGTGCACGTCGTTGTGCACCGTATGGGCCAGCTCGTTGAGCATCTGATGCGCCACCAGCAGCCTGTTCGCGTCGGGGCTCTGCGCCAGGCCGCGGATGTTGTGCCCGGGAATCTCGCGCACGATGAGCACTTTCGCCTCTTCGATGTCGACAATGGCCAGCTTCCCGCCGAAGGCGTCGGCCACCACCAGCCGCTTGCCGTCGTCGAGCGGCAATACCTTGCGCGGGGCAAACGGCATGTCAAGCACGGAGCTGATGCGTGCCGGCTCGTCGTCGCGCTCCGGCAGGTCGACAAAGGTGAGGCGCCGCGACCAGAGCGAAGTCACGAAGCACTGTTGCCGATTGAGGCTGATTGCCAGCCCTACGGGATAGCCGCTGACGGGCAGACGCTGGCGGACTGTCAGGTTCGCGCCGTCGGCGGCGATGAAGATCAACTCGTGCGCCGCTTCGTCGGTTACGAGCAATAGACCGCGCTCGGGTAGCGCTACCATGTCGGAAAGCTGCCGACCGACGTCCGGCTCGGCCGCGACGGACTTCGATTCGAGGTCGATGACCGAAATGCTGCCGCTCGCGCGATTGGCCGCGTACAGGTGCCGCTCGTCGGGCGAGAGCACCAGTACCACCGGCCGCCGCAGTCGGGCACCCTCCGCATCTTTCGCATCGCCGGACTCGTCAGCCGGGTCCGAAGTATCCGACGGGTCGGTTGCGCCCGAAGTGCGGTCGCCGTACTCGGAAGTGCGTTTACCGGACTCGGAATCGCGGTTTCCGTACGACGGATCGGCGGCACCGGTCCGCGCGAGCGCCGCCAACAGAATCAGCCCGCCGATTGGCAGAGCAATGGTCAACAAAAGGCGGGTCGAACTTGGCATGGGCGCGGTGCGGACGGGTGAAGTTCGCTCGTCGTCCTCCCTCGGCGGCTCGCTGATCGCCGCGGCAACTGCCGTAAGTCTGGCACAACCGGCCCGTGGCGGCAAGGCAACTGTCCGACCGCCGGTGTGCCACGGAACGGCCGCCACCGGTGGCCTGGACGGGCAACTCGAAGCGGCTACATTGCACGATCTGCTTCCGAATCGCGCCCCCGGTCTGAACACGTCGCGGCCATGGCCAACCCGTCCGACATGAACAACGCCGACGAGTCCGATCTGGGCCCGCCCATCGAAATTGTCCGCGAGGGCTTTCCGCGGGGCGGCTTTCGCGCGGCGCTGTTTGACTTC
>Ga0315553_10004717_pt1 | contig 10222 bp, 6 predicted proteins | sample SalMarSW160140MG_FD_203099 | JGI IMG/M metagenome (GOLD analysis project Ga0315553, IMG submission 203099) | Salt marsh sediment microbial communities from the Plum Island Ecosystem LTER, Massachusetts, United States - Salt Marsh Sediment SW1601-40 ... | reverse complement strand
AGCCATCTGCCAGGATTGGTCGATAATTTCGCTGGTTCGCTGGAAGAACGTTCGAGCAGGCTTTTCCTGCCCCTCAGCCAACCACTCGTCCAGGGCGGCGGCCTCCAGCGCGGCTACCGTCATCCCTTGCGCGTAAATTGGGTTGAAGCTGCACAGGGCGTCACCGAAAACCAGGTAGCCTTCCGGGAAGCGCTTTAGTTTTTCGTACCGGCGGCGCAGGCTGGCCGGGAACTTGTAGGCCACAGGTTCGCCTAACGGCTTGGCGTCCCGTATGGCGTGGTAAATATCGGGCGAAGCCAGGCTTTTGGCGAACTCGAGGAAACCTGGTAGGTTGGTGGGCGCGTGATCGCCGTGGTAGCCGCCCAGGGTAAGTACCCAACGATCGCCGTCTTGTTCCAGCAGGACGCCGAGGCGTTTATTGGGTGGATCGGCAGCCACGGTCAGCCCGTGAAAGCCCGCTAAACGCTGTGGATCGCGTTGGAAATAGCAGCTGGTGTAGCCAACCCCGATGTTGACTTCATCTTCGGACGGCCGTTGGTAGCCAAGTTTTTCCAACCAGGCGGGGCTGCGCGAGCCCCGCCCGCCGGCGTCCACCACCAGATCGGCCGGCATGGATTGTTTTCCACCGCCGGACTGGCGGAGATCCAGGAGGACGCCGGTTACCCGTGTGCTGCCGGCCGTCGTCACCAACCCCAGAACGTTGCAGCCTTCGATTGCCCGCACGTTGGGCAGCGCCAGGACGTGTTTGCGAACCGCCGCCTCGAGCGTCGGGCGGGAGACTCCCAACCCGGACACGCCGCTGACTCCGGGCTTGTGATAGCCGCCGTTGTTGAACCAGCGGATATTGGCGCTGACGTCGGCGATAGTTACTGCGCCCAGCCGGGATAATTCATCTGCCAGGCCGGGGAGGTACGATTCCATAATATTCTGCCCCAGCGCCAACAAAACGTGCGTATGCCTGCCTTGCGGCACGCCTTTGCGGTTTTTACCCGGCGCAGGGAATGTGTCTCGCTCCAGAAGAGTAACCTGGTCGAAATGGTTGGCCAGCGCCCTGGCTGCCAGAAGCCCGCCGAGGCTCGCGCCAATAACGAGAGCTTTCTTACGGTTAAGGTTGTTTTCGTTTGACATCTTTTGCTCCTTTTGTGGTTAACGGTCCGCTTTACTTCCATACTGACGCCATGCATCATCATGAAAGCCCGCGCGAACCTGCGTTTTCTTAGGTAGCCTCGACTGTAAAGGGTCTTTCATAACGTAAATACCAAACCAGCATCAGTCCGGTGGTAACCAGGTAGAAGGAATGCAGCAGCCAGATTGGGCCAGCTGGAAGGCTGAACACATATATTGAGTGGACCAGGTTGCCAAGGTTGCTGAGCAAGATATTCATCAGGCTGTAGGAGCTTAGATCCTTGGTATGCACCGCTTTCAAAAGCATGGGCAGTGTGCTGGAAGCGAAGATGAAGGTAGAAATCACTCCAGCCATCACCGGCAGATTAATGTTCATCGTTGCACCCTCTCCTGCGTTTATCTAGTGACAAAAATTTATTCCGGGATCGGCGGAACGCCAAGCGCTTGCATTCATTCGAGATAGCCTGCATTCGTCCAGCATTCCACCACCTTCGTTGTGTATCGTGAGGATACAAAAACAGGCGCGTCAGGTCATGCCCCTAATGGGTTATTCAGTTGGGGTATTTGGGATTGGGTGGGTAAAGAGAGGTGAGCGGGTTTACTGGAGCAGGTTCAGCTCTCTGGCTTTGGCGACGGCCTCAGTTCGGTTGCCGACCCCCAGTTTCCCGTAGATATTGCCGGCGTGTTTTTTGACCGTTTCGGGCGAGATGACCAGTTCGGCGGCGATCTCGCGGTTGGTCAGACCGGCGGCGATCAGTTCCAGAACATCCTCTTCCCGCTCAGTAAGCGGTTCGGGCAGCGCCTGGGCTGCAGGCGAAAGGCCGTCGGCGCCAAAAGCATCGAGCAGGGCTTTCACGTATGCCGGCATGACCCCTCGAGAATGGGCTTCTTGCAGCAGCCGGCCCAGCTCCAGTCCGAGATCGATGAAAAGACGGCAGTACGCTTCCGGTTCCGCCAGACGCAGGGCCTGTTCAAGCGCGATCAGCGCATCCGCTCGTTCGCCGCGTTTCCAGTGCAAGATCGCTTTGAGCGCCAGGGCTTCGATGGTGACGCCTAAACGGCCCTCCGCCTGGGAGGAGTCCAGCAGTCCGTCGAGCTGCCTGCGTCCGGCTTCGAAAGCGGGACTGCCGCCCTGGGCGATCAGCACTCGAGAAAGGGTCAGCCGATCCGTGAGGGTCCCGGGCGAGGCCTCCGGCGTATCCTCCTGGAGCTGCTGATCAGCCCAATCGACGGCTGCCCGCAGCCGGTCATCCGCCAGCCAGAGCTCGACCTGCAGGCGTTGGAAGCTGCTGCGCCACTCGGAGAAGGAGGCATTATCCACCAGCGGACGCGCCTTCTCAAGGAATTCTGCCACCGTTTCGGCCTCTCCTTGAGCCAGCTTCAGGCGGGCGGTAAGCAGGTAGCCGGCGATCAGGGCGCGCATGTCGCCGCCCAGCTCGGCGCGCTCCAGCCCGCGCGCCAGGAGGTCGCTGACTTCCTGCAGCTCGTTCCACTCGTACTGGATTTCTGCGATGCGGATGTAGACCCATCCAATGAGCGGAAGGGGGAACTGGCCCCAGGTATTGCGGTTTTCGATGACGGCGAGGGCTTTGCGCCAGTAGGCATCAGCCTTGCGCAGGCGGCCCTGGCGCAGCTCGAGATCGGCGAGGGCGCCGTATACGTGCACCGAACGAAGCTGGTACGTCGGATCGTTGACCAGTTCCAGCACGGTAAGGTAATGTTCACGCGCCTCCTGCCAGCGTCCTACATGGCTGTAGGTATCCCCGAGCGCATGGTGGATGTTGGCCTGATAATGGTGGTCCGACTCCGGTAAACCCTCCAGGGCCCGGGCAGCATATGGCTCGGCTCGGTCCAGGTTGTTTTGGAAACAGGCGATCTGGCAGCGCATCGAGCTCACACGGGCGAGTTGCCAGCGCTTATCCTCCCGTTCTTCCTGCTCCAGATGCTGCTCGACTTCATCGATGTAGCGAATACAGGCCTCGACTGCCCCGTTATGAGCCAGCCATCCGGCCTGGGTCAGGCCGATTACGGGATAGCGGAAATGCCAGGCCTCCGGGAGCGCGTCCAGCCAGCGTTTGAGCAGCTTCAGCTGCCCGGAATGCAGCATTTGCTCGAAGTACCGTTCGCCGATCTCCCCGATCAGGTCGCCATCGCCTCCGGCGAGCGCGTGGTTGAAGGCCGGTTCGCGCAGATCGTGGGCCAGGTGCCAGCGAGCGGCGCGTCGGTGCAGATCGGGCAGCTCATCCGGATGTTCCCGTTTCAGGGCTTCGCGGAGGAAGTCTGCGAACAAGCTGTGATACCGGAACCAGGTTCGTTCCTCGTCAAGAGGGATGAGGAAGAGGCCTTCGTTTTCCAGGTTTTCCAGCATTGCCTGGACCCCGCTCTGCCCGGTGACGGCTTCACACAACGAGGCGCGCAGGCGGTCCAGGATGCTGGTGCGCAGCAGGAATTGGTGCAGATCGTCCGGCAGATTTGCCAGCACTTCATCACTCAAATAATCGGCGATGTAGCGCTGGCGCCCGCTGACGGCGAGCGTCTCGGCCGGTTGACCGCGCTTTTGCGCGGCCAGCGCCGCCAACTTCAAACCGGCGACCCAGCCTTCCAGCCGGGTTTGCAAAGGCTCGATCTCTTCATCAGCCAGGGCGAGATGCATCTTCGCATTTAAGAACTCTTGGGACTCTTCGAGGGAGAAGCACAGGTCGCCGGCGAGCAGTTCCGACATTTCCCCACGCGCGCGCAGGCGGGCCAGGGGGAGCGGCGGCTCCCCGCGTTCGGCCAGGACGAAATGGAGCTTGGGCGGCAGGTTGTCGAGCAGGAATGCCATCGCCTGGTGGATCGACTGGTCCTCGATTAAATGGTAGTCGTCGAGGACGAACACGGTGTGTTCGGAGAGTTCATCGGCAAAATTAATCAGCGCGGCCAGCACGGCTTCGCTATCCGGCGACCTTGCGCTGAGCATCAACCCCGCAGGGCTTTCGACCACCGCCGGTGACACGACTTCCCATGCTCCCAGCAGGTAGCGCAAGAAGCGTTCCAGCTCGTTATCCTCCTCGCCGATCGACAGCCAGGCTACGGGCAATTCGCTGCATTGCGCCCAACCGGCGAGCAGCGTAGTTTTGCCGTAACCAGCCGGCGCAGAGACGAGCACCAGCCGGCGGCGTATAATTTCTTGATCAAGGGTAGAGAGCAGGCGGCGGCGGAGAACTTGCTCGCGTGGCAGCACAGGGATACGCAACTTGCTCTTGATCAGGCTCGTATCCACGTTGATTACTTCATCCAGTTTGCTTGGTTCGCTTGGTGTACAGGATGAGAGATTATAACATAACGGAATTTAGCGTCTGGAAGATAAAAAGCGGGTGTGTGGACGACGAAGCCCGTCCACACACCCGCTCACTTTCAGCGGATCGAGGCGATGAACTCATCTACCCTGGCCTGGTCCCAGGTTGCCTCCGGTCCGGAGATCACCACGACTGCCGGCCCGTGCACCCCTTCGAACAGACCGCTCACCTGGCGGTAAACGTCACCGTCTTGGTTGATCCCTTCACTGATAACCAAATCGACCTCCTGCCCGCGGATCTCTCCTGAGACGGTTTCCACGGTGTGTAAATCGATGATGGATTCGCTGGCGGAACCGGCGGATTTTTGGATCCAGCCTTCGATTGCATCCAACTTCACGCCGGTTGAGGCGTCTGCCTGGGCCAGGTAGATATGGCTGTGCCCGTCGTCCCCGGTGTAGCCAACCAGGCTGTAGCCGCCCAGCTGCAGGGTGAACTTATCCCCGAAACCGGAGGGCAGGGCGTAATCGGCGATCTCTTCGGGGGCGTGTTCTTCAAATTTCACTTCAACCGGAGAGGCTTGTACAACCGTTTCGACGGTCGATTGGAAGAGCAGCAGGCCGCTGATCCCCAGGATCAGGCAGACGAGCGTTATCCCTGCAATCAAGCCCAAGATGATTTTGATCGTCCTGTTCATGGTTTTTTCTCCTTTTTCTTCCCTCAAATGCGTAAGTCCAAACTTTCAGGATGTGGCGCTGGCGTTTTCTGCCCGGCGTCCGGGAAGCAGCCGGGGCAGGAACATGCCGGTCTTGCGGCGGTATTCCGTTTAGTTGAAGTAGCCGTTACATCGTTCGCCAGGGTAGTATCGATCTTGGTCAATTGGCTGGTTCTTGGCTTGGTTTGTGGCGCGACATGGATAAGACTGGTTCGTTAGTGGTCAGTGTAAACCTCTCCCGCCGATACATCTTATCTTTGACGACCACCAAGACGACGACAACCAGCCATAGCGCCAGCAAACCCAGATCCGAGGTCGGCAGGAAGTTGACCATCACGTTGAAGCAGGTGTGCAGGAAAACCATCAGGAGCAGGTTGCCGCCGGAGCGGTTATAGAACCAGGCCAGGAAAATCGACAAAAAGATCCGGTAAATTGCGCCGCCGATCATCCCGCTGACCAAATCACCGGGATAGAATCCGTTCAGGTAGAGCGGAAGATGCCACAAAGACCAGAAAACCGAGACGAGCAGCGCGGCCACCAGTGGGCTGAAGCGTTGTTGCAGTTCGGGCTGCATAAAACCGCGCCAGCCGGGCTCTTCGAGGCCACCCATCGCCAGCACTGTCAGTCCGAAGGTCAGCGCATATAAAGGCAGTACCTCCAGCACAGGGTTTCCCCACAAGCTGGGATATTCCACACCCATCCCGAAGAGCGAGGCCAGTCCCCAGGCAGCCAGGATCATCACCGGGAAAAATACCAGCCCGAAGACTGTCCAAACGGGCGGCATCCGCCTGGGCAGCAGGGAGGCCATCCGAGTGCGGATTGCCCGGTTATTCGATACGGCGCTCGAGATCACCCAGCCGCCCACCAGGCTGGCTGCCAGCGCTGTTGCCACGATGGGCGCGCTGAGGGTCAAGTCTTGCGCCAGGGTTTCGTAGTTGGGGATATTTCCAGCCAGGTAGCGCAAAGCCAACACGCCGAAGATCAGCGCGGCAGCGATTGCCAGCGTCACTAGCTTTTTGGGGGAAAAGTCGAGTTTCATCCTACTCCGCAGTCCCAGCGTCGCGATCCCTGCCAACGCAGGGCCGTAGCCGCCGATCACCACCATCGGGATTACGATCAGGTCGCCGAGCTGGCGCAATGGGATGGCAGCCAGCCAGAACAGCCAGGTCCAGGTGAAATTGATCAGGAGAAAAGCAATGACCGGGTGTTTTTGGACGAATGTCCAACGTGGCGTTTTCATATGATTGCCTTCCTTTATTGAAGTATCTATCGATTACTTGGTTAGTGTAATGAAGCAAGGGGTTTAATGCATCCGCTTGCCGGGTAGGATCGATCCTGGTCAGGTGACCGGTTCTCGGCCTGGTTTGTGTTCGGGCAAAGCTATCCCCGGAGTCTGGGCGGCGGGCGTAAGCCTCTTTTGCCCATACATCCTGTCTTTGATGACAAATACGACGACGAGGACCGGCCAGAGCGCCGGCAAACCCAAGTTGAAAATCTTATGATCTTTGTCATATTTAGATGAGAACAAGTATCCCTTTCATTTCAAACGCCGATCGATTACCATCAGAACGGAAGTTCGCGTAGTACTTATGGGAAATTATGCAGTTTGCAGTTAAATAGGGGTGTTCGGGCGCGTCCGAGCACCCCTGTTCCTGCAGCAAGCTGAGTAAACCTTGAGGAAATCAATCCATGAACGATAATCAACCTATTCGAGTAATGTTGGTAGACGATCACACCGTGGTTCGCAGCGGGTTGGGTGCGTTTTTAATGGCGTTTGACGACCTGGAATTTGTCGGCGAAGCCGGCAGCGGCGAACAGGCGGTGCGCTTGTGCGAAACGGTGCAGCCGGATGTTGTGCTGATGGACCTGGTGATGCCCGGGATGGACGGCGCAGCCGCGACCCGGGCGATCCGCGATAAGTGCCCGGACATCCAGGTGATCGCGCTGACCAGCTTTAAAGAGGAGGATTTAGTCCAAGGTGCGCTGGAAGCGGGCGCCATCGGCTACCTGCTCAAGAATGTCTCCGCGGACGAGCTGGCTGAGGCCATCCGTGCGGCGCATGCCGGGAAGCCCACCCTGGCTCCCGAGGCTGCCCAGGCGTTGATCCAGGCCAGCCGGCGCCCCCCGGCGGTGGGCGAAGACCTGACCCCGCGGGAAAACGAAGTCCTCGCCTTGATGGTAGACGGCCTGTCGAATCCGGAGATCGCCGAACGCCTGGTTGTCAGCCGCTCGACGGCGAAGTTTCACGTCAGCAGCATCCTCACCAAGTTGGGGGTCTCCAGCCGCACGGAAGCAGTGGCTGTTGCCCTGCAACATAAAATCGTAGGCTGATCTTCAATGAAGGCAAGCCTGAGGCGCTCACTGTCGCGGCGTGACTTTCTCAAGCTCGCCGGTATCTCCACAGGCAGCTTGCTCCTGAAATCTTGTGGGCTGCTTCCGGCTTCGCCGACCCCCCAGGGGGAGAGCGAAGTGCAGCTGGTCTACCAGGACTGGCGCACCGAGTGGTTCCCGGCGATGGCCCAGCAGATGCTGCAGCAATTCCACCGCGACCATCCCGACATACGCGTTTTTTACGTGCCCGATCCTGCCGACGTGGAAGAGAGCCTGCAGGAGGACATGCAGGCCGGAGTGGCGCCGGACGTCTTCGCCGCCTGTTGTTCGTTCTTCCCTATCCTGGCGCAGGAGGACCTGACCTTAGATCTGCGCCCCTATATCGAGGCTCACCTGGATCGGGAGACGATTGCGGAATGGGACCCGGTCCAGTACCGATCTTTACAAACTGCCGATGGGCAGCAGTATGGTCTTCCCAAGTACCACGGCGCCCTGGCGCTGTACTACAACAAGGACCTGTTCGACCTTTATAAAGTGGACTACCCAGACCACAGCTGGGACCACGACGATTACCTAGGTGCGATGAAACGCCTGACCCACGACCGGGACGGGGACGGGCGCATCGACCAGTGGGGCAGCATCCTGGACGTCTCCTGGGACCGCATCCAGGTGCACGTCAACGGCTGGGGCGGTTACTTCGTCGATCCCCAGGACCCGGCGCGCTGCCGATTGGGCGATCCCCAGGCCCTGGCAGCGATGGAGTGGATCCGGGCGCGCATGTGGGACGACAGGGTGATGGCCCGGCCGTTGGATGTGCAGAACATTGGGGTGCCGCAAGCTTTCGTGGGGCAAAAAGTCGCCATGGCCGAAGACGGTTCCTGGGCTCTGAAGGACATCCTCGCCGGGGCGGATTTCCGTGTCGGAGTGGCGCCTTTGCCGGCCGGACCGCAGCGCCGCGTTACCCTGGCGACGACCGATGGGTTCGGCATTTACCGGGAGACCCGCCACCCCCAGGCTGCCTGGGACCTGCTCCAATTCTTGATTGGCAAGGATTACGGCCGGGCGATGGCCCGGGCAAACTTCTTACAGCCGGCGCGGTCTTCCCTGGTGCAGGACTGGGTTGATTACGTCCGCCAGGAATTCCCCGATCAAGCCGCCGATATGGACATCGCCGTTTTTGCGGAGGGCCAGCTGGAAGGCTACTCGGTCGTGGCGGAAGTCTTTGCCAATATGGCCGACGCCAAGCGGATCATCTATGCGGCCTGGGACCAGATCTTCTTGCTTGGCGAGGAGCCCACAGAGTTGATGATCGACGTCGCGCGCCAGGTCGAAGCGGCGCAGTCTGGTGGAGTCGGTTGAGATGAACGCTCGCGTCAAACCATACGGGCTGCGCGGCAAGATCATCGCCTGGTCGTTTTTCCCTACCCTGTTTATCCTGGCCAGCGTAGCGATGGTGACGTTCATCGCCTACCAAAAGGTCACCGAGGACCTGGTCCTGGCCAAGGACCGGGAATTGACTCGCCTGGCAGCCAGCCAGCTCGCCGGGGAGATGAAGAATTACAGCGATCTGCTCGCCGGCATCGCTAACACTGCGGACCTGCGCTTGCCCACAGCGGTCTCACAGCGTAACGGCCTTGAGCGCTACGCCAACCAGCTGGTCGTCTTCGACGGCGGGGTGGTCATCCTGGATACCTTCGGGATAGTAATCGCCGCCCAACCCGAACGCCCGGAATTGATTGGGGCGGACTGGTCGGGCCGGGATTTTTTCAGCCAGATCTTGCACACCAACCGGCCTGCCTTTTCGGATATCCTGCCGGATGAAACTGAGGACGGCGAAGTGATCGTTACCGCTGCGCCGATACTGGGAGACGAAGGCGAATTGATCGGCGTACTCGCCGGCATGTTCCGCATGGGAGCGCGCGAAGTCAGCTCGTTTTACGGCGGCATCGTCAAGCTGCGCCTCGGCGATAACGGCAGCACGTATATCGTGGACAGCAACGGGCGGGTGATCTATCACCAAATTTCCACCCGGATGGGCCAGGATTTATCCCAACAGACCGCCGTCCAGCAGGTGCTTTCCGGGGCCTCCGGCGCGATCCCGGCAAACGACGAGGCCGGCGGCAGGATCGTCGCCGGGTTTGCGCCTATCCCCGGTACGCCCTGGGGGTTGGTCCACGAAGAGAGCTGGGTTTCCCTCACCCAGACTTCCCTGGGTTACCGCCAGTTCCTGATCTTGTTGATGGTCCTGGGGGTGTTGGTGCCGGTGCTGGTCGTCACCGTCGGGGTTCGGCGCATCGTCCAGCCGATTAACGCCCTGATCGTCGCCGCCCAGGAAGTCGCCCAGGGGAACTTCGACCAGGCGATCACGGCTAAAACCGGGGATGAGGTCGAGGAACTGGCCCGGCAGTTCAACTGGATGGCCGGGCAGCTGCAAGCTTCTTACGGACAGTTAGAGCAGCGCGTCGCCGACCGCACCAAGGAGCTGGATGCGCTGTACCGGGCTGACGAAACGCTGCTGACAAACTTGCAGCTGGACCGCTTGCTGGAAGCCCTGGTGGATGTCGCCGTGGAAATACTGAAAGCCGATAAGAGCGCCCTGCTCGTTTGGGATGCCAAACAGGAGCGGCTGGTGGTCGGCGCGGCCTGCGGCTTCAGCCCAGCGACGCTTGAGGGGATGTCTTTTTCGGTAGGGGAGGGGGTGGTGGGAGAAGTGATGGCCAGCGGTGAAGCCATTGCCATCGAAGATACGCATCAGGACCCGCGGGTCGCCCGGCAG
>Ga0315553_10004715_pt1 | contig 10223 bp, 10 predicted proteins | sample SalMarSW160140MG_FD_203099 | JGI IMG/M metagenome (GOLD analysis project Ga0315553, IMG submission 203099) | Salt marsh sediment microbial communities from the Plum Island Ecosystem LTER, Massachusetts, United States - Salt Marsh Sediment SW1601-40 ... | reverse complement strand
TGTATCCGGCAAGAGCACGAGTGAATTCCAGATCACAGGTCCCCTCCGCCAGCCGGACGGCGAGCCGACCTTTGGAGGTCTAGCCGGCGGCATTGACATCGGCTGGACCTCGGCGGAACTCTACGGCGTGTCGCTGGGGGCAGCCAAGCTTTCGCCGACGCTCGGCAACGGGCAAATCACCTTGCCGCAGGCGAAGATCCCAGCCTCGCAAGGGAACGTCATTCTGGCCGGCGTGCTCGACCTGCAACCACTCGTGATGACACTCAAGATGCCCAGCCGTACCAACCTGCTCGAGAATGTTGCGATCACTCGGGAACTGAGCACGTCGCTGCTCAGCCGCATCAACCCGATCTTCCTGCATCTCACACGCGTCGAGGGCAAGGCGGGTCTGCAACTAGAGGACATCGTGCTGCCCCTGGATGAGTCCATCAAGACTGCCGGCGCGGGCCAGGGACAACTCGAACTGGCCGACATGAAACTGCAACCCGGCGGGCTGCTTGCCGAGCTGCTGGCCCTGGGCGGCTTGACCGACGAGCGGATGTACACCGTGGTAGTGAGTGGCTTGAGCTTTCTCATAAAGGACGGGCGGATCAGCTACAAGGACTTCACTCTAACCTTCCCGAACGACTTCGATTTGAAGTTCTACGGGTCGGTAGGGTTCGATGAGACGCTCGACCTGTCGATCTCGCTGCCGGTGCGCCCGGAACTGCTCGCGCGCCTGGGTGTTAAAGGCCCTACTGCCGAGTATGCGCGCGTCCTGTCCGGGCTACGCATCGACATCCCTCTTGTCGGCACGCGAGAGAAGCCCAAGCTGGACCTGGCACGCGTCGACGTCAAGTCGCTCGTCGAGCGTGCCCTCAAGGAGCTGTCCGGAGAAAAGCTGGGCGGTCTCTTGCGCGGAGTGATTAGAGATCAAGGAACAAACCGGGGCGAACAGAAGCCAACACCAAGACGACGATGAACCCGCGCGGCTGGCCTGAAGATGTCTTTTGGCGACGGCGGCGTCAAGGGCGGGCAAGACCGTTGGAAGAGACCCTCACTCGGTACACGGCCGATCGGAGAGGGTGTCGGATGGGATGGTGGTGGGCGAAGCTGTAGGGGCGGTAAGATATTCGCCCTTGGCCTTGAGTTCGTTCACATCGTCGGGCGACAGGCCGATCTCCTCGTCGGTCAGATAGCAGGCGGGCTCGGCCGCCCACGCATCGCCGGTGATCAGCTCGGCGCGTACGCGGAGCGCGCCGCCGCACAAATCGACAAACTTACATCGCCCACAGCGGCCCTTCAGCAGCGGCTTGCGATCTTTCAGCCCGGCCATCAGCGGATTGCTCGTGTCGGCCCATATCTCACTGAAGCGCCGCTGTCGCACGTTGCCCAGCGAATAGTGCGTCCAGAACTGATCGGGATGCACGTGGCCCGTCCAGTCGATACAGCCGATGCCCACACCGCTGGAGTTCAGCCCGCCGCCGTTCCATTTCAGCAGGTCGTATACCTCCCGGGCACGGGGGTCGCCGTCGGCGAGCATCTTGAGATACAGGTAGGGCCCGTCGCAGTGATTGTCGACGGTGAGAATCTCCACCCGCCTGCCCGACTGGTGGAATTTCCGCGTGCGTTCGAGGATGACGTCGACGGCCTGCCGCGACTCGGCCGGTGAGAGGTCGAGCACTTTTTCTCCCCGTCCGGCCGGCACGAGATGGTAAAAGCACGCCCGGTTGATCCGCTCGCGCTCGATCAGGTCGAACACCGCGTCGAGGTTCTCTGCCGTCGGGCGCGACAGCGTCAGGCGCAGGCCCACCTTCTGCCCAGCCGCCACCAAGTGCCGCAAGCCGCGAATCGTCCGCTCGAATGCCCCGGGCTGACCGCGGAAATGGTCGTGCACCTCGGGTACCGCGCTATCGAGTGAAAGCCCGACGTAGACGAACCCGGCCTGTTTGATCTGGCGGGCCTTGTCGAGGTGGATCAGCGTGCCGTTGGTGCTCAAAACCGTGTGCAGCTTCTTCGCGCCGGCGTAGCGGGCGAGCTCGAACAAGTCGGGCCGCGTCAAGGGCTCGCCGCCCGAGAACAGCACCGCCGGTGAGCCGAAGTCGGCCAGATCGTCAATGACGGCCTTGGCCTCGGCGGTCGTCAGCTCGTCGGGGTAACTTGTGGCCTCACTGTCGCTGTAGCAGTGGATGCATCGCAGGTTGCACGTTCGCGTGATGTTCCACACCACGATGGGACGACGCTCACTGGCCGACCGCGCCCGTCGCATCACGTGCGCGCGTGCAGCATCGGAACCTGCCGCTCGGCCATACCGATGCGGCGCCGAGGGCGCCCGATAGTCACAATATAGCATGCTGATATCGATCATGACACGCCGCCTGCGAGCTGGGCCCGCACCCGCATTATAGACCCATCAGCAAGCCAAGATCAGTCACTCGGAGGGGAACGGCGATGGCCTTTTAGTCTGCCTCGCCGTCGATCGTGCCGACCTCGATCTTCAGATCCTCGCGGCGTTCGATGCGGTCCACCAGCCCGTCGCGAATCCACACCACCCGATCACTGGCCGCCAGCATCTTGTGATCGTGCGTGGCCGTGATGACCGTGACCTCGTGCTCCTTGTTCATGCGCGACAGGATCTCGATGATTTCGGTGCCGGTCCTGAGGTCCAGGTTGCCGGTCGGCTCGTCGGCCAGGATGATGGCCGGGTCGTTCGCCAGCGCCCGGGCGATGGCCACGCGCTGCTGCTGCCCGCCCGAAAGCTCGTACGGCCGGTGTTGCACACGGTCGCCCAGGCCCACGCTGCCGAGAAGTTCCACCCCCTTGTCGCGGGCCTCGTCGCTGGTCAGTCCGGCAAACGTCATCGGAAGCGTCACGTTCTCCAGCGCCGTCATCACGGGAATCAGATTGAATGTCTGAAAAATGTAGCCGATCTTGCGGCATCGCAGCCACGCCAGCTCGTACGCATCGAGCTGGGCGACGTCGACCTCGTCGATAAAGACCGTGCCGTCGCTCGGCTTGTCCAATCCGCCGACCATGTTGAAGAACGTGCTCTTGCCCGAGCCCGACGGGCCCATGATGGAGATGTATTCGCCGGCGTAGATCTCCAGGGAGATCCCCCGCAGGGCCTCCACCCGCTCGGTGCCCATCACGTAGACCTTCTTGACCTTCTTGGTGCGAATAATCGTCTGGTCGTCTTGGCTCGGCTTGCTCGTCGCCTGATCTTTCGTCTGCGTCGTCATCGGTCGATTGCTCCGCCGGCGCCCTGCCGTGCCGGTTCCCTGCTGCCCAAATCGTACCGGACCGCCGGCCAACAGACAAGTCGAGGGCGGTGGCAGCCCACATGTCCCGGGCCAAGTCGAAACATGGCACGCAGCCGCGCCGACCCGCTTGGCGATGGCTCCTATTTCAGCTCCACGTTCCAGTAAGCGTGGTCGAGGAAGTGCTTCCAGCTTGCGTAGCGACCTTCCGACAGCTTGATCCGCAGCACCGGGCTGCGCCGAGGCTGTTTAGGCGGCGTGGTCAGTTTCATGTGGGCTTCCTGAGGCGTCCGACCGCCTTTGCGAACGTTGCACTGAATACAGCAGCACACCACGTTCTCCCACGTGCTCGTGCCGCCGCGGCTGCGGGGCACCACGTGATCCAACGAAAGCTCAGTAGTGGAAAAACGCTTGCCGCAGTACTGACAGCGGCTCTGGTCGCGAGCGAAGATGTTCCGCCGGTTGAACTTGACTTGCTGCCGCGGCAATCGGTCGTAGAAGAGCAGACGGATGATCCGCGGAACGGCGATCTCCAACTGCACCGTCCGCAGCCAGTCGTGCCCGTCGGGCTCGAACCGCCACTTGAGCTCGCTGACGTCGCACCAGCTCTCCAGGTCGTAGGAGAGGAACTCGTCCTTCTCGACGTGGACCACCTCCGCCATCTGCCGAAACAACAGCAAGAACGCCCGGCGCACGCTCACCACGCGGACGGCTGCGTAGTGCTTGTTCAGCACCAGAACGTTGTTGTTCAGCACCGACGGTTGCGCGATCATCGCCTAACCTTCCCCCGCTGCGGCGCCCAGCCGCCGCTAGAGTTAGGCTACCGGATCGGGGCCGCTTTGTCCAACCCCCCCCCCAAACGGCGGCCGTCGACAAAGCTTAGCGTTTTCTCAATCCGGAACGGCCTCGAAGTAATGCCCCTCCCGACCGAATCGCTCGCGAACCAGACCTTCCTCGACCAGTGCAGACAGGCGCTTGACCGCCTCGTTCGGGTCGATCGACAGCCCGTTGGCCACGTCCACGATCCGGCAAGGGCGACGCCGTAGCATCGCCAGGACTTCGTGGTTGCGGGCCGGCCAGCCGGGCTGGTCCTGCGGACCGGCGAAATCGGCGACGACCTCGGCCCTCGGGCTGAACAGCTCGCACAATCGCGCCAGGCGTTCCGGCTGAGCCGCCTCGGCATACGCCTCCGCCGTCGGGCGAACGGCCGTGTTCAGCATGATGCGGTCCGGCTTGATCCGCCCGACCAACGCTGCAATCTTGCGGACCTCCGCGTCGATTGCCGTCACGCCGGCCAGCAAGAACACCTCCAGCCAGAGCTGCCCGGTGTACTCGAGGCGGAACTGCACCAGCCCGTCGACCACCTGCTCGAGCGTCAGGTCCTGATGCGGACGGTTGACGTACGCAAATCGCTGCTCGTCGCCGGCGTCCAGCGACGGCATGACCAAATCGGCCAGGGCGCAGTCACGGCGCACCTGCGCATCACTCAACAGAGCGCCGTTGGTCAGCACCGCGACCGGCACGTCGGTGAACTGCTTGATCTGCTCGACGATCCAGCCCAGGCGGACGTGCAGCGTTGGCTCACCGGAGCCGGCCAGGGTTATGTAGTCGGGCCGCACGCCGGCGGCGAGCTTCTCGCGCACTTGTCGAACCGCCTGTTCGGCCGGCACATATTCGGCGCGATCCAGCGTCTTGTTGGTGGTGCGGCCGAGCTGACAATAGATGCAGTCGTACGGGCAGACCTTCAGCGGCACCAGATCGACGCCGAGCGATCGGCCCAGGCGGCGCGAGGGCACCGGCCCATACACCAGTTCCCGCGGGGTGTTCTCAGCCATCGCCCTGACCCACCATGCAGCGCCCGTCCCCGCTCGGACACGAGCCTCGCGCACCGCACGGCAGCGACGCGCCGGCGCCGCTGCTGCGATTGATGATCGCCGCTCCGGCTCCAATCAGCCGTTGCAGGCGGCCTTCGCACTGGAGACACTTGGCCAGGGGCTTGGCGGTGATCGTCTGGAACTGCTCAAAACGATGACCGCACTGCTGACACTGGTATTCATAGGTCGGCATCGACTCATCACCTCTCGCTTGGACGCTCTCTCGCCTTAGCTTAGCCGCCCATCGGGCATTTGTCAGGGAGCCATCGGCAGGGCACTGCAATGGCCGCATAGCCATTTCAGAAGCGTGGGAGCTTCCGGGCGGGGTGGTCTTATCGGACGAAGGGGGTGTCAGTACTGATAACGGCCTTTTTTTCAGAGGCGCGCTTGACACATTATCGGCTGACTCATACACTGCCCTCCACTGCTAGGTTGGCTTTTCTTGCTTTTGGGTGGACGGCCAAGCAATTTCGCGTTCCACCCTTCTGAGACGGGACCCACAGAATCTATCGCCGAATGAGTTGAGGGATCGGTCTGTCCGTGCAGACGGTGATGTGACCCCGCCGGGCGTTGCGGCGGGCGCCGCGCTGCTGGGGTAGGATCTGGGGCGAAGTGAGGCTTGGCCATGGTCCATTGGCCCATTGCTGTAGAAACCCTACGCCGGATCAACGACGAGCTGGAGGATCTGGCGTGGGAGCTTCAGTCGCTCAACGACAGCTTCGAGGATCGGTTGGCTGGTGATCGGCGGGGGCACATCCAGATCGTACTACGGCGCGCCGGGCGCCGTATGCAGTGGATTCGTCAGGTGCTCGACGAGATGTATGAGCACCACCCGCAAGCCGACCACGCCGAGTCGGACCTGGCTGGCTCTCGGGCCATGGTCTGACCGCTCTGTGGCGCTCGCGATCGGCGCCGGCCCTGCTCGCCTGGGCTTACAGACCCACACCCTCGCTGGCGGGTTTGCTGCGGGCGGCCGCTACGATCAGCTCGCAAGCCTGCTCGTCGCTGAAGCTGGCCGTGTTGAGCACGATGTCGTAGTTGCGCGGGTCGTAAGGGAATCGGCCGTAATGGGCCGCGACGAATTTGGCGCGCTGCCCCTCGACCTGATCGATCCGCTTCTTGGCCTCCCCCTTCTCCAGGCCCTCTGTCCTGGCTACGGCTGCGATGCGGTAGGGTAGGGGGGCGACCAGCCGAACCCGCACGCCCTGATCGGGCGGCAACACAAAGTTCGCCCCGCGCCCTACGATGATCGCGTGTTCATAGTGGCAGACGGTCAGGACTGCGCGGGTCAGCGTGTTGAAATAGTCACTCCGCCCCATCATGCCTTCCGGCACGAGCGGCTGCAATACGTCGTCCATCCACCCCTTCTGCCATTCGTCGAGCATAGCCAGCAGACGACGCCGTGTCTGGGCCTCGCCGGCCATGTGATCGAGGATCTCCCGGTCGAAGCACTTCCAGCCCAGCCGTTGCGACAGACACTGGGCGATGGCCTCACCCCGACAGCCCATCTCACGCGAGAGCGTAATGTAGAACTTCACCCCCGGGCGTTCCTCGGCGTGGTCCGGGGCCGACTGCTGCCTGGCCAGCTCCCAATTGCGCATCTGCCGCTCGACGATCCGGGAAACCTCTGCCGACCGCCTGAATCCGCCAGCCATGGGTCATATCCTCAAGAACGACGAACGGGCCCGCAACCTATTCTACCGACAGAGCCCGATATGCCAAATGGAGACGCCCGAAGTGCCCACGGATCGGCCATATCCCCCCGCGGAGCAAACGGGGCGATCGGGGCCCTTTCCACCGACCCAACGGGCGGCTCGCCTGGACAGCCACCCCCCACGCCACTATAGTGAATGTCTTGACAGGCGGGGTGTAGCTCAGTTTGGCTAGAGCGCTGCGTTCGGGACGCAGAGGTCGCTGGTTCAAATCCAGTCACCCCGAGTTCACCGGTGGGAGCATTTCGTGCTGGGGCCCTCAAAAGGGTAACCGACGTATTCTGAAAGACTTAGAACGCTCGCCGCAGATGTTGCGGAGTTCTAAAAGCGGGGTGCCTTCACCACTTCTCTTGCTTCTCAGGAACGCAAGTCATGAATAGCCAGACCTTTATGCAAGTTCTAATCTACTCACCTTCTTGGCCCCTTCGATAGCGCCCCTCGGCGCGCGACCTCGCGGCTCGCCAGTGCTCAGTGAGGCGAGCCCTTGCTCATCAGTCTGGTCGAATAGGAAAGACCCACCGAAAACAGCGACCGTCCGCTCCGCGACGCCGTCATTTCGCAAAAAAGGGCGGCGCGGCCCTACGGCGGGAACAGCCAGCCGTCAGATGCGCTGCGTGGACCCCATTGGGCTGACGAGTTGATCTCGGAGTGAACCGGCGGGCCGGCAATCTGACAGCCCAAACCCTCCCATTGTGGATTCTTGCAGCGGCACGGCTCCAACCTGATGCTGAACCGCTTCGCCAACCTGGCCATCCGCTCGAAGCGCCGCGCACGGTCGCGCCACTCGATCATCCTGCCGCCGCCACACCCGTCGGCGAACCGCTGATACACCCAACGCGTGGAGGCATTCGGCGCTCCGGCCAGGTTCCGGATGTCCTTGGCGAGCTTCTCAGCAAACGGCGGGCGCAGAAAGATATAACTGACGGCCGCCTTCGTAACGCCGGCGTGGCTGAGTTGCTCAAGCAGCGGAGCCAACGCTTCGTCCGTGTCGGTCACGTCGGGAATCAACGGATCAAGCCGAGCTGTGGCGGCAACACCGAGACCGCCCAGCAGAGCCAGGGCCTCGATCCGCCGATCAGGTGACGCCGCTCGCGGTTCAAGCGTCTGCCAGACTCGCCGGTCCAGAGACGTGATGCCGATCTGGACGAAGACGCGATGAGGCGTGCGGGCGAACAGGGCCAGGAAACGCTCCGTGACGAAGCCTTTCGTCAACACTGCAACCTCAACGCCCGCCTCCAGCAGCACGGACAGGGTCTGCATCGTCACCTCTTGTACTTCGGGAAGGTTCTGAAATGCGTCGCTGGAGGGACTGAAATACACCCGTCTGAGCATGTGCCTTCGTCGTGCCAGTTCGTGTCGCACAAGCTCAGGGATATTTTCGTACAGCACAATCCGACCGGCGCCCGGATACCCGCTGTAGCCCTGTATGTAGCAGTACGTACATCCCAGCGCGCACCCGCGGGTGACGTTGATCGTGGCAACCGTCCGGAGGCACGGGATCGACGAAGGCGTCAGCACCGGCGGCTTGCGTTCGGCTTTGATGATTTCTACCACAGCCTGTCCCCGTGTAGGCGGCCCGCTATCGCCGGCTTGGTCACGATGTAGTGCTCGGCTTGCGTCTTGAAACCATCGCCGGACAGATGAACAGCCGCGGTGCCCCCAAGACCAAAAAGATCGCGGTGCGCTCGCAGGTGCCCGGGGCGAAGATCCACGTCTTCGATCACCACCGCCGAGGTGTGCTGTGGGTGTCCGGCCTCCTGCGCCAGGCGCGCGTCGCGCCCCAAAAACGGCATCGCAGGCGCCCAGAAGTCGCGCCACGGAATCGATTCGACTCGGGTGCCAAACCTCTCAGATCGCAGTCGCACAACCAACTCCCCTGAGGCGAGCTGTTTGACACAATCACGGCACCTCTGTCGCCGTTTGCTGCGCGAGAACACCAACATCGTCGACTCCCGGCAACCTAACAAAAACCGAATATATGTCAACCCCCGTCCCGCTGCCGGGTCGGAGGTCGGGCCCGTCGGGCCCGGGCGGGCCGGACCCCGGCGATACGCGTGGGCGCGTCGAAATGGACGCCCAACCTACATAGTGGTCAGGCGCCTCACTGGAATCTCAGCTAAGATGTCGGTCGCGATGCCAAACGCCGACGGAAGCAGCAGCCGGGCTGTATTCGCCACTGCCGTAACAGGGCAGGAGATAGCGCAAACATCTTGAAATAAAGATCTTACGGCTTCAACGGCGGTCTAGCCTGCCCCGCCGACATCGCGACCGCAGTTCTAAAACCGTCCACCCACCCCGACGTACCATAAGACACGCCGAACGCTTGATTTCGCGTATCTGTCTGCGTCGGACAGTGGGGCTGAAGAGTACCGAGAAAGCCGGTAACCACCGCTTTTCGGCATTCGGAGGACCGCACGATGGCCAGCACCAAACGACCACGAACCCCGTCGTATCGTCGCCACAAGCCGTCAGGCCAGGCCGTTGTTACGCTCAACGGCCGGGGCTCGAGGAGCACTACCGCCGCCAGCTCAGACGCCAACGAAGAAGCTGTGTGCAAAGCTCTTGAATCGCTGGTCCAGCCGTCTGAGACTGACCCCAGAGTGACCCCGGCGCTTCGCAACGAGAAGGGACAAGAACGTAAGTCCTTGTCCCACAACGTCGGGGCGACTGGATTTGAACCAGCGACCTCTTGACCCCCAGTCAAGCGCGCTAACCAGGCTGCGCCACGCCCCGCCGAGTCTGCCGCCGAGTCTAATTGCCGATGGCCGGCGATGTCAAGTTCACCAGATACAGGCACTTAGGGATCGCCCGGGTCTGGTGGGACCGCGCGACCTCGGCCGAGCGATCTGCCAGACTTGATCGACTTGCCTGGCATCGTTAAACTGTTGCTTGGCAACGGAATAGGGTATTCGGGCGAGCCGTGGCGAAAGGCTGGATGAGCATGTCTTGACGCCGAGTCGGGGGCAGGCATTCGGCGAGAAAGGCAGGAATCGGCCGATGGAAGTCAAACTGATCATGTTCAAGGAGAGCGGGCAGCAGAAAGACTTTGCCCTGGCCTCCGAGATCACCACCGTCGGACGGAAGGAAGACTGCGACCTGAGGATCCCGCTGGCCGAAGTGTCGCGCAAGCATTGCCAGTTTGTGCTCCATTCCGACCGCGTGGTTCTTCAGGACCTCGGCAGCAGCAATGGCACCTACGTGAACAACAAACGAGTGGCCGAGCTACAGCTTCAACCCGGCGACCACGTGGTAATCGGGCCGGTGGTCTTCAGCGTCCAAATCGATGGCGAGCCGGCTGACACGAAGCCCGTGCGAACACGCCTCGAGCACCGCCCGCGAGCGGCCAGCATGGCTGCGCCCTCGGGTGACACCAACCTGGGCCGGACCGACCTGTCCGGCGA
>Ga0315553_10004711_pt1 | contig 10227 bp, 8 predicted proteins | sample SalMarSW160140MG_FD_203099 | JGI IMG/M metagenome (GOLD analysis project Ga0315553, IMG submission 203099) | Salt marsh sediment microbial communities from the Plum Island Ecosystem LTER, Massachusetts, United States - Salt Marsh Sediment SW1601-40 ... | reverse complement strand
GGCCAGATAGGCCAGACTGTTGTTGGCTGCCTGACGAAGCCCGTCCTGATCGGCAAAACCGGCTGCGAAATCGGGGATCTCTGCCGGATCAGTCACCTTCCGCAGGGCCAACTGACCGGCAGGCAGCGGGCGACTGTAGTCGGGCTGTTCGGGCGGGCCTATAGGTGAGGTCACCTGTCCCCGCTTCAAGCCGCACCCCCCTACCGCGATGGCCACCAACACGCCGAGCCCCACAGCCAAGCGAGTCCTCACAGCGTCGTCCTCCCGCATTCGCCGATTACGTCAGCCACGCCACGAGTGTAATCGTCGCCCGGGCGATTGCAACCGGGCCGACCGGTACGCCCACCGACGGCCCTGTCAGTTGAAGGGGCGGCGCCCCAGCACTACAGTACGTGTGGTCTCGCCAGCAGCAGGAGTCGCAGCGATGCTTGTCAGTGTGGTCATGCCGGTCTACAACGAACGGGAGACGCTCGAACAGATCGTCCGGCGCGTGTTCGAAGCTCCCATTCCCCATCAGATCGAGTTGCTCGTGGTGGATGACGGCTCCACGGACGGCACGCGCGAGCTGTATCCCAAGCTGCGCGAGCAGTACGCCGACAAGTCGTTGGTCATCATCGAGCAGCCCACCAACCGCGGCAAGGGCGCCGCGCTACGCGCCGGCTTTGCGGGGGCCAGTGGAGAGGTGGTACTCATCCAGGACGCGGATCTAGAGTACAATCCTCAGGACTATCCAAAGCTGCTTCGCCCGATCGAGCTCGGCAAGGCCGACGTCGTGTATGGTTCGCGGTTCATCGGACAGGAGCATCGTGTGCTGCTGTTCTGGCACTATGTGGGCAACAAGCTGCTTACTATTCTGTCCAACACGTTCACGAACCTTAACCTGACCGATATGGAGAGCTGCTACAAGGTATTTCGTCGAGAGGTTATCACGGGTCTGCGCCTTCGACAGAATGGGTTTGGCTTTGAGCCGGAAGTGACCGCCAAGGTGGCACGAGGTGGCTGGCGGATCTATGAAGTGGCCATCAGTTACGACGGGCGCGACTACAGTCAGGGCAAGAAGATCACCTGGATTGACGGCGTCAAGGCCTTCTACTGCGTCATCCGGTACCATCTGATGGACTGAGGCGAGACCCGCCCCGCCCGAGACCGCACCGGGGAGTCGCCCCAAGCACACGTCTTATCGGTCGGTGCGCCCTTTGCGACTCCCGATGTTGTGCCGGCTAACGGGACACAGTTTTGCTGCCGATAACTCCCCTTGGAGTCAGTAACGGTATGCGCCCGGCGATTTATTCCTATCTGCTGCAAACGGAGAATCCCTCAGCCGACCGCGCACTGGCGGCCGCCCTGGCGGAGGTGGAGCCTGCGTTTGCCGAGCCGATGGTGCAGACGATTCTCGCGCGGGGCGCCGGGGGCGCTGACGGCTTGATTCGGTTTTTTCACCGTCTGCCGTCCGCCGTGAAGAGCCTGGTGGTTCACGAGGTGGGGAGGCTGCGCGAGTCGCTTCACCGTGTTGCGCGCGCCGCCGACACCTTGGGGCGAAGCAATGTGTATCGGATCGTGTCTCACGCCAAGTCCATCGAGTTCGCTGGGCTGCTGGCGGTAGGTCTTCGCGACTCCGCACCGGAGGTGCGCTGTGCCGCAGCAGAAGCCCTGCACGAACTTGCCGACCATTTCCTGACGACCGTCGAACAGTCCGCTGACGAAACCGTACACGATCCCGCCTGTCTGCTCTCCGGGCAGTCCGGCATCACCGCAGCCGACCGCGGCAAGGAGCGTAAGATTCTCCTTGCCGTCCTTCAGGAGGGCTTGAACAGCCTGGGTGTCCACCGACGCCCGGAGGTGATCGAGGCGGCCATGTGGTTCGCCATGCCGTTGGAGCGGATGCTCCAGGCGCACGTGGCGGCGGCTGGCGATCAACATATCGAAGTCATTGGCGAACTGCTTCGGCGAGAGCCCACACCCCGTATGACAGGTTTCGTCTGTCTGGCCCTGGGTTGGTCGCGGGTACGGCGAGTTGCTGCCGACGTCATCGCACAGGCGGAGGACGGGCCGTTTCTACGGACCCTGTTGTCGCATAAGGACCGTTTCTGCAAACCCGTCGCCCAATATGGTCTGACAGAGGTGCGTCGGCTGATCTGGCTGGAGCGAAACCCCGGCCTCATACGGCGGCTGCCACCGGAACAGCAAATTGCGGCCATGGCGATCATCTCGGCTACAGCGATTGACGAGCGGCTCAAGCTGCTGGTCGCTCAGGATGTGCTGTTATCGGGGACGCGCGAAGCCCAACGCATCGCGCTGGAATGCCTTCTGGCCAGCAGCCGAGACGAAACCACCGATACGCTTCGGCAAGTGCTGGCGTGGGATGATGAGGAGTTTACCGAGGCGGCGCTGGTCGAACTGCTGCGTCGCTCTCCCCCCGACTTGCCCGCGCTGGTTGTTCAGCAGCTTACGAGTCGATCTCCGCGTGTGCGACAACTCGCGGCCCAACATGCCGCGTCCTACAGTTTTGAAAGGTACTGGCAGGCATTTGACGACCTGCCGCCCGACGCAAGAGTCTCTGCCGGTCGCGCGGTGCTCAAATTGGTCCCTGACCTCACGGATCGTCTCGTTCGAAAACTGGAGGAGGGCCGGTCGGATGAAATCCTGCGAGCCTTACAGGCTGCCGACGATCTGAACCTGTTCAAGTCGCTATCCTCGACGCTGGCACGTCTCGAACGCCACCACAGCCAGAGTGTTCGCGCGGCAACCGCTCGGGCCTTGAGCAAGCTCGACAAGCAGCAGCAAGCCCGAGTGCAACAGGAGGAGGATGAGACCTCAGCAGCTCAACCGCAGGCGTCGTCGGAACAGCAGGCAAGTCCCCACGCAACCGGCTCGCCGGAGCGCGCGGCGGACAACAAGTTGGGCGAGCTGGAGCGAATGCTCAGCGCGCCTGAGACCGAGGCCCGAGCGGGTGCCGTTCGCCAATTGCTCCACACACAGATCGTCCCCGCTACAACCATCCTGATCGATCTGCTGACCGACGACGACGTCTCTCGGCGCCAGTGTGGGCTGGAGTTGGTCGAGCAGACGCGCCTGGCCGAGATGATGGCTTGCGTGCTGGGCATGGCTCGCAACGAATCCGATCCGTTGCTCCGTCAGCAGGCACAGAACGTGGCTGATACGGTTCGCCAGGGCCTCCAGGCCGCCATCCGCGGGCACGCCCAGCTCGAGGAGCAGCAAGTATGACCCGCCTGGTTCTCGCCCAGTATGGCCACGTCGACCGCTACCGCGCGATGCGCAGCGGCATCGAGGAGACGGGCGGCTCGAGCGAATGGCTGGTGCTGCTGCTGATCCTGGCCGGTGTTCTTGTGCTGATCGCCCTGGCGGTGCTCACGTCGTACATCGTTCGCCGTCGCCGGTTGACGGCCAACAGCCCGGATCGGCTGTTCCGCCAGATGTTGGCCATCCTCGACCTGTCGGCGCCCGACGTATACTACCTTCGGCAGATCAAACGCAGGGTCCGGTACGCACACCCCGCTGTTATTCTCATGAGCCCTCGGCTGCTCGGTCTGGCGGCCAGTCGGGCAGTGGCGCCGGAGTCGTTGATCGGACACCAGCGCCGGCGATGCGATGAGGTGTCGCGCCGCCTGTTCGGCCAGCCAACACCGGAACTGGTTGAGGATTTGCCGTCCGAAGGCTTCGACGACGTCTGACCCCCCCTACCCCGACAACAATGTGTTTGGCTACCCGCCGGATCGGTCCGACGTGCCGGGTGGATGGTGTCGGCTCGTCATCCCCGCAGGCACATAGGAGCAACACGGCTCTTCAGCCAGATAGTCGCCGTGCTGGTAGAACGCTCTGGCCCGACATCCGCCGCAGATGTGCCGGAACTCACACACGCCGCAGCGCCCATGCAGCAGATCGCTGTTCCGCAGGCGTGCGAAAACCTCCGAGTGCCGCCAGATGTCGACGAAGCGCTGGCGCGTCACATCACCGGCCGAGACAGGCAGATACCCGCACGGATAGACCTGCCCCGTGTGCGAGACGAAGCAGACGGCCGTCCCGGCCAGGCACCCGCGCGTCATCGAGTGGAGCGGTTGCTGGTCTATGCTTGCCGCGCCGCCGCCCTTGACCTGATGTGTCTCCCTGCCGCCTTGGGCGCGCTCACCGAGTTGCCGCACGATTCGGTAATAGTGCGGCGCGCAGGTAGCCTTGATTTGCACCGAACTTCTGCTCTCCAGCTTGGCCAACTGCACGAGCAGCGTCTCCACCTCATCGGCCGGCAGCATCTGCTCTTCCGCGATCTGCTCGCCGCAACCCACGGGTACGAGCAGGAAGTAATGGACAGCGTCGACCCTTAGCGACTCGGCGAGTGTCAGCAGTGCTTCGATCTGCCCGGCATTGTGCTTCGCGATGGTGCAGTTGATCTGCACGCTCACACCGACCTGCTGCACGTGCCTCAAGCCGGCAAGCGCCCGATCGAACGAGCCGGTCAGCAACCGGAAGCGATCGTGCGTGGCGGCGTCGACGCCGTCCAGCGAGATACTCACCCGAGCAAAACCCGCATCGCGAATTCGCCGGGCCACCTCTGCGTCGATGAGCGTGCCATTGCTGGCCAGAGCGGTTCGCAGGTCGTGCTTGCGTGCAAAATCCGCCAGTTCAAAAAGGTCCGATCGCATCAGCGGCTCGCCGCCCGAGAACACCAGAATGGGGCGCGCGAAGTCGGCCAGGTCGGCGATCATGCGGCGGGCCTGCTCGCCGGTCAGATCGCGCTCGGTCGACTGCTGCGATACGTCGAGGCGACGACAATGGACGCAGGCGAGGTTACACCCGGACGTGGTCTCCCAGAACACGAGGCGCAGAGACGGTGCCTCCCCCACTGACGAAACGTCCGCGTCGGCGTTCTGCGGCCTTGCCATGATCGACAGCCTCGGTTACCGGTCCGATCGTGTGCAACCGTCGCGGCTGCGCCTAGTCGGCTCTCTATCGGACCGTCCCATGATCATAGGGCCTCATCGCGCCGCCCTCAAATATGCGTGCAACTCGCCCGCACCAGGAGTCGATATCAACCGCGAATGGGGTAACCGGAAGGCGTGTGCGCCCAGTTGGGTGGCGATAAGGAGTCGATCGGATGTCAACAGAGCTGAGCGGAAGAATCGTGTTCTCCAGCGGCAAGCAAGGCGACTACGACGTGTGGATGCTCGACCTGGATGGCAGTCGGCTCGTCCAACTCACCCACGGCGACTTCTGGAACGACAAGCCGCGCTGGTCACCTGATGGACGCTGGGTGGTCTTCGTCAGCAACGTACGGGGAACGCCGAACATCTACAAGGTGCCCGCCGACGGCGGCGAGATGGTTCCCCTCGTGGAGGACGACCGCTGGAACGACTTCCCCGCGTTCAGTCCTGATGGCAGGCAACTGGGCTACGTCTCGAACCGCTCGGGCAACAACGATCTGTGGATCGCCGACGCCGACGGAAACAGCGCGCGTCAAGTCACGACCTATGAGGGCGACGACAACTCATTCTGCTGGATGCCGGACGGCCAATCCGTCCTGTTCAGCAGTGATCGAAGCGGCAACTGTGACATCTGGCGGCTCGACCTGGCCAGCGGCGAGAAACACCAACTCACCACCGATGCGGGCATGGACGTTCACCCGGCCCCCAGCCCCGATGGTCGGCTCATCGCTTTTGTCTCCAACCGACAGTTCGATCCCGGCGCCCAACGTGACGAATGGGCAGACCGCGACCAGGACATTTGGGTGATGACGGCCTCGGGTAAACACGCCGTGCGGATCACCAGCAACCAGAACTCCGATCGGTGTGTGGCCTGGTCGCCCTGCGGTCGGTTCATCCTGTACGCTTCGATCGACTCCGGCTCGGCTGAGCGGCTGCGGATCGTCGACGTTTCGGACCTGATTGCCGCCTACCAAACGGACGATTACGACTGCATTCAACGAGCTGCCGGCCGCTTGCGTTCGTTCAGCCTGAAACTCGAACGCGCAGCGCTGGAGGCCGAAATCGATGCAGGCCGCCACCCATTCTTCCTGACATCCCTATTGCCGGACTTTCTGGTCAGGCCGTTCTATGGCGAGGAGTACTTCGGTTCCGAACGGTACCCCAACTGGATCGGCGGCGACGGTCTGAGGACCAAAACCCTCCAGGCGGCAGCCAGCAAAGCAACGTGAATCCCGCTTGCCGCTACGGCCTACGCTAAGTACTGGCCCGACAGAGGCTTGCATAGGTCTGCGCCCGTTGTACGCGACGAGCCGACAGACTTCTTCATCGCCGGCGGCACTGGCAATGGCCGTCACTTCCGGTAAACTATATCGCTGTCTGGGGGCGCATGTGTCGGCGGCGCCTGCTGGGTTGGGTCAAGGAGGATAGGCGATGGTCGCCGTTGTTATCGCATGTCTGAGTGATGCGGCAGTCCTCGCTGCCCTGCCGTCACTTGCTGGAATCTACGTGGTGTGTCTGGTGGTTGGCGGCGGGCTGCTACTGGTCTCGACCGCGCTGGGAGGACATGGCGCCGACGTGGATGCGGACGGGGTGGCCGGCGTGGATCTTCACATGGACGCCGACGCAGGCGGGTTGGACGTCGACGCCGACGGCCTGCACGCCGATGGAGTTGACGCACACGCAGATGACCTCTCGACGGGTCACGCCGACACCGATTCAGCCATGTCGCTGGCGACGTGGTTCTCCCTGCGATTCGTGATCTATTTCATCGCCGTCTTCGGGCTGATCGGCACGGTTCTCACGTACATGTCCGTGATGCAGAACGCGGTCGTTCTGGCATGGGCCGTGGTTGCGGGTCTGGTGGTCGGGCAGACCTTCCACCAGACGCTGCGCTACCTCACTCGCACCAGCGGCGACAGCTCCGTTCAAATCTCCGACTACCTCCACAAGCCCGCGCGGGTAACGATCGCCATCGTGCCACCCAGCCGGGGCGAGGTGGCGGTACGCGTCCAAGACCGCGAACGCTTCGTACCTGCCGTCGCCAAACACGAAAATGAGCGATTTGACATCGGACAGACCGTCGTCATCGCATCGTTTATCGCCGGAACAGCCGATGTCATCTCGCAGAAGGAAGACGAGTTCATGGCCGAGTCAAAAGCGGAAGATAACGATGGATAACATGGTACTGGCTCAAGGGACCGATCCGGGCTCGGCGGTGATCATCGGCTTGGGGATCCTGCTGGTCATCATAGCCTTCGTCATACTCATTTCGAAACTCATGGTGGTGGGCAACCCCAGTGAGTTGCTGGTCATCAGCGGCCGCCGGACCCGCGAGGGACAGGGCTATCGTACCCTGATCGGCGGACGAACGCTGGTGATCCCCATCCTCGAGAAGGCCGCCACCGTCAGCCTGCGCAACATGCAGGTCGGTCTGGAAGTCAAGGCGCAGTCGGGCGGCGGAAAGATGGTGCCCATCACCGTAACCGGCGTGGCCAACGTCAAGGTTTCTTCCGAGCCCGAGGTCCGCGGCAACGCCATCGAGCGGTTTCTCGGACAGCCTCAAGCGGAACTCCAGCGCGTGGCGCGCGAGACGCTGGAAGGCGGTCTGCGTGCCGTCATCGGCAAGATGGTGCCCGAGGAGATCGTCGAGGATCGCGACAAGTTCGTGGCCACCGTGATGAAAGAGGTGACCGACGACTTCGGCAAGCTGGGCATGGTGATCGACAGCGTCAACATCCAGAACGTCCACGACGAAGAGGAGTACCTCGTATCGATTGCACGCAAGGCGGCGTCGCTGGTCCGTGCCGACGCCCGTCAGTACGAGGCCCAGAGAAAGGCCGAGGCCGACGTCAAGGAGGCCGAAGCCGACGCCCAGGCCCGACGTGCCCGCGCCGAACGCGATGCCGAGGCCAGATCCGCCGAAGCCGCCGGCCACCAAAAAGCCGAGCAGGCCCGCCTGACCGCCGAAAAGGCAATTGCTGAAGCCGACAATGACCTGCGCATCCGCAAAGCCGAGCTGGCCCAGCAGGCCGAACTGAAAGAGGCCGAAACTCAGATCGCAGCCGCCAAGGCCGAGGAGGCACGTCTGCTGGCCACGCAGGTCAAGGCCGCCGACGCTGCACGCGACGTGGCCAAGGCCAAGGCCGAGGGTGACGCAGCCACGATCCTCGAGGAGGGCAGAGCCCGTGCCACGGCCATCGAGCAGATCGGCAAGGCCATCGAAGACCACCCGGACGCACTGAAAGTCATACTTATCGAAATGATGCCCGATATCGTGCGCGAAATCACCAAGACCGTCGCCAACGTCGAACTCGGCAGCGTCACCGTGATCGACGGTGGGAAAGGCGAAGCCATCTCCGGCGCCGCGTTGGGACGGGCACGCATGCTCACCGACTCGCTCGCGACGCTTAACAGCGTGCTTGGGATCGATCTCCGCTCGCTTGCCCAGTCGATCGCCGTTAACGTGACCGGCGATGGCCGAGTGGCCGGGGCGCCCGCTGCCAATCCAGGCAAACCAACTGAAGCCTGATGCTCGCCCTCTTGCCTTGCCGTCCGCAGCATAGTCTGGTGCCCGCCAGGAGACTTTTTTCGTGGCGTTAAGCGACCGACAGCTACTTCAGCACCTTGTCCGAGCCAATCACCCATGCATCGCGATCACCACGCACGAGGAGGACTACGCGCTTCCCCTGGTGGTCGAGGTGGCTGCCGAACTGGGCGAGCCGTTACAGGTCTGGAGCGTGGTGGGCGGTCTTCGCGACGGGATGGTGGCCGACAGTCCCGCCCTGCCGGAGACGGAGCATCCGGCTGCCGCTCTCTACAAACTGGCGACCGAGCCGGCCGCCCGTCTCTGTGCCATGCTCGACTTGGCCGGACACCTCAACGACCAGCGGACCCTCCGCCTGCTGCGCGACGCGATCCACCACTTCCGCCGTGTCGGCGCCACGCTCGTTCTGATCGATCATCTTGAGCGATTGCCGCCGGTAATCGCCGCCGAAGCCACGCGCTTCGAAATTTCGCTGCCTGACGAGAAGGAGCTGGAATCGATTACGCGGGCCGCCCTAAGCCAGGTGCATCGACGTTACCCGATCAAGATCGATCTGACCCGCAGCGAGCTGCGCACCATCATCCGGAACCTTCAGGGCCTCACACGCCGCCAGGCCAGGCAGATCATCATCGACGCGGTTATGGAGGATCGGCGCTTCGCCGCCAAGGACATCAACGCCGTACTGGCCCTGAAGCGCCAAACAGTCCACACAGGCGGTCTGCTCGAGTATGTGGAAACACCGGTCGACCTGAGTGAAATCGGCGGGTTGCGCAATCTGAAGCTATGGTTGAAGAAGCGCGACCGTGCCGTGACCGAAAAGGGCGAGGCCTTCGGGCTGCGCGCCCCGCGAGGTGTGCTCATGGTCGGCGTGCAGGGCGCGGGCAAGAGCCTGTGCGCCAAGGCGATTGCCGCCGCCTGGCAGCGCCCGCTGCTGCGCATGGATCCGGGCGCCTTGTATGACCGGTACGTGGGTGAGTCGGAACGGCGGCTGCGCGAAGCGCTTCGCCAAGCCGAGATGATGGCGCCGATCGTCCTGTGGATTGATGAGATCGAAAAAGCCTTCGCCTCCGCGGCGAGCCGAAGCACCGACGGAGGTCTGTCGCAGCGAATGTTCGGCACGCTGCTGACCTGGATGCAGGAGCATCAGTCGGGCGTGTTCCTGGTGGCGACGGCCAACGAGATCGACGCCCTCCCGCCCGAGTTGTTGCGCAAAGGCCGCTTCGATGAAATCTTCTTCGTCGACCTGCCGGACCGCCAGACGCGGAAAGAGATCTTCGCCATCCATCTGGCCAAGCGCAACCGCGACCCGGACGGGTTCGATCTCGACGCCCTGGCTGACATTTCTGAAGGCTACAGCGGCGCCGAAATCGAGCAGGCCGTCCTCTCGGCGCTGCACGATGCCTTCGACGAAGGCGCCGAACTCGACACGCAGCGAGTCGTCGCCGCCGTACAGGGGTCGCCCCCTCTGTCGGTGACGATGGCCGAGCGAGTCGATGCGCTGCACCGATGGGCCGACGGGCGCTGCGTATCGGCCGGATAGCTGCTATGCCCGGGGCCGGGGCGTGCCCACGGCCGCCGGCGCGGTCTTGACCTTCCCTCACTCAAGTCGTATATAGCTTGGTTCATGTGATCGTCTTCGGCCGGAACCGTCGCCGGGCAGGAAAGGGTCGTCTGAATGGACCTCGACGAACTTCGTCGACAGATTGACGAACTCGATGCCCAGCTTATCAAGCTGCTCAACCGTCG
>Ga0315553_10004710_pt1 | contig 10229 bp, 11 predicted proteins | sample SalMarSW160140MG_FD_203099 | JGI IMG/M metagenome (GOLD analysis project Ga0315553, IMG submission 203099) | Salt marsh sediment microbial communities from the Plum Island Ecosystem LTER, Massachusetts, United States - Salt Marsh Sediment SW1601-40 ... | reverse complement strand
GAAAATAGGTGGCTGAGTATGAAGACGGACACGGTTTTCAAGCGAGCCTTCAACGACGCCGTCGATCTGGCATCGAGGCTCGGAGACCGAGAGCCGCTGCCGTCCGAGAACACCCTAAGCGCCCACCTCGGTGTCAGCCGCACCACCGTTCGCAAGGTGTTGTCGAAGCTGGCCGAACGGGGAGTTGTGGCCGGAAGGGGGCCTCATCGGACCGTCCGTTTGACCCGCGAGGCGATCCAGCGGTTTCCAGAGGCGGAAACGGTCCCCACGGCGGCGCAGGTCGAGAAGCGCTTCATGGATTGGATGCTGCGGGACAACGCTCGCCCGGGAACAGCCATCAACGAACTTGATCTCGCCCGGCAATTCGGCGTTGCGACGACTGGAATTCGCGAGTTTCTCAACCGCTTCCAGCGCTTTGGACTAATCGAGAAGCGGCCAAACGCCGGTTGGATCCTCAAGGGCTTCACGCCCAGTTTTGCGGTCGAGCTCTTCGAGATTCGAGAGATGTTCGAGTTGCGGTCGGCAAGGGCTTTCGCCGCTCTACCTGAGGCCTCTCCATTGTGGGAACAACTTGAAGACCTCCGCAGGGAGCATGTCTCTCTGCTCGGGGAAATCGAGCACCGCTATCACGACTTTTCTGATCTCGACAGCCGCTTCCACCGCCTCATTAACTCGGCAGCGCCCAATCGATTCATCGACGGTTTCTATGACATCATAACTTTGATCTTCCACTATCATTACCAATGGAACAAGCACGACGAGCGGCAACGCAACGAGGTCGCCATTCGGGAGCACCTTACCTACATTGAAGCGCTCCGAAGCCGTAATGTCTCCATCATCGAACTCGCATGCCGGGTGCATCTGGCTTCAGCGAGGGAGACCCTGATACGATCCACGTCCGGGCAGGATTTCGCGTCGACAACAGCGAGGCGGCGACGCAAAGCGGTGGCTAAGGCCTAGGCTCGGCGGGCGGCAATAGCCAGCGCGGTAACGATGATACCACCCTTCGCGATCAGCTGAATGTCGATCGGTATGTTGAGGATGTTCATGCCGTTGTTCACGACGCCCAGGAAGAACACCCCGACCAAGGTGCGCGCCACTGATCCGTTGCCGCCCAAGATGCTAGTGCCGCCGACCACGACGGCTGCGATCACGTCGAGCTCAGTGCCGAACGGCCCGTAGGTGGCAAGCGCCGTGTGGACCTGCGACGACTGGATGATCCCGGCGAATGCTGCGCCGAACCCCGAGATGGCGTAGACGAGCGTCTTGGTCGCGCGTGTGCGATGACCGCTGAGTCGAGCCGCGGTTTCATTGTCGCCGATGGCGGCGACAAGCATGCCCAACGGTGTGAGCCGCTGAACGAGGATCATGACCAGCGCCACGAGTGCGAAGAGGTAGATTGGGAAAGGCAGGCCGAAGAGGCTGCCGGCACCAATGAATGAATATGCCGGCTCGTTGCGGATCAGGTGTTGTTCGGGACCGCCCAGAATGAGGGCGGAGCCCCGCACGATGCTCAGCATGGCCAGCGTGACAATGATCGGTGGCAACTGCAGCAACGCAATCACCGCACCGTTGGCAAGGCCCACCAGCACTCCCATCGACAGGCCCGCGAGGACAACGAGCGCCAACGGCAGATCTGCCTCGAGGCTGTAGTACGAAACGAGACCGGCGATCGCCAGCACCGGTCCGACCGACAGGTCGACGCCGCCGGTCATGATGACGAAGGTGGTGCAGGTCGCCATGATGCCGATCAGCGCCACCTGGCGCACGATGCCTATGAGATTGTCGGGTTTGAGGAAGGCGGGTTGGGCCACCGCGAACACGATCACGATGACGAGGATGACGATCGGCAGCGCGTTGGGCGCGATCCGCCGGGCAAGCTCGGGCAGGGCCGTGGCACCGCCTGCGCTCATGCCGCGGCCTCACCGATTTCCCGCACGATCTCGTCCATCCGGACCGCATCCGCATCATGCAAAGCGGCGAGGCGTCCGGAGACCATGACCCCGATGCGGTCGGCTACCGTCATCACCTCGTCAAGGTCGGAGGAGACGACGAGCACGGCCGCCCCGAGTTCGCGCTCACGCCGCAGTATGCCGTAGATTTCGGCCTTGGCGCCCACATCGATTCCGACTGTCGGTTCATCGAGGATCAGGATGCGCGGCGAGCGGTTCAGCCATTTCCCGACCAGCACCTTCTGCTGATTGCCGCCCGAAAGCAGCTTCACCGGCCGTGTCCCGTCGGGGGGCTGGATCGACAGGCTCGAAATCGCGCGTCGGCCGGCCTCGACCATGCGGTTGCGACCCAGGATCAAGCCGCGGCGAAAGCGATCGAGCATCGCCATGGCGAGATTCTCGGTCATCGTCATGTCGAGCATCAGCCCGTCGCGGTGCCGATCCTCGGGCACAAAACCGATCCCGTGCGAGATGGCGCGCGCGGGCGTGCCGAACGTCACCGGTTGACCCTCAACCTCGAGCGTGCCGCTGTCGAAGCGGTCGGCGCCGAAGAGCGTCCGCACCAGCTCGGTGCGTTTGGATCCGATCAGGCCGGTGAGGCAGAGTATCTCGCCCGCGTAAAGATCGAAGCTCACGCCCTGGAAGACACCGCGCTTGGTGAGGTTGCGAGCTCTCAGGCGGATTTCACCGGTTCCACGCGGGTGGCGTTTCTGATGGGCCGCCCGTTCGGATTCGCGCGCAAGCTTCTCGCCCACCATGAGATGCACGACCCGGGGCCGGTCAATATCGGCGACCGCGCTCTCGGCGATCACCTTGCCGTCGCGCATGATCGTCATGGTGTCGCAGACGGCAAACACCTCGTCCAGCATATGGCTGATGTAAACGATGCCGACGCCGCGCGCCTTGAGCATGCGCACGGTGGCGTGCAGCTTGGTCACCTCCGAGGCGGCGAGCCAGCCGGTCGGCTCGTCCATCAAGATCACCTGCGCATCGAGCGCGAGCGCCTTCATGATCTCGACCTCTTTCTGCTTGACGGTGGGCAGATTGCTGACCGTGGCGTCAAGATCGAGATCGATTCCGTGTCGCTCGAGCAGGGCCAGCGCCTCGCGGCGCTGTCGCCCGCGGTCCACAAAGCCGAACTTCCCTGTCGGCTGCCGACCGAGAAAGATGTTGTCGAGGACCGACATGGCTGGCGCCAGGTTCGAATGCTGGTAGATGCAGGAGACGCGGCGTCGGATCATCTCGCTCGGGTCGCCAAGGGGCGCCGCCTTGCCGGCAATCTCAACGGTGCCGAGCGTTGGCGCGATGGCGCCGGTGAGGATCTTGACGAGTGTGGACTTGCCGGCGCCGTTGGACCCGATCAGCGCGCGCACCTCGCCCGGCATGACGGTGAAATCGGCGTCCTTTAGCGCGACGAGATTGCCGTAGACCTTGGTAAGGCCGATGCCGCGGACGAGGGGCTGCGGGTCAGGCACGTCAGGTAGCCTCGGCAAGGCTGAGCGCGAGCCGGCGCTGCCGCCGCAACGCGAGAAGCCGGTCGTAGCCGACGGCCGCCAGCAGGATCACGCCGGTGATGATCTGCTGCACGAACTGCGGGACGCCTTGCAGGGTCAGCCCGAGCAGCACCGCTCCGAGGAGAAAGGCGCCGACTACAGGACCGAACATCGAGCCGATTCCGCCCGCAAGGCTGACCCCACCGATGACTGCCGCCGCAATCGCGGTGAGCTCCATCCCTGTGCCGAGCGCCTCGGTCGAGGTTGTGAACCGGGCGACCATGATCAGTGCTGTGATCGCAGCACAGAAGCCCGCAATCGCGTACGCCGAGATGATTACCCGCGTGGTGTTGATGCCGGCGAGACGCGCCGCCTCGTAGTTGCCGCCCACGGTGTAGAGATCGCGCCCGAAGCGGGTGGCGAGTACAGCAGTCTGGAGGATGGCAAACACCACCAGCATGATGAAGAACGAAAGCGGAAACCAGGGCATCGTGACGAACTTCGAAACGCCAAGCCAACCGCCGATATCGAAGTAGGTCTCAATCCCGACGATCCAGGGATCCCTTATTGGCGTTGTGGTGAGGCCGGGCACAAGCTGGCGCCCCGAAATGGAATAGGTGAGGCCGCGATAGGCGGCGAGCGTCGACAGTGTCGCGATGAACGGCTGAAGTCTCAAAAACACAATGAGCACGCCGTTCAGGGCCCCCGCTAGTGCACCCACGGCGAGCGCCACCGGTAGGATCACATAGCCGGGTACGTGAAGGACCAGTGTCAGGTCGAAAACGACCATGCCCACCACCCCTACGATGGCGCCGACTGAGAGATCGATCCCACGTACGAGAATGGGGAACGCTTCACCCACGGCCAGAATGGCCACGAAGGAGAAACCCGACATAAGGTTCTCGAAGTTCGTGGCCGTGGCAAAGTGCGGCGCGCTCAGGGAAAAGAAGGCGAGAGTGGCCGCAAAGAACAAGACAAGCGCTGCGGTGGCAGGCCGGATCGTCACAGCGTCAACCCATCCGAATATGGAGGCGGCGGCACGAGTGCCGCCGCCCTGAGCGCCAAGTGTAAGGGAGAATCACCAGCGCTGAGAAGGCTGGATCGTGCCCACGTTTTCCTTGGTGGCGATGACATACGGCATCAGCAGGTGCGATTGCTGGGCGAAGGCCGTGGCCGGAACGCCGCCCGTCGCCACAACCGTTGCCGCAGCGGCGGCCAGACGGCCCTGCTGATAGACGTCGGTGTACTGTGTGCCGGTCAGCTCGCCCGCCTCGATCGATTCGAGCGCCGCAACCTCGCCGTCGTTGCCAAACACGACGAACTTGCCGATGAGCCCCTTTTCCTTGGCCACGTCCACGGCGCCGAGCGCCATTGAGTCGTTGACGCCGTACGCGCCGCCGAGGTCGGGGTTCGCAGCAAGGATGGTGTTGAGCACGTCCTGGGCCTTCTTGCGATCCCAGTCGGCCACCTGGTCCGCCACCACCTGGATGCCCGGATGGTGTTGCTTCAATCCGTCGACGAAGCCATCGGTGCGCTGGTCACGGATGATAATGCCGGGAGGCGCGTTGAGGATCGCAACCTTGCCCTTGCCGCCCATGGCGTCGCCCATCGCCTTGGCGATGTCGATCGCACCGAAGTAGTGGTTCATCTCCACGTGCGCGGCGTGCGGCTCGGTCGCGTCGATGTTGAGCGTGATCACTGAAATTCCCGCACGCTTGGCCTTGGCGATAGACGGAGCCAGCGCGACCGAGTCGATCGGCTGCAAGAAGATTACCGAGGTTCCCTGATTGATCAGGGTGTCCATCAGACTGACCTGTACCTCGACCTTGTTTTGACCGTCGAGCAACTCGTAGTCAACGATCTGCTGTGGGCCGAGGACCTCCTCAATCCCCTTCGACCACGCGGCCGGCACAGTGTGGGGCTGCCACTGGATGAACGCCATCTTGTAGCGCGCGTCCTGGGCCCGGGCTTGCGAGATATCTGGCACGCCGGCCGAAGTGTCGAACCTCGCGAACAATCCACTCGTCGCGCCCGCTATTGCCGCGGTCCCGAGCATCGACGTTCTTAGGAAATTCCGCCGGTCAGCGTTCGGCTTCCGATCGTCACTCATTTCTGTTCCTCCCTCGAGTGATGGTGTTCCGCCGGCACGATCTTGAGTATTCACGGCCGGTCTCTTTTGCATAAAAGTTGTTATCCACGAGCGATTCAACATGTTTTTTGTCGACAAAAAGATACCGGCGCGATGATGCCTCTCGATCTTGCGCCCCAAGCCGCAGCAACACCTGCGACAACGCGGACAACATCGTTTCCAACTCGGCAATCGGAACGTACATGCACCCGACGCAAGGGCCGAGTTGCGGCGCGCCCCGACCCGGTGACCGTGGCGGGGTCCAGGTGCCCTGGACACTCGGAATCATAATCCGCGTGTCTCGGGTTCGAGTCCCTCCTCCGCTACCAGATTGATCATTCGCCCGACGCGCGGCTGTCCGCCGCCGTCTCCGCTGTTCGGTCGGACCGTTCCAGCGCCTCCAGGATATTCGCCTTCAACGCGATGAATGCGTCGGACGTGGTGTCGCGGGTGGTGCGCGGTCTCGACAGCGGGACGTCGAGGCTTGCGACGATCCGGCCCGGTCTTGGCGACAGAACGTGCACGGTGTCGGCGAGGACCAAAGCCTCCTCGACGTCGTGAGTGACGAGCAGGACCGTGCGGCCGTCGCGCCGCCAGACCTGCTGCAGCCAGTCCTGCATCGCCCGGCGGGTGATGGCGTCGAGGGCGCCCAGCGGCTCGTCGAGGAGGAGCACCGGCTTCGGCGTCAGGAACGTGCGCAGCAGCGCCAGGCGCTGGCCCATGCCGCCGGAGAGTTGCGAGGGCCAGGAGTCCTCGAAGCCGGCGAGGCCGAACTCGACGTAGAGCGGCTCGGCATGGGCGTCAGCCTCGTGGCGAGAAAGCCCGGAGACCTCGGCGCCGAGGGTGGCGTTGCGCCTGACGCGGCGCCACGGCATTAGCAGCGTCCCCTGAGGCATGAACGCGGCGGCGCCGGGACGGCCGACGACATCGGCGCCGGCGATCTCGGCCCTGCCGGCGCCTGGGTTCAGAATCCCGGCGAGAATCTTGAGGATCGTGCTTTTGCCGCAGCCGGACGCGCCGACCAGGGCGACGAAGGCGCCCTCTGCCACTTCCAGGGAAACGTCGGCCAGCGCCGTTACCGGCGGCGGACCGGAGTAGACGTGGCGAACGGCCCCGAGGGTGATCGATGCGCCCATGGCGTGAACTTTCGGCTCGAGATTAGTCTTCTGCGAGGAAACGGTTGGTGAAGGCCGCGGCGTCGACGTGGGTGTCGGTCAGGCCGGCCTCGCGCAGGAACGTCTCGAAGCGTTGCCAGGTCTCCGCCGCCTGGAAGCCCCAGGGCTTGTCTGCGGCGATGTAGAGCGGGGCATGGTAACGCGCGGACGCGCGCACGAGCCTCTCGTCGAGTTCGGGGACGGCTTCCAGCAGCGCCGTTGCCGCTTCGTCGGGACTTTCCGCCGCGCGCCGGTAGCCCCGCGTCGTCGCCGCCATGAACCGCTCGACGAGATCGGGCCGCTCGCGGATCGTCGCCTCGTTGGTGATGAACACGGGCGTGTACCAGTCGGGAATGCAGTCGAGGTGATCGACGAACTTGATCGTCGATATCGCCTTGCCTTCGATTTCCAGGGCGCGCAGCGCGTCCCAGCCCTCGAACACCCAGACGAAGTCGAAGCGGTCGCGCTCGAGCCCGGCGAGGTAGTCGATGTTGCCGACCTCGACGAAGGTGACGGTGTCCGGGTCGCCGCCGTCGCAGGCGACCAGCCGGTCGATCAGCTCGCGCTCCAGCGGGCCGCCGTAGCCGCCGTAGGTCTTGCCTTGAAGGTCGCGGGGACGGGTGATGCCTTCTGAGGCGAGCGCCATCAGGCTCGAGTCGTTGTAGGGCAAGATGGTGGCGATGGAGACGACCGGGACGCCGTTGGCGCGGGCCGGAATCACCGACTCGGCCTGCGAGATGCCGAAGTCGGCCTTGCCGGCGCCGACGACCTGGTCGGCGCCGGCGGCGGCCGGCTCGACGATCTGCAAGTCGATGCCGGCTTCCGCGTACCAGCCGTTGGCGCGCGCAATGTAGATGCCGGCGTGGTGGTTGTTCGGCGTCCAGTTCAGCATCAGCGTGACCGGCGTCAGATTCTCGGCTGTCGCGGGTCGGGCTCCGGCGGCGAGCGCCAGGGCCAGAGCCGGGGCCACTGCCAAGCGTATCCATCGGCATATCGTCATGGTCGGTTCTCCTGTTCCGCGGCGCGGTAGGGCATGGCGAGGCGGGCGAGGAGCTGGGTCGCCAGGAACATGGCCACGCTGATGAGCGCGATGACGACGACCGCCACCAGCACCCGGTCGGTGCGAAACGCGGTTTGCGCGCGCACGATGAAAAGGCCGAGACCGGAGCTCGCGCCAACCCATTCACCGATCACTGCGGCGAGGATCGAATAGGTGGCGCTGATCTTCAGTCCGGCGAAGAAGGAGGGAACTGCGGAGGGAATGAGCACCATGCGCAGCACTCTCAGCCGGCCGGCACCCATGCTGCGCAGAAGGTCGATCATTTCCCGGTCGGCGCCGGTGAGCCCGTCGACGGTGCTGACGACGATGGGAAAGAACCCGATCAGCGCGACGACCAGAACCTTCGGCATCATGCCGAAGCCGAACCAGACGGCGAGCAATGGCGCGAGCACGATCATCGGAATGTTCTGGGAGACGACGAGGAGCGGGAGGATCGCCCGCCGCGCCGGGCCGAAACTCGCAACCAATGCGGCGACCGGCACGGCAACGGCAATCGCCAACGCGAGGCCGCCGAGCGCTTCGGTCAAGGTCGTCGCGATGTGGGCGGGCAGCAGCCCACGCACCTCAAGGAACGCCGACCACACGCCACTCGGTGGCGGTAGAATGTACGCGGGGACGGCGAACGCGCGGACCGCGAGCTCCCATACGAGGAGTGCGGCAACCAGAAGGGCGAGCGGCGGCACGGCCCGTTGTAGTCGGGCGCGCCATGCCGGCGCGCGAACGGCAAGGCGTGCGGTGGCGGTCATGAGCGCGCGAACTTGGCGGTGAGGTCGCTCATCGATTGCGCCTCGGCTGCGTTTGCCGACTGGGCCACCTTGATGACGCTGACGACGCTGGAAGCACCGGCCTTCAGGCAGGCCTCGTGGACCTCGCGGACGAGCGGCCATAGGCGGTCGGGCGGCCCTTCGACCGTCGTGCCGAGAGCGCCGACGACATAGTTGAGGCCGGAGCGCTGGACGACGGCGATGGCCGCCTCAACGTGGGCGTAGCGGTGGCCGGCAATCCCCGGCGGGTCAGGAAGGCACTCGATCTCGACGATCATCGGGTTCACCTCGCTGGCACCAGATGTGCGCGCGGGGGTGAACCCATTGGTCGCTGGAGCACGCGGGCAAGACGCCACCGGCGTGTCCGCTCGATTCGTAAGATACGGTCATCAGGCCTATACCGCTCCCTACGCTCGCATTATCGAGGTCAGGTTCTTGGGGTGGTCCCTACCGGGATCTCAGCCGATGGACGGCCCCCCCGCGACGTCCGGGTATGTACTGCTCCGGGACGGGCAGTTCAAGCTTCGGCCCAGCGGATCCCCGGGTTCCGGGCGCCATGTGCCGCAATCTTCGAAAAATCCAGCCAAACCCTTGGCGGATTGTACCAATCGCGTTTACCGCCTGGAGACGCGTGGAAGCCGATCATGACGGCCATGCGCATTGTCATGCTAGTTCTCGGGATCTTCATCTTCGTCGCCGGCGACATCGCCGTGAACAACGGCGCGTCGTTTCGCGCCTGGGGTTACTATATCGCGACCCTGATGCGCACCACCGGCGTGATCTGAGAGGCGGACTTGCCGGTCTCAGCGTATCGCGACACGAGAAGCCAGTCGGCGTCCTGAAACGTGGATATCCCCCCGCGCGGTCCCGGCCACTCGCGAGAACGAGCGGTGCCGGGCGCGGCGGTCGTCATTTGGCTGAGAAAACAAGAGGTCCCGTGCCCGCGATCGAGATCGCGACCGGCTCGCCGATTGCTGGTGCGCCCCCGCGCGGCGCCGCGACGGTCAGGTTCGCAGGGAACCCTTCAACGGTGACGGTGAGCAGCCGGGCGTCGCCGTGGGAGGCGACTGACAACACCCGTCCGTGGATCACACCTGCGGGGTCGAGGGCGAGGTCGCGCGGGCGAATGCACACGATCGCGTCCGCGCCGTCGGCGAGCCCGTCGGCCGGGAAGCGACCGAGTGCCGTGGTGACGACGCCGTTGTGGCAGACACCGGCAATCTCGTTGAAGTCCGAGAAGAAGCGGGCGGCGAGCAGCGACGCCGGTCGATGGTGGAGGTCCTCCGCCGTGCCTGCCTCGGCGATGCGGCCGGCGTGCATCAACAGGATGCGATCGGCCATGCGCGTGGCGTCGTCGGGATCGTGCGTGACGAGGATGGCGGTGGCGGCAGTGTCGCGGAGTGCGGCGGACGTCTCGCCACGGATCGAATCGCGGGTGCGCCGGTCGAGATTCGAAAAGGGCTCGTCCATGAGCAGGATCTTGGGTCGGGGGAGCAGCGCGCGGGCGAGCGCGACCCGTTGCTGCTCGCCGCCGGACAGGCGATGCGGATAGTCCCGCTCGCGTTCGGCCAATCCGATTCGACGCAGGACGCCGCGCGCGCGCGCCGTTGCCTCGGCCGACTTGGGCCGGTCCAGCCCGAACGTGAGGTTGGCGAGCACGGTCAGGTGGGGAAACAAC
>Ga0315553_10004709_pt1 | contig 10229 bp, 8 predicted proteins | sample SalMarSW160140MG_FD_203099 | JGI IMG/M metagenome (GOLD analysis project Ga0315553, IMG submission 203099) | Salt marsh sediment microbial communities from the Plum Island Ecosystem LTER, Massachusetts, United States - Salt Marsh Sediment SW1601-40 ... | reverse complement strand
TCTCCGGGCTGGACGGGATAATCGGTTGGGACCATGACGGTTGACATGACGCCGCCGAATCTTCGGGTGAGGCGGACGAAGCGCTTTTTGGCGCGGTCGGAATAGCCTTCGGCGATGGCGACGGCGGAATTGGAGTCCCATTTAGCACCCGGAGGTAAATTACCTGCCAACGAATCCGCCCGGTGATCGCCGACAGGGGGCTATGCTCACGCGTTCATGATCGATCCTGGCTTGCGCGACAGGCTCGATATTCATGTGACGGGCACGTAACGAACAAGGCGGTCGCGGAAGCCTTCGGAATGGCTTACGTTCCAGCCAGCGAAGCCTCGCAGGGCGAGAGGCGGCGCCATCAAACGTCCCGCGAAGAGGACGATTTGAGGGAGGACGTATTGTGGACGAAGTCGAGAAGATTCTTCCACGGTTGAATGGAATCGACCGTACACGGCCTTATTTCGATCCGCTTGCCGTTGAGGAGGCCTTGCGCCGGCATGCCCGGCTGATCGGCTTCCGCAACGTGTCGTTCACTTGGGCGATGGGACCGCGCCAGGCCGCCGAGCTGCTTGCAGACATCGATTTCGACGAGCCCGAGGCGCACAAATGGCACCTGACCATGCAGGCTCTCGAGGATCAGGCGAGGGTGGAACTGCAACGCGACGAGGCAACGTGGAATGCGTATCGCCGCGCGCAGGATGAAGCAGAGGCACGGCTCAAGGAGACGCTGCATCTCGACCTGCTCAATATCAGCGTCATGGATCTCGTCGGCGCGGAAGCCGGACATCATACCCACACGTTGACCTATCTGGTCTCCGCTGCATTGCGCGACATGATCGCCAGCGCCGCGGTGGATAGCGAGGGCCTTCTGGATCTCAACGAGGCCTATCTGCCGTTCACCGATGCGATAATGGCGGGGCTCGGCACGTTCTGGGTGACCGGCGAACGATTTATCTGCATGCCGTTGCCGCGGCTCTCCCTCAAAGACGGAGAGATCGTGGGCGATGGCAGCCCCGCCGCCATTTGGCCGAACGGCGAGGCCTATGCCTTCGGAGAGGAGGGGTTCACGCCGCTACCGCAATCAGTCGAGTAGCGACGCGTTGCCGCCTCCCGCCTAGTCTTCGTCGCAGGAGGTGTTGTTGGGCTTCTCCGGCCAAACGCAGACTTCCACATAGGTCGTGCCGGACGGACCGCCGGCGCTCACCACGAGATATTTGTCTCCGTTGGTTGCCCGGATTCCGCCGCCGCCGCCCCAGGAGGATCCCCCGGCGCCGCCGCCGACCAGGGTCCAGCCGCCTCCGGATAGACTCTTCGAATACGCGTCGAGCACGGTCGAGGAATCGCCGGAAGCTCTAAAGCGCGCCATCTCGCCATTGGCATGGATGGACTTCGGACCGCCGAGAGACTGGCTGTTGGGGGGCGTGGGGAGACCGGCCATCAGGTCATCCGCCGCCATGGCGGCCGACGGGCCTACGACGAACAGAGAGACAAGTATGGCTATCGGCAGTTTGTTCATGACAAAGTCCTCGCAGGTTGGGAGGCATCGAAGCTATCACTGTGACAATTGCCAGTTTCCTGAAGAGGAGGCGAAAATGTGCGAGCGTCTTAAAAGCGGATGGTTACCTTGTTTTCTCGGCGCTGCGCTCTTGGCCTTGGTCGCAGCGCCCGAGCCCGCTTCGGCCAAGATCCAGTGCAAGGGCATCTTCCAGGTTACGAAGACGAACGGTCTCATCGCCACGCCGTATTGCGGCGATGAAGAGATCGCGCGCGTGGCGCGGAGCTATGGCTGGAAGGTGACCGGGGATCAGGTCCGCAACGATCCTTTGAAGAAGGTCTATGTCTGCCAGGCGCTCGGCGGCGATGTGCGCATCCAGGGTGCTTGCGGGGCATACGGACCCCATCAATATCGCTAGGCGCTTGGCGCTTACACCGTCTCGATGGCGCCCATCGCGGCGAGCACGTGGTCGACGTCCTCTTTGAGGCAGAGCTCGGTGGCCGGCGTGATCATGGTTGCAGCGGCCGTGGCGACGGCGAGACGCAAGGCGTCGTGCGGGGCCTCGCCTTTGGCGAGCCCGAGACAGAGCCCGCCCATGAAGCTGTCGCCGGCGCCGACGGCGCTCTTGGTCTCGACCTTCGGGGGCGCGAGCCGCACGCGGTCTTCCTTGGTGACAAGAAGTGCACCGTTCGCGCCGCTCGTGATTACCACAACCTCACAGGCGCCCCGCGCGATCTGCTCGCGCGACCACGCGGCGGCATCGTCAGGCCAGGAAAGCTCCGTCCCCACCACATGGCGCAGCTCATCGAGATTCTGGCGCAATAGATAGAGACCCGAACCAAGCGTCTCGGTCACGCCATGGGCCGAGTCGAGCAGAAACCGGCATTCGAGTTTCTTTGCAAGGGTGGCGGCGCGCGCCCAGAAGGCTTCGCCGAGGCCTGGTGGCAGGCTGCCGCTGCCGACGATCAGGCCGCCGGGGCGTGCAAGATGCTCCATCCTTTCGAGGAAGGCGTTCCCTTCCATCTCGGTCAGCACTGGCCCCGGCATGACGAAGCGGAATAGCTGACCAGTCGACTCGTCTAGGACATGAAGGCTCTCCCGCGTCTGGCCGGCGATTTGTTGCCGCTCGGCGGGTATGCCTTCTGCTTCGAGCAGGGCGACAAGCTCCTCGCCGACGGCGCCGCCAGCGGTGAACAGCGCGATCGTGTCTGCACCCAGCCGGTGGACCACGCGCGAGACATTAATGCCGCCGCCGCCGGGATCGTATTGGGGCGATGCGCAGCGGAGTTTGATCCCGCTTCTCACCTGCGGCGCGGTGGTCCAGACGTCGATGGTCGAATTGGGCGTCAGCGTCAGGACCATCAGGCCGATTCCGCTTTGGAAAGCGCCGCTTCCGCCGCGGCGATCTGCTCTTTGACGCGCAAGAAGCTGTCGGGCGTCACCGAGATGGACTCGATGCCGTGCTCGACGAGGAAGCGTGCGAACTCGGGATGGTCGCTCGGCGCCTGGCCGCAGATGCCGGTGTGGCTGCCGGTCTTATGCGCCGATGCGAGGAGCCGCGCGATGGTCTCCGTCACGGCGGGATGGCGCTCATTGAACAAGCTGCTCAAGCGGTCGCTGTCCCGGTCGATGCCGAGCACGAGCTGGGTCAAGTCGTTGGAGCCGATGGAGAAGCCGTCGAAGCGTTGGGCGAACTGCTCGGCGAGCACCACGTTCGATGGGATCTCCGCCATCACGTAGACCTTGAGGCCGTTCCGCCCGCGCTCGAGACTGTGCTTCGCCATCTCCGCAATTACGCGATCGGCCTCCTCCGGCGTGCGGCAGAAGGGGATCATCATGACGATGTTGCTGAGGCCGATCTCCTCGCGGGCGCGGCGAATCGCGCGGCATTCGAGCCCAAACCCCTCGCGATAATCGGGACTGTAGTAACGGCTCGCGCCGCGCCAGCCGATCATGGGGTTTTCCTCGTGCGGCTCGAAGCCAGAGCCACCGAGAAGCTCGGCATATTCGTTGGTCTTGAAGTCGCTCATGCGGACGACGACGGGATTGGGGTAGTGCGCCGCGGCGATGCGGGCGATGCCGCGCGCAAGCCTGTCGACGAAATACTCGCCCTTGGAGTCGTAGCCCGCGGTCAGGCGCTCGATCTCGGCGCGCGCCGTCTTGTCGGTGACCTCATCGAACCGGATCAAGGCCATGGGGTGGACCTTGATGTGGTTGGAGATGATGAACTCCATGCGCGCGAGCCCCACGCCGTCCGCAGGCAGGCGCCACCACCGGAACGCCGCGGACGGGTTGGCAATGTTGAGCATCGCCTTGGTGCGCGTCTTGGGGATCTGCTCGATATCGATCTCGGTCACGGTGAAGTCGGCGAGGCCGTCATAGACGTGACCTTCGTCGCCTTCGGCGCAGGACACAGTGATGTCCTGGCCCTCGCTCAGCTTCTGCGTGGCGTCGCCCGTGCCGACGATGGCGGGGAGGCCAAGCTCGCGGCTGACAATGGCGGCGTGGCTGGTGCGGCCGCCATGGTCGGTGACGATGGCCGCCGCCCGCTTCATGATCGGCACCCAGTCGGGATCGGTGATCTTGGTGACCAGCACGGCGCCGGTCTCGAAGCGCTCGATCTCGTCGGCGCTATCGAGGCGGCAGACCTTGCCGGCGCCGATGGCGTCGCCCACGGCGAGGCCGGACACGATCAAAGGTCCCTTGTTCTTCAGCTTATAGGTCTTGAGGGCGCTTGACTCGCGGCGCGATTGCACGGTCTCCGGCCGCGCCTGCACGATATAGAGTTCGCCGCTTTCGCCGTCCTTGGCCCACTCCATGTCCATGGGCAGCCCGTAGTGCTTCTCGATGATGGCAGCCCAGCGGGCGAGGGCGAGCACCTCCTCGTCGCTGAGCACGAAGCTCGCCCGTTCCGCATCGCTCGTCTCGGTGAGATGGGTCGAGCCTTCCGCGCCATAGATCATCTTGCGCTTCTTAGCGCCGAGGGTCTTCTCGACGATGGGAGTGAGCGATCGGTCGTCGAGCAGGGGCTTGAAGACCTGAAACTCGTCGGGATCGACCATGCCCTGCACCACGGTTTCGCCGAGACCCCAGGCGCCCGTGACGAGCACGGAACGGGGGAACCCGGTCTCGGTGTCGATGGAGAACATCACACCCGAGGAGGCGAGATCGGATCGCACCATCTTCTGCACGCCGACGGAAAGCGCCACCTTCAAATGATCGAAGCCGTGGTTCTCGCGGTAAGAAATGGCGCGGTCGGTGAAGAGCGAGGCGAAACACTTCTTGCAAGCGGCGAGCAGCGCGTCCTCGCCCTCGATATTGAGATAGGTCTCGAGCTGGCCGGCAAAGCTCGCCTCGGGCAAGTCCTCGGCCGTGGCGCTCGAGCGCACGGCCACGGTGCCGCCGCCGCGCGCCCGCATGTCCCGATAGGCTTGGCGGATCGCGTCCTCGAGGTCCGGCGGGAATTTGGCGTCCAAGATCAGCGTCCGGATCACGCCGCCCACATGGGCAAGATTGCTCAAGTCCTTTTCGAGCGTGCCGACGGCCTGGGCGATGCGGTGTTGCAGGTCGTTGGCCTCGACAAAGCGCCAATAGGCGGTGGCCGTGGTGGCGAAACCGCCGGGGACGTTGATGCCCGCGCTCTTGAGGGTGCCGATCATCTCCCCGAGCGAGGCGTTCTTGCCGCCGACGCGGGCGACGTCGCCGCGGCGGAGGGCGGAGAGGGGCAGGACGAGATCTGTCAAATCGGTCATGCGGCCTCGCTCTCGGTTCCGATAGGGCATTCTTTTCGCGCCTGTTCTTGCGCGCGTTCGCGGGCAGGACGGTCGGGTTTGTGCTCTTGCACCAAATCGAAGGTGAAGGATTGCCCGGGACTGAGCTCGCGGCTGTGCTCGCGATAGGCAATGCGAATGGGGTGAGCGGTCATGACTCGGCTGGAGACGGTCAGGCAATCCTGGGTGACTTCCACATCCAGAGTGTGACGGCGATAGCGCAACGTCGCGTTCATCTGGAGAACCTCGTCGGGTAGGCGTGGATTGAACGCGAGCACGCCGTCGCGCATCTCGATGCCTGAATAGCAACGTTGAATCAGGTCGACCGTTCCGGCCATGGCGCCGAGATGGATGCCTTCTCGGGTTGTGCCGTCCTGGATATCGGTCAAATCGCCGCCGAGCGCCGTCAAGGTGAGCTGCCAGGACTTTTGGCGGTCGGCCCGGGCCAGCACCCAGGCATGCGTGAGCCAACTTAGGCTCGATCCGTGCGAGGTGCGCTGATTGTAGTAGTGCACGTTCTTGAAGATCAGGTCCGGTGAGAAGGGATAGCCGAGCCGGTGGAGGATTTCCTCGATCTCCTCGCGGCTGAACAGGTAGAAGATCATCAAGACGTCGGCTTGCTTTGAGATCTTGTAGCGGTTCGGGTCGTCGCCCTCCTTTTCCAGGATGCGGTCGAGGCGCTGAAGGTCGCCATATTTTTCGCGGTAGCCCGCCCAGTCGAACTCCAGAAGGTCGCCATAGCCTTCGAACTGGCTGATGATGCCGTCGTCGTGGAACGGGATCACGAGATTGCAGCTGATGTCGCGCCAGCGCGCGAACTCCTCTTCTTTGAGATCGAGCCGCTCGCACAGCCGGCGGCGGCGATCGCTCGGGAGCACGTCGAGCACGTCGAAGGCGCGGGAGAGCAGCCAGGACACCATGACGTTGGTGTAGGCGTTGTTGTTGAGGCCGCCTTCCGTGGCGGGATCGGCGCCGGGATAGGCCGTGTGGAACTCGTCCGGCCCCATCACGCCGTTGATGCCGTAGCGGCCGTCGTCCCGCCGCTTGGCGAGGCTCGACCAAAAGCGTGCGATCTCGCAGAACAACTCGGCGCCATAGTCGATGAGGAAGTCGCGGTCGTCGGTAGCCTGGAAGTACTGCCAGACGTTGTAGCAGATGGCGGCGCCGATATGCCGCTGGCGCCAAGAGTTGTCGGAAATCCAGCGCCCTGACATCGGGTTCAAATGAATGCGCTGGCTTTCCTCTCGGCCATTGGAGCCGCTTTGCCAAGGAAACATCGCGCCCTTCAAGCCTGCCTCGCGCGCCATGCGGCGCGCTTCGCCGAGCCGGCGATAGCGGTAATGAAGCAACGCGCGCGTTACCACCGGCATGCGCAGGTTCAGATATGGGAAGATGAAGAGCTCGTCCCACATGATATGGCCCCGATAGGCTTCGCCATGCCAGCCGCGCGGCGGCACGCCTACATCCACGCCGACGGAGTGCAGCGCCGTCTGCAAGAGATGGAAGATGTGCAGCCTGAGCTTGAACTGCGCGCCGTCCTGCGTGGTGCGGACGCGAATGTCGCATTGCTCCCACAGCTGATGCCAGGCTTGGGTGTGCGCGTGCAGGATCTCGGCGAAGGGACCTGCATAGCGGACGAGTTGCAGAGCCTCCTGCAAAGGCTCGGTGATGGCGTAATCCTTGGAATTGAAATAGGTCACGGTCTTCTCGACGTGGATCGGGCGTCCCTCTTGGGCTTCGCAGACGTATATGCCGCTCGCCACACCTTTTTCCGCCTCCGTGCGCGCGGGCTTGATCGTCTCGCCCTCGATCTCCACGCGGGTGTGTGCTGCGAGCGCGATCTCGCGGCGGGCCTGAACCATGCGGCTGCGCAGGGTAAGGATGGCGCCGTCGTCGACATTACAGTCGACGGTCTCAAGGTGTCGCCCGTTGAGCTTGCGGTAGCGCGGCACACCCCAATTGATGACGCTGCCGTCGAGGCTCGAGCGAAAGGTCACCGGCCCCGACCAATTCTCCGGCGTCACGGTGACGGCGAGCGCGGCGAGATGCTGGTTGTCCATTGAGACGATGCGCTTTTCGTCCCACCGGCTGACCCGGCCGGCGGCGTCGCGGAAGCGCAAATTTCGGGTCAGCACACCGTCTTTTAGGTTGAGTTGCTGGCGGTAGGCTAGAAACTCGACGCGGTCGGGGTGGATGGCCTCGTCATCGTCGATCTGCATGACGAGCGGGAGCCAGTTGGGGAGATTGACGAGGTCTTCGTTCTCGATCTGGTGGCCGTCGATCTCGGTCGTAAGGCGGTTATAGCCCCCGGAGAAGTAGGTGCCGGGGTAGTGGACGTCATCAGCGCTTACATCCGCCGCCGCGGCGCGCGACACGATGTGGCCGTTGCCCAGTGCACACAAAACCTCGCGCAGGCCCTCCTTATCCGGCTCATAGCCTTCGTAGGTGAGGGACCAATCGTCGTTCATCGCCTGGCCTCGCGGACTTCCGGAAAACAGAGACTAAAGACACATCCTAGATCGCGTGTGACAAGGTCGGCGCCGGCGGCGCGCAGAGCGCGGGCATGCATGTCGCTGTCCAATTGCTCGCGGTCGACGCCGACAACGTGCTTGAACCCGCCGGTAGCACCGGCCCTCACCCCCGAGACCGCGTCCTCGACCACGGTGGTGTTGGCAGGGCTCGCACCAAGGCGCTTCGCGGTTTCGACCAGCATCGCCGGATCGGGCTTCGGCGCAAGGGCGAGCTTTGCCGCATCGGTGCCGTCCACCTTGGCATCGAACAGTTTTATGACACCGGCACTCGTGAGCACGCGTTCGGCGTTGCGGCTCGCCGAAAACACGCCGACTTTCACGCCGTGTTCCTTGAGGGCGTGGATCAGGTCGAGCGCGTCTTGATATGTGGGGACGGTGTTCGTTTCGAGCCACGCCTGGAAGCGCGCGTTCTTGGCGTTACCGAGGCCATGCACGGTCTCGTCATCGAGGCTGTCGGCTGCGCCTTCCGGCAAAGTGATGCCGCGCGAGGCCAGAAAGCGCCGGACTCCGTCGAAGCGCGGCACGCCGTCCACATGAGCGAAATACTCTTCCATCGTGAACGGCTTGGCATCTTCGCCGCGCCGCTTCAGGAACGTGTCGAAGACCTCCTTCCAGGCGGCGAAATGCGCGCGCATGGACTTCGTAACGACCCCGTCCATGTCGAAGATCACTGCCTCGATGGCCGCGCCGGTACTCGCCATGTCCATTACGCCGCTGGAAGAGATAAGAACCTCGTCTATGCGGAGCGCGCCGCCGCCCGCGCACGGGGAAGCGTGTGGGGCTCCTTACCATCCTCGAGATAAAAACTACGGATGGGGCGCAAGCCTTGATCGAGCTCATAGATGAGCGGCTTGCCGGTCGGAATTTCGAGATTGGGGATGTCCTCGTCGGAGATCCCGTCGAGATATTTGACGAGGCCGCGAAGGCTGTTGCCGTGGGCCGAGACGAGCGGCGTGCGGCCGTCCATCAGAAGCGGTTCCACGCGTTCCTGCCAATAGGGCAGCACGCGGGCGACGCAATCCTTGAGGCTTTCGGTCAACGGCAGATGCCGGTGCGGCACGCCAGCGTATTTGGGGTTGTTGCCGGGAAAGCGCGGGTCGGCCTCGTCGAGCGGCGGCGGGCGGCTCGTGTAGCTCCGCCGCCAGATATGCAGCTGCTCGTCCCCGACCTCTTGGCGGATCTTCTCCTTGTTGAGGCCCTGGAGCGCGCCGTAATGACGCTCGTTGAGACGCCAGGCGTGCTCCACGGGAAGCCATTCGAGGTCGAGATCGTCGAGGACGATCGATAGCGTATGGATCGACCGCCTCAAGTAGGACGTGAAGCACTGATCGAACTTGATCGCGTGCTTCTTCAATAGCGCCGCAGCCTTCTTGGCCTCCGCGATGCCGTTGTCGCAAATCTCGACATCCGTCCAACCGGTGAAGATCGCATCCCGGTTCCAGACGCTCTGGCCGTGTCGCAGGAGGATAAGTCGGGGCATTTCAAGTCTCCGGTTACGCCCACACCTCTGGTGTAGGAGGCCGGGCGGCGCGGGGCAAGTCTGGGGACGAAAGCCCTACCGCCTCGGTTCTAGCCGTCATTTCCCCTTATTTCCGGGCTAATTCAACGAATCAGACCTTCTCCGGACGGGGTTTGCTCGGGGGTCTTATCCCTTACTTTAGGATTCGGTTGTATTTCGTTAACCAACCGGCATTTTGGCCTACGGAGGGACACGTGCGGCTCATTTTCTCGATCCTGGTGGCGATCGTCCTTATCGCCGCGGCGATCGTCTTCATCGGCCCGATGTTCATCTCGGCCGAGGATGTCCGCAATCAACTTTTTGCGCAGGTCGAGTCCGCTACCGGCTACCGCCTGCGTGTGAGCGGGCCGCTTGACGTCACGCTGTTTCCATCGCTCGAGCTCGTTGCCCAGGACGTGGGCGTGGCCCAGCCGGCGACGGGGAGCGACGCCGAGTTCGCCACCGCCAAGACACTCAAATTCGGCCTCATGCTGCAAGGCCTGCTCGACGGCAAGATGCGCATGACGCATGTGACCCTCGTCGACCCGGTCATCAATGTGCCGAAGACTGCGGCTGCGATTCCGCCCGGCCAGAAGGATCAGGTGGCTGAGCTCTTGGAGTCCGAGGGTGCGCAGGCTGACACCAAAGAGCACGCGAGCGGTGTCGCGTCTGTGGCCGAGAAGCTTAAGAACCTGACCCTCGACAAGCTCGTCATCCAGAACGGCACCGTGATCCTGCCCCCGTCAGGAGGGAGCGCCGGCCAGCGCATCGAGAAGTTGAACCTCGAAGCCTCGCTGCCCGCCTACAGCGAGCCTTCGGCATTCGATGTTGCTGCCGTCGTCGACGGCAAAGCGATGCAGGCGCAAGGCTCGATCGGTAATTTCGGAGGATTCCTCGAAGGCGTGCCTGCGCCCGTGCGGCTCACAGCGAACGCGCCCGGCACG
>Ga0315553_10004708_pt1 | contig 10230 bp, 7 predicted proteins | sample SalMarSW160140MG_FD_203099 | JGI IMG/M metagenome (GOLD analysis project Ga0315553, IMG submission 203099) | Salt marsh sediment microbial communities from the Plum Island Ecosystem LTER, Massachusetts, United States - Salt Marsh Sediment SW1601-40 ... | reverse complement strand
CCACGTCCGAGGCGGGGGGCGGCGGGCTCTCGCGGTAGCGCATCACACGGCGCTTCTTGTTCCGGGTGTCTTCGGCGGACATCGTCTTCCTCACGCCCCGTCCGGTGTGGCCGCGTCCGAAGCGGCCGCGCCGCCGCGCGGAACGATCACCCCGTGCAGCAGCGTCTCGACGATCGCCTCGAGCAGACCGGGCGTGGCCCGCCCGACGTCTCCGGCGAGCAGCAGGTCACCGAAGCGGACGCAGACCTCCGTGATCACGTCGGTCATCCGATCCGGGTCGAGGTCCGTGCGGACGTCGCCGGTCCGCGCTCCGCGCTCGAGAACATCCCGCAGGACCCGGCGCAGCGTCTCGGTCCCGCGCTCGAGGACGTCGCTGTAGCCCGCGAGCATCAGCTGACTCTCGCGGGCCAGGAGCCCCCGCAGCACGTCGCGCGTTCGCGCGAAGTCGAGGGACGCCCCGACGACGAGCCGCAGACTGTGCGCGGCGCTCGGTGTGATGCGCGCGCCTTCCGCCGTGATCGCCTCGCACCACTCGTGGATCACGCGATCCACGACGACCTCGAAGAGGTGCTTCTTCGAGTGGAAGTAGCGATAGATGAGCGGCTTCGAGACGCCGGCCTGCTGGGCGATCTCGTCGACGCCCGCCTTCTGGAAGCCGTGCGCGCCGAAGAGCGCCTCGGCGGCCTCGAGGATGGCCTTGTACTTCTCCGACCCGACCGGCGGATCGCGACGCGGAAGCGGTCGGGGTCCGAGCGTCGGGAGCGTGGAGACGGAGGTCATGGGGTCGAGTATACGAAGATTCGAAAAAAGTTGACCCCGGGACCTGCCAGATCGGAGAAAGAGCTGTATTCAAACGAGAAAGGGGCGATGCGGGTGCTACCGACTCGGTTCACTCCGTCCCATCGGCCCGGACGTCGGCGCTCAGGCGGAGGCTCGGATGAAGGCCGGCGGCCTCGTTCCGCGAGCCCGGGGACCGCGCGGACTTTCCGTCTTCCAGCCATCGTTCGGGCCCCATTGTCCCGAGTATTCGAAGAACCACACCCCGGGAGTCAGCTGGCCCCGCTCGCCGACGTTCCGCACGTGACTGTAGGCGTCCCAGCAGTCCTGCTCTCCCGCGAGGCCGAGCGTGCATTCTGTGGGATTCGCATGATCGATGCCCACCGGGTCGAGCACGTAGTCGCCGGGCTTGGCATACGATGCGTGGGTTTTGCGGGCGACGTAGACAATCGGGCGCTCCGTGCCCGCCACTTTGTCGACCTCCGAGGGCCAGCGCCAGTAGCCCTCCACATGCGTGGCGAAGAACATGGAATGCATTCGCCAGCCGCCGGAGCCGTTCGACTCGACGCGCACCGTTACGTGCTCCCAATCGCCTTGGTGATGCCCTTTGTCGATCCCCCAGGTGCCGACGACGTCGCCGTTCCACGGGTAGAAGAACCAGTAGGTGACATCGTAGGTCGTCAGGTGGGGCCAGGGGCTCGATCGGACGTGCGCGTAGATCTCCGCGCTCGCCAGGTGTCCCTCACGCGTCTCGAGGCGCTCCAGCTCGTTCTCGCGGTCGTGGAAGAGTTCGTAGGGCGGTTTGCGCGGCTCGCCGCTGGCATCGGTCGAATAGCCGGCGTAGTGCACTTGGCCGTCATCGCACGTGACCGTGAAGAACATCGTCGACGGGCTGGTGATCTGGCCGGGCTGCCGGAGAACAATCGTCCGCGAGGGACAGACGATCTGCATTCCCACCCGCGGGAGGTACCACGGCACGCTCGACAGCCGATACTGTTCCTCGGCGTCGAAGCGGAGTAGAGGGGCGAAGGCATCGATGAGCTCCTGCTCGCGCTTGTCGGAGACGCAGTCGCCATCGGCGTCGGGTCCGGGGTCGCACATCGAGGAGCTAGCGGCGCCGGCCGCGAGGAACACGACCGCCATCGTCCCGGCAAAGCGGCTGATGGTGCGGAAGAGAACCGAGCGACTGCGTTCCATCGAACCTCCGTGTTCTGCGGCGGTGTGGCCGTCATTTCGAACAGCAGGATCCGTGCTCCGGGCTCCCACTTCCGTAAAGCGCTTGACTCGAATTGCGTTCTATCGGGGAGGGCGGACCACTGCCACCTGCGGTCGTCGGCGACCGGGGGCCTACGAGCTGTGAGGTCCGGGTATCGGGTGATATCAAGCCCCCCGGGATGGGGCCTGATCCCCTCCCCCCCGGCTTGACATAGCGTGGAGTTGTCGGTCCTCGAGCGGAAAACGCGCCTTGAAAGTCCTATCCCCGTGCTCACCGACCGGGGGGAGCGAGTTCAAGGGCGCCTTCGACGAGACGTGCGAGAAGCTCGGTATCCGCCACACCCGCACGAAGCCCCGCCATGCCTTCACCAACGGCTTCGTGGAGCGATTCCAGCAGACGATCCTCCACGACCACTGGCGCGTGGAGTTCCGGAGGCGCTACTTCACGAAGCTCCGGCAGCTCGAAGCCTCACTCCAGAGCTACCTTCGCTTCTACAACCACGAGCGGGCGCACCACGGCTATCGCACCCAAAGCCGAACGCCTGCTCAGATCGTCTAGGGCCCAGAATGACAAAGCCTGATCTGTTCAGACCTTTCCGGGCCAGGATATTAGAGGCGGCCGCATTGGCAACGAAAGCCCTTCCCTTCACGGTCGGCGCCCAGTTAGAGTACGGGCAAGCTCTCGTAGGGCAGAAGATGACCAAGCTGTGGCCGTGGGCAGCGGCGCTCGGAGTTTCCCTGCTCGTCGGAGTCTCCGGGGCCTCGGCCGATCCGAGGGCCGCCCGCGCTCTGTTGAACGATCCAAGCGTTCGCCCGCGTATGAGCGTCGGCGTCGAGATCAGGCGCGGGCTCCCCTCCGACGGCTCCGTGCCCAGCGCGTTCACTGCCGCGCTCGAGGATGGCCGGTTGCCTGCTTCCTCGGCACCGGCTGGCGGAGTCGACGTTCTCATCAACGACCCGTCTCTCGATGTCGGCGACACGACCCAGAGCGAGACGACGATCGTGACTGTTGGAGACGTCGTCTGCGCGGCCTGGAAGGACCTGGGAGCTCAACTGGGGGGCACCGGCTTCGGCTTCTCCCACGATGGCGGTGCCAACTTCACGGATGGCGGCGACTTCCCCGTGCTCCCTGCGGGCTCGGACCCGACCCTCGCCTACAGCGTCCGCGACGATACCTTCTACTTCGCGGCCCTCATGATGTCCGAGATCGGACTCTGGGTCTCTCGAGACGGGTGCGAGAGCTTCTCCTTCGTCTCTGGACTCTTTCCGCCGCCCCTCGCCGCGCTGCACGACAAGGAGATCCTTGCGGTCGACAACGAGCCTTCCAGTCCCTTCTTCGGCCGTATCTACATGGGCTGGACCCTCTTCGACCTCTCCTTCGTTCGCCGCCAGGTCGTGTCCCATTCCGACGACGCGGGAGCGACGTGGTCGCCCCCGGTTACCCTGCCTGGCACGAGCCCTGACTGGACCGGCCTCTGGCCGGCCGTGGCGCCCGACGGAGATGTCTACGTCGCGCTGGCCGAGTTGCCTCCGCTGCCCCGGGCGGGCACTCCAGCGGACGTGCGGATCTACAAGTCGACGGACGGGGGGAGCACCTGGACGCGGATGACGGACATCGCCAGCGATCGAGTGTTCGCCAGCTCTACCGCCGGCTGCGGCAGCAAACCGGCGCTCAACGGGAACATCGACGTCTTCTTGTTTCCGCAGATCGCGATCCACCCCGATCCCCTCGCGCCCGCGGGATACGTGATCCACGCCGTCTATCACTACGATCCGGACGGCCCCGGTCCCGACGACTCCGACGTCTTCCATAAGCGCTCCCTGGACGGCGCCGTCACCTGGTCCGCCGAGCTCCGTCTGAACAACGACCTCACCACGACGGACCAGTGGAACCCAGCCCTCGGCGTCAACCGGGACGGTGTCGTGGCGGTGAGCTGGTACGATCGCCGACTCGATCCGGAGAACCTCCTGTTCGACCGCTTCGCCATCCTCTCCCACGACGGAGGAGCGACCTTCGGCGAGAACCTGCGAGTGAGCGATGTCAGCTCGCCGGTCGCGGAGACCCCCCCAGTTGCTACCACGGCGACTACGACCAGCTGACGGTCGATGAGGAGCGCGCTCACATCGTATGGTCAGACGATCGGCGCACGATCGAGGGCGCTCCGGACCCAGATATCTACTACGACCAGATCCCGCTCCCCGAGCCACCCGCTGCGCTCGGTACGGTCGCGGGCGTCTCAGCGGTTGCTCTGTGTCATCTGCGGCGTCGCTCGCTGGGGAGTGCCGGTTGAGACGTCCACGGCGGCAGTCTTGCGCTCCGACCCTATGGAAGGAACTCCAAGGGGCCAATCGAGGACCCGTTTGCCACGGATTCTTCGATCCGGGCGTCTGCTCCCGTTCTGGCAGGGCGGTCTCGAGTCGAGACTTTGGGCTCGTGGCTCCACCCGAGCAGCGGCGGAGCCGTTGCGAGCGGCTCGGTCCGAGGATTCGCTTCGAGGGCAAGCCGAACGCAGCGCGATTCATTGGCGGGCGTGCTCTCCACGGGATCGTGGGAACCATCCTTTCATCGGGGCCTCTGGCGGCCATCGCTTCGTTTGGTTCCTCGGAGGGGCATAGCTTATCCGTGGGACCTCCGGGCTGTCGGCCGTGGGCCAGGAAGTTCATGGATGCTCACCTCCGCGGCCACGCGTAGCGTGGCATGCGAACACTCTTCGCAGTTGCGTGATCGAATGACTGCCTTCTCGACGACGCGCCGGATCGAGCCGTTGCCTAGCTTTCGCGTGCTTCTGTCGACGGACTGGCTCGTCCGGGGTCGTACTCCTCCTCGTCCTTCCACATGCGCAGCACCGTCGCGGCGATCATCCGCGCCAGGCTCCGCTTCGCGAGCGTCGGCTTGGTTCCGCCATCGAGGAGCCGCTCGTAGCGCGCGTAGGATGGAATCCTTGTTGCGCTGCGTGATCACCGTCGTCGCAGCGCCCTTGAAGATGCTCTTGAGCACGCGGTTGTACTGCCGCGAGAGACCCCGCGTCTGCGGAACCCGTGCCTTCAGCCAACTTCCATCGGCCGTTTGTACCCAGTCGGAACTGGAGCGAGTCACCACGCCAAGACCGCAGTAGCTCCAGAACTGCCGTTTCGTGCGGAAGCGATGCGGGGTCACGACGATCGGAACCGTCCGGGCGGCTCGAATGGATCCGAACCCGGGGGCCGTCTCGAGGATGCCAACGATCGGATGCTTCTTCGACTCGCGAAGGAGGTCGGCCTCCGCCTCGTTCTTCTGCTCCAGCAGGAAGTCGAGATGCGCGTAGAGCCGAGTCGCCCTCTCCTGGGCACTGGAGGGGAGCTGCTCCTGCCACGCCTCGCGGTGACGGATCCCGTAGACGTTCTCGCCCGAGACCAGGACGCCGCGAGAGCGGTACAAGCTCTTGAGCCTCGACTACACTGCAGCGCGACCGGGTCCACGTCACCGTCGAAGTGCACCGCTGCCCGGATCCAGCGAGGACCGCGGCCTGGCCCTCCGGACCCGTCGCACAGGGAGGGCGCGCACGGCCTTCGGTAGGATCGATCGGAAGCGTCGCGGAATCGAAAGGAGACGATGCATGCTCGACCAGGTCGCCCCCACCCGGGACGAGACTGGGCGCGGATCGGGCTCTGGCTGGTGGGGGCGACACTCGCCTACAACGTCATCGAGGCGGTGATCGCGCACTTCCGAGCTCCCGGCGATCCCGAGCGGTCGCGAGCTGCAGGCGTTCGCGCGGAAGCTCGCGCGGGGCATGCGCGATCCCCGGGTCCATCACGCGATCGACGTGGCGTGCTGGGACGACGCCGACGCCGTGCAGGCGCCGAGGCTCTGGCACATTGGCGACATCGATCCGCTGCCCGCCTACGCACGGGGCCGCGTGGCGCTGCTCGGCGACGCTGCGCACGCGATGACCCCGGTGCTCGGCCAGGGCGCCAACCAGGCCCTCGAGGACGCGATGCTGCTAGCGCAGCGCTTGCGACCGGCGGTCGGACTGTGCGACGCGGCGCTCCGCAACGAGATCCAGTCGGCGCTCCAGCGCTGGTCGCAGGAGCGCCACGCCCACGTGACGCCGATCCAGCGGCTTGCACGGACGGTGCAAGAAGGGCAGCTCGCGAAGGGCCGCCTGCGCTATCGCCTTACATGCGCGGTGTTGCGCTTCATGCCGCGCTGGATCACGAACCGCCAGATCAACTACGTCCTGGGGCACGCGATCTCCGATCCCGACTGTCCCATTGAGGCGCTCGACGAGCGCCCGATCCGCCTCGGACGACTCCGCAGTCGGTAGCGCTCGCGCGGCTCGACAGGGGCCGTGACGGACGGCATCACGCTGTCCGACTTCGTCCCAGCGGACGGGATCTCCGTGCTGGCGGACGAGCGGAGCGACGGGACGACCCGGGTGGAGAATGCGGACCTCGTTGGACGCTGCGACTTCCGATCCGTGCCGGTTCCTGCCGATTCCTCCGGGTCGGTGCGAGTTCCTGCGAGTCGGGTGTGACCAGCGGCCTGCTGAAGGCTCTCCGGATTCCCGATACTCGGTCGTCCGTAGAGGGGGCCTGTCACGCCGGAAGTTGCGGGTTCGAGTCCCGTCCGCCCCGCCACAAGTGCCTGATTCCATTCAACGTAGTTCTTCTCCCGTGGTTCACTCGTGGTTCCAAGCGCGCTCGGGTCTCGGCGGCCAACGGACGCCACCCGCAAGGCTCTGAATCACAGGGTTGAGCGCTCCACCTACTTGTGGATGCCCTCCCGCGTTACCGGACAAGCGAGACTCTCGCTCGGAGGGTCGAGGATAGGCAGTATAAGCTCTGGATTCGCGCCAGGGCCGAGAAGCAGGGTTGTGTCAACCGTGCTGCCCGCGGCGGGCAGGTGCGCCTGGCCCACCTCGACCTGGCCATCGAGCAGGAGGGCCTCGCCCAGCTCCTGCAGCAGCTCGAGCCGCAGGCCAGGCCGGGGCGTCTCGGACTCGAGCAGGGCGAGGGCGCGTCGCGACCAGTGGATCGCGTCGTCCAGGGCGACGCGTCGGCGCGCGTCGTCGGCCGCCCGGCGGCAGGCCTCCACGGCGCGGAGCCCGCCGTCTCCGGGAAGTGCCGCGAGGCAGCGGTGCTCGGCGATCTCCGCCCGTCGATGACGCGCGTCGGCCCGATCCTCCAGGGCGTCGGCCAGGGCGGCATGCATCGCCCGTCGCGGTGCGTCGCCGAGCCCGTCGAGCAGCGCCTCGGCCACGAGACCATGGGCGAAGCGGCAGGCGTCGGGCCGATCCCCCTCCCGACGCAGCACCCCGGCGTCCACGGCCGCCTCCAGGTCCGCGCCCACGGCGTCGGGCGACCGACCGCTCGCTGCCGACAGGATCGACGCCTCGCACTCGCGACCCGCCACCGCCGCGAGGTCGAGCAGTGCGCGCGCCGGGGGATCGAGGGTCTCGATCTGCATGCGAATGGCGGCGCGCACCGTCTCCGGCAGCGCGCTCGCGGGCGCATCCGCCACCCGCTCGAGCGGTGTCCGGGGGCCGTGCAGCTCGAGCAGCTGGAGGAGGAAGAAAGGATTGCCCCCGCTGCGGCGGTGCAGCGCTCCAGCGAGCGACGCGGAGACCTCGCGATCGGCCACCTCCCGTGCCAGGCGGCCGACCTCCTCGGGCCCCAGGGGCTCGAGCCGGAAGCTCGTGGTGGACGGCATCCGGGCCAGGGAGGTGATGCAGCGGGCCGCGTCCTTCCGATCGCGGAGCTCGGCCTCCCGATGGCTCCCGATCCAGGCGATCCGCGCGTCGAGGAGCTCGCTGGCGACGATCTCGAGCAGACGCAGCGAGACGAGGTCGACCCGGTGGAGATCGTCGAGGACGAGGACCAGCGGCACCTCCTCGGACCAGGCCCGCAGGGCCGGCACCAGCGCCCCGGCCAGGCGGAAGAGCGCCTGGATGGCGTCGCGGGCGGGCTCCGGCGGCTGGAGTCGGGAGGGATGGGGGAGCAGCGGGCCGAGCTCGGGCATCGCCTCACCCAGCAGCGCGCTCAGCTCACGGGTGGGAGAGGTCCGGCTCCGGGAGAGCGCGCGCCGCAGCACCTGGGCCCACAGCCAGTAGGGCGGCGCAGCGCCGAGCTCCACGCCGCGACCGAACCAGGCCTGGGCGCCGCGCCGCTCCGCCCGCCGCGCGATCTCCGTCGCCGTACGACTCTTGCCGATTCCGGCCTCGCCGGACAGGAGCAGCATCCTCGCACCATCGCCGCGGGCCGAGGAGAGGCGGGCATCCGCGCGCTCGAGGAGGCCTGCGCGGCCGACGAAGATCCCGTTGCCGCGACCGGCATCCACGTCTTCGCACGGGGCCACGAAGCCGTATCCGCGACCGCGCCAGGTGCGGATCACCGCCTGTGCTGCTCCATCGTCGCCCACGGCAGCACGGGCGCGCTTCACCGCCTGGTCGAGAGAGGCCTCGGTCACGGCCTCGCTGCGCCAGACGGCGTCGATCAGCTCGTCCCGCGGGACGATCCGGTCGCGGTGGCGCGCGAGATGGGCGAGCACGGCCAGGGCCCGGCCCGGCAGCTCGACGGTCCGTTTGCGCCGGTGGAGGCGCGGCACGTCGAGGTCCAGCTCGAACTCGCCGAAGCGCAGGGCCACGGCGCCAGTATCCCACGGATCCCGTTCGCGAGTCCTCCGGCCCCGCGGGAAGCGCCTAACGCCCCGCGCGACCCCCTCGAGCGCCGCCAGGCCTCCGGCGAGGAGTGGACGGAGGCTGGCGAGCTCGGGCCCGGGGCGGGGATCGGCCCGGCTGGCGGCCCGGCACACCGCTCGTACCCGTACGGCGACATCGTGACCCGATTGCGCCGCCGCTACCTGACTCCGATCTGACTGCGGGGTCGTGCAGCGACCCGAATGTCGCTTGACTCCTATCCAGGCACGAGAGGATGTTGGTCGTCGAGGAGGCAGGACTTGCCCTCGAAGCCCCTCTGCGCCGCGGAAGCCTCGGGGCTCGGCTCCGCCCGAGCCCGACCGGGCGAGGGAGCCGAGCTGGCCCGCGCCTGCGAGCGTGCTCTCGCGACGGCGGCCCGCCGGGCCGGTGTGGCCAGCCGCCAGCAGGTGCGCGCCGCGGCGCGGCGCTACGTGCGACGCCATCGCCGCGACCCGTCGGCCCTGCGCCGCGCCCTGCGCATGGCGCTGGCGAGCGCGTCGCTGGCCGCCGCCCTGCTCGGCTTCGGCCCCTCCGCGGCCCGGGCGGGAGGGGCGCCCTTCTTCGAGGCCGAGGGCGCGGGGCCCTTCGCGCCCTTCGACGTGGGGACGGTCGCGGCGCCCGCCGCGGGGGACCTCGACGGCGACGGCGATCCCGACTTCATCGTCGGCGCCCAGGACGGCACCTTCACCTGGCTCGAGAACACCGGCGTCGTGGGGAGCATCACCATCAGCGAGCTCGTGGCGAGCCCGCTCTCCGGCGAGGATCTCGGCTACAACACGGCGCCCGCTCTGGGCGACCTCGACGCCGACGGGGACCTCGACCTCGTGGTCGGATTCGGGGTGGGCGGCGGCAGCGCCTACCTCGCCACCTTCGAGAACGTCGGCGGCCCGATCTCGCCGGGCTTCGTGCAGCAGACCGGGGGCGCCAATCCCCTCGACGGGGTCACCACCACCCTGGTGGCGCGCCCCGCCCTCGTCGATCTCGACGCCGACGGCGACCTGGACCTGATCCTGGGCGACGTCTACGGCCAGCTCCGCACCTTCGAGAACACCGGCGACGCCGAGACGCCGGCCTTCACCGAGCGCACGGGCGCCGCCAACCCCTTCGACGGATTCGTCGACGCCATCCCGTCCCCTGCGGCGGCCGACGTCGACGGCGACGGCGATCCCGACGTCGTGCTCGGCCGCGGCGACGGCACCTTCCGCTACCTGCGCAACTCCGGGTCGGCGACGGCGCCGGTCTTCGAGGAGCTCGTCGAGGACGCGAACCCCCTCGTCGGTCACGACATCGGCGCCAACTCGGCCCCGGTCCTGGTGGACGTCGACGGCAAGGGGGACCTCGACGTCGTCGCGGGCAACCAGGATGGCACCCTCACGGCCTTCCAGAGCCGCCTGGGCGAGGTGATCGAGGGGACACCGATTTCCTTCGCGCAGCCGGCCTCGACCTACTCGGGTCCGGCGGCCTTCGGAGACCTCGACGGCGACGGCGTCCTCGACGCCGTCGCCACGATCATCGACCAGGATCCCTTCGGCGACGAATCCCTCCACGTCCTGAGCAACTCCGG
>Ga0315553_10004707_pt1 | contig 10231 bp, 8 predicted proteins | sample SalMarSW160140MG_FD_203099 | JGI IMG/M metagenome (GOLD analysis project Ga0315553, IMG submission 203099) | Salt marsh sediment microbial communities from the Plum Island Ecosystem LTER, Massachusetts, United States - Salt Marsh Sediment SW1601-40 ... | reverse complement strand
TGGCCGATCCTGTGCCTGCTGCAGATCGCCACCGGGGACGAAGTCGCGCTGGTCGACCCGGTGGCCGGCAAAGGCATGGATTTTGCCCCCCTGTTCCGGCTGTTCGCCGACAAAGGCGTCCTCAAGGTCTTTCACGCCGGCAAGCAGGACATCGAGATTTTCGTGCATCTATCCGGCGCCGCCCCGGTGCCGATCTTCGACACCCAGATCGCGGCGGCGGTGTGCGGTTTTGGCGACTCGATCGCCTACGATTCGCTGGTCCGGGAGATTACCGGCGAGAAGCTCGACAAAAGCTCGCGCTTCACCGACTGGTCCCACCGTCCGCTGTCCGATCGCCAGATCGCCTATGCGGCCGCCGACGTCACCCATCTCAGGGACGTCTATGAGCATCTGGACAGGAAACTCGACGAACTGGGCCGCCGCGCCTGGGTGGAGGACGAATTGGCCGAGCTCGGCCGCGCCGAGGCCTATCAGCTCGACCCCGGGGACGCCTGGAATCGCCTCAAGCTGAAGGTCAACAAACCCAGCGAGCTGGCCCTGATGCAGGCGCTGGCCGCTTGGCGCGAACGCCGGGCGCGGGACCGCGACGTGCCCCGCCAGCGGGTGATCAAGGACGACGCGATCTACGAGATCGCGCAACAGCAGCCGACCGACGAGACCTCCTTCGAGCGCCTGCGCACGACCTCGCGCGGATTTTCCCGCTCCGCCGTCGGTGGCGAGATCCTCGCCGTCGTCCGCGAGGTTCTGGCGCGCGATCCTCAATCGCTCCCCAAGGTGCCGCGCCGTCCGCGCGGCCCCTCGCCGAAAGGCGCCGTCGGCGACCTCATGCGGGTGCTGCTGAAATCCGTGAGCGAGGCGCACGGGGTGGCGCCGCGGGTGATCGCCACCTCCAGCGACATCGACGCCATCGTCCTCGACGACCATGCCGACGTACCGGCGCTCACCGGCTGGCGGCGCAAGCTGTTCGGCGAGCAGGCACTGGCCATCAAGCATGGCGGGCTGGCGCTCGGGGCCGACGCCTCGGGCGTCGTGCCGGTCGAGGTCGAACTCAAGCCGCGGTGACAACCTCGGCGGTCATCTTGATCTCGTCTGCCATCTGCTCGAGCCGGCGCACCATCTTTTCGGCGGCCAGGAATGCCAGATGCAGCGGCAGCTCGAGGATCAGCCGGTCGCCCTCGACCTGCCAGCGAAGCTGCGGCAGCAGCCCCGGGCGCGCCGCCGAAAGCAGATAGCCCACCGTCAGGCACGCGCCCACAAGGCGCGCCCGCCGGCGCGCCGCCGGCGGCGAAATGCCGATCACGTCCTCGCTGATCGAAGGCTGCTTGAGGCCCATGTAGCGGACCGCCAGCGCCTGGGCGAGGAACGCCCGGCCGGGATGGTCGATCCCGATGAACGAGCCGTAGGCGACCATGTCGACCGCCTGCTCGCCGCGATAGTCCGGATGGCCCCGCCAGCCGACGTCCGAGAGCAGGCACGCCGCCTGTCTCAACCGCCGCTCCTCGGCGCCCTCCTCGTAGCCCAGGGCCGTCAGCAAAGCCCCGCAGAATTCGTCCAGATCGGCGGCATGCTCGGGTGAGCGCGAACGCTCGATGGAGAGCTCCCGACACGCTTCGATGAGCGGGTCGTGGCGCTTGTCGGCCGCCTCGAGCTGATCGAACAGATATCCCTCGCGAACCCCCAGGGCCGAGAACTGCACGATATCGAACTTCCCCACCGCCAAAAGTTCCGCCATGACCGCCGCCCCGTAGGGCAAAAGCTCGCGCCGGTTCGATGACAAAAGCGCGTAGCCGGGCACCGAGTCTGCGTCAATCTCGCCGGCCAGCACCTGTTCGCACAGGTCCCCGATGCCGTCCGCCTCGGCGCGGTAGTGCTGCACCAGATGCAGCGGATAGCGCGTTTGCATCTGATGGAGCTTGGCCAGCGCCCGCCACGTCCCTCCGATCGCCGAGAACACGCGATGCTCGGAGCCATCGAGGATCGCGCACGCCCGAAGGCGTTCCCGGGCGATCCGGCGTGCCTTCTTCGCCGACCCGCCGGATTCGTCCTGCAGGCGAATGGCGCCCAGCGGCAGCGTGTCGCCGGCGGCGTCGAACCCGTCCCGGATTTCCGCGAGTTCCAAACTGCCGCCGCCGAAGTCGCCCACCAGCCCGGCTTCTCCCGGCATTCCCGAGATCACCCCCAGGGCCGAGAAATGCGCTTCCTCACGGCCGCTGAGCACCCTGACAGGCGCCCCCATGATGGTCTCGACGCGGTCGACGAAATCGAACCCGTCGCGCATGTCGCGGACCGCCGAGGTCGCCAGGATATGCACCTTGTCGGTGCGGTTGAGCTCGGCGACCAGCGCAAAACGCCGGATCGCGGTCAGCGCCCGCTCGACACTTTCCGGGGCCAGCCGTCCGCTTTCGGCGACCCCGCGCCCCAGCGCGCAGGCCGCCTTTTCGTTGTAGAGCGGGGTCAGGGCGCGGCACAGGCGCTCATAGACGACCAGCCGCACCGAGTTCGAGCCGATATCGAGCACGCCGACCGGTCGGCTTGCGCCGTTTTGCGGTTTGGTCATGCCAGAGGATTTCGGCTCAAGCAGCCTGAGTGTCAATCGCCACCCTCATCGTCTTTCTGGTCGGCGCCCAAGGCACTGCCGCGACCCGAAAGCGAGGGGTTGGTCATGAAATACTCGTGGGCGTTGTACGGCGCCTCGCCCTGCTTCGGCTGGATTTTTCGCGACGTGCCGTCCGGCAGCACCTCCCAGCTTTGCTGGTTGTCCCTGAGGTTGGCTACCATGATTCGATCCAGAATCTGGCGATGAACCGTCTTGTTCAACATCGGAACCATGACCTCGACCCGCCCCTCCAGGTTGCGCGGCATCAGGTCGGCCGATGAAATGTAGACCGCCGCCCGGCGCGACGGCATCGAGCGCCCCTGCGCGAAGCAGAAGATGCGCGAATGCTCGAGGAACCGCCCGACGATCGATTTGACGCGGATATTGTCCGAGAACCCGGGGACTCCGGGCCTCAGACAACAAATGCCCCGCACCACGAGGTCGATCTGAACCCCGGCCTGCGAGGCCTCGTAGAGCTTGTCGATCATCTGCGGATCGACAAGCGCGTTCATCTTCATCCACACCTCGGCCGGCTCGCCCCGCCGGGCGGCGGTGATCTCGGCATCGATATGCGCGTTCAGCCGCTCACGCATGTTGAGCGGCGAGACCGCGATATGCTCGAGCTCGTTCGGCCGCGCATAGCCGGTGATGAAGTTGAACACCCGGGCCACGTCGCGCGTGATCGCCGGATTGGTCGTGAAATAGCTGAGATCCGTATAGGTCTTGGCGGTGATCGGGTGATAGTTGCCGGTGCCGATATGGCAGTACGAGACGAGCCTGCCCTTCTCCCGCCGCACCACCTGTGAGAGCTTGGCGTGGGTCTTCAAATCAATGAACCCGAACACCACCTGCACGCCGGCCCGTTCGAGGTCGCGCGCCCAGCGGATGTTGGCCTCCTCGTCGAACCGCGCCTTGAGCTCGATGAGCGCGGTGACCGATTTGCCGGCGTCGGCCGCCTCGATCAGCGCCTTGACGATGGGTGAGTTCGCCGAGGTCCGGTAGAGCGTCTGCTTGATGGCCACGACCTCGGGGTCGCTGGCCGCCTGGCGGATGAACTGTGCCACCACGTCGAAGCTCTCATAGGGGTGGTGCACGACGATGTCCTTCTGCGCGATCGCCGCGAAGCAATCGCCGCCATGGTCGCGGATGCGCTCGGGGAAGCGCGCGTTGAAGGGCTCGAATTTGAGGTCCTTGCGGTCGAGATCGCAGATGGCGGATGCATCCGCGAGGGCCAGGAACCCCTCGACCTCGAAGGTCTCGTCGGCCGAGACGCCGAGCTCCTCGGCGATCAGTCGGCGCAGCCCCGCCGGCATGGATTTCTCGATCTCCAGCCGGATCGCCTGCCCGCGGCGGCGTTGCCTGAGCGCCGTCTCGTACTCGACCACCAGATCGGCGGCCTCGTCGTCGATCTCGATTTCCGAGTCCCGGATGAGCCGGAAGGCGCCCGAGCCGACGATGTCGTAGCCGGGGAACAGGCCGCGGAAGAACAGGTTGATGAGGGTCTCGACGCTCACCATCTCGATGCGGCCGCCGCTGGAGAGGCTTTCGGGCAGGATGATGAACCGGTCGAGATTGGCCGGCACCCTGACCAGCGCCGTCAGCCCGCTGCCGTCCTCGCCGCGCACCAGCTCGAAGGCGAGCGAGAAGCCGAGATTGGGAATGAACGGAAACGGGTGCGCCGGATCGACCGCCATCGGGGTCAGAACGGGCAGGACCTCGTTGGCGAACAGCTCGTCGAGATAGCGCTTCTGCTTGCCGCGCAGCGCGCTGCCGTCGTGCAGGACGATGCCGGCCGCTTCGAGCTCCCGGCGCAGCGTCTGCCAGTGGTCCTGCTGCTCGACATGCAGGTGCTGGGCGAGGGTGGCGATCTCCTCGAGTTGCTCGCCAGGGGACATCCCGTCGGCGCTCAGGACGTGGGCCCCGGCCCGAACCTGGCCCTTCAGCCCGGCGACCCGCACCATGAAGAATTCGTCAAGGTTGTTGGCGGAAATCGCCACGAACCGCAGCCGCTCGAGCAGCGGATGCTCGGTGTTGCCGGCTTCTTCGAGGACCCGCATGTTGAACTGCAGCCAGCTCACCTCGCGGTTGACGAAGCGCGAGGGGCTGGTTTTCAGGGCCTCGAGGTCGGTCGTGCCCTGCGGTTCCAGGGTCTGGGCTTCCACCATGAAGCAGTTCCGTTTGACGCCTGTGACGGCACTACGACAGCTTTGTGACCATCACGTTACACCATCTGCGCCCGTGTCCACCTCCCGGGCCGCCATTTCCGCCCTCATCGCCAGGGCCTCGGCGGCGATCGGCCGCGTGATCGGACGGCCTTTGGACAGCGCAATGCGGTCCATCAGCTCGACCAGCGCCACCACCTCCGCCGGCGAGCGCTCCATGCGGCGCGTCACGTAGCTCAACAGCTCCGGATCGACGCTGACCTGCCGGTCGGCGAACAGCTTGACGAATATCTGCGCCAACACCGTGTCCTCGAGCGGGGCAATCTCGAAGCTCGTGGCCAGCCGCAGCCGGGAATGCACGTCGGCGGTCTCGTACGGCCATTCGCCCGGGGACATCCGCGCCGTCATCAGGATCGCCCGCCGGCCGCGGGTCGCCTGATCGAGCAGCGTGAACAGCGCGCCCTCGGCAAGCGGGCTCCGGTCGACGTCCTCGGCGACCAGCGGCCCGGTGCCCGATGCCGCTTCGGCGGCGTTCTCGGGCCAGATGCGCGCCGCCCCGCTCAGCGCCGCCCAGATGTCGCTGAGATGCGTCTTGCCGGATTTCGGCGGCCCGTGGATCACCGTCAGCCCCAGCGGCCAGTCGGGCCACGCCCGAATGTGGGTGAAGGCGCGCGCATTGCCCGCACCGACGACGAAATCGGCTTCGGTCAGCGCCGGGATGTGCGGCAAGTCGAGGGCGAGCTGGCGGTCCTGCATGCGCCTCAGTCTAGGCGCTGGCGGACTATTTGTCCTCAACCGGCTTGGCCGCGGCGACCTCGGCCGCCGCCTCCCCCGCATAGAGCGGCGACGCCTTGTATTTGCGTATCGCGTAGCGCACCAACACCCCGGTGACCGCCGCCAACGGCACCGCCAGCAGGACGCCGATGAACCCGAACAGAAGCCCGAAGGCGAACAGCGCGAACATCAGCCACACCGCATGCACCCCGATCGAGGAGCCCACGAGCTTGGGATAAAGGATATTGCCCTCCAGGAACTGGCCCACCAGAAAGATGACCAGGACCACCCCCACCATCACCCAGTCCGGCCACCACTGAACGATCGCCACCCCGACCGAGAGCACGAACCCGATCAGAAACCCAACATAGGGGATGAAGCTGAACAGGCCCGCGGCGAGCCCGATGGCGAGCCCGAAATTCAGCCCCGCGAGGGTCAGCGCCGTGGCGTAGAAGGCCGCCAGGACCAACACCACGCCGGACTGGCCGCGGATGAAGCCCGACATGGCGGTGTCGATATCCGCGAAGACCCCCCGGACTTCGTCGCGGTAAGCGCGCGGCACCAGCCCGTCGGCGCGCGCGACGATATTGTCCCAATCCAGCAGGAGATAAAACGCCACCACCGGCGTGACGATCAGGAGCCCCAGCGCGTTGATGATCGTCAGCCCCGATTGCGCCACCCTGGTGGTGATGTTGCCGACGATACCGATCGAATTGGTGATCATTTGCGAGAAAGCGTTTTCGAGCTCTGCGACGCGCTCGGCGCCCAGCCGCTCGCGCCATTCCGGCGCGATGGTGTTGGCGTAGTCCTGCAGCAGATTGACGTAGTCCGGCAGCCGCCGCACCAGTCCCACGATCTGCTCGACGAACGGCGGCACCAGAAACAGGAACGCGGTCACGAACACCGCCACCGCCGACACGAGGATCAGGAGCGTCGCCAGCAGGCGCGACATGCCCCGGCGGCCCAGCCAGCCGACGACCGGATCGAGAAGGTAGGCGAGGAGCAACCCCACCACGAACGGCAGCAGGATCCCGCGAAAAACCCACAGGAACAGGATCAGCGTCGCCGCCAACACGAGCCAGATCGTCACCTGCGTCCGGAGGGTCATTTGAGGCCCCTTGCGCCCGTGGAGGCGAACCTATATCAGCGCTGATACCGTCAGAAGCGGCCATATTCAACCGCTCGACGGTCTTTCCGGGTGCGGGCGCCAGCCCGCCCGCCGCCGAGCGAAATGCTGCCGATGCTTCCTTCCGCCGGCCCGAGCGCCTTGTGACCGCCAAAAAGCGCACCGCGATTCTCATCTCCGGGCGCGGCTCCAACATGCGGGCGCTGATCGAGGCGGCCGGCGCCTCCGACTACCCGGCCGAAATCGTCGGCGTATTCTCCAGCCGCGCCGACGCCCCGGGCCTTCAGACCGCCGCCGAAGCCGGCCTGCCTGCCGAGACCCTGGCGCCGGCCGACTATCCCGACCGCCCCGCATACGATGCCGCGGTGCAGGAGATCCTCGAAGGCTGGCGCGCCGAACTGGTTTGCCTGGCCGGCTACATGCGGCTTTTGTCGGATCGGTTCGTGGTCGGCTGGCCGGGGCGGATTGTCAACGTCCACCCGTCGCTCCTGCCCGCCTTCAAGGGCCTCAACGTGCACCAAAGGGTCCTCGAGGCGTGCGTTCCGATCACCGGCGCCACGGTGCATTTCGTCACCCCCGAGCTGGACGCCGGCCCGCCGCTCATCCAGGCGGCGGTGCCGGTGCTGGCCGGCGATACGCCCGATACCCTCGCCGCCAGGGTGCTCGCAGCCGAACACCGCATTTATCCCAAGGCCCTCGAGTGGCTGGCGTCCGGAACCGTGCGGCTGGAGGGCGGTCGGGTCGTTCGGGACGGCGCCGCCGGCACGCCGCCCGCGCCGCTCTTCTGGCCGCCGCTCGAAGGCTGATCCCGGCCCCTCCCGCCGCCAAATGCCTTGTCATTTTCGGTTCGACACGCCGCCGCCCGACCATTAGCTTGCCCCGCTCTGCGAAAGGTGACGCCATGTCGTTGCGCGACTGGGCGTGGATCGTGCTTCTGGGCGCGATCTGGGGCGCCTCGTTTCTGTTCAACGAATACCTGATCCGCGAGCTCGGCCCGCTGTGGGTCTCGGCCGGTCGCGTCGGCATCGGGGCGGCCGGCTGCTGGGCGTTTCTGGCCGTGCTCAGGCGCCGGCGCCGATTGCCGACCTCGCCCGTCCTCTACCTGCACTTTTTCGTGCTCGGGACCGTCACCTATGCGGTCCCCTTCGCGCTCTTCCCGACCGGCCAAGCCTATCTGACCTCGGGCGTCACCGCGATCATCAACGCCATGACCCCGATCACCACCGTCATTGTCAGTCACTTCTGGCCCGGCGGCGAACGCGCCACGTGGCTGAAATCCCTCGGCGTGTTGGCCGGGCTCGCCGGGGTCGCGATCCTCGCCGCCCCGGAGATCGGCGGCGGCGGCATCACGCATCTGTGGGCCGTCGGGGCATGCCTGCTGGCCACCCTCGGCTACGCGATAGGGCTCAACTACACCCGCGTCTTCGCCAAGGTCGATCCTTCGGTCATCGCCGCCTGCGCGCTGAGCGGCGCGACCGTCTCCGCCGTCGCCGCCGCGCTCGCCTTCGAGGGCACGCCCACCGTCACCCGACCGGAGACCTTCGGCGCGCTGGCCGGAATCGGGCTGATCTCCACCGCTTTCGCCTTTCAGATCATGTATCGGCTGCTGCCGCGGGTGGGCGCCACCAATTTCACCACCGTCACCTTCATCGCCCCGCTGTCGGCGATCGCGCTCGGCGCCGTGATGCTGGGCGAGACGGTGCTGCCCGCGCACCTGATGGGCATGGCCGCGATCTTCGCCGGGCTCCTGCTGATCGACGGCAGGATCGTGACGCGCTGGCGCCGGGCGCGGACGTGAGCGAACCGTCCATGCCGATCCCGGAGATCGCCATCGCCGACACCCCGGTCGTCTCCCGCGAGCAGATGGTCGAAATCGACCGGGTGATGATCGAGGAGCTCGGCATCACCCTGATCCAGATGATGGAAAATGCCGGCCGCGCGCTGGCCGCGCTCGCCGAGCGCCTCGTTTCGGGCTATCCGGCGCGGGTCGCGATTGTCGCCGGCCGCGGCAACAATGGCGGCGGGGCGCTCACCGGCGGCCGGCGCCTGGCGGCACGGGGCCACGGCGTTTCGGTCTTCGCCACCGCGCCCCGCGAGCGATTCGAGGGCGTCCCGCGCCAGCAGCTCGACATCTGCGCCGCCCTGTCGGTGCCGATCGCCGATCGCCTGCCCGATGACCCCGACGCCTTCGACCTGATCCTCGACGGGGTGATCGGCTATTCGCTGACCGGCGCGCCAGGGGGCGCCGCCGCCGACGCCATCGACTGGATCGACGCGAGGCGGACCGCGACCTGCATCAGCCTCGACGTGCCGTCCGGGTTCGACGCGGCTGCCGGCAAACCGAGCGCACGCATGGTTCGCCCGGACGCGATCCTCACCCTGGCCGCCCTCAAGACGGGCCTTGCCGAAGCCGCCGCGGGCGCGCCCCTTTATCTCGCCGACATCTCCGTGCCGGCCAAGCTCATGACCTCGGTCGCCGGCAGGCCGGTGGCGTCCCGCGCCGACCTGGTCCGGCTGGTGTGACGCCCGCAGGACTGCATTTCTGACAATCGATCGGTTTGCGCCGAATGCAACCTGCCATTGACCTTTTGCGCCCAAACGCCCATATGGGGCGAAGTTCGAAATTTCGCCTGCCTTGCTGCATTGGCCACTCACGGCCCTTCCGAGACAACGCTGAATTCGAATGAGAACGCGCGCACGGTGCGCGCGGAAACGCTTCATGCGTTATCAAAGGAGGCCCAATTGGCCACAGGAACTGTCAAATTCTTCAATCACAACCGTGGTTTCGGTTTCATCGAACGCGAGGATGGCGGCGCTGACGTATTCGTGCACGCCACCGCAGTCGAGAAAGCCGGCCTGCCGCCCCTCAACGAGGGCCAGAAGGTGAGCTTCGAGGTCGAAGCCGACCCGCGCTCCGGCAAGTCCGCCGCGACCAACCTGCAAATAGCGGACTAGCTCCGTCAAACTACCCCGTCCCGGCGTCGCCAACGGCGCCGGGCACTTTGTTTGCCCCGCCGGCGTATCGTTCCGGCACCGCCCAGTGACCGAGATCAAGGAGAAGAGCCCTGCAAGTCATCGTCCGTGACAACAATGTCGACCAGGCCATCAAGGTCCTGAAGAAGAAGCTGCAGCGCGAAGGCCTCTTCCGCGAGATGAAGCGCCGCCGCGCCTATGAAAAACCCTCCGAAAAGCGCGCCCGCAAGGCCGGTGAGGCCGTCCGCAGGGCCCGCAAGCTGGCCCGCAAGCAGGCTCAGCGCGAGGGACTGCTCCCCAAACCCGCTCGCCGCACGTCCCGCTAGGACAGCACTGTCAGTGGCAACCGTCGACCGGCGGTGGCCGGCCGCCGAGCTTGCACGCCCGGTTCAGGCCGGGACGCGATGCGTCGGGGCGCGGGCGATCATAAACCCGAACAGGCCCACCCCCAGCACCATACCGACGCCCGCCAGCAGCACCGGCTGGCCCGCCCAAAACCCAATCGAGAAGCCGCTGGCGCCGCAAATCACCGCCGCCACGCAGGCGCGCACCAGCGCCCGCCGCCAGGCCGGGTCCTCTTCCGGCCCGTCGGTCTGACGG
>Ga0315553_10004706_pt1 | contig 10231 bp, 6 predicted proteins | sample SalMarSW160140MG_FD_203099 | JGI IMG/M metagenome (GOLD analysis project Ga0315553, IMG submission 203099) | Salt marsh sediment microbial communities from the Plum Island Ecosystem LTER, Massachusetts, United States - Salt Marsh Sediment SW1601-40 ... | reverse complement strand
TTCTCCTATTTCGTGTCGATCGGCAATATGGTGGACGTCGGCTTCGGCGATCTCATCGACTACTTGAATCGCGACCCGCACACCCGGGCGATCATCCTCTACCTTCAGTCGATCACGGACGCCCGGCGCTTCATGTCGGCCGCGCGCACCTTCGCGCGTCAGAAACCGATCGTTGCGTACAAAGCCGGGCGATTCAGCGAGTCCGCGAAAGTCGCGGCGTCCCACACCGGCTCGCTTGTCGCGGAGGACGCGGTCTACGAGGCGGCCCTCGAACGCGCCGGCATCGTGCGGGTCAACGATTTCGACGACGTGTTCGACGTGGCGGAGTTGCTGACCTCCAAGCGCCTCCCCAAGGGTCCCCGGCTCGCCATCGTCAGCAACGCCGGCGGACCGGCGGTTATCGCCACCGACGCGCTTCTCGCCCGTGGAGGGATTCTCGCCGAGTTCGAACGGCCGACGATCTCCAAGCTCGATGCGATCCTGCCGGAGGGCGCGATGCGCAGTAATCCGGTCAACCTGCTCGACGACGCCTCCGTCGAGCGCTATCGGGGTGCCACCGGCGTCGTACTCGACGACCCGAACGTCGATGCGGCGCTGGTGATCTTCGCCACTCAGTCGGACGCCAGCGCCCTCGGCACGGCGCAGGCCATCGCCGAGACCGCCGAACAGTCGTCCAAGCCGGTTTTGGCGGCATGGATGGGCGGCGAGGATGCCCGCCCCGGCGTTCAGCGCCTGAACGAGGCGGGGCTCGCGACCCATTCCACACCGGAGCAGGCGGTCCGCGCGTTCATGCACCTGGTTTCCTACACGCGAAACCTCGAGGGCCTTTACGAGACCCCGCGTGACCTACCGGTGCACTTCGAGCTCAATCGACACAATCTGCGCAGGAAGCTCAGCCCGCGGCTGACGGGCAAATCGTCCGAAATGCTGTCGGAGGATCAGGCTCAGGCGTTTCTCAAGGCCTATGAGATTCCATTCGTGGCGAGCTCGATTGCCCATTCGAGCGAAGACGCGGTGCAGATCGCCGACCACATTGGCTATCCCGTCGTGCTCAAGATCCGTTCGCCTCAGATCCTTCACAAGGTCGATGTCGGCGGCGTTGCCCTCGATCTGGGCAGCCCGCAGGAAGTCGAAGCGGCATTTGCGAAGATGATCGATGAGACGCGCGCCAGGCGCGAGGGCGTCAAGATCGAGGGCATCGCCGTCCAGAAGATGATCCGGGCGCCCGACGGCATCGAATTGATCTTGGGCGCCAAGAAGGACCCCACCTTCGGGGCGGTCCTGATGGTCGGCAGCGGTGGCGTGGCCACCGACATCGTTCGCGATCGCTCCCTCGGCCTGCCGCCACTCAGCGAACGGTTGGCGGGGCGCATGCTCGAATCCCTCCGTCTGTGGCCGATCCTCCAGGGATATCGCGGTTTGCCTGCGGTCAACATCGACCGTCTGATCGAGGTGATCATTCGCTTTTCCTGTCTGATCACGGACTATCCCGAAATCCGCGAGTTCGAAATCAATCCCCTGCTGGTTACGCCGCACGATGTGGTCGCCCTCGACGCGGCCGCAATTCTCGACAACCAGGCGGCAAGCATCTCTCGCGACCCGTACGCCCATCTGGCTATCCGGCCCTACCCGGAGGAATACCTGCGCCGCGCCCGGCTCAAGGACGGCACGCCGATCGCCTTGCGTTCGGTCCGGCCGGAGGACGAGGAAAGTTGGCACGCTTTCATCGCCGGCTCCTCGCCCGAGTCACTGCGTTTGCGATTCCGCTCGCCGTTCAAGAAGACCACCCATCAGATGGCTGTCGAGAACGTGTTTATCGACTACGAGCGCGAGATCGGTATCGTCGCCGAGACGACCGTCAACGGGGCGACCACGTTCGTCGGCTTGGCGCATCTGCTCGCCGACTTCGATCGGGATGCTGCCGAGTTCGCCGTGCTGGTCACCGACGCCTGGCAGGGCAAGGGTCTTGGCGGCGCGCTTCTCGACTACTGCCTCGAGCTGGCGCGCCGTAGCGGCTTCCGGCAAGTCGTGGCGGAGACGGACCCCCAGAACCAGACAATGCTGAGCGCGTTTCGAAGCCGGGGGTTCAGCTCACAGGTCCGCCTCGAGGACGATGCTGTCTACCTGCGGAAGTCACTGATGGAGGAAGGGCAGCTGCGCCCATCCGGCACGCCGGGGAACGCTTCGACGCGCGCCTAGCCGGGAACGTGGCTCGACGCTCCCCGCGCCCCGGGCCACGGCGTCGTCAGCCTCCGTCCGTACCCCGAGGCGCCGTCTTGGCCGCCCTGCGCCGCCGGCCGCCCTTACCGGTGTCGGCCACCTTTGCCGTCGCCTCCGCCTGCCTTCGACGGGTGACCCTCTGCGTGATCGGGCGCCACCCGCCGCCCTTGAGTTGCGTGGCGAACTCCAGCCGGTCGCCGCCGCGGAAGGGGTGCACGCGGCCGCCGAGGCCGATCTTGTTTGGCGCCGTCCAGCTTTCGGGAGCGCTGAGGACGACCCTGTCGCAGCCCACCTCGGCGTGGATGCGCGCACCGCGAAAGACGAGCCGCATTTCGATGTTCCGAACCTCCTCCGGAACGCATGGGTTGAGGGTGAGGATGTCGTCGGCGATTTCGAGCGCCGTCTGGCCGCGTTGGACCAGATCGACCGTTCCGGCCATGGCGCCGAGGTGAATCCCCTCCGCGGTCGTGCCGCCCTGGACGTCGCTGATGTCGCTTTCCAGCGCTTCCTTAAGCAGCTGCCACGATTGCGCCCGATCCCGGCGCGCCAGTACCCAGGAATGGACGATACGGCTCAAGGTCGAGCCGTTCGACGTGCGCGGCAGGTAGTAGGCGATGCATTTATCCACGGTCTCGGCATCGAAGGCGTAGCCGAGGCGATGGAAGACCTGGCCGAGCTCGTCGAAGGAGAACAAGTAGAACAGCATCAGCACGTCGGCCTGCTTGGAGGCCTTGTAGCGATTCACCGTATCGCCTTCGGCCTCCAGGATGCGGTCGAGGCGTTGAATGTCATCGTACTTCGCGCGATAGCCGTTCCAGTCGAGTTCCTCCAGCCCCTCGTAGCCCTCAAACTGGCTAATTACACCGTCGTGGAACGGCACGAACAGCTTGCGGCTGATGTCCTCCCAGTTTGCCTGCTCTTCGTCCTTCAGGCGCAACAGCGCCGCCAGCTCCCGGCGGCGTTCCGCGCTGATGACCTCGAGAACCTGCTGTGCCTTCATCAGCACCCAGGCCGCCAGCACGTTTGTATAGGCGTTGTTGTCGAGGCCCGGGGCGTCGCGGCCGGGATAGGCGTCATGGAACTCGTCGGGGCCCACCACGTTGGCGATGTCGTAGCGCTTTTTGGCTTCGTTCCATCTGGCCAGGCTCGCCCACAGGCGCGCGATCTCGACGAACACCTCGGCGCCGTAGGAGGCAAGAAACGCCGCGTCCCCGGTGGTCTCGTAGTACCGCCAGATGTTGATGGCGATGGCGCCGTTGACGTGCCGTTGCAGGTAGGTGTTGTCCGGCGTCCAGCGGCCTGAGCGCGGGTTGAGGTGCAGGACCTGGCTCTCTTCGCGCCCGCTCGACCCGCTTTGCCAAGGAAAGAGCGCGCCCACGAGCCCGCTCTCCCGCGCCGCTGCCCGCGCCGCGGGCAGCCTGCGGTAGCGATACAACAGAAGCGCTCGGGAAATCTCCGGCATCCGAAAGTTCAGGAACGGCAGGATGAAGATCTCGTCCCAGAATATGTGCCCGCGGTAGGCCTCCCCATGCAGGCCGCGCGCCGGAACGCCGACGTCCAGATCGTAGGAATGGAGCGAAACACTCTGCAGCAGATGGAAGATGTGCAGGCGCAGGATCATCTGTGGGCGATGCGAATCCGTGAGCTTGATGTCGCAGCGCTGCCACAGCAGGCTCCAGGCGAGTTCGTGATCCTCGAGCAGGGCGTCGAAGCTGTCGGCTGACCTGATGGTCTCCTGGGCCGCCAGCGCCGGCTCCGACACGGCCTTGTCGCGCCCGCAATGAAGCGCGACCACCTTCTCCACCGTTAGCGTCTCGCCTTCGGCGAGCGGGATCACCGCTCGTTGCTCGGTGTAACCGTCTTCGACGCGCGTCTGCCAGGTGGTCGGGAGGATCTCGCCCTGGTTGATGAGCAGCGTGCGCGCCGCCTCGGCGATCCGCAGTAGCGACTGGTTCGTCTCCACGACCAGCAACATGCTTTCGTCGCCGATGATCTTGGCGTCAAGCGGCTCCAGGTGCTTGTTGTTGAGCGGGTCGTAGCGCGCGACGCCGGCGTTGACCACGCGCCCGTCGAGCGCGCTCAGCACTTCTATCTCGCCAGACCAATTCAGCGGACGGACTTTCATTTCCACGGCCGCCAGGTGCCGATGGCGCATGTGCACCAGGCGACGGCTTTCGATCGACGTTTCGCGGCCGCTCTTGTCGCGCACCTGGAAGCGGCGGGTCAGCAGCCCGCGTTGAAGGTCCAACTCTTGCCGGTAGGCGACGACCTCGTCGCGATGGAGGTTGAGCCAGTCGCCGTCGACCGGCCGGAAGGTGAGCGGCAGCCAATTCGGCAGGTTGACCAGGTCCTCGTTCTCGATCACCCGACCGGCGATGGTGGTTTCCAGCCGGTTGTAGCCGCCGCCGAGATAGGTACCGGGGTAGTGGACGTCGTCGGCGACCGCTTCCTCGGCGGCGCCGCGCGTGGCGAAATAGCCGTTGCCCAGCGTGCACAGCGCCTCGCGCAGGCCCTCCTCGTCGGGTGCGAAGCCTTCGTACGCAAGCTTCCAGTCAGCGACGGTGATCATTGCCTGGCGAGCACCTGAGTTAGATTCGTGAGGAATAGCCCGACCTGGTCCGTGTCATCGAGGACGTAGCGAGCCGCCGTTCGTTCGGCCTGACCGACGAGAACGGTGACGCCACTCGCCGCAAGCGCTCGGAAGGCATCCTCGTCGGTGAGGTCGTCGCCGAGATAGAAGGGCAGGACATCGTCGCCGGTCTGTCCCAGGGCCCGCAGCAGCCAGAGAACGGCCTTGCCCTTGTCCCAGTCGAAACGGGGACGCAGCTCGAACACCATCTTGCCGCCGGCCTTGCGCAGGTCCGCTTCCCCCGCGAGCACCCGGTCGACGATCGCCTCGACCTTTGCCACCTGGTCGTCGGCCACCTGCCGGTAGTGAACCGCCACGGCGAAGCGCTTCGGCTCGACCAGCGCCCCCTTGATGTCGGCAAGCTCCGGCTGTAGCCGCCCGGCAACCCGGCTGACCGCCGCTGCGAAGGCCTCCCCCTGCTCGTGCTCGATCCTGAGATTGTTGGGCCCGGCGATGTCGAAGCCGTGGCTGCCTGCGTAGACGAGGTTGTCGAGGCCGACCAGTTTGCGAACGTCGGCCAGGTCGCGGCCGCTAACGACGGCGACGCTGCACCGCGCCGCGAGGTTACCGACCACGGTGCGCATTCGGTCGGACAGCACCGCCAGGTCAGGGCGTGCGACGATAGGCGTCAGGGTGCCGTCATAGTCCAAGAAGACGCTCGCGCGCTTGCCCGCAAGGCGGGCCGTGATCTCGTCGAAGCTGGTCAGCGCGTCGGTTGTCATTCACCCTTCGCCTTTGCGACCTCCACAAACGCTAGGTCGGGAACGACCATATCGGCACCGGCCCGAGTGAGCGCCTGCGGCTCGCCGTGGCGGTCGACCCCGATCACCAGCCCGAAGGCGCCCGCACGACCCGCCTCGACCCCGCTGATCGCGTCCTCGACGACGATCGCGCGCTGCGCAGGCACGCCCAGCTGCTCGGCCGCCCGCAGGAAAAGGTCGGGTGCCGGTTTTCCCTTGAGGCCGAGGCGCGCCAGGTCGTTGCCGTCGACACGCACGTCGAACAGATCTGTGAGGCCAGCCGCCGCGAGTACCGCCGCCGTATTGCGGCTCGATGACACCAGCGCCGTCTTGATCCCCGCCGCCCTGAGTGCCCGCACAAGACTGACCGAGGCGTCGAATGCCTCCACGCCATGGCGGGCGAGATGCTCTCGGAAATAGCGGTTCTTGCGGCTGCCGAGACCGTGGATCGTCATCTGGTCCTCGCCGTCGCCGGCCTCCCCCCACGGCAGCGCGATTCCCCGCGACTGGAGGAAGCTGGCCACGCCGTCGAGCCGGGGTTTGCCGTCCACGTACCGCGTATAGTCGCTGTCGCTGTCGAAAGGATTAAAGGGCTCGCCGGTGTCGCGTGCCCTGTCTCGCAAGAAATCGTCGAACAGCCGTTTCCATGCCTGTGCATGGACCGTCGCCGTACGCGTAATGACGCCGTCGAGGTCGAAAATAACGGCGTCGAAGTCCTCCCCCCTGAGGACGTGCTTGCCGCTGCCGGGCTCGACCGTGCCCTCAGCCATGTTAGGCTTCGTGCTCAACCCGTTCCTACCTCTGTCGGCCCGCACTCTACGACGCTGGCGCCGTGGGCGCACCGGTCCCGCCTGCGGCTCACTGTCATGCTGTCGCCGGGTTCGTAGATTTTCCGTCTCGTAGCCGCCATGATCGGGGTCAAGGAATCGTGGCGAGAATCAGCGGAAGAGGGGGCTCATTGACCACCACGCCATCGCTCAGCGCCGCGGCCACCGGCGATCGGCTCACGTTGTCTGCGGCGGGTTCGTGGACCATCGACCACGCCGATTTGCTGCGTGCGCTCGTGGCCGGCGTACCCGGCGGCAAGCCCCGGGCCGAGATCGACCTGTCTGCCGTCGAGCGGCTGGATACCTTCGGTGCCTGGCTCATCGAGGGATTGCTCAGGCAGTGGCGGGAGCGCGGCGAGGCCGCGCTGACGTCGGTTCCCGATCGCTACAGCGGCATCCTGGCCGAGGTCGGCGAGACAAGCCACGAGGTCCCGGCCGCGCCGCGCAAGCCGCCCGGCCCGATCGTCTGGGTCGAGAACGTCGGGCGCGGCACGACGCGTTTTGCGGTGGAATTGGCCGAACTGGTCGGCCTGCTCGGTATCCTCGCCGTGTCCCTTGGGCATGCGATCGCCCGCCCGCGCCTCTCCCGTTTGACCTCTCTCGTCGCGCACCTCGATCGCGTCGGCTGGCAGGCGATCGGCATCGTTCTGCTGATTACCTTCCTGATCGGCGCCATTATCGCCCAACAGGGCATCTTCAACTTCCGCCGTTTCGGCGCCGAGGACTACGTCGTCAATCTGGTCGGCATCCTGGTGCTGCGCGAGATCGGCGTCCTGCTCGTTGCCATCATGATCGCCGGGCGCTCTGGCAGCTCCTACACCGCCGAGTTGGGCTCCATGAAGATGCGCGAGGAGATCGACGCGCTGCGCACCATGGGCATCGAGCCGGCCGACGTTCTGATCCTGCCGCGTGTGCTGGCGCTCGTCATCGCCCTGCCGATCCTGACCTTCATCGGCTCCATGACCGCGCTTTTCGGCGGCGGCACGGTCGCCTGGCTCTACGGCGGCATGAGTCCGTTGATTTTCCTCGAGCGGCTACGCGACGCCGTGTCGGTGGACGACTTCGCCGTCGGCATGATCAAGGCTCCGGTGATGGCGCTCGTCATCGGCGTCGTCGCCTGCGCCGAGGGGATGCGCGTCAAGGGCAGCGCCGAGTCACTCGGGCTGCAGACGACCGCGTCGGTGGTGAAGTCGATCTTTCTGGTCATCGTGCTCGACGGGTTCTTCGCGATGTTCTTCGCCTCGATCGGGATGTGACGCCATGGATGGTGGTGGCCCCGACGTGGTGATCTCCGTGCGCGACCTGGTCGCGGGCTTCGGCAGCCAGATCGTCCTTGAGCGGCTGTCGCTTGACGTCCGATCCGGCGAGATCCTCGGGGTCGTCGGCGGGTCGGGCGCCGGCAAGTCGGTGCTGTTGCGCTCCATCATCGGCTTGGTCAAGAAGCGCGCCGGCGACATCCGCGTCTTCGACGTCGCCATCGACCGGGCAAGCGAGACCGAGTGGCAGGCGGTCGAGCGGCGCTGGGGCATCCTTTTCCAACAGGGCGCGCTGTTCTCCTCGCTAACGGTGCGCGAGAACCTTCAGTTTCCCATGCGCCACTTCCTGAGGCTCCCCGAACCGATGATGGACGAACTCGCCATGGTCAAGCTGTCCATGGTCGGGCTCGCCCCCGACGATGCCATCAAGTATCCCGCCGAACTGTCCGGCGGGATGACCAAGCGCGTGGCCCTGGCGCGGGCGCTCGCCCTCGACCCGGAGATCGTCTTTCTCGATGAGCCGACCTCTGGTCTCGATCCGATTGCCGCCGGCGAGATCGACGTTTTGATCCGCACCTTGCAGCGCACTCTTGGCATCACCGTTTTCATGGTCACCCACGATCTCGACAGCTTGGCCACGGCCTGCGATCGCATCGCCGCCCTGGCCGACGGACGGATCGTCGCCGAGGGACCGATGGCGTCCATGCTGGACTCCGATCATCCGTGGGTGCAGGCGTACTTCGGCGGCAGGCGCGGGCGCTTCACGCGCAGCGGCGCGGGGATCAATTCCTAGCTGGATGCGGGCAATGGAAATTCGGGCACGCTATTTCTTGATCGGGCTGTTCGTTCTGGCGATCGCCGGCGCGGGGTTTGGCTTCGTCTATTGGCTGTACAACACCGGCGGCCTCGGCGAACGCACCGTCTACAACATCCGCTTCGACGGTTCGGTGTCGGGACTCTCTGCCGGCTCCGAGGTCCGTTTCAACGGGATCAAGGTCGGCGAAGTGACCGGGCTTCGGCTCAACGTCGACCAGCCAGGCGAGGTGATCGCGGCGATCGCGATCGACAAACGGACACCGGTTCGCAGCGACACCCACGTCGGGTTGGCCTTCACCGGCTTGACCGGGACCCCCACGGTGGTGCTCACCGGCGGCACGCCATCGGCGTCGCCGCCGATCGGTGCCGACGGGGAGCCGCCGCTCCTCGTCGCCGACAGCGCCGCGCTCCAGGACCTGATGACCTCCGGTCGGGAGGCGCTCACCCGCCTCAACGATATCCTCGCCGAGAATGCCGATTCGCTGCACGACGCCATAGCCAACATCGACACCTTCTCCGCCGCGCTCGCGCGCAACTCCGACAAGGTCGACAGCATTTTGGAAGGCCTGCAGCGCCTCACCGGCGGTGGACAACCAAAAGGGGAAAACGTCACCTACGATCTCACCGCGCCGGCCACCTTTGCGTCGATCCCGCCCGTCCCCGATGTTCAGCTCACCATTCCACAACCGACCGCGGTCGTCGTGCTCGACACCCAGCGCATCCTCCTGCAGCAGGACGGCGGCGAGGTGCCCGTCTTCGAAGACGTACGCTGGGCCGACAGTCTCCCGCTGCTCGTCCAGGCTAGGCTGATCGAGGGATTCGAGAACGCCGGCTACCCGCGCGTCGGCACCGATTTGGGGGGTGTGGCCGGCGACTACCAGCTCCTGGTCGCCGTTCGCCAATTTCGCATAGACACGGCACCGGCGACCGCCGCCGACGTGGCTTTCGCCGCCAGGGTCATCGACTCCGCCGGCACGGTCATTGATGCCCGCACATTCACCGCGACCGAGCCGGTCAGCACCGCCGACAATGCGTCGGCCGCAGCGACCGCGCTTGGTGCGGCCTTCGGTCGGGCGGCCTCCGAGATGATCGTCTGGACCTTGGCGGCGGTGAATGCCGGCGAAGGCAGCGACGGAGAGGGGTCTCCGCAGCCCACCGAGGCCCTCGGCAGCCAGTGACTAGCCCGCCATTAGCCGCGCATCCTTCCCGGCGGCGGAAGTCGTCTCGCCTTGCCCGTCCACCTGGAACTCGACGCCGATGCTGCGACCATTCTGCCAGCGTCGGATGGCGAAGTGGACCGTGCCTGAAGCGAGAATGGCGAAGGAGAACCGCTGCGGCACGGTTATCACGTCTTCGACCGTGACGCGGGCACCGCGGCTGGACAGGTCGCGGATCATGCAATCGATGGTCGAGAATCCGTCGCCAAGGATGATTCGTCCGCGTTGAAAGACGCGGTTGCGGCGTTCGGCCCGTCGGTTTTCGTCGCGGTGAGCGATGTTGGTCACACGACCGAGAGTCTCTGCCGGCGCCGCCGTGGTTTCCCTGGGGCTGTCTCCACGCGACTTGCGGTTGTGCGGCTTGCGCTCCTTCCCGTTCGTCTGGGTGACGTCGCCCGCTGGCGCGCTGCTGATCGTGTTCGCCAGGCAATGGCCGACTCCGTTGGCCTTTGCCGTATACATGGCGTGATCCGCCGCCGTCAGCAGTTCGTCCGGCGTCGTTCCGTCGCGCGGGTAGATGACCGCG
>Ga0315553_10004704_pt1 | contig 10232 bp, 12 predicted proteins | sample SalMarSW160140MG_FD_203099 | JGI IMG/M metagenome (GOLD analysis project Ga0315553, IMG submission 203099) | Salt marsh sediment microbial communities from the Plum Island Ecosystem LTER, Massachusetts, United States - Salt Marsh Sediment SW1601-40 ... | reverse complement strand
TGACTCCTGCGCCCCCATCATCAATGTAGCCATTGACGTCGGTCAGCGCCAGGTCTTCGCTGGGGATGTAAGGCACGCCTGCAACGGAGGCGAGCTGGCCATTGAGGATGGTAGCCATGGCCCCCATCTTGTCCAGGGTCAGCACCTCGTCCATCAAGACAGCCTTGTAGAAGACACCCCCATCGGAGATGTAGACCAGGTCGGCGGGATTGATGCCATACTTGCCAGCCGTGCCCATCAGCGAGCGCAGCAATACGAAGTCGTCAATGGTCAGCGTCCCACAATCACGGGTATCACTGTTGGCGAAGGTGTCGTGACGGATCCCGTCAATGGTCAGGTAGTGGTCATAGCCTGCCACTGTCGCAGGAGTAGCGCCATAGTAGCTGATGTTCGTGCCGGTGGCCGATTCGTCACCACTGATCAGGATGGCGTCTATCATGTGCGCCATCACGGTGGCGAACTTCTCCCTGAACGTCGGCTCGACGGCGAGGATAGCGTCCTCGTTCATCTCCTCCGTCCAGAGCGTCCGCGCCCCCAGCTTGCCTGCGCTGAAAGTGACCTTGGCCGTCCCGATCTTGCTGTCTGGGAACGCCGACCCTGCGAAGGTCATGTTGGCCTCGTCGGTCTCCTCGCTGATGTGGTAGAAGTAGGGATCGGTGCTCTCGGCGGGATACTCGTACGGCTGGCTCGGCATGTCGAACTGGTCGAACAGGCCCAAAACCTTGGCCTCCAGGCGGATGGTTCGCCACAGGTCGGCGGCCATGACGGTCGGTACCCACTGGTCACCGTAGCCCGATTGCGTAGAGTACACAAGCTCGTCGCCCTTGACGGCGATTTCTGTGAGCTGCGCCACACCCTTCGTGCTGATCGGATCATGGAAACCCTTATCGTCCACCCCGAACGGTACCAGGGTAGGCCACAGCCATTCGTCAGGCGTCTCCTTGACGGGTTGCCCCATCTTCACGCCGATGGTCAGCTCTTCCTGGGCGAGCTTGGCGGCCTTCGCCATCATCGCCCTGAAGAACTTCTCCGACGGGACCTGTCCCGCCTTCTTCATCAGCATGTAGCGCATGGCCAGGTCGCCTGCACTGAAGCGGTCGTAGCGGCTGAATATCTTGATCGTCGAAAGCTCAGTGTTCGCCTCCCCGACAGGGAATGGCAACCCCTTCGCCTTGGCCTCGGCGATCATCTGATCCTTGAACGCCTTCACTGCCGCAGCCGCCACTCCCTCATCGTGTTCCTGCTGTACTGCTTCTGCCGCTTGCCGCTCCTGCCGCTGCTGCTCTAAGAGCTCAGCGGTTTTGGCGGCGATTTCGTCGTAATTGATTTCACCCATGTCTGTTACCTCCTGCTGTATATTTTTTTGCTCAGCCTTCCAGGCCAGCTTCGCCGCCTTGAAGTGAGCCTTTGCCGTCGCCTCGCTCACCCCCGCGAAGAGGTTGGCGGGATTGGGTGTTAGCGACAATTCAACCCACGGCCACTTGACGATGTGGCCGTCAGCCATCTTCCGAACCAGGTCGTCCACGGCCCTGCTAGAGAAGAACAGCTTGCCGTCCTTTACCAATTGCTTGATGGCTTCATAGTAGCGATAGCTCTTGTCCAATTGCGTCCTTGCCCACCGTCCCGCATCATCAGCCCAGGTCTGGAACTGGACGCCTACGCTCTCTGTCTTGACCGATGGGTCGTGTCCGTGCTGGTAGAGGACGGGTCGCTTCTCGAACCAGTCCAGGCAGAAGTCAGTCTCAGGGGAGAAGTATTCGCCGTCGAGGTCTTTGCCCTGAAATGGGCCGTAGTAGGGTGCAGCCAAACCCTCGATGATCGTCTCCTCGTCATCCACGAACTTAACGGCTCCGGATTTCTTTTTGCCTGGCTTCTCTTGGGCTTTTTGCCCCTCTCCCTTCGCTCCTTCACCTGTCGCATTGGCGCAGACTTTCCAGGTCACCATTTTGACTGGCTCGAAGGTCTCCACCTTCTCGACTTCCTCAGGTTCCCCGAAGGTGATCTTCCCGTCTTCGTCGCTGGTGAACGATATGCGGTAGTGTCTGCCGTCCTGCTCAGCTATGACGTAATCATCATTGGTTCGCTCGACCCAGGCATAGCTTCCCGTCACTTGAGCCTCAAGCTCTTGCTGACGTTTATTGAATGTATCATCGAATGCCTGTCGAACTTTTTCCATCTGTTCTTCAAGGCTAAGTTCTTCATCCATGCTCTTACCTCCTGCTTCCACTTCTTCTATCGTCGCCCCCCGCATCTCACCCCCACATTCGGGGCACTCCATGTCAGCACAAGGGATATTGCGCTCGTGCTTTGCCAGGTCGCCGCAGGCTTTGCAGATGCACCAGTCCGTGCCTCCCACGCCCTGGCGCTCTTCGCCTACGCCTTGGCCTTCTCCCAGCGCTTTGCCCATGTCTTTTTCCTCTCTAGCCGCCCGCCACTGCGAGTAGCACATAGCGACGGCCTGCGCCCTATCCTTTTCATCGTCTTTGTCCAGCTTTTCAAGTTCGATGACAAGTGGCGTACATCTACCGATGAACTCCTGTTCTTCCTCGTCTTCCTTCGGTTCTGGTAGTGGCATAAGCACCTCCTGTCTTTTTCCTCAACTCGAAGCCAGACAGCCGGGGATTTGGCTGACGGAGGCCAAAGCGTCGTCACGACTCAACAGAGGCGTTTCTCGGGCTTCATCCATTGCCTTACTCAAGCAGTAGTCTTCCATTGCTTCAGATAGTTCGTCAGCAGGATTGAGCTGGAATTCTGAACTATCTCCCTGGTCAAACTCAATGTACTTCCTCGTGACACTAAGCGGAAACTCTGGAGCATATCCCTCGGCATTTCCAGAGTCGAGTCTATATGCTTCATTGATGCTCACCGGACGGTTCACGAAGAATACGTTCCGGATTTCAATACCATCGCTAAAGAAATCTACTTGCATCCCATTACTCTCGCTCATTGGCGCCCTCCAATTATCCGAGCAAGCCTGGCGCTCTTCGCCTACGCCTTGGCCTTCTCCCAGCGCTTTGCTCATATCTTTTTCCTCAAATGCAAAAAGCCGCCTCCCCGACGCTCAATCTGTGCGTCAGAAAGACGGCTGTCCTGTTCTCAGGTCTGCCTTATGAGGGGCAGTTCATTTGTGCCCCTATTTTACATCGAAATCGCTTCTATGTCAAATCGCCCCGCCTGTGCATGTCCCGCAGCTCCTTAGTAGTCGGCCTCGTCAGAAAGCCGAGGCGGGCCATCATCTTCTCCCATGCTCCCAGCAGGATCAGGAGACCGTGGCGGAATTCGATGGCTTCCTGCTCGGAAAGGGCAAAGCCGCCCACAGAGCCTCCCTCGCTGCTATCCGTGCTGCCAGATTCGCCGAAATCATATCCCCAAGGATGGCTTGCGTCTGTCCCGCTACTCCATTGTTCCCCCATGATTACCTCCTGTCATCTATAGTCCCTCACCTAAAGCTCAGCGGCGGGCATCGGCAAGCGCCCATGCATCGCGTGTGGCCGTCACCTGGTGCTGGGAACGTCCCTATCGGCTGCCACCCCATCGCCTCAAAAGCCGCGCAGTCCTCGCATACCCTGTCATCCCCCGCCGTCGGCCCCCACCTCTCCTCTGTGTACTCACCCGAATTCCGCTTGAGCCTGGCGTCTTCTCCTGTGAATCTGCTGTAAGCCTTACCGCCGTACATCCTCGCCCTGGCCTGGGCCTGGGCCTCGGTCACCTCGCCGTTCTCGATAGCCTTGGCAAAATCCCGCAGCTTGGCATATTCCGATTGCAGGATGCCGCCGTTCCGCCCCCAGGTCTGGGCGTCCATCTGGGACCAGCCGCCCTTGCCCAGGCTGGCGAAGGCATTGTAGCTGTTGCGGAGCTCGGCCTGGGCCGCCTCGAAGAAGGCCTGCGGGGAGATGTCGTTGTTCACTGCATCAGCGGCCAACTTCGCCAGCTTGTCGGCCACGGCGTCGGCCAGCTCCTTGGACTGGTTCGCGATCGTCTCCGCCGAGACCATCTGGCCCAGCGAGCCGTTGGCGAGGACGCGACGGTAGCGGCCACCGCCCTTCATGCGCTTGTCGAAGGCAAACCCTGGCAAAATCTTGATGACGGATTCGGGCATTATAATTTCGTTCGCCTTCTTAACTGATCAGTCATTTGTCATTTCCTCAACCGCTTATGTTAAGCCAGCCCTCTTCATAATCCTCGCCGACCTCAATGCGCTTCCTGGTCGGGAAATTGCCAGTGTCAATGTAGAATATCTCCGCATCTTGGCTCAATCCTTGCCTCTCAAGCGCGGCGTTCACCAGTTCGACAAATTCTTTCCAGGTTAGGCAATCATGTAGCCTTCCAGGAGTGACTGATCTCTGCATAGCCATCGCTATTCTCTCTCCGATCCTTCCTCTACCGCTTCCGCATCCAGCAGCCGCCTCAGCGACGGCCTCACCGCAGTCTGATACTCCCACCACACCCGCGCCCTCTCCTCCTGAACTTCGGGCGATAGCTCAGCCAGGTCGTCGTCGTAGCTGTGCTCGGCGGCCCTGTCAATGGCCCTTGCCGCCTCGGTGGGGGATATGCCGGCCAGGACAAGGCGGCGGATTTGGTGTTCGCGGGTTGGGTCAGTCATTGGCTATGTGCTCCGATATGATGTCCTCTATGATCTCAGCGTCATTGACTATAGTTATAGGCACTGAGTCCAAGTCCCACTCATCCCGCCATATCTCCATACCGTTGACGTACAGGTAAGAAGGGCCATGAGTATCCGATGTTAATTCAAGGCTTCGCACGTCTCCGCCCCGAATCCTGGACTGAAGTGCAGCCAGGCCATCCCAAGGCAGGAATTGCCCAAGAATTTCGCAGGCTTCGTCTAGTTCAGCGCTCCTTATGGTTTCGACTGCTTCAGCCAACCAGCACCTCCACTCTATTCTTGGCGGTTCAAATTCGATGATCGGGGCTTGCTGGGTCATAACGACATTTCTAAGTCTACCCTCTGTCTATATTGGGTTGCGACTGAAACTGAAGCGTGCCAAGGGGTGTTTCCAAAACTATCAATTTGCCTCGCGGCATGCTTACATACCTTCCGCTCAATCGAAAACACTTCGGCAGGGAATACCACAGCCCCCATCTCCAAGTATATGACCATCGCCAATGGAGAGCCGCCACTAACAGAGACCCCTTTGTATTAGTTGGCATTAACAGCCTGATTGCACCTATTGTCATTTTCCTGATGCCATAGTGTAATTATCCAACCAGCACCTCCACCGCCTTCACGTGCTCCCGCGCCGCTTCCACCCGCGCCTGCCATTCCTTGCCCATAAGCTCCGGGGGAAAGGGGGTGGCCTTCATCGGCGGCATCCCTCCGCCAAGCCCGCCGCCCGTGCTTAACATCGGCATCCCCATCTCTGCCTCGTCGGTCACCAGCCCCTGCCGCTTCGCTTCGTCAAGCCCCTGCTCCGCGCCCAGCGCCCGCACCAGTTGCAGCACCGCCGTCGCGTTGTCCCGCTTGACCGCCGCGTCCTCTACTACGTCCCTGGGCACCACGTCCACGAAGGCGAAGGTGAATCCGTCACCGTAGAGCGGCATCACGTCCTTGTTGACCTTCTCGGCGATGCGGGTCAGCTTCGGAGCCATCGTATAGCGAGCGAACAGATATTCGGCTACCTGCGCCGTCGCCCTGTTCGCGCCCTCGGGATATACCAGCGCGGGGTTCACGCCGTAGATACCCGCGATGTCGCGCCAGTTCATCTTGCGGCCCTCGATGAACTCAGCGTCCTTCTGACTCAGTCCCATTTCCTTCCACTTGAAACCCGACCACAGGAAAGCAACCTGGTGCATCTTGTCCACGTCGCCAACATAGTTCTCCTTGAACAGCTTCTCCATGAGTTTCACCTGGTCGGGGTCCATAGTGTCCGCGTCGCTCTCGACGATGCCGCTCAGCCTGGCGGCATTATCCCAGAATGCGACGTTATACCGCTGCGCCTTCCAATCGTTCTGGATCGGGTAATTGGCGGGCTCGACGGGGCTCATCCCCTCAAAATCTTTGAGCGGGTGATAGCGGCGAAAGTGAACGATAGAGGCTGCGTCAAGCTTGTAAGTCAAGCCGTAGATGCGGTACTCATAGTGGCTAAGCCAGTCTGTCTTGGACGGTACGGGTTTCATGCGGTCGGGGCGAAGGGGCACGATCCAGAGCGGCTGCCGCATGAAGCGAGCCACTTCGCTGTCATACTTGTATGGATTGAACAGCCGCAACGTTTTAGCGTCTTCCCTGGCGACCTGGTTGCCGACGCCGTGCATGTACCAGTAAATGTTGCCCGTGAGCTCCGCCCCGCCTAAGCTGGCCTCCAATAACTCGAAGCCAGACAGCAGGGGATTTGGCTGCCGGAGACGTTCCAGGAACGGGTGATCGGTAACCTCCTCGCCCTTGTCGTCATAGACTACAGCCCTCGGCCCGCCCTTCGCTATTGTCTGCGCGGCCATCGCCCCACTCTCGGCGATGCGGTTGACGCAAATGTAGACGGCGCTGGCGCGGCTGTAGGAGAGCGCCTGATTGCGGTAGAGAGACGGGTCGGACACGTCGCCCAGCGCGCCCGCGCCCCAGGCGGTGGATTGCATGAATGGCGGGAGCTTGAGCTTGCCCCGCGCCAATTTCCAGCTAAGTTTGATTCTGTCCCATCGGTTCATTGTCGCTTCTCCGTCCCGCAAGCGGGGCACTTCTCCAGCCCCGCGTCGTATTCCTCGCCGCAGAACCAGCAGGCCGCCTTATCCTCGGCCTCGGCCTCGGTCTCGCCTGCTAATTCCCCAGGCATTTCCTCGCCACGCTGCTCGTACTTGCCGCGAAGGTAGTCCAGCATGGTGATTCCGCTTTCTCCTTCGTAATATGCTAATACCACCGCATCCCCCGCGTCAGGCGACCGCCCCAGCCGCTTGCGGATGTCGTCTTTGCTCTCGACCTTTAATTTGCCAGAGGATGTATAGCCATATCGGGGAGCCACCAGATCGCCAGTCAGTTCATCGTCTATAGGCAAAGCGATCTTGTCTTCCATGAGACGTTCCCTCATCCCCCACCAGGCCGCCGCCCTGACGTTCAGCATCTCGACCTCGCCGCTCTTGTCGGTTCTGTCAGTGCCAGCCCCGAAGTTAACCCCCACCGCGTCAAAGCCCTGTTCCCTCAGCCTGTCCACCACGCCGGCACCGATGCCGATAACGTCCACATGAATACGATTTGCTTTCCACTTCTTTGCCAAGATCATGATCCGTCCCGCCGTGGTCATCGTATCTTGCTTGCCCCATTTTTCAAGATGTACAATCGTATTGCCGTCCCTAATAGCAACCGCCGATTTATCTGTCCCGAAACGTGCAATATCACATCCGATTACTATCATAGCCATTTATCTCTACAAACTTGTGACAGCTCGGGCATAAACAGATCAAATTGTCTAATTCATTCATCAACTCATAATCATCAAATAACCGGCGCGGCTTGATATGGTGTACATCTAGTTCTTGGCCTAACTCAGCCTCTGTAATTCCACAACGCTGGCATATATACATATCTCTTTCTCTCGCCTTATGGCGTTGCGATTGCCAGTTTGGCCCATAATCCTGCCAGTGTTCGCATCCGCCTTGCCAATTCCAATGCTGATCACCCGAATGAGCTTCGCGAAACCCTGCCTTCTGCCACAAGGCTTGCATCTGCTTTGATGTGGCCCCCAGCCAAGCTTGTACCTTGGGGTGACTAAAACCAAGCCGTTTTTGCCAAGGTGTTTTACCACGCAGGGCCTCTATCCGTTTTTTCCGCGCTTCAACCCCGTTGATTTGAGCTTGCGGATCACGATTTTTGGCACTTACGTCAGGGCGGACAGTACCCTTGTTAGCTTTTCCATGATCATTGCCAATAAGTTGAATAGCATAAGCCATGATGCTAGAATGGGTTTCCTTAGTTAGGCCTTGATTCCAGACCGTGCGTCCATCCCTATACTGTTCTTTTAGCCTTTCGCTTAATTCCTTTTTCTGAGACTCGTCCCACTCATTCCCGAAATTAGGGTTTGATCCACCAGCCCAACCGATACTGCGGCAGTTGATATCGCAGAAAAATAGTCCGCTTTTATTCTTGCGTATCTCACTTGGATAGCGATAAATAGGAGCTCCACATGCTGCGCAATGCACTTTTACCTTTGGCATTATAATTCCTTCATGCTCGGCCTGCCCGCCTCATCCCACTCGCGCCAGCGGTCGTTGGCCGCTTCCACCAATGCCAGCGAGATGATGGCCGACTCCTCGTCGTCGGCGAACTTACCCAACACGCGCTGCTGGTAGATCGAGCTGTCCTCGCCCCATTGCTTCCGCCTGGCCTCCGCCCATTCAGGCTTGACCATGCCCGCCGCTATCGCCTCCTCCGCCTCGACGTGCCGCGTCCACCAGTCCTCGTAACCAGGCTTCCGTGAATGAATGTCGTAGAACCTGCCCATCGGGATGCCTGGCGTACTGATAGCCAGCGCATAGCAGTCTCCCGACGCGAACGCCCCCTCCGCCGCGTCCCAGGTGGCGACAGGGATGGCCTTCGCCTCGTCGAACACATAGAGCAGGTTGGAGGCGTGCGCCCCCTCGATGGTGGCCGCGTCCTGGCAGGCTACGGCGAATGCCTCGCAGCCGCCCCAGGCGGGCTTCAGGGCCAGCGTCAGCAGCTCATCACGGGCGCTGAACGGCCCGCGCCCCACCTTGCCCCAATCAACCCGTCTCGACCATTTACGAATCTCTGGCCACAGATACTTGGTCAGCTGCCTCCAGGCAGAGGCAGTGGTCGGTATTTTGGTGTCGTCGGGCCTGGTAAGGACAAACCACAACACCGCCCATGACGCCACCGCTGTCTTGCCCGCCCCGTGGGGGCTGCGGACGGCGGCCCGCTTACGGGCGTGGAGCTCAGCCAGTATCTCGTCCTGGTAAGGTACATCTGCTTCGGTAGTGATGATGTCGTGGCGAAACGCTACTGGGTCGTCACGGTAAGTGCGAATGAACTCACGGCTCGGCCTCGGCGGTGTCGGCATCGCTTTCAGGCGTGCGTACATCTGCCGCTTCGCCGACAGCGGCCAGTCGCGCCAGTTCGGTTGCGATTGCTGCATCAAGGTCATTGTCACTCAAAACCTGCATTTTCTGTGGCGCGTCCAGCCCCAGTATCTTGCACCGCCGCTCGATGCACCACTGGACGCCAGACAAGAAGCTCGGATTGCCCACCCGCCCTTCGCGCCGAATCTGTGCCTTGCTGCGCGGCTTTTCACCGCCCGCCTTCTCGGTTACGGAGATTTCCTTGTCTTCCTTGCTCGCACGCCAAGCGCGATAATACTCACGTTCCAGCTTGTCTACCTTTGCAATTTCAACGGCCTTCGCCTGGTCAAAATCTATCAGCGAAGATTCGAGCCATCGCTTGTGCAGTGCGTTGAGATCATTAGAAATCGTTGATTGTGAAAGTTCGAGTTCCTCAGCAATATCAGCCTGCAACCATCCTTCCAGATACAACTCGGCTATCCGACGACGATCACGGGCAAGCTGCGAAGCTGACCGTCTTGGTTTTCTATGAGCCTTCTCAGTCGTCATTGCTCAAATCGTCCCAAGTACCAATTGCCACATTATCACCGTGCCCTATGCCAGTTGAGGGTCAAAGCCCATTCGCGCCAGTCTGCCATCATCCCCCCGACGACGGAGCTTTCCCGCCGTGCCAGCTAGATATGCCAAAATGAGCGCCCCCCAGGGGAACGTCACGATCTCCTCCAGCCCAGCTCGTCCTCTTCGCGTTGCGCCGCCCTGCCAGAAACGACACATAGCGAATAACAGATCAGCGCACCGATCCCCGCCAACGTCAGGATGCCGACCAGGATGAGGATGGAGATCGTTGTACCAACCGCGTCAACCAGCCAAGCCCACGCCGCGATTACCATGCCGCCTTCCCCCCGAAGGCCACACGGCGAGGCCGTGGCTCCAACGCCGCCCTGCCAGGCTCAGTGAGTGCGTAAACTGTGCCGTCCTGCCTGATCAGGAGCTTACGCTTCAGCGAGTTTATGGCCACGGTCAACGCGCCCTCCGACACCGTGAACTGGTCGCGTATCTCCGACCAGGACACAGGCGCGTCTCGTAATGATAGGAATGTCAGTACGTCCTTCTCGAATGGCGTCATAGCCGCATCACCTGCTCGGCCAGCCACAGCCAGTATTCAACCTTGTCCCTCGGCTCTGGCTGCCAGCCGATAAGTAGATTTGCCAACA
>Ga0315553_10004703_pt1 | contig 10232 bp, 6 predicted proteins | sample SalMarSW160140MG_FD_203099 | JGI IMG/M metagenome (GOLD analysis project Ga0315553, IMG submission 203099) | Salt marsh sediment microbial communities from the Plum Island Ecosystem LTER, Massachusetts, United States - Salt Marsh Sediment SW1601-40 ... | reverse complement strand
GTTGATTATATTTTTATTCCCCATATTGCCAATACCGGAGAACCAACTCGTGGCTATAAGTACTGTGTCACCTGTCTATGGACACAGTCTACACCAGATCTTATGAAATCTGCACCAAAACTGGTTAAGGAAGGTCTCAATTTAAAAAACTTACTTTCTCCTTCACTATTTTTTGACTGGGGATTAAACCATGTTGAGGATCAGATGAAGAAAACTGTAGCAAAGATGGGTTATAGCACAAAAAATGTTCGGGCGGCACTTCAAGAGGGATTAGCAAACAAAAAAAGATTTGATAAGCAAATTGAGGAAAAAACAAAAGAAGTCTTTAATTCAATTCAAGAGAAATGTAAAAAAAACGAACCAACCTTTTTGGTTATGGCAAGACCATATACGGCTTATGACGCAAATGTAAATAATGATATTGCCAATAAAATATTAGATGCCGGTTATCTGGCCATACCCCTTGAATTTACTCCTATAGGTTCACTAGATATTTCCAAACAAATGCCAAAAATGTATTGGATTCAGGGCCAAAAGAAACTGGCTGCTATTGAATTACTAAATGCAAATAAAAACCTGTTTGGAATCGATATAACCTATTTTGCCTGTGGTCCTGATGCTCAAATAAACCAGCAAATGAGATGCAGGACACAAAAACCATTTTTAACAGTTGAAATGGATGAGCATACTGGAGATGCTGGAATTGATACCAGATTACAGGCATTCTTCAATACGGTTAAATCTTACCTGGGAACAGAAACAAAGCAAGACAGCAAAGTGTTTAGTGTCAAATTAAAAGGTCTTAGTAAGATTAAAGGCAATAAGATTATTCTTTTCCCTCCCATGTCAAAACATAATGACGCATTATCTGCTGTTTTTAATGCCTATGGAATTCAGTCAAGGGTTTTAGAAGTAAGCCCTGATGAAACCATGGAAAGAGCGAGAAGCTGTACCTGCGGCTTAGTATGCACCCCTTATCTACATACAACAGAGGCTATGCTTAATTTTATGCAAAAACCAGGGTTTGATCAGGAAAAGTTTGCCTTTTTTCAGGCAACAACCGATTGTGGCCCCTGTAGGTTAGGGCAGTATGCCAGCCTGGAATCTCTTTTATTCCAGAAAAAGGGAATAAATGTTGATATAATTACCGGGGGCGAAGTGGATAGTGAATTTAATCTTGGCTTGTCTTTATTAGTCAAAGTATGGTCTGGTATAACTGCAGTTGACCAGCTTGAAAAAATGAGAATGCACACCAGACCCTATGAGGTTAACAAAGGAACCTCAGATCAGATTTATGAGAAATATGTGAAAAGTCTTATTGATTATTTAGCAGATTCAAAAACTAATCTTGGAAAAATAAAAAACCTTTTTAATATTGGGAAGGCATTTTTTTACAATTCATTTGATGGAAAATCATCCCCTATTGAAGAAATCTTACGAAAAGCTCAAGGTGAATTTTCTAAGGTTAAAAGAAGGAATGAAGAAAAGCCAAAGATAGGCATAGCTGGTGAGTTCTTTGTAAGGCTTCATGAGCCAGCCAATCAATACATTATAAGAAAGCTTGAAGGAAAGGGTATGGAAACCTGGTTAGCTCCAGCAACAGAATATCTTATTTATTCTTATTACATTAATTCTGTTCTTGCAAAGGAAAAATTCAGCTTAAAAAGAAAAAAGGAATATTTAAGGGAATGGATTTTCAAATCAACAATTTATAAAATTTTGATTGGGTATGAGCACCTGTTGTTTAAAGCAACCTTGCCCTATATGCAAGGCTTTGATGATATAACTGCCCAGGAAATAGTATCAAATGGTGAGAGATACACCAGACATTATATTGTCGGGGAAGCCATAGTAAGCATGGGAAAGGCAGTAGATTATGCAAACAGGGGGTTGGATGGCATTATTAGTATTATTCCATTTAACTGCATGCCAGGATTGATTGTAGACGGTTTTGTCCCAAAATTCAGAAAAGACAATAATAACATTCCTTTTGTGTCTATAGAGTATGATGGTTTTCAGGATAGTACAAGAGAAATGAGAATTGATACCTTCGTTGCCCAAGTAAAAGAGAGATATGAGAATAAAAAATATATAAAATCTAATTAAAAATAGAAGATAAATCCGTCTCATAATTACTTCCTTTTCTTATCTATTCCAATTAAATTCTCCATCAGAAACCCCTCAAAATTATTTTCTTGAAAAAAAAGGTTTTTTTCAAATAATGTTGTATATATATAATAGTGGTATTCTATTTAATAAAAAAATACTACAAGAGGCAGGATAGATTTTATAGGGAGGTAAGATGAGCATTTTATTAGTAAAAGATGGGGACGTCTATGCACCTGAACCTAAAGGAAAAAAAGATATACTGGTTATCAATGATAAAATCTTTTTTATTGAGAAAAACATTTTAACATCAATGTTAAATGTAATTGATAAAAATATAAAAATCATTGATGCTTCTAAATCTATTGTCATTCCCGGTCATATCGACCAACATGTTCATATTAATGGCGCCGGTGGCGAGGGGGGATCTCAATATCGAACGCCACCCATCCAATTGAGTGAGTTTGTGAAAGCAGGTATAACCTCAGTGGGAGGGTTGTTGGGTACAGATGGATTTGCGAGATCATTAAAAGCCCTTTTGATGAAGGCAAGAGCATTGGAACAAGAAGGAATAAGTACCTGGATATATACCGGGGCATACCAATATCCTTCGCCAACCGTCACTGAAAGCATTTTATCTGATATCATTTTAATTGATAAGATCATTGGTTTAAAAATAGCTTTGTCCGACCATCGGGCTTCCCATCCCACCTTAGATGAATTTAGAAGAGCTACCTCAGAGGCAAGATCTGGTGGAATTCTGGCAGGAAAAGTAGGGGTGGTTCATATACATATGGGGAATGAAAAACATGGTTTAAGCTACTTGTTTGATATCATTAGAAACACAGAAATACCTGTAGAACAGTTTGCACCAACTCATTTAAATAAAAAAGATGAAGAACTTTTTCAGCAGGTTGTGGAATTTGGCAAAATAGGTGGATATATCGATTTTACTGCCGGCGTTTCAGGGGAAGAAGAATCAAGTCATAGCATAAAACCTGGCCAAGCCATTAAAAAACTGCTGAAAAATGGTATTTCCATAGAAAAAATTACCATTAGTTCTGATGGGAATGGCAGTCTCCCCAAATTTAATGAAAAGAAAGAGTTTGTTGGCATGGGTATTGCATCTGTCTCGTCTCTGCATCAGGAATTTATTAATATGATAAAAGAAGAAAAATTTTCTATAGAAGAGGCGATTCAGGTAACTTCTACCAATATTGCCAAACATTTAAAATTGGATAAAAAGGGAGAAATAAAAGTGGGAAAAGATGCAGATATTATCGCTTTGGATAAAGAGTCGCTTAAAATAAAACATGTTATTGCCCGTGGTAAAATACTAATGGAAGATGAAGAGATTGTAAAATTTGGAACCTTTGAAAAAAAATAAAGTCACGAGATGATTGATTTAAATCTAAATTGAGGATTTGGCTGATGTTAAAAAAAGCAATGCAAACACCTGTATGTGCTCCGAAAGTCGAAGGGTTTATGTTAAAACCGGAATACTGGATAGAAAAAATCGAGGATGCAGGAAAACTAATTTTAAATGAGGTAGAGATAATAGAATTCAATAAAAAATCCTTTAGAAAAATGAAATACAAAGGATTTGAGGAATGGTTATATGATCTAGAAAAATATCCTGAGACAATAACCAGAGAAGAATTATTACATACCATGAAAACCTACTCCTCTGAAGACGTATTTCCCAATAAATCTTGTTATGATATCCATACAAGGAAAATTTCAAAAACGGTCAGGAAAGAAGTTCTCCATCAAGCCAATTTTGAGGCTATACCTGAAAAAATTCGAGTAGAATGGGGCATGTTAGTAAAGAGAGAAGATGTAAGAGCTTTTCCAACGAACACCCTATTCGCTGAAGAACCAAAGTATATCGATTTTGATCTTTTTCAGTTGAGCAATCTGCCGGTGGGGAGCCCGGTAGCCATTTTGCATCAAAGCAAAAATGGAAACTGGTGTTATATTCAGAGCATGATTTATAAAGGATGGGTTAAAAGAGAAAACATCGCTCTGGCAAAAAACAAAAAAGAAGTATTTGATTATGCAAATTCGGATAAATTTTTAATGGTGACAGAGAGCAGAATCGAGACAGAGCCCAATCCTTTCATTAAGGAAATATCCAATATTTTATTTCAAATGGGAGACAAGATTCCTTTAATCGAATTTGATGAAATTCCGGAATCGATCCCTATGAATAATTTACATGCTCAATCTCCACAGGGTTGTTATGTGATAAAAATTCCGGTTAAAGATAAAGAAGGACACCTTGAATTCAGATGTGCTTTAATTGCTCGCTCCAATGATATCTGTGAAGGTTATCTTCTTTATACCAGGGGAAATATCATTCGGCAGGCATTTAAATTATTAGGAGAAAGATATGGATGGAACGGCATGTTTATAAGAAGAGATTGTTCCCAGTTTATTATGAATGTTTACAAAACCATGAATATTATTATTCCCAGCTACACCCGGATGCAGGAAGAAGGAGCAGCCGGTAAATCGATTGAATTTAGTGGTTCTATTAAGAAAAGAGAGAGTATACTAAATAAATTACAGCCTGGTGACCCCATTCATTTAAAAGGGCATGTTGTTATCTATCTGGGTAAGGTTGGAGAAAATCATTATATTATTCATTCAGGTTCCGGATATGGGATAAAAAGTAAAGATGGAAGGATAAAACCGGTAACCGTTCACGGGATTTTTATTTCGGAAGTACACCAACCACTTATGACTGAAGAGAAAAGCTATTTGGAGGCATTCACAACTGCCCAAAAGTTTCTATAATTAGTAATTATATTATTTTTATAAGGAGGTGGTGACATAAAAAAGATTAAAAGGAAAATGAATAAAATTTAAAAGGGGCGATGCCAAAGAAAAAATTATTGATTTTTTGTAAAAAAGTAAATAATTTTTAAAGGAGTGTTTATTATGTTTAAAAAAATGGTTCTATGGACAATATTAATTGTATTGTTTCTTTCCTTAAACTGCATGACCAATGCAGCTACTCCAAAAGATGTTTTGGTTGTCGGAGCCAATACAGAAATATATATTACTTGTGATCCCGGAATATCTTTTGAAGTTTTACCTAATGCGACGGTATCAAATTTATATGCAGCACTCGTAAAAGTTATTGTTAAGGATGAAAAATTCGTCACCATTCCGGAACTTGCCGAGAGTTGGGAAGTTGCTCCGGATGGCAAAACCTGGACATTCCATTTACGGGAAGGATTAGTTTTTGCCAACGGAGATCCATTAAAATCAGATGCAGTTGTTTACTCTTTTCAAAGGGTTATAAAACTTGCCAAATCTCCTGCTTGGTTGTTTACTGACGTATTGGGATTGACCGAGGAAAGCATTTCCGCTCCCGATGATTATACTGTAAAAATAGTCACTAATGGTGCTCCTTCGAATGTTGTACTCACCATGATGGGGAATACCTTGAGTGGGGTTCTAAATCCGAAGGTTGTAAAAGAACATGAAGTCGATGGAGATATGGGGGAGGCCTGGCTTACCGACCATAGCGCAGGTGCTGGCCCTTATGTCCTTGAGCAATGGGAGCGAAAGATAAAGGTAGTGTTTACTGCCAATGAGAATTATTGGAGAGGAGCACCCAAGATTAAGACTGTCATTCTCCAGGATATTCCGGAACCTACCGACCAACTTTTACTGCTCAAGAAAGGGGATATAGATATTGCATGGGACTTGACCGCCGAACAAGCCAATTCCTTAAAAGGTGATTCTGATGTTTCCATTGTTTCTACTCCCGGACAAAGTGATGAGTATGTCGGCATGAATGCCGGATGGGGACCTTTTAAAGATGTAAGGGTAAGACAAGCAGTAAAATATGCCATAGACTATGATGCCATTATTAATAAAGTAATGAGCGGCCTTGCAATCAACAATCAACAATTTTTACCAATAGGATATTTTGGCTATGTTGAGAACAATCCTTATTACCAGGATATTGAAAAAGCAAAAGAATTGATGGCTGAAGCAGGATACGCCGATGGTTTCGATGTAGAATTAGTAACAAATACAACAGAAGAGCGAAAAACTGAAGCGGTGGTCGTTCAGGAAAATCTTGCCAAGATAGGGATAAGAGCTGAGATAAATGTCATGCAGGCATCGCAAATGTATGCAAAATTTAGGGAACAAGGATTACAAATGATCATCGCTGGTTGGGGAGTTGATTATCCGGATGCAGATGCCCTTGCTAATCCTTTTGCCAATCATCGGGTGAAGCAACTTGCTTGGAGATGTGCCTGGTACGATGATTATGCCGCTAATCTCACTGAAGCTGCAGCTAAGGAAATAAATGAAGATAGACGTTTCCAAATGTATCAGGATCTTACCAATTACTGGCATATATATGGCCCATTTGCCATGATGTATCAACCAATCGAATTCTGGGGGGTAAGGAATGAAGTAAAAAATTATGATAAAGCTACCGAAGGTTATTCTGTACACTTTGACCTGACGGAAGTTGGTAAATAGTAATCGTCAAACATTGAAGTTTTAAAAGAAAGGATTGTCGTTCATCTGTAAATAGCGGTTTTAGGATCGATGTTCCGATATTTTAAAGATGATTTTCTATCCTAAAACCGCTTTTATTTTAGAGAAGTGATTGATTTGTAAAGATTTAAAGAAATGAAGGAAGATATTCAATGAAACTGGGAACTTATATTATAAAAAGAATTTTTTTAATGGTCATTGTGATGTTGGGAGTAGCAACCATCGTTTTTTTTATCACTCATGTTATTCCTGCAGATCCGGTTGGAGCCATATTAGGTGGAAATGCTCCCATAGAACGCGTTGATGAAATGAGACATCAACTGGGTTTGGATAAACCGATAACCTTGCAGTTCGTTGATTATATAAAAGGCATAGTTCATGCAGATTTTGGAGTATCCCTCAAATCAAGTCGACCTGTCTTAAAAGATATCATCAATTATTTCCCGGCTACTATTGAATTAGCCATTGCTTCTATGATATTTGCTGTATTGGTTGGTGTGGTTCTCGGTGTATTTTCTGCCATCTATCGAAATAAGTCCATTGACCATTTTTCAAGAGTTTTCTCCATATTAGGCGTTTCGATGCCGGTTTTTTGGCTTGGTTTATTGCTATTATTATTATTTTATTATCATTTGGATTTGCTTCCCGGTGGAGGGAGAAACAGTTTATTTATCTTTCCCCAGCGTATTACAGGACTCTTACTCTTAGATTCTATTATTGCTGGAGATTGGACTACTTTTTGGGATGGGCTTAGCCACATTATACTTCCTGCCTTTGTTCTCGGTTATGCTTCAGCGGCATCAATAGCAAGAATCATGAGAGCAAGCATGCTGGATATTCTAAGACAAGATTTTATAAGGACCGCTAAATCCAAGGGGCTTTCAAAAAGGGTGGTCATCTATCGTCATGCCCTTAAAAATGCATTGATACCGGTTGTGACCATTATAGGACTTTCTTTCGGGAGTCTTTTAAGTGGTGCAGTGCTTACGGAAACTATTTTTAGCTGGCCTGGTCTGGGTAGATATATCGTTAATGCCTTGCTGGTATTGGATTATCCGGCAGTAACCGGAGGGACGTTGTTTATTGCATTTGTGTATTCTCTTGCCAATTTAGTGGTTGATATATCTTATGCCGCTCTTGACCCAAGGATGAGAGTATAAAGAAAGGAATAAGAAAAATTGTTAAATACTGTAAAAAATATAGGGAAAAATGAAAAAATAAAATTGTTTCTTGAGCGAAGGAAGCCCATTATTGAAGATTGGAAACATACTTATTATCTATGGAAGAGTACACCTCTTGCCATGATTGGAACCGTCATCATTTTTATATTTTTAATGATAGCCATTTTTGCTCCCTTGCTGACCTCCTATAGTCCGACTGAACAATTTATGGAAGAAAGGTTACTCCCTCCGAATTCCCAACATATTTTCGGTACAGACCAATACGGTCGGGATATTTTTTGCCGGGTGGTTTACGGTGCAAGGGTTGAGGTGTGGATTATTTTTATCGTGTCAATCATCAGTGTGATGATTGGCATCATTGTTGGTATTACCGCCGGTTATTTCGGGGGCGCTGTTGATGAAATTCTAATGAGAATAACCGATATGTTTTTAGCCTTTCCAAGATTAGTTTTAGCAATGGTGCTGACTGCAGTACTGGGACCAAATCTGACTAATACCATGATAGCTATCTCACTGGTGGATTGGACGGTTTATGCGAGACTTGCAAGGGCAGAAGCAATGAAAGTAAAATCTCAACCCTATATTGAAGCAATAAGAGCCATAGGAGCGAAGGATTTAAGAATCATTGCTTTTCATGTTTTGCCCATGTCCATATCTCCGGTAATCGTTCAACTGACTTTAAGGATGGGAACCATTATTCTTACCGCGGCAGGTCTTGGATTTCTTGGTCTTGGAGCACAACCTCCAACGCCGGAATGGGGAGCTATTGTCAGCGATGGGCGAAGCTATCTTGTAGACCAGTGGTGGATAAGTACTTTTCCGGGTATGGCCATAGCTTTTGTCGTTTTGGGTTTTAATCTTTTAGGTGATGGTATTAGAGACATATTAGACCCAAGGCTTAGGAGGTAAAGGATGCAAAAGGCGAGAGGGAATCTCTTAAATATCAGTAAACTTAAAGTGGTCTTTTATACTTATCGCGGAATCATTAAAGCATTAAATGGCGTAGAACTATGGATGAACCAAGGTGAAAGACTTGGCATCGTTGGGGAAACAGGATGCGGTAAATCCGTAACCGCATTATCCATCATGGGCTTAATAGAACAACCTGGTGAAATCATAGAAGGAGATATCCTATTTGGAGATAAAATATTGACTTCTCTGAAAGAAAATGACTTGATTAATATTCGCGGTAAAGAGATATCCATGATCTTTCAGGAACCGAATGCTGCCCTGAATCCGGTGATGAAAGTAGGATTTCAGATAGCGGAAAGCATTGGTAAGGTAAAGAATAAAAAGATAGGGAAGGAAGTATATGTAGAGGTTAGAAGAATGTTAGAAATCGCTGGCCTTGATTGGGAAAGAACCATCAATCTTTATCCTCACGAATTAAGCGGAGGCATGGCGCAAAGGGTTATGATAGCCATGGCTTTGTCTTCTAATCCTAAACTGCTTATAGCAGATGAACCGACTTCTGCCCTTGATGTGACCATACAAGCGCAAATCCTGGAGCTTCTTGATGAATTGGTAAAGAAATTTGGTAATGCGGTGATATTAATCACCCATGATATGGGAGTTGCTGCGGAATTCTGTGATAAAATGGCGGTCATGTATGCCGGGAACATGGTTGAATACGCCAGGACGACAAATATTTTTGAAAATCCTTATCATCCTTATACCAAAGGGCTTCTAAAAGCGGTTCCGAAAATTGGCAGGACAGACGAGCTTCAGAGCATACAGGGAATTGTGCCGGATTTAGTCGAACCGCCTTCCGGCTGCCGTTTTCACCCAAGATGCAAGAACGTTATGGAAATTTGCCGAAAAGATTTCCCCCCTCTGGTAGAAATTAAATCCGGTCATTACGTAGCCTGTTACTTATATGGGAAGGAAGCTATACATAATGCAAACAGTTAATGCGAAAGTGGAAACAAAAAACCTGATATCGATTGAGCATCTTAAAAAATACTTTGCGGTTAAACAGGGTTTATTCTCTTCCGCCAAGTATGTGAAAGCGGTAGATGACATTTCTTTTCATATTCCTAAAAATAGTGTTTTTGGTATCGTCGGTGAATCCGGTTCAGGAAAAACGACCATAGGGCGAACCATACTTCGGTTAATAGAACCGGGATCGGGTGTTATTCGATATCTTTCGAAAGACATTACCTCTCTTAACGCAAGGGAGCTTCGTATCTTTCGTCGGAAAATGCAGATTATTTCTCAAGACCCCTATAATTCGCTTCATCCCAGGAAGCTTGTCAAAAATATTATAGGAGAAGGCTTACAGATTCATTTTAAACTTTCATCGGAAGAAATCTACCAAAGGGTAAAAGATATCCTTGAACAGGTTGGTTTGCGGGAAGAGCATATGTTCCGGTATGCTCACGAATTTAGCGGCGGCCAACGCCAACGTATTGCCGTAGC
>Ga0315553_10004697_pt1 | contig 10238 bp, 9 predicted proteins | sample SalMarSW160140MG_FD_203099 | JGI IMG/M metagenome (GOLD analysis project Ga0315553, IMG submission 203099) | Salt marsh sediment microbial communities from the Plum Island Ecosystem LTER, Massachusetts, United States - Salt Marsh Sediment SW1601-40 ... | reverse complement strand
GGAGCGCGCTCTGCGCGACGATATCCTCCAGATGTTCCAAAATTTGCTCCATTTGTTCCCGATAGGGTTCCAGGCGGTCGCGCATCAAGAGAGGCTGCTCCAGAAAATCATCGAAGTCGAAGGACCAATCAAGGCGCATCAGGCTGCTGGTAAACGCTGCAGGATGCCGGACTACGATCACCACTTTGCAGCCCAGAGCCTTTATAAACCAGGGAGCAGAAAACACCGCAAATGGGTCTTTCAGCAGAGCCCGCTGCCCTCTGAACTGCCCGAGCGTAAAAGTCGCCCAGTCCCGCGCCATCCGCAGGCAATCTTTAAGCGAGCGCAGCGAACCGAGCTCCGCCCAAAGACGATAGCGAAAGCGGAGGGTATCCTTCAATGCTGGCAAATACAGGGCCTGGTTATCCGTGCAGATATACGTATACCAGCGCTCCACCGGGGCGAGCATAACGCCTGGACGATGGTGCACGTTGAGCGGCTCGCTGATATAGCCAACTTCTGGACTGGAAGCCAGCATTTTTCCCACCCAGGTAGTGCCGCTGCGATGAGCGCCGGTAACCAGGATCGGCTTGCCTCGCTTTTCGGAGGTCGACGCAGGCATCACTGCAAGCAAAGGCCTGGCCAATGCCCCAGCCCGGGTAAATTGAGCGACTCAACGGCTGCGCGCTGTTTTCGCCCCCCTACCCGTCGGAAATACCAACTTCCCAGGCTCGCTCCGCCTACCAGGCTGAGCGCTGCATAGGCCATACGGTGCCAGTGCTTGAGGGCGTAGCCGGGATCCCGGGTCAAAGCCCTCCCATAAGCTTGCAAAGCTGCGCCGGGTTCACCGCCATCCAGCAGATAACGTCCAACCAGCCGGTAAGCGCCGGCTTCGCAGTAAGCCTGGTTGGCCTCGACCAGCGGCCCTAACTCTGGATCGGAGCGGATCCAAGCCAACAACCGGCGGGTCTCGGTGCTGAAACCCTCAGCCTGGGCGATGTTCTTGGCGCCCGGGTGGTGGCGCGCCGCCGCCCAGACCGCCGGGATGTGCACGAACGGGCTGTGTTCGGCTATGCGCAACCATAGGTGGTGATCCAGCATAAAATGATAGCTGGCATCCAGCGTCCCGGCAGTTTCAAGAGCCGCACGGCGCATGAACACGGCTGGCTGGCAGATGATGCGGAAACCCAGTAAATCGATCAACCCCCAGTTCGGGAACCTCAGGGCATTGAGCAGCCTGCCTCGCGCATCGATGGTGACAGCATCCGCATATACCATCCCGGCCTGCGGATTGGCGCTCAAAGCGGCCACCGCGCTGGAGACCGCTCCGGGAAGATAGAGATCGTCGGAATTCAACCAGGCGACGATCTCTCCACGGGCGCGCGCCAGGCCCTTGTTGATCGCCTCAGCCTGGCCTGCATCCGCCTCGGAGACCCACCAGGACAGCCGGGGGGCATGTTCCCGGATAATTTCGACGCTGCCGTCCGTCGAGCCGCCGTCGACAACGATATATTCGATCGACGGGTAATCCTGCCCCAGCACTGATTGGAGCGTATAGGCCAGGAACTCTGCCTGGTTATAGGACGGCGTTACTATGGAGACCAGGGGTGTCATTAACGGGGGTCGGCCTTAAAACAAGCTTTCATAGAGCACTTTCGGAAATACGCGCAGCTGTCCCCCAATGGTGGCATCGAGCACTTCTCGGCCTGCTTGCGCGTACGCATCGCGGGCCATATGATAAGCCCGTTCCGAGGTCTCCAGGTCAGGCAGCTGCCAGCGGAATCCCTTGCCGAAATACTCTGGAGCAAAATGATTGGGGTCATCCCCCTGGGAGATCACGGTGGTATTGGCCTTGCCTTGAGTCGTGAAACTGTGGTCCACGCCGATCAGGATCACCTGTTCGAATCCAAGATGGAAGGCCAGCTGCAGCGCCACATAGGTCACCGTGGCGCCCTCCCACAAACGCCCGCTGGCGTCTGGTGCAAAGGTCGGGCCGGTATAGGTGGTATGCAGGAAGACCAGGGGAGCGGTGGCCACTTTCGCCGAAAATTCTGGACCGTTGCGACTGGTTGCCTCCGGTTTGATTAGATCGCGGGAGCGCCACGAGATAAACTTGGGTACCGGCAGCGATAGGATATCTGCCGCGCACTGCTCTACGACCAGGCTGTTTACCGAAAGATAATAGCTGGTCGGGAAGCCCAGCTCGGGAAAGAGCAAATAAATGCGGTTCATCCCGAAGGTGTATTCGCCTTCCAACAGGGATAGATCGGTATGCTTCAGGCTGGGACCGTTCCCGATGATGAAAGCGCGCTCACCATGATGTCTATTGCGCGCGCTCTCCAACCAGCGGATGCTGGCCCGCCGCCTGGGATGAAGGTTCGCAGCGGGCCACTGCGCAGCGCGGCCCAGGCCGTACCACGTTTCCCTGGCCAAATTCCACAGCGGCTCCGGTAGGACCCGCTTCAGATCAGAGCGATAAGTCATCATTCCGTGCTCAAACGCGCCGTCGCGCCGCCATCAACCACCAGGGCTTGACCGGTCATGAAGGAGGATTGTTCTTCGTCAGCCAGGAAATAAATTGCTCGGGCGATCTCTACAGGTTTCCCGATCCGCCCGATGACAGTCTTATCCGCAAGATTTTCCAGCCGTTCGGTCAGGCTGCCCGCCCCCACGTGGCCGCGGCTTAAGCCGGCGTGCAGCATGGGCGTGTCCACCGCGCCGGGCAGGATGGCGTTTGAACGAATGCCGTCCGGAGCGAATTCAATTGCCATGGCGCGCGTTAGCGCCAGCAAGCCGCCCTTGCTGGCGGCATAGCTGGCGATGTTCGCCGAGGTGGCGATGGCGTGCACCGAAGAAACGTTCACGATGGCACCCCCGCCCGCAGCCTTGAAAAGCGGATGGGCCAGCTTGGCGCTCAGGAAGACCGAACGCAGGTTCGATGCCAAGACCAGATCCCATTCCTCAGCGCTGGTCTCAAGCAGGGGCTTGGTAATCTGCACGGCAGCGTTGTTTACCAACGCGTCAAGGCGATCCGTAAACAACTGGGTTTGTTGGAAGATCGCTTCCAATTCCTGAGGATCTGAGATATCCGCCTGGATGAATAGGCTGGAGTCAGGGAACACACCTCCGTACGGCGCCCGGTCGACGGCGATAACGTTCCAATCCCTGGCAGAAAACACGTCCACCGTCGCCCGGCCAATGCCGCCAGCCGCGCCGGTGATCAGGACTGTCCTACGCTTACCGAGATGGTTAATTTTGTTCATTATTCTGTTGATACTGGTAAATACAATCAATCATCAAGTTCACTTCGACTATTTCGACTCAACCTGCTTCTTTGAGGCTATCAACCGGCAGACCTAATCCGGAAAAGAGATTGCGCAGCGTATTCCAATGCACCCGTTCCCATGCGCTCGGGCTGGAATTGGCGTTGTGGGGCGCCAGCATCACCTGATCCATTTTGAGCAAGGGACTATCCAGTGGTAACGGCTCTACTTCGAAAACGTCGAGGGCAGCCCCTGCGATCACCTCTTGCTGAAGTGCATCCACCAGGTCTGGTTCGTCTACCACCGGACCCCGCGAAGTATTGATCAGGATGGCGGTGGGTTTCATCAGCGCCAGCGTCTCCCGGTTGATCAAATGATAGCTGGATGGATTCAGATCGCAGTGCAAGCTGACGAAATCCGCTCGCGCCAGCAGATCCGCCAGCGAAGTCATCTCCACACCCTGCTCCAGGACGAAGTCGGGCGCGATGGCGATGATATCATTGCCTAATAATTTCATACCGAACCCTCGGGCGCGGCGCAGCACCGCTTTCCCGCAGTTCCCCACGCCAATGACCCCGAGAGTGCATTCGCTCAGCGAACGCCCGGGGAGCTTTTCCCAGCGTCCCGCCTTCATCGCTCGGTCCATCCAGGGTTGGCGGCGGGCGTAGGCTAGTAGGTAGCCCATCACCGTGTCCGCAACCGGCAGGGTGAAGGCGTTCGGCGTGTTGCCCACGCGAATACCCAGCCGGGCAGCGGCGCCTTGGTCAATGGAGTCGATCCCCGTGCCCCATTTCGAGATCACCTTCAAGCGCGGCGCACAGGCGGAGAGTACCCGGTCGGTAAAGCGGTCATCGCCGCAAATCGCGCCGTCGAATTCTCCGGCGAGCGCCAGCAATTCCGCTTCCTCCAACCGCTCAGAGACCTGTGGGACGATCAGATCAATCCCACGGGCTTCAAAAAGTGGGCGAAATCGATCCAGGAAGGGGATCATGTAGGGGGCGGAAAAGAGCACGGTCGTCATATACCGTCCGCCCGCTGCATCAAGAACTCCGTGATGGCAAAATCCAGTTCCTCGTCGATGTCCCAGGCTTCGGCGGCGTCGATCTCGAACAGATACGGGCGCTCTCCGATGCGATTGCGCTTTTCTTCCAGCGTCCGGCGGGTGAAGATGTACAGGCAGGAATTTTCCTCGAAAACCGGGGGCAGATCCTGCGTGCGAAGTAAGATCGCCGGATTATGATTGACCGCCCTTCCAAGCGAATCCCACAAACGCGTCTGCCAGCGGGTAACCGAAAACAGCGAATCGTAACCAGGGTAATTTTCCAAATACACGTGGATGGCGCCCCGGATTGTCTCAGGCTGGAGCAGCGGGTTGGTGGTGTGAGTTTGCAGGTAGAAGTCCGCCTCGACCAGGGCCGTATCGTGGAGCAGCACCTCATTCATCGGCACATCCCCGGCTCGCAAGTGCTCCGGTCGATCGATCACCTGAACCTTGGGGAATTTCGTCTGTAATCCTGCGGCAATCTCCAGGCTGTCAGTGTCCACCACGATCGTATCGATCTCTTCGCAAACGGATAAGGTGTCCAGGATATAGTGATATAACGGCTTACCCGCAAGAGGGCGGTAATTTTTACCCGGCACACGCTCCGAGTGATGCCGCATGGGTACAAGGGCTGCTAACTTCTTCATCCTTCTTCCGTCGCGTCATTATAATGGATGGGTTTCACCTTCCTGGGCTCCACTGCGCTCTTCGAGCGGACCCCGCGAGGGTAATAAAAAGTCTGGCGCAGCTGCCAGGTCAGCGGGCCTGAATGCCGGAAACCCTGGTAGGTGCCCCAAAACTGCATAAAGCGAAAACCAAGGATACCGCTTAGCTCGGTGAACAAAGCTCCCTGCCGGGCAGCATGCCAGAGATCCACGGCGACGTTGACGGTGAACAGGCGCAGGAAATCCCACCAGTGAAAGCTTTCCCTGGGGAAGATGTGTTTGAAAGCCATCGACTCGCGCCGGTAGCGGTTGAAGATGCCCCGCAGCGTCTCGTCGTGCACGTGGATGACTTCCGCTTCCGCTGAATAAGCCACCTGGTAGCCTTGCTCCAAGGCCCAATGAGCCCAGGCGACATCCTCCAACCCGGACAGGGTTTCGTCATAGGCATGCTGCTCCCAGAGAACCCGCCGGATGGCAGCATTGGCATTGTTACAGAACGGGTGTTCTTGACGCGCTTGGGAGACTTCTGGGAACCAGTGGGCGAACACCTGATGCTCCGAAAACCGCGTGGTACCGTTGCCGCGCTGTTTTCCGTAAACGACAGCCACCTGCTCGTCTTTGAACGGCGCGAGCAGCCGTTCGATCCAGTCCGGGTAAACTGGATATACGTGGGCGCTGGCGAAAAGGATGAAATCGCTACTGGAGGCTGCGATCCCCCGGTTGAGCGAGTAACCAAAGGTGAAGTCCTCAGGGTGAATGCGCACGACCTTGACCGGGTAACGCGAAGCGATCGCCACCGTCGCATCGGTGGAGCCGGAATCGACCAGGATGATCTCCGGTTCGGAGTAGCTCTGCTTCAAGACACCTTCCAGCAGGCGCCCTATGTGCTCTTCCTCGTTGAACGCCCGGATTACGATGGAACAGCGGGCCGACTCCGGGACATTACCAGTCATAACCCATTTCGTAACCCAATGCAACCAGCAGGTCGCCGGCGACCTCTTTAAATAACCGGGTGATCTCAGGCGTGAACCGATCCTTCCAGGCGCCCACTCGTCCTGCACGGAACGTAGGCGATCGCTGGGGGTCAATACTGCGCGCCAGAACGGCGACGGCGTGTTCCCGGTCCACCTTTATCGGGAAGCCGCGCCCGACGGCATGGCCCAGGATCAAAACCAGCGCATCATCCCGATGCTCGACGAGATCCTCGAAGTGGATGACCAGCGTCCCAGGGCTCTCCAACCATCCCAGATAAGGCTCGAAGCGCGCCCGGATATCGGGGAAAGGATGCATCCAATCCGGTCGGCCCAGGATGCTGGTCCGTAATTGGGCCTCATAGTTTTCGAGTTCCTGGTAATAATCATGGTGGGCATGGCGGGGGGCCATTTCGGTTACATAATGCACGTGAGAGACAACCACGTCGCGAGGGTCGCGCAGGATGAAATAGTTTGCCACCCCCTCCCGATCGAGCAGATCGACGATTTGCGGGTGGGCGTGCAGGTGACCATAGGCAACGTCTCCTGGGCGCAGTCGCTGGACGTCCGCCTTGATCGCCGTCAACGGCCGCGGCTCTCCCGAATCGCCAGCATAAGTCACGATCGCCGGCAGCCCGCTGTCCACTGCCGGGCCGAGCTCAGTGAAACCGTGCAGCACCTGGGTCAACAAATGCGTCCCGCTCTTCGGAAACGAATTGGCGAACAGAACCGGCACGCCGGAGAAGGTCAGCTGGCGATAACGGGCCAGTTGGCTAATACGTCGTACCGCCCTGCGCGCCAACCTCGCCTGCAGCTCCAATGCGGCAGCCAAATTCATCTTTCTCGCCAGTGGCTACCAGTCATGATCGTCTTCGTAACCCAGGCGGATGAGCAGATCGCCGGCCGCTGCCTTAAAACACGCTTTGTTCGCCGGGGTGAAGTGCTCTCGCCAGTTCCCAGGCTGACCTTTGCGAAAAGTCCCGGATTTGCCGGGGGCCACGGCCATGGCCAAAGACTCGATTGCTTTGGGACGCGGCAAATTCACCTTGAAGCTGCGCTCAGCCAGGTAACCCAGTAAACGTTCAAGTGCTTTCCAGCGGTCAAGGATTAAATCCTCAAAACGCAGGCTCAGTACCTGCGGCTGGCTGAGCCAACCCAGGTACTGTTCGTAACGAGCGCGCACACCGCGCAGCTCAAAACCCGGTTGATCCACCCCCTGGATGGCCGCGTTGAGGCGCGCCTCCATGCTGTCCAGGTCTTGAGTGTAAAAATCGTGCATGCCATGTTCTGGACGCATCTGCGTGGCGTAAAAGACGTGGGAAACGAGCATATCCCGGGGGTCCCGGTAGAGGAAGATCGTGGCTCGTCCCCGTCGGGTGAGTTCAGAGAGGTAAGGTTCTTCCGCGCCCAGGTAGCCGTAGGCGACGTCCCCCGGGCGCATGGCGCGCAGGTTTTCCAGGATTGCGTGCGGGGGCAAATTCCGGTTATCTTCAGCCCGGTTGATTGGCGGGAAACCCGGATTGACGCTGGGCCCTAACCTGGTCAGACCCTGCAGTACTTGGCTGATCAGATGAGAGCCGGATTTGGGCATGGCGTTCCCGAAAACGATCGGCGACTGCTGCAGCGCCGCCGCGCCCCAACGCAGGCTGGCTGCGGCGCGCCGCCACCGCCAGCGCACAAGTTTGAGAGCGCGCTTGACCCGGTAGTACGGCGTGATTTCGTGGTTCACGAGGGAGCGGTTAATTTTCCCCTCGAAGGAAGTTTCCACCGTGCAGAATGCCGTCTACCAGAACCCGGATAGTATTATCCGACCGGATAGTATTATCCGACCGGATAGTATTATCCGACCGGACGGTATCCGCCTGGCTGGTACCCTGTCGCGGCGGCGTAAGTTCCTCCCAGGAAAATGCACGCAGTTTCACGTAACCAGGTCGAGGGTGAGGCTCGATGTAATCCCCAAAAGGAAGGGAGGCTTTCTCCAGCTGGTAGTACAAAAAACGGCGGGCGTTGCGTTGGTATTCTTCCGGCAGTTCTATCGCGCCCGGCTGGGCTAAAAACAGCTCCGCCTGCCGGCGATAGGCCTCAGCCGAATCGGGGAAGAAAACTATCGGGTACTGCGTAAAGCGCGCCTTACCGCCGCACAGCACCGGCACGCCCATCAAAGTCGCTTCCAACCCGATCGATGAGTTGTAAACCATCACGAATTTCGCCTTCTGAATCAGCTCGTAAGAACTCAAATATTCCACCGGCTTGATGAAGATTACATTGGGCAGCCGGTCCACCTGATTGCGCTCGACCCAGTCCTGGACGCTCTCCCGGCTCTGCTTCCCGGTTCCGGGACGCATTTCATCCGGATGGGCGCGAATCACGAATAGGGTTTCCGGGTGCGCCCGGATGATCTCCAGGATCTGGTCGAGCCAGGCAAACATATGCGGGAATAAGACATTCGCATGCACCTGGCTGGTATCGTAAACTACGTTGGTAAATACCGGCACGATCTGGTTGAAACCGGCCGACTTGCGTTCGAACGCCTCTCCTAACCTCTGCATATCCGGCCAGAAGCGGATGCCTGCCATGGTGAACTTGCCCTGAAAGCGCCCACTCAGATACTCATCGAGGCGCGCGTTTTGCTCGTCGTCCAGCTCGAATTCCTCGGGAATGTCGATGGGATACGCCGTGGCGTGCCTTTCGCTGAAAAACGCCGATTGGGGTTTGAAAGCCACCTCGTGCGTGATCACCCGTACGCCGGACTGCTGCGCTACCCAGCGCGCCGAGGCTTCCGGGTACATCAAGCCGTTGAACACCACCACGCACTGCGGTTCTACACGCTGCAGCAAATCGCGGAAACTTACGCCAACGTGATACGCTGATTGGATATATTCGCGGAACAGGTAACGGGTGGGTTCATCGTCCGGCAGGTTGTGGACGCGCAGCGCCCAGCGCAAAGAGGGCGTTACCAGGCTGCCCAGCGGCATCACCGGCAGTCGCTCCTCGGGATCGGGTAAGCGCCATGCAAAATCCATCAAAGCGGGAACGTTCAGATCCTCCAGCGCAGCACCCAGAGCCGAACTGCGCCGAAAAGTGAACCATTCCGTCGGCGCGTGGGCGAACATCCGCTCGGCTTGGACGATGCAGCCTTGGCATGGCGGAGGCTTGGTGTAATCCCTCCGGTTGGTTCCCAGGACGCAGTGGCTCATGCCGGATCTACAGCCAAAGTAGATCACCGGGGCGCCGGCTAACTGCACTCCACAAGCCGCCAGAAACGCGAAGGTGCTGTTTAAACTCATCCCGGTCAGCCGTGTGGAGGCATTGAAAAACACCACCGGCGGCTCATCTTTGGAGAGGCGCGCCTTCACAGCAATCTTGCGGGTCAGCCGGAACAACCGCCAATTGTTGCGCGCCTCCGCCAGATTGAAGCGCAGTCTGCGTTGAAGGCTAAGAGTATTGGCCATCAACCGCGGCAGCAATTGGAAATGGATGAATGCAATGAATTCCGAATGCTAACCGCTGCTGGCAGTTTGGACCTCATCGACGGCGCGGAAGTAAGCCTCGGACAGGCGTTGGATGGCGATGCGGAAACCCTCGCCCTGGCGCTGGTGACCGCGCCAGATCTCCGGGATCATAGTGCCCCTATAGCCATCCGGTTGACCGGCGCCGATCATCTTGAAGAATCTGACCCAATCTATGGTGCCCTCCCCGATTTGCAAGCCTTCCCCATCCAGGCCGGCCCCGTCGGACAGATGTAAATGCCGGATGTATGGAAGTAGGACCAGGACTTGCTCAAAGAAGTCCACGTGCGCCCAGTTGCAGTACAGCTTGGCGTGGGAGGTGTCGAAGCACATATTCAAGTCGAGAGGGGTGATGAAATCCCGTATTTCGTAAGCGTCCATGAAAGCATTGGTAAGCCACTGCCCGCCGAAATACCATGGATGCGGCGGCAAATTCTCCAAAAGGAATTCCACCCCGGCGTAGTCTAAAGCTTCCACCGAGCGGCGCAGGTTATCGTAGAGCGCCTGGCGATCTTCGACGGGGTGATCCAGGCTCATGCCGCCGGTGTGCACCACCACTTTGGGGGTTCCGACGAAATGCGGCGCTATTTCGCGGGTCAGATCGATGCTCTTCTGGATCAACGCCAACGACTGGCGGCGCTGGCGCTCGTCGATGGCGCATAAATCCACCAGGGTACGCTCGAAGAACTCTGGCGCGTGCACGACCAATTTAAGGTCGAAATCTTGGCCTGGATAATGCTCGTCCAGGTCCTGGTCGGTAAAATGGAACTCGAGCATGCGGGGGTGGTACCCCAACAGCTCTTCAAAGT
>Ga0315553_10004694_pt1 | contig 10246 bp, 8 predicted proteins | sample SalMarSW160140MG_FD_203099 | JGI IMG/M metagenome (GOLD analysis project Ga0315553, IMG submission 203099) | Salt marsh sediment microbial communities from the Plum Island Ecosystem LTER, Massachusetts, United States - Salt Marsh Sediment SW1601-40 ... | reverse complement strand
CATCCGCCAGGTGGCCCTCATCGTGCTGCTGGCCCAGATCGGCAGCTTCGTGCCCGCCGCCTCGGCCCGCATCGGCATCGTCGACCGCATCTTCACCCGCGTGGGCGCCCTGGACGACATCGCCGCCGGCCAGTCGACCTTCCTGGTGGAGATGCTGGAGACGGCCAGCATCCTCCACAACGCCACGCCCAGGTCGCTCCTCCTGCTCGACGAGATCGGCCGCGGCACCAGCACCTACGACGGCATGGCGATCGCCCGCGCCGTGGTGGAGTTCATCCACCACCGACCGGAGGTCGCCGCCAAGACCCTCTTCGCCACCCACTACCACGAGCTGACGGACCTGGCCGCCTTGCTGCCGCGAGTGAAGAACTGCAACGTGGCCGTGAGCGAAGAGGAGGGGCGAGTCGTCTTCCTCCACCGCATCCTGCCCGGCGGCGCCGACAGGAGCTACGGCGTCCACGTGGCCCAGCTTGCCGGCATGCCCCGACCGGTCATCCAGCGGGCGCAGGAGGTGCTGAGCGAGCTGGAGGACAAGGGCGACCGCCTGCCCCGCCGAGGCCGTCCACGCGAGGCCGCTGTCCAGCTATCGCTCCTCGGCGCCAGCGACGCCTTCCTGGAGGAGCTGGCCTCCCTGGACGTGGACAGCCTGACCCCTCTGCAGGCCATCACCAAGCTGTACGAGCTGCGAGAGAAGGCGCGCGGCAAGCAAGGGTAGGCCCCACAGGGAGATGTGTTGACATCTCTTCCTGACCACTGAGGTTGCCTTACTCCGGGTAGAGCCGCAGGTCCTCCATGACCTGAATGAGCAGGTCAGGGTTGTTGATGAAGGGGTTGGAGTCTGGGCCGCCGGGATACACGGCCCCACCTGCAAGCGCCGTTGCCAGAACAACGACATCACCGAGGTCGAGTAACAGCCACAGCGTGTTGACCGGCCTCGTGCCCAGAGGAACGGAGATGAGTTGGGCCTCGCGCCCAGCCACGGTAACGCTGTTCCGAGTGACGCCGGGTAGCCCGGGGTTCAATACCCGCTCCTTAGTCAGCTCCCAGACATCTCTGCTGAAAACATTGAGATCAAACACGACGTTCCCGCCATCCAGCGATGCCTGGTATGTCATTTCTATTCCGACACCTTCGACCTCGGGACCGTACTCAAAGCCATACGGCCCCCGGAAGACCAGGCCGTCTACGGTGAACTCCGTTCCCAGCCAGTACACCGGCAGGCCCATCGCCTCAACGGTGGCCACATCGCGCAGGAAGTACTCGTCAAGATCACCCTCGGACTGGGTACCGCCGCTGACGCCGATGCACGCGATGGCAGCCACAATAGCGATCAGGGCGCAGAGGGAGACTACCGCCTTTGGCAGATCGAAAGCGTTAATGTGATGTGTTGACATTTCTTCCTGACCGCTGAGGTTGCCCCTACTCCGGGTAGGGCCGCAGGTCCTCCATGACCTGAATGAGCAGGTCAGGGTTGTTGATGAAGGGGTTGTAGTCTGGGCCGCCCGGATACACCGGGCCCCCGGAACCGGCCACTGCGACGGCGACAGCATCTTCCATGTTGAGGATCAGCCACAGCTGGTTGACTTCCCTTGTGGCTAGGGGCAGCGAAAGGAGCTCTGCCTCTCGTGTCCCTACGCTAACAGTGCGGCGAGTGATCGGGCGGGGCTCACCAGGAATCTTCGGGTTCTCCACCCTCTCCTTGGCAAGCGACCAGGCGTTCATGCTGTACACGGTCAGGGCAAGGCTGCTGTTCCCGCCATCCAGCAGGTAGCTCATATGTATGCCCCCCCCCTCCACCTCGTCGCCGAATTCAGCCACATAGGGCCCACGGAAGACCAGGCCGTCTACGGTGAACTCCGTTCCCAGCCAGTAGACCGGCAGGCCCATCGCCTCAACGGTGGCGACATCGCGCAGGAAGTACTCGTCAAGATCACCCTCGGACTGGTTACCGCCGCTGACGCTGATGCACGCGATGGCAGCCACAATAGCGATCAGGGCGCAGAGGGAGACTATCGCCTTTGGCACATCGGAAGCGTTAATGTGATGTGTTGACATTTCTTCCTGGTCGCGCTAATCCCTCACAACCCCCGGCGCCAGTGAGCGGAAGGCGTGGCTGTTCAGCGCCTTGCCTATGTTCAGACGGCCCCAGCCGTCCCAGTAAGGCGTATCGCCGTCGGGCAGGTCATCGCTGGCGATGCGCAGAAGCGCGCGGATGTCGTCGTCGCTGCGGGACGAGTCCTGCGACAGCAGCAGAGCCACCAGCCCTGAAACAAAGGCGGTAGAAAACGACGTTCCCTCGCCCGTAGCGTAGCCGCCGTGAAGGTGAGTGCTGAACACGCCCACCCCCGGCGCGGCCACGTTCACCTCGGGGCCCCAGTTGCTGAAAGAAGCGCGGCTGTCGGGGTTCGACAGGTCGAAGCTGGACACGGCGATGACCTCCGGGTAGGCCGCCGGGTAGCCCACTCCCTCCTCGCCCTCGTTCCCTGAAGCCCCCACCAGGATAGCGCCGAAGGCGTCGTGGGCCTCCTTCACAGCCCCCTCCAGAGCGCGGCTGGCCGATGGTCGAGCCATGCTCAGGTTGATCACCTGAGCGCCGCTCTTGGCGGCATAGACGATGCCCTGGGCCACGTCGGAGGCTGTGCCCGCACCCGCCGAATCGAGCACCTTCACCGGCAGCAGGGTCACCCCCCAGGCCGTCCCCGTCACCCCCAGGCCGTTGTTGCTCCTGGCCGCCAGGATGCCGGCCACCATCGTGCCGTGGCCGTGGTCATCGCTGGGGTCGCTGGAGGGCGGTAGGGCCACGAAGTTGCAGCCGTGCACATCATCTATGCAGCCGTTCTCGTCGTCGTCGATGTCGTTGCCCAGCACCTCGCGAGCGTTGGTCCAAATCTTCGGCTCCAGATCGGGGTGTTCCACCTGCACCCCCGTATCCAGCACTGCCACGATGACAGATGACTTTCCCCTCTCGATGTCCCAACCGGCGGGGGCGTTGATGACATCGTAGTACCAGGCCTGCTTTGTCGAGTAGTAGGGATCGTCGGGCACTATCGCCGCCCGAACAATGTAGTTGGGCTCCGCATACTCAACCCAGGGTAACTCGCTGTAAAGGGCAATGGCCTGATGCACATCCATCTCTTTTGGCAGGCGAAGGCGATACAGACCAAGGGTGGGGTCGTGCTCTATAGTCGCCCCTCCTGCCAGCCTCAGGACAGCGGCCTCGGCGGCGGGTGGCAAGGGCAGTCTGCACTTCACCAGCAGCTCGCCGGGGACGAACTCCGCGCCATCAGCAGACTGAGCCGACACAAGGCCAACGTCGGGAGCCAGAACCTGCGAGGAGGCCGAAGGGTGGGAAGCGCTGTTAGCCAATAGGAAGGCAGCCGCCAACAGAGGCAGCGACCACAGCCAACGAAAAGCCCTCACGCCGATGTTCCCTCCGCACCCACTTGATCAATGGCGCTAGTATAGCAATGGACAATGAACCGAGCAATCAGGTTTCGAGGGAACACAGGAGTAGCCCGCTGCCGATAGAATTCAGCGAGTGGTAAGATATGCGGATGGAGGGTGAGCTTCAAGAGTTGACCATTCGCGTTCTTCCGCCCGACGTGTCCGTCCTTATCGCCGCCGGCGAGGTAGTGGAGCGCCCAGCCTCGGTGGTGAAGGAGCTGATGGATAACAGCCTCGACGCCGGTGCCAGCGAGGTGTCGATCGAGGTGAAGCAGGGCGGGCTCAGCCTCATTCGGGTAACCGACAACGGCAAGGGCATCCCTGCCGACGGGCTGGCCCTCGCCTTTCATCGCTACGCCACCAGCAAGGTAACCGTGGCGCAAGACCTGTCCCGCATCACCACCCTCGGCTTCAGGGGAGAGGCCCTGCCCAGCATCGCCGCTGTGGCCGAAGTGGAGATGGTCTCTCGCCCCGCCGACGCAGTCGCCGCAACCTACCTCCGCCTCGTAGACGGGCAACCGGCAGAGCAGGGCACGCGAGGCGCACCCGTTGGCACCACAGTCGCCGTCCTCGATCTGTTCGCCAAGCAGCCCGCCCGCCGCAAGTTCATGCGCGCGCCCACCACCGAGAACCAGCACATCGCCAGCCTGGTCAGTCAGTACGCGCTGGCCTATCCCGAGGTGCGCTTCTCCCTGCGCCTGGACGGCCGCCAAGCGCTCCTCACCAGCGGCAGCGGCCAGCTCGCCGACGCAGCGGCCAGCGTCTACGGCGCCGATGTGGCAGCCGCCATGCTGCCCATGCGCTGGCCTGCCGATGGCGAACGCGCGGCGATCAACGTGAGCGGGCTGACCAGCCCGCCCCACATATCGCGCGCCAGCCGAGGCTACGTCAGCCTGTTCGTCAACCGCCGCTGCGTGCAGAATCGACGGCTGACCTTCGCCGTGGAGGAAGCCTACTCCGGCCTCCTGCCAACCGGTCGCCACCCCATCGCCATAGTCGACCTCCGCCTCCCCTACGAGGAGGTGGACGTGAACGTGCACCCGACTAAGGCCGAGGTGCGCTTCCGTCAGGAGAAGGAGGCGTTTGCTGCCGTACAGCGAGCAGTGCGACAGGCCCTTCTGGAGCAAGCGCCCGTGCCCTCCGTCCCGCCAAGCGCAGGCGTCGCTGTGAGCCCGACGGCCGCTCCTGCGGAGACGACCCCATCGCCTCTATGGCAGCGGGCACTGGAAGCGGAAGGCCAGCCCAGGACGACAGCAGGTGCAGCAGCACCACCGCCTAAGCTTTCACTGCCTATGCTGCGAGTTGTGGGGCAGATCGGCAATACCTACATTGTGGCCGAGGGCCCCGACGGAATTTACCTAATCGACCAGCACGCCGCCCACGAGCGCGTTCTCTTCGAAGAGATCTGCGCCGCCCGCCAAAGAGGAGCTGTGGACGCGCAAGGGCTGCTGGAGCCGACTACTGTGGAGGTATCGCCCGGCCAGAAGGAGGTCATCCTCGCGCACCACGAGATGCTTTCGGAGCACGGCTTCCAGCTGGAGCCCTTCGGCGAGCGCACCTACCTGGTCAGAGCCATCCCCGCCGTCCTGGCAGGGAAAGACCTAGCGCAGGCCTTCGCCGAGTTCCTGGACACCCTGGACGAAGAAGCCGCGGTCGATCAGCAGGACCGCGTGGCTTTCAGCCTGGCCTGCCACGCTGCGGTGACGGCGGGCCAAGTCCTGGCCCCAGAGGAGATGCGTGAGCTGGTACGGCGGCTGGAGCAGACCGAGGTGCCAAACACATGTCCCCACGGCCGACCTACTATGATCCACATGAGCACCGCGTTGCTAGAAAAGGAGTTTCGCCGCCGCTAGCCCCCCGGCTCGACGGCGATCTGCAAGCGTCTAGCGCGACAGGTCCTCATGCATCTCTCGCCAGGCCACCATCTTGGCAATAGCGTTGGCCGCGCGTGGGATGCTGGGGAAAGCGGGGAAGCCCCGCCGCCAGCAGAGCTCCTGAAAGCGTAGCGAGTGCTCCGTCGGCTCCAGTATCGGCGGCGTCGCCACCACCAGAGCGATGGGCTTCTTCACCATCTCCCGCGCCCGCTCCATGGCATCGACCACCGCCTCCATAAGCTTGTACAGGTCGAAGCCCATGGCCGTGGCCACCCGCCCTGGGCCCCAACCGAAGCCGGTGTGGCCCAGGATAACATCCACCGTCTCTTCGGCGGCCACAATGCGCAGGGTGTCGACTAGCTTGGCCGGCTCCATGACAGCCAGGGTGTCCACGGGATTGCGCACGCTGCTGCCGGCCACAGGGGTGAAACGACGCAGTTCCTCCTGGGCGTGCTGGGAGAGGACGGGCGCCGTCAGGCCGGCTTCATCCACCTCATCGGCGGCAAAGACGCTGAAGCCACCGCCACCACCCACAATGCCCACTCCTCTTCCCGCTGGCGGACGCTCAAAGAAGCAGAATATCACCAGCATGTCCACCAGCTCGTCCACGCTGTTCACCGCCACAGCACCCACCTGACGAACAAGGGCATTGAACACCGCCTGGGAGCCAGCCAGGCTAGCCGTATGAGAGAAGACAGCCCGGCTCCCGGACTCCGTGCGACCGCCCTTGAGCACGATGACCGGTTTGCGCGCCGATGCTCTGCGCATCGCCCGAAAGAAGCGGCGTCCGTCCTTCACCCCCTCGATGTAGGCAGCGATGATCTTCGTATCGGGGTCTTCGGTCAGGTACTCCAGAAAATCGCTCTCGTTCAGGTCGGCGGCGTTGCCATAGCTGATCACCTTGCTAAAGCGAATGCCCCGCGGCGACGCTGTCGTCAGCAGGTCAGCAGCATTGCCGCCGCTCTGGGACAGAAAGGCCACTGGCCCCGGCGTCTTCGGAGAGCCGGGCCCGAAGGAGATCTTGGCCGCTGGACAGTACAGCCCTATGCAGTTGGGCCCAATGACGCGGATGCCCGCCTGGCGTGCCCGTTGCACCACCTGCCGCTCCAGCTCGGCCCCTTCCTCCTCGCCCGTCTCGCTGAAGCCGGCGGTGAAGAAGTGCATGCTCTTGACACCCTTGGCCACACAATCGTCAACCACATCGAGAACCGCCCGCACGGGGACGCTGAAGATGACATGGTCTACCGGCCCGGGGATGTCCAACAGGCTGGGATAGCACTTGAGCCCCAGGACGTTATCGTGCTTAGGGTTGACCGGATAGAGACCGCCCTCGAAGCCGATGTCCTGCATGGCGAGGACAAAGGCGGCGCCCATGCCGGCAAGGCCTAGCTGAGGCGAAGGCCCCACGATCGCCACCGAGCGGGGGTGAAAGATGTAATCGATAGCTAGAGGGTCACTCTCTCGGGCCACAGGCCGCTCGCCGAGCTCTTGCTTCCCGCCATCGTCCACTGACGAGCCTCCGCCCTAGTCTTCGATTCCCAGCTCGCGCCTGACCTCACGCACGGCCTGCACCATCACCCGCAGCTTGGCCGCCGCCTCGTCCCACGTGCGCGTCTTGAGGCCGCAGTCGGGGTCGATGTACAGCCGCTGAGGCGGTAGCACCTCCAGCCCCCTGCGGATGCCCTCCTTGATCTCCTCCAGCGTCTCCACCCTGTGGCTGTGTACGTCCAGGACGCCCAGGGCCACCTCCTTGTCGAAGCGATGGCGGCGAAACAGCTCCAGCAGATCGTAGCCGCTGTTGGCCGTCTCAATATCGAGCTGGTCTATGGGCAGACGCACGATCTGGTCGAAGACGCTAGCGAAGTCGCCGTAGCACATGTGGGTGATGGTCTTAGCCTTGAGCCCCTCGGTGACTACCGCCAGGCCCTGCGCGACTAGCTCCATCTCCTCGGGGCGAGTGGAGGCCGCCGGCTCGTCCACCTGGATGTAGCGGGCGCCGGCCTTCTCCAGCTCTACCGCCTCCTGGTGGATGACGCGGGCCATGTCCAGCACCGCCTCTCGGCGCGAGTCGTAGTACTCGTCGAATGACCAGTCGACCATCGTATAGGGGCCCGTAAGCATCCCCTTGACCGGCTTGTCGGTGAGGCCCTGAGCATAGCGCCACATCTCCACCGCCATCGGGCCCTGCCAGTGGAGCTTGCCGATGATGATAGGCTTGCGGTAATAGCGGTTGCCGTAGGAGCGCACCAGCCCACCGATGGCCATGCTCTCGCTGAGCAGCTCTGCGAAGTAAGCCACCATGTCGCCTCGCTCCATCTCGCCGTGCACCAGAATGTCCAGCCCCACCTCTTCCTGGAGGCGAATCACTTCCGCGATGGCCTGCCGCTCCAGCGCGGCCAGCTCCTCCCGACTGATCTTGCCTAGAGAGAACTGGCTACGGGCCCGCGTCAGGTACTCCGGCTTCGGGAAGCTGCCAACAGTGGTAGTGAGCAGACCCTCGCTCATCCCAGCACCTCCTGCGCCCGCCGAACGCCCTCCACCATCCGTTTCAGCTTGGCTTCCGCCACCTCACGCGGGAGGTACTCCAGTCGGGAACTGGGGTTGACATAAATACCATCCAGGGGAACAACGTCGCTCACCCGACGGATGCGCTCCACGATCTGCTCCACCGTCTCCAGCCTCGTGTTGCGAGCGTCGACGATGCCCAGGCCCAGCTTCTTGGCGAAAGGCGCTCTGCTTATGATCTCGTAGTTAGCCGGCCCCATCACAAAGTCCAGCCCGATGGTGGAGAAAGGGAGATCCAGGATCTGGGGGAAGAGGCCTTCGATATCGCCGAACCAGGTGTAGAGATGGGCCTCGACCGCCACCCCCTCCATCATCTGCTCCAGAGCCTGACGAAAGAGCGGGAAATCTTCCTTCCGCTTGAGGATGGCCGGCTCGCTGACCTGGATGAGAGGCACCCCTGCCTTCTCCAGAGCCAGCACCTCCTGCCGCAGCTCGCGCGCCAGGGCCAGCACCAGCTCGCCGAAGCTGCCGTAGTGCTCGTTGGCCGAGAGGGCAGCCATTGTGTACGGACCGGTGACCAAAGTCTTCACCGGCCGCGAGCTGTGAGCGGCAGCAAAGCGATAGTCGTTCACCGCGATCGGCTCTCGCCACTGAACGGCGCCCGTGACCACTGGCTGGCGATAGTAGGTGTTAGTATCGAAGTAGCGAATGAGGCCATCGATGGTGAAGCCACCGATCCGGCGCGCGAAGTAGGTCTGGTCGTCCTCCCAGCGGATCTGACCGTCGCTGACGATGTCGATACCAGCCTCCACCTGCTCCTGGATCACCTCTATGGTGACCTCGTCCTCCACCCGCCGCAGCTCGTCCTCGCCTATCTCCCCCCGATCGAAGCGCGCGATGGCAGCCCGCAGCCTGGCCGGCCGAGGTCGATTCGGTATCTTGGGGTAGCTGCCGACGACGGTAGTGAGCATGAGCCAGTCCTTCTCCTCCGTGAACGCAGAACGAGGGCCGAAGGATACGACCCCCGCCCGTCCAGCTTAGCAGCAACCGTGCTGCAGGACAGTATTCTAGCATTCGGTAGGAAGGCGGGTCAATAGAGCCTTATTCAAAATTCTTGGCGGGGGTTTGGGATGCGACCTGCTGCTGGCCGGTACACACTAATGCTGGCCGGTACACACTAATACTGTCAAGAAAAAAGTTAGCGATTTGGGCACAAGGCACTTGCATTGGTCTGGCACACCGTGCTATGATGCCCATGACGAAGTACGGGGCCTGTGCCCGATTGAGAGTTTTTTGCCACTGCTCCATCGTCGGGCCAGGCCCCACCAGCGGGTCTTGGAGTTTGGCGCTCCAAAACCAAGGCTGATTTATTATAGCGATTTCGGCCCTCGAAGTCAAGGAAGGAGAGGGGAGAATGGATGAGCAAATGGTGCGAGAGCACATAGCTGAGATACGAGGACGGCTTAAGACAATCGAGACTGAGCGTGAGGTGCTCTTGACGCTTCTTCGGGGATACGAGGGCTGGTTGCGCCTGTATTCGAATGGTGCAGCTGGGGCACAACTGCCCCTGCTGGCAGCCACGGTCACGCAGTCCGCGCCAAAGCGTGTCAGTTTTCGCGGTGCAATCCGCCAAGTCTTAGAAGCGGCTCGGGGCGAACCGCTGCACGTGAAAGAGATTTTGCTACGTGTGCAAGAACTTGGTGCCCAAACCCAAGCAAAAGAGCCTACGGCTGCAGTTGACTTCACGTGCTACTCCTTTAAGGGGGCTGCCCAAAGGGTAGCACCCCGCACTTGGCGATGGGTTGGGGATGACAGTTGACACAACTGCCATTGGAGACGAAGGGAAAGGAGGCACCTAGCGAATAATAACAACGATGGGGTGGCCCGCCTGTGAAGCAAAGACCACCCCATCACTTCCAACGCTGGGCGGTAGTGTAGAGGTAACACTCCGGTCTCTAAAACCGGATTCCCTGGTTCGAGTCCAGGCCGCCCAACCAGTCGGCTTTTTAGTGGGGAGGAAGCTGCTGACACAGCCCCTCCCCGGCGGAACACCGGGAGGTACCCCCGATGTCCACACCCACTATTATAACGCACAAACCGTCTGCGAGTTGCACCCCGCCCATTGTCGGCGAACTTGAGGCGATTTTCAGGTCTCTGCCAGATGACGAACTCTTGATGAAGTTGCGAGGCCCTAAGCGCCGAGGGCGTCCAGGACACAACCCCAGAATTCTCTGGCGCTGCTACGTCGCCTACTATGCTCTTGGCCTTGAGTCCGTCAGTGCCCTGATCCGCCTGCTGTACGACAATCCCTTCATTGCCCAAGCTTGCGGAATCAGCAGCCCAGAAGAAATACCCAGCCAACCAACCTTCTCTCGATTCGGGGCCAAACTTGCCAAGAGACCTTTCAGCTTGGCAGTCAAGGG
>Ga0315553_10004690_pt1 | contig 10249 bp, 6 predicted proteins | sample SalMarSW160140MG_FD_203099 | JGI IMG/M metagenome (GOLD analysis project Ga0315553, IMG submission 203099) | Salt marsh sediment microbial communities from the Plum Island Ecosystem LTER, Massachusetts, United States - Salt Marsh Sediment SW1601-40 ... | reverse complement strand
GTACGCGGGGTAGAACAACCCCCGTGGATGTTGGCCTTTCAGGGAGAAATCCGCCAGACGCAGGGATAGCTCGGTGGTATCTGTGTCCCCCCCACCGTGATGCTGTTGAATCACTGCCAGGGTGCAGCCGGCCAGGGAAGACAGTTGTTTCTTTGCCTTTGTCTTCTGCAGTCCGCAGATAGGACCACGGTCTACGAGAAAGGTCGTCAGGCAGTCGCGTATCTGCTCTCTGATAAAATCCGAAGTGTTCGCTTTGGGTATTCGAGGCGGGGGGTGAAGTCGTGAAGTATTCCGCTCGAGAACCGCGGAGACTCCCCGCCGATAGATCTGCTCCTGCGGAGCAGTCACGACATTGAGCCGCATACTGTACTCAAACTCACCGCTGCTCCGGAACAACTGTGCTACGAAGTTCTTTTTCCGTGTCTTCTTCCCCTGCCTGGAGTATATCGCCGGAGCCGCCGGTACCCACGTTTCCGCGCGCAGAAAAGTTTCATCATCGTTTTGTACCCGCATTAACCCAATACTCCCCGATTCTTCCCTCGAACGAGCCGGATCGGAGAAGATCAGGACGGATTCGGGAACCTTGAACAGGTACAGTGCATTGGCGAATGTCGTCCGCCGGCCCGAAGCGAGATATCCCTCGTCTGAAATCGGGCAGCCTGCACTTAGTCCCGGGAACAGATAAGCAACATCGGTGTCAACAGGAAAATCCAGACAGAAGCTGAGGCCGAAGCTCCCCTCAGGAACGATATTCCAGTGTCTCTCTATACAGAATCCATAGCCAGTGTCTGCAATGTAGTCGCGGATGGTCGAGGTGAGGAAGTAGGCGACTACGGTATCCCCCCGGCAGGTTATGCTCTCCGGGTAGCGGATTTCTCCGTCCTGAAAAAGACTGTAGAGCAGCCGACAGGAGATCGAATGTTTTTCTATGTTGACCGTACGTAAATTTGCCTGTGAAATCCGCATGAGGTATAACTACCATAACATGACGGTGCAGTTCCAGTCATGCCGTGGCTGTTCAACGACTGGGAAGGGAAAAAAATGGCCCGTTGGGATGTTGGAGAAAATCCGCAACCTGAAATAGCCGGAAGCCCAAACTGGTAAGGTTCATCGACTTGGAAGAGGGCCTGAACCTCTTCCAGGAGGCAGATTTCTTCCTCAACAATCACCTGCCTTACGGAGATGCCATCGTCGCTGTCGAGGGAAGCGATCGAAGGAAGGGACCCACTTCCACCTTCTGTAACGCGTTCACCATCGACCTGTTGATGATCGAAACAGCCAAAGCCCTTGTAGCCAGGGGTGTGGAGCCGCCGGTGCTGGTGAGTGGGAACCTGCCGGGTGGAGACGAGGCCAATAAACGGCTGATCGTACCGTACCGTGAAGACCAGGATGAGCCTGAGGCGCCTGCTGTCGCTGCCTGGGGAATCCATCTTCGCCCTCATCGGTCCCCTGATCGTTATAGGCGGTATCGTTTTCGGCGTGGTCACCCTGGTGGAGGTAGCCGCTCTGGCAGTCTTCTATTTCATCCTCGTCTCCGTGTTCATCTACCGCAGCATAAGGCTCAGGGATCTGTTTTCCATTTTCAAGGAAACGGCGGTCTTTTCCGCTTCTATCATGATCATCTTTGCCGTGGTGGGGCTCTACCAATACATCGTGGCCACCGAGCAGTTGGGGGACCAGCTCCTGAGGGCCATCGTGAAGCTGAATATGAGCAGGAACCTTTCGCTTATGGCAGCCACGGCCTGATTCCCCGGCTGGACAACTATATCTCAGTGACGTGCCAAATGAGCTGCTCCCGGACCTGTATGTTCTCCTTCAGAGTTTTCCAGAGGGGATCGCGCTCCAGCGCCGAATAATTCGGCGCTCTTTGCCCTTGATCTGCTCCCAATTGGCTTCGTTCTTCGCTCCATTCGGCAGTCGGTATACGCCTTCTTGTGGATTGTTATAGGGTAGTCGGGGGCACGCCGCTACGGGCTTGTGCCGGCGCTGTATTCGCCATATAATTGAATGAATGTTCATTCAGTTATTATCCAGGCGGGATCTAGGCGGAGCCTATACCTGGCTAATGGAGTGAAAGCTTAGCGATATGTCACGGCCCAGAGATCGTGAGATGCAAGAAGGAATTCTCACCGTTGCGATCCAGATGTTCGGGGAAAAGGGATTTGGCAGCACAACCATCAAAGATATCGCCAACCGCTTGGAAATTTCCCCCGGGTCGGTGTACACCTACTTTGCGAGCAAAGAGGAGCTGTTCCGCAGCGCCGTGGAGGAGGGATGGCGGCATTTCCTCGCGGAAATCCAAATGATCGTAGCGGCGCCCAAACAGCTGAAGGAGCGCTTCGAGAGCATGTTGGACTACTGCTTCGAGTCTCTTCGAGAAGCCCTGCCTCTGCTTCGGGGGATGCTTTTCGATGCCCGTCAGAGGCGGTTGCTGCAGGAGAACCTGGAACTGCTCTGTCAGCTCTTGGAAAGTCTGATCCGGGAAGGGCAGAAGCAAGGGCTGATTAAAATCGTCCTGGCGGAGGAGCACGTTCGCACCCAGATCAAGGTCAACGTGTTCGGAGTGTTGTCCGCGGTAGCCCTCGCGCAGGATGAGGTGCTCGAGCAGGAAATCGAAACCGTGAAATCCGGAGTAAAGCATCTTCTCTATCAGCGACTGCATCTGGAGGATAATGCATGAAGAAACGCTGGTGGCTGCTTATCTTCGGGGTGATCGCGGTAGGACTTCTGGGTTTGGCTATCCTGCCTCAAATTATCACTTCCAACAGCGACGTATCTCAGGCAGATCAGGGAATCACGGTACGTGTGGCTGCACCCCGGATCGGTGCTATCGAAAGGGTGCTGAGCACTTCGGGCACTCTGAGGGCAAGCAAGACGATTCGGATAACATCGAAAGTCCCGGGGAGGATCGAGACCCTGCTTGTGGAGGAGGGGCAGTCTGTGGCCGAAGGGGAGCTTCTCCTGCAGATCGAGGAGGACACCGCCCGTCTGCAGGTCGAGCAGGCTTATGCTGCCTGGCAAGCTACGCAGGCCCAGTACGACAAGGCGAGGAGAGGGGTCCGCCAAGAAGAGGTAGAGAATGCTCGGGCGCTCTACGACAAGGCGGAGAAAGACCTTGCCACGGCAGAAGAGAATTTCGGCAGATCGGAACAGCTATTTAAAAGCGGCGTCATAGCCAAAGCTCAATTTGAAGCGGCCGAGGCCAGTCTGAGGTCAGCGCGAACAGAATTGGACAACTCCGGTCGTACGCTCGACATGATGGAAGAGGGTGCCGGTCCGGAGGAGAAGCAAATGGCTCGTTCCCAGGCCGAAGCGGCAAGGGCGAATTATGAACTTGCCCGCCTTCAGATCGATTTCACCCGCATCAAGGCTCCAGTCTCTGGGGTTGTCGCCCGGGTTCTGCAGGACGAAGGAAACATCGTCGGAACCTCAACTCCGATTCTTGTATTGGTCAAGGATGACCAGATTCAGGTAGAAATCGAGGTCGCAGAGAAATACTACGGAGAGTTGCTGCTCGGTGATGGGTTGCTGGAAGCTCGGATAATGCCCGTGGCCTACCCTAACTCCGATCCCCTTCGCGGGAAGGTCCTCACCATCGCTCCGACCGTCGATCCCGCCAGCAGGACCTTTACAACGACGTTGGGGATAGAAAATGCCACGGGGCAGCTTCGGCCGGGCATGTACGCGGAGGTTGAGCTGATCCTGGAACGTATACCAGACGCTCTTCTGGTGCCGGTGTCCGCGGTTTTAGACCGTGCGGGAGACCAGATAGTTTTCGTGGTGGAGCGCAGCGAAAAAGCCCCAGCGGCGGCGGCCCGCGGGATTGTGAAGGGTTTAGCCGGCGCAGCGGAAGTACAGATCCTATCCGGGATCGATCCCGGGGATGAGGTGATCGTAGAGGGAAATACCTTTCTAGAACACGGGCAAAGGATCAGCGTTCTGGACGGCGAATGAAATTACCCGGCATTTCAGTCAAGCACCCGGTTACAACCTCCATGGTTTTCGTTGCGCTCTTTGTGCTCGGTTTGGTGTCCCTTTCTCAACTTGGTTTGGAGCTGTTCCCGGATATTTCTTTTCCCACGGCGGTTGTCTTTACCGCTTATCCGGGGGTGGGACCGGAGGAGATTGAGTCCAGCATCAGCGAACCGGTTGAAGACGCCGTATCTACCCTCAACGGGGTCGAGAGGATATCCTCCGTCTCCAGCGAGGGGGTATCTATGGTGATCATCAATTTCTCCTGGGACACAAACATGGATACGATCGTGTCGGAAATCCGCGAGAAGGTGGCCGTCGTCGAAGAAGATCTTCCCGCCGCCGCCGAGCGTCCTTCCATTGTACGGTACAATCCGGAATTTCTACCCTCCATCATCCTGAATGTCTCCTCCAGCACCCCCGGCCTCGAGTTGCGTCGTCTGGCTGAGGAAATAATCGTTCCTGAGCTGGAAAAAATCGAGGGGGTAGCAACCGTCGGAGTTTTCGGCGGCAAGGTGGCCGCCGTTACCTGCACTCTGGATTTGAACAGCATTGCCAAGCTCGACATTCCGATCCTTCCCATCCTGAGGGTGTTCGAAGCGGAAAATGTGAATCTTCCCGCCGGTTCTATCAGTATCGAGGATCAATACATCGTGCTTCGCACGCTGGGGGAGTTTACTTCCCTCGGAGATATTAAGAATGTACTGATCGGATACAAGCAGACGGTTCCAGTCTATCTGGGAGATGTGGCTGAAGTCAGCCTGGGGTATCTGCCGCGGGAGCAGTTTTTCCGAACCGAAAGCGGTGACGGAGTACAGTTGGCTGTGCGGAAACAACCGGGCCACAACACGGTGGACATCAACCGGATGGTAAAAGACCAGGTCGATCGGCTTCGCCAGACTCTGCCCCCTTCGGTGCTGGTGAAAGTTCAGTCCGATCAATCAACACAGATCCTCAATTCGATCGGGAGTGTAGCCCGGGCTGCCTGGCAGGGGGGGGTGCTGGCTGTCCTGGTTCTGCTGTTTTTCCTGCGCAGTATCCCTTCCACTCTGATCATCTCGGTGGCCATTCCAGTATCCGTGGTGGCGACCTTTTCCCTGATGAACTTTGCCGGCATCAGCATGAACATTGTCTCCCTGATGGGGATCACCCTCGGAGTGGGGATGTTTGTGGATAATTCGATCGTCGTGCTGGAATCGAACTTCAGGAAGACTTTGGCGGGGATGCCGCCCAAGGATGCGGCCGTTGCCGGTACAGCCGAGGTCGGTACAGCGATCACCGCCTCCACCCTGACCACCCTGGCCGTGTTCTTTCCCCTGGTTTTCGTCAAGGACTTTGCAGGATTGATTTTTCAGGATCTCGCCTACACGGTTGCTTTTGCATTGTTCATATCGCTGGTCATGGCGTTGACACTGGTGCCGGTGCTCTGCTCCCGTTTCCTCAGACTGCCACGGACTTATAGATTGAACAACAGCGGCCCCGATTCCGATCTGGCCGACCTGGATGTGAGCCTTGCAGATATTGAAGTGCACACCGGCAACCGGATGATCGATGGGATTACCGGAAGGATACAGGTATGGCTGCGCCGGATGGACGATCTGTATGAGAAAGCGATTCAGTGGGCTTTGCAACACGCAACCACGGTGATCCTGTCGGCGGTGCTCCTGCTCGTAGCCAGTTTGGCTTCTATTGCACTCCTCGGCATGGAATTTCTGCCGGAAAGCGACGAAGGACAGTTTGCCATCTCCATGGAGACCAGGATTGGATCTTCCTTTGAGAAGACGGAGGAAAAAGTTCTCGAAGCAGAACAGATCATCCGTGAGCTTGCCGGGGAAGATCTTGAATCCATTTCCACCAGCATCGGTCGTGGAGGGGAGCTGCAGGGGGCGGCGGAGAGGGGAAGCCACTTGAGCTCCCTCGAGATACGCCTGGTGGACAAGGACAGGCGAGCCCGAACGATTTGGCAGATAGTCAACGGATTGTCCGGACGCCTGAGTCGGGGAGTTATGGATACACGGTTTCGCTTCAAACTGCAGGGAGTTGGAGCTTTAGCTTCGACGGCGACCGGGGACAGCGAACCGATTGTTGTGGAAATCAACGGCGATCAACTCGATCGTAATTACGCATATGCCCAGAGGATTGCCTCCCGGATGGAGCGTGTCCGAGGTGTTCGGGATGTCGAATTATCCTACAAAACGGGAAAGCCGGAGCTTCAGTTCCGCATCAAGCGGAAAGAAGCTTCAAGTCTTGGCCTAAGTCCTCTGGAGATTGCCGCCACCCTGCGCACGGCATACAAGGGAAGTAAGGTGTCAACCTATCGAGGGGGAGATGATAAGTACGATGTGTACGTGATTCTGGCGGATGCCGACAGGAACTCTCTGAAAGGGATCCAGAAACTGTTCTTCGTGAATCCCTCGGGTGTAAAGATTCCTCTTGAGAATGTTGTGGATGTGGTACAGGGTGCCGGACCGCTGACAATCGAGCGGAAAAACAGGGCTCGAGTGATCAAGGTCACAGGAGCCCTGACCGGTGAACGGGCCCTGAATCGGATCATGGAGGATATTCGGGTCGAGGTAACCGGGATGGGTCCGGTTCCCCCCGGCGTCGGCTTGTCCTACTCGGGTTCCTATCGGCAGATGCAGGAATCCTTCCGCAGTCTCCTGTTCGTATTAATCCTGGCTGTTGCTCTGGTGTACATGGTGTTGGCCTCCCAGTTCGAGAATCTTCTCCATCCTCTCATCATCATGCTTTCCGTTCCCTTTTGCATCATCGGGCTGGTAGCTGCCCTGGTGGTCACCGGAACTACATTCAGTATGATGAGCTTCATCGGCGCGATCCTCCTGGTGGGTATCGTCGTCAACAACGCCATCGTCCTGATTGATTATATGAACCGGCTCCAGGGGCGGGGTCTGTCGGTGAAGGAAGCCATCATTCGGGGTGGGAAAACCCGCCTCAAGCCGATCCTGATGACCAGCTTCACCACTGTATTTGGTCTGCTGCCCATGGCCGTAGGCGTCGGAGCCGGCTCAGAGCTGCGGGCCCCCCTGGGGCGGGCGGTGGTCGGCGGACTGCTCACCTCCAGTTTTGTAACCCTCATACTCATTCCCACCCTGTACTGGTTGGTGGAGTCTCGAATCAGAAAGAGAAAGCCATGAGGTCGGCAGCGGTCCTCCTGCTCCTGATGCTCGGGCTGCCTAACTCCCCAGGGATGATTTGCGCCGAGCAGATGGATTTTGAACGGATCCTGACTCTGGCTGTGGAACGGACCGAGATCATAGAGCTCCAGCGAAGGGCGGTGAAACGGGCAAGCTCGTCTCTGGCCGAGGCACGAAGCCGGCTGGGACCCGAGCTTAGCTTCAGCGCTTCCGCCAGTTACCTCGCCAATCCGCCTGAAGGGATCACCGTACAGGCCGGGGAGCTCGCGGTGATTCTTCCTTCGCTTCTTATACCCGAGGAAGATCTAACCTTCATCGAGGACGCCCGCAGCAGCTACTTCGAGCTGACCCTGCAGCTGAGCCAACCCCTCTACACTTGGGGTAAGCTCAGGGGTTTGGTGGACCTGGCCGCCCTGGGGGTGGAAGGTTCTAAAGCCGAGCTGGTCGAGGTTCAGCGGCAGCTGCATCAGGATCTGCACAAAGTCTATTTTGCCGGAGTGTTGGCCAGGGACGCCTCGCTGCTCCTCGAACAGATTCTGGACATTCTCGGGGAGATCGAGCAGGATAGGCGGAGGGTCTTCGAGCTCGGATTGGTGAACAAGCTGTCCATTTTGGAGATCGAAACTCAAATCTCGGGAGTGCGGCGCCAGCTCGTCCAGGCTCGGGAAGCGTATCTGAGCGCCCGGGAAGCCGTTGCCCTGTATACAGATCTCGAACAGGAAGGGTTGGAGCTGAGCTCCCCTTTCCGATTGGGATTTCCCCGGTTCACGGAGGATGAACTGAAGGCAAAGGCGGAGCAGACCTCCCCAAAAATGTTGAAGGCCCGCCTGGAGCAGGAGCAGGCCCGGAGGAATCTCTCGATGGTCCGGGGCGGCGCGATCTTCCGTCCGGACGTCTCTTTCAACCTCTCCTTCGAGGTATCAGGGCAAACGATCCCCTGGAGTGAGGACAGCTGGGAAGATACCTGGGATCTCAACCTTATTGTCGGTGTCGGCGCCAAGGGATCTCTGTTCGACTCCGGCCGTTCCGGGCATCAGATTCACCGGGCGGAGGAAGCGTTGGCCGCAAGCCAGGATGTGATCGATCTGCTGCGCAAGCAGATCCATCTGCAAACCCGGCGGAGCGTCGAAGAGCTGCGGTTGCGCCAAGCCGAGCTCCAGGAGGCGGAAGCAGCGTTCATCCAGGGGGAGGAGGAGGAAAAAAACTCAAGCCGAGGGTTCGAGCAGCAGCTACTGACCCGGGAGCAATGGGGAGCGGCGCGAATTGCGTTGCTTGAAAAGCGCTTGGAGCTGTTGATTCAACAGCATTCCTACGAGTCGGCACTTTCCGATTTGGAGATCATCACAGGTTTTCGCTGGCCCCGGTTGTAGTCTTTGCCGATCAACTAGGTAGAGGAGGACGGATTAATCATCGCCAAAGCCAAGCACAGGACAACGTATCTCTGTACAGTCTGCAAGCACGAAGAACCCAAGTGGCTGGGCCGCTGTCCCGAATGCGGAAGCTGGAACAGCTTCGAGGAGACGGCAGAACAGTCTTCAGGGAAGAAGAGCAGGGATAGGGTCGAACAGTTTCCCCGCCCCCTGTTGTCTATAGAAACCAAAGAGGGCCTGCGGTTGGACTCCGGGCTTGGGGAGATGGACAGGGTCCTCGGCGGCGGTATCATGAAAGGTTCGGTGGCCCTTATTGCGGGGGAGCCGGGGATCGGAAAATCGACCCTTATGCTGCAGCTGGCATCCGGTGTGCGAACCGAGGGACGGGTCCTGTACATATCCGGGGAGGAATCGCCGGGGCAAATCCGTTTGCGCGCCGACAGGCTGGGAGTCACGAACAGCCGTATCGAAATCTTTTCCGAAACCGAACTGTCCGCTCTGCTGCGGGTTTGTGAAAAGATCAAACCGATAGTTGTAATCCTGGACTCGATACAGACGGTGCATTCCGAAGACATCGGCAGTGTGCCGGGAACCATAAATCAGATCAAGCTGTGCGCCCAAGAGTTGATCGACTGGGCAAAGTCCCACGGAGCCGCCCTTTTTTTGGTGGGTCATGTGACCAAGGAAGGGTATATCGCGGGTCCGAAGGTTATCGAGCACATGGTAGATACGGTGCTGTATTTTGATACAGGCAATGCCGAGATTCGCATCCTCCATTGCGCTAAAAACCGGTTTGGATCGGTGGATGAGATCGGGATCTTCGAGATGGGTGAGAAGGGGCTGGAACAGGTCGAGAACCCGGCGGCGGTTTTCCTTTCCCAGCGGGAGGGCGAGCAGCCCCCCGGGGTCGCGGTGGCGCCGGTGTATGAAGGTTCCCGAATCCTACTGGTCGAGATACAGAGTTTAGTTGTCCCGGCCAAGGGAGGTGTTTCACGGGTATTTTCCGAACGTATCGATTCGGCTCGGGTCTCTCGAATGGCCGCGGTTCTGGAGAAGCATCTCAAGGTTCGCCTGTCGGACCAGGATATCTATGTCAACGTCGGGGGCGGGATACGCATCAGCGAGGTTGGCGTTGATCTGCCCCTGAGCTTGTCCCTGTACTCGGCCCGGATCAATCAACCGATTCCTTCACTTACCGCCGTGGTCGGGGAGATCAGCTTGGCCGCAGAGGTCCACCCTGTAGCGCATCTGGACAAGCGTATCCGGGCTGTACAGGAGATGGGTTTTTCCCGGTTGGTGCACCCTCGCCCAAAAGAACAAAAGCTCCAGCTTCCAGGGTTTTGCTTCCCGGTATCCTCACTGTCCGAGGCGGCGAGAGCCTGCTTCCAGGGATGAGCATGACCCGAAGAACAGGCAAGATATCCGTTTCACTTCTCTTTCTCCTGTCGTTATCCCTGTTCTTGTTATTGCCTGGAGGGTTTCTCTATTCCGAGTTGGATGAACACCCTCAAGGAACGGATCGCTCAGGTGCGGAAGTCCACGTGGGCACCCTGGGGGGCGGTGAAGGAAAAACGTTACGCCGGAACGCTGCTGCCGAGAGCGGTATTGACGATGGGAAGGAAGAGGGGCAGACGGCTGTACTGGAAGATCTTCGTCGCGGTGTGCTGGTATCCGTGTCCTGGGTTTTTCTGGTTGTCGCCCTGGTGCTGGTTTCCCTTACCTTACGGAAAAGCTACCTCTGGTTGATGGCGG
>Ga0315553_10004689_pt1 | contig 10250 bp, 8 predicted proteins | sample SalMarSW160140MG_FD_203099 | JGI IMG/M metagenome (GOLD analysis project Ga0315553, IMG submission 203099) | Salt marsh sediment microbial communities from the Plum Island Ecosystem LTER, Massachusetts, United States - Salt Marsh Sediment SW1601-40 ... | reverse complement strand
CAACGCTAGGAAAAGTTTCGCATCGATGTAGTGATAGGGTGGCATCGGATAGGTTGGTGACAAAAGCGGTGTACTTTCTCCCTTGGTCATTGCGAATCACCTGATTTATCTCTGAGACCTGATTATTGAATCTACCGAGCGCTATCTTACAGGTTCGCTCTCTTGAATATCGCAGGCCAGATGAAGACACCAGTGATAGCAATCAGGCTGTACCTTATTGCCCGTAGCCATATTTCATCAGTTGGAAGGAATGGAGCTAGTCCATACATTACTCCAATGACAAATAGCAATCCAATTACAACTCGTAGCAATAAACGCCACTTATTCCCCTCATAGGGTTCATTTGAGAAGTTCACAAACCTCATCTCAAGAATAAGACCAAGAGGGAAACCCATGGTCAACCCTCCATATGCTCCAAAGTTATCGTTTGGTGGCTGAGGAAGAAGAGCCGCAATTAGAGTCATCAAGAATCCAAGTAACATCAATCCCAACAGTAAATGTTGAGTATTGTATCTTGAAAGAAAGGCTCTCGCTGGTCTTTCTAAATAGATGAACACTAGCACTGTGAGGATGCCAATTCCCCAACCTAACAGTACATCTTCAAGATAATGTACACCAATGTATATCCTTGATATACCCACCAACACTGTGAGTGCAATCGCAATGAGTGCCATCCACCATGTCTTGACTCTTGCAGTAAACCATCCGTAGATTGTTACAGAGTTCTGCGCGTGGCCGCTAGGTGTACTATAATTCGGAGCATCTGCACCTGGAAGCCAATTACTCGATGGAGGTCTCTCCTTCGCAATCATCACCTTCAGCCAGAAGTTCGAAACAACTGAAAAAATTAGAATGAATGTGGCAAGAATAGCTTCTTTCTTGTTGTATGCCCAATATATAATCAACAGCAAAGCGATGTAAAGTATCTCGCCACCTAGTTCGGACACCCAGAAGAAGAAAACATCCAAGCCTGGAAGTATGTTCCTAAGCACATCAGTAATTGTTGGGTCAAACCACATTAGTTGTTACTCCTCAAACAGGTAGAAGATTCTTGGAGTTTTGTCAGAGAAAAATCTGTTTGTTCATTGAAAAAACCTTATAGTGGTGCATCGAGTCATTAGTGGTTGTGGAGGTTCCTTGATGGTCTTTGAGAGCCTTGAGCCTAAACTTGTTTGGGAAATATTTGAACACGTCTTCACAAAGACTCCCCGAGAGTCAAAGAAAGAAGACAAGATTCGTGAAAAGTTGAAGAGCTGGATACCCGAGCGTGCGAAATCACTTGGTATGGAAATTAAAGTGATTGAGGATGAAGCTGGTAACATCCTTGTCAAGAAGGGAGCTACTAAGGGGATGGAGTCTGTTCAACCATTACTTCTTCAAGGTCATATGGATATGGTCTGTGAAACCGATAGACCTGATGGTTTTGATTTTGACAATAATCCGATACCTGTTCGGATTCAAGATAATGGTGAATGGGTCGATGCCGATGGTACGACTCTTGGTGCTGACAACGGTATTGGCACCTCGCTCGGTCTCGCTCTGATGCTGGATCCAAATGTCAGACATGGACCTCTCGAACTTCTCATAACAGTGGATGAAGAGACCGGTCTTGTAGGCGCATTTGCCCTTGAACCTGAAAAGATGGGGATTGAGAGTAGACTCTTGATAAACATCGATTCTGAAAACTTGGGTGTAATAACAATTGGGTCGGCTGGTGGAGGTGACACAGACCTTATCAAAAAGATTGAACATAAGAAGGTCACTGGAGATGTTACATTTTACGACCTCATAGTTTCAGGGCTTTTTGGTGGCCACTCAGGTGTGGACATTCACAAACATCGAGCAAATGCAAACAAGCTCGGTGCGAGAATACTCTCATCGCTTGTAGCTGAGATGAACGTACATCTCTGCAACTGGAATGGAGGAAGCAAACATAACGCCATACCTCGCGAAGCCACTGCTAAATTCGCGGTCGAAACATCCAACGCTCAAAAAGCAGAAGATTTGCTCGACAAAGCCCGTAAAGAAATAAAAGCATACTACAAGGAGATTGAACCGGATGTTCAGATCAGCTGGGCGAAATCCTCCGCCGAACCTGCATTTTCACTTGACGAGTCACATAAAATAATCAAATCAATCAACATCATTCCACATGGGCCAATACATTTCTCTCCTAATGTCGATGGTCTGGTCGAAACCTCAAACAACGTTGCTGTCATAAAGACTGATAGTTCTCAGATTTCGGCTCTCCTTTCTACGAGAAGTAGTGTTGATTCGGAACTTGAATTCTTCAGACAAAGTGTGGCTGACTTAGCTGAATTGAGTGGATGGCATGTTACTAGGAGAGATGCATACCCTGGATGGAATCCTGAACCAAAGAGTCTGTTTCTATCTTTTGTACGGTCACATTTCGAGAAGATAACTGGTAGAGATGTGAAGGTTGAAGCTATTCATGCTGGTCTTGAGTGTGGCATAATTGGTTCTAAGATTCCTGGAATTCAAATGGTATCAATTGGACCAAGATTGGAAAATGCGCATACTCCTGACGAGAAGCTCAAAATCATTGATGTCGAGATTCTCTATAACCTTCTGAAAGCTATTGTAGAAGACCTTCCTAATCTCAAGAAGTTAGTACTCAGGTAAGGTTTCCGAGACCGAGCTTCTCAAGTTTGTCTTTCGGTGGCTTTCCTGTTTTCCTGTCCCACCCTCGGTACTCGTACCATGTCTTCAGTTGAGCCTCTATATCAGGGACATGTCCCTCGGTGGCACCTTCGAGTGGTTTCAGTATAAGATCTGGGAGCTTCTCCTTCTTTGGATTATAACCAAGTTTGAGATTAAGCAGCCGCATCATGGTGAATATTCTCTCACCAGTTTGTACTAACTCTTCGATGGTCATATCCCATCCGGTTGCTAGGTTGAGAAGTTTCAGTAACTGGTCTCCATCCATTGGATAGAAATTACAGCTGACTGCTGAGTTTGTCAAGGCTCGGAAGTCCTGAAGCCTAGCAACTAGATCTGCCTCATTAGCAAATCTATCGTCACTCTCGATATTGAAGGCCTCGTTAGGTTGACCCATCTGGACGTTATACATGTCTGCACTCATGTGACATGCACCCCGAGGGGATGTTGCGTACCCAATGGCATGTCCCGAGAACCCTCGCGGATCATGCTGAGGAAATTCTAGACCATTCACTTGAACTGCAAGTTCCGGAACACCAAACTTCTCTCCAAACTCCAACGCTCCTTCAGCCATAACGTCTCCAATGCCATCACGTTTAGCTATCTTCTCAGCTAGAGCTAATCCTGATTCGACCTCACCCCATTCTGGTGTAATCCCATCAAGATCGTCTGCAGTTATCTTACCCTCTTTGAAAAGATAGTATGCAAAAGCAATGGTGTTTCCACCGGATATGGTGTCAATCCCAAGCATGTTCAGCATCCTATTGGCATAAGCCACAGCCTCGACATTGTTGTTGAGAATAAGAGACCCCATCGTCCCCGTCACTTCAAGTTCAGGGCCTGCATACTTGTCCATCTTGTACTTGCCTTCTGGGATTTCAATCACTCTTCCACAACCAATAGGACATCTATAACACGCGGACTTCCCGGTTAGAATCGTTTCTCGCACAGTAGTGCCACTCAGATTGTATGAATCGAAATCAGAAACCGTGTAGTATCCTGCAGGGAGTGACCCCCACATCATACTAGCCATATCTGTGAATCCCGCTGTGCCCAAATCTGAGTACATCCTAAATGATGGGTCCTCTTCCTTGTCCTTGTTTAATTCTGAAGCATACTCACGCATACCTTCCTCATCAGCAACAGGTACTTTGCGATCTGTTCCATGAATCACTATTGCTTTCAATTTCTTAGAACCCATAACTGCCCCTTGACCTGTACGCCCTGCGGCTCTATGATGGTCCACAATGATACTAGCGTATTTTACAAGATTCTCGCCAGCAATACCAATTCTCGCTATCCCCGCATTCTTGTGTCCTGTTTCTTTTTTCAGCTCCTCCCATACCTGAATTGTATCCTTTCCCCAGAGATGTTTCGCACTCCTAATCTCGACGTCTGTGTTCTCTACAAGCAGATACGATGGTTCTTCAGCAGCACCGATGAAGATGATCCCGTCATATCCTGCAAACTTGAGATCCGCACCCAAGTGGCCGCCCACAGTGCTGTATCCAAGAAGTCCAGTCTTTGGTGATCTTGAACAGAAAGTTGACTTACTTCCGGTAGGTGCCATAGTTCCGCACAATGGACCCGTCAGATAGATGAGTGGGTTCTCAGGACGAAGTGGGTCTGTATCAGTATCAATCAAATCATACAACAGGCGCGTCCCTAATCCTGCACCCCCAATGAAGCCTCTCAATAGTTTCTCATCAATCGATGTGACAGAGGTTGATCCAGCGCTCAAATCTACTCTGAGAATCTTACCTCGGTAGCCTTTCAATCTAATAACCTCCCTCTAGAAATCTATGATTTTCCCATCAAACATGTATTGGTAGATCTTCCGAATCTCGTCGCTGTCAGTATTCCGCGGATTCATGGTTAGACTAGTGTCCATCATCGCAAACTCGACCATATTCTCCAGCCCCGCAGTGAAGTCCTTCTTTTTCACTCCTGCCTCCTTGAAGCTCTGAGGACTACCAATCTTTGCCATCAATTCTCTGATCGCTGCTGCGAATTTCATAGATGTGTCTTTGTCATTCTTCCCGGACACTCCGATTATGCGTGCCAATTCTGAATAATACTTCGCGGCATCTTCGTTGTCAATACAATTGAACTCTATAGTGTATGGTAAAGCCATTCCAACAGACATACCATGATGAGTCCTCAAGACAGACCCCATACTATGGCCCAGAGAATGCGCGAGTGCTGCTTGTGAATTTCCGAATGACATACCTGCAAGACAAGCAGCAACAAGCATCTTCTCTCTACTCTCTAAATCCGCGAGGTTGTCAACAGACTTTGGTAGCCATTCGAAGACCATCTTTACTGCTTGAAGGGAACAACCGTCAGAGAAGTCGTTTTTCCATACAGAAATGTATCCCTCAACAGCGTGTGTCAATGCATCCATGCCGGTATAAGCTGTGAGTTCTTTTGGTAACCCCACAACAAACTCTGGGTCGAGAATTGCAATGTCTGGAGTTAACTCGGGGTTAATAGTGGCGAATTTTCTGCCTGTTTCATCATCGCGAATCACAATTGCTTTTGTCGCTTCGGATCCCGTTCCTGTAGTAGTTGGGATGCACACGAGCTTCGCTTTTGTACGAAGCCCCAGTTCATCAAATGGAGTGAGAGCGTGGAGTTCTATTCCTGGTTTTTCATAGAGTACCCAAGCAGCTTTCGCAGTGTCCATTACACTTCCTCCCCCTACAGCAATTATCCAGTCTGCCCCAAACCTTTTGATAGCCTCAGCCGCGGATTTGACTGTGGAGACCTTTGGGTCAGGCTCTACTCCATCCCAAATTGCCGCTTCCCATTGTCGTTCGGTCAATATTCTACAGACCTTCTCAGCTAGACCAAGACTATTGATTATCTTATCAGTCACGATGAAGGCTTTCTTTCCCTTCAGCGTTTCAAGCTCACTCAGAGCGTCTTCACCAAAGGTGATATTTGGCGTAAAGAACCACCAGACCATTCCCATCTCTCCTCAATGCACAATATGCTGTAAAACAGAGGACTCGCGTCCCTTTATTTCCTCGCACTGACTGTTTTCACTCACGAACGACGAACTTTGGTACTTTACCAAGAACCTCTACAGCTTCTGTAACTATACTCTCAATGAGTTCAGCTGTCGAAGGAAGGTTTCGAATCCGCCCAACAACCTCTCCACCAAACATCAGTGCTGTGTCCTTCTTTTCATCCATGAGATCTGTAAATCCTGTTCTTTCAAGGTCGAGAATTTTTTCATTGGAGTCTAATGGTTCGCCAAGGAAGAAGTTTGGTAGATCTTCCAACGTCTGTTCAACAATCTCTTCTGCCCTTTTATTGCGAAGGAATCTCATCGGTCCAAAGAGACCTCTACCTACGAGAGTCTGACGCTCCTCTCTGTCTAAAATCGCTTGCTTCCACATAGGTTCGAAGTCGCTCTCTCTGGTGGCTATGAAACGAGTTCCCATTTGAATCCCCACTGCACCTAAACACAGAGCTGCAGCCAGTGTAGAACCATCACAGAATCCACCTGCACCAACCACTGGGGTTTTCACAGCTTTCGCTACTTCTGGTACGAGGACCATTGAATGAACTGGGTCCCATGAAACATGCGCCCCTCCCTCATGTCCTGATGCTACTATCACATCGGCACCAGCTGCCTCTGCTTTCTTCGCATGGTAAACAGATGGCGAAACATGAACCCAGATGAACCCCTCATCCTTGAGTACTGACCAAGGTTTTGGGTTTCCTGCTGACGTGACAATGACTCTAAGTGAACGTTCAGTGTCCGAGTTCGATCTGCAGGACTCAATTGTTTGTTCAACAAACATCTTGGACGCAAGAATAAACTCTGATGCCACAGGCACATTTACCCCGAATATCCCCCCTGTGGAACGGGTCTGCTTCGTGACTGTTTCAATCGATTTTTGTAGGATAACAGCAGGCGGGTCTGAACCAAACAGTCTCTCCGCATCAAGAGGCGCTGCTTCAGGTATGAGCGTTGCTGCCATCCCGATACAACTGATGATGCCAAGGGCTCCAGCATTTGCTATTGCTATTGCTAGCGCTTCAGTCTTATACGGTCCCATGCCTCCCTGAAGTATGGGGTGTCTGATTCCGACTATGTCACAGAGTTCTGTGTGAATGAGAGCCATAGCCTTCACCTTCACAGACTGCGATTTAAATCTCTACTCATCTAGATATTTTGTTGGAACCTGTCTTGTCGTTGCTACAAGCTCGAGGGCCGCCTTTGTGTAGCGCATGACCTTGCCCATATCACCATCAAGTTTGAATTTTCTAGCCATGATGCCCTTGATTGGGTCAATCTTGCCATCAAACAATGCTCGCCAGTTCTTGTAGGGTCCAGAGTAAGTGAACTCCGCCGTGTCACCAGGTTCTGCCATCCTTGCCTTTCTACATTTTCCGTGCCAGAGGTCCATATAGAACCTGAATGGTTCTTTAACAATCTCTCCATCTGCAGTGATTTCGAAGATGAAGTCGCCCTCCCATGTCTTGGCGGCATCTTCGTAGCGGTCATTTTTGTTCAGGAGTTCCATGTATAGTGCAACCCACTCGTCTGAGGGGTATGTTAATAGTTCGTCACCCATCAATAATCATCTCCAATGACATCCCGTTGTAATTAGTGAATGAAAAGCCTTCTGGATTTACCTATTGATTGATTTTCAACAGTTCTAATTTCATACTCGATGCTAGTTTCTCTTGGACGCCCAAGTCTCCAACTGTACTTGCATCATGCGAATCGCTTCCAAGTGAGAAAACACATCCACATGACTTTGCGATTTCGAGGAACTCAATATGCTCAACAGAGTATCTCCCATTCAGCTCAATAGCTACTCCTGTATCCGCGAGTGCTTCAGCCGCAATCCTCCCATCCTCATCTCGATATGAGGAGAGATACCCGTCCCAGTGTCCAAGAATCTGGAACTCCTTTCTTCTTAACGCCTTGACCAAAGCTGATACCCATCTTGTGGAGTCCGTGAACCAATGAAAGGATCCTATGACAAGGTCGAACTGCTCAAGGCCTCCTGCTACAGGTGCCAATTCCCCATTTGATTGAATATCAACCTCTGCAGCATCGAGAATAACAATTTCAGGGAAATCGTCTTGACATGTTGCAATCTCATGACGTCTCTGTTCGATGAGGTTTATTCCGCCTTTTCGAGACCCCATGGATGGCCAAAAGTGGTCTGCAATTGCTATAGTTTTAAGTTTTAGAGATGAAGCTCTTTGGACAATCTCCTCTATACTAGATGCACCATCTGAATATCTAGAATGTATATGTAAATCCTCGAGACCGCTTGTCATTTCAATCATAAGACTTTGTATGTCAATTTAACTCAACCTCTCGTCCCCTAACTGTTCCATTATTTTGGGGGTGCTAATAAATGTAAAAACAGGACTAATACTCAGGAGCGATGGGGTGAATTGTCGGATAAGCTGTTACTCGTAGTACGTTGTGCAAAAGTTCCCACAAAGAACTACCACTTCATTTTCAAGACGCCTGCAGACGAGGGCAGTGAATTCTTCTTCAGAAAATCAGACCTGAAGTGGGTTGAAGAAATAGAACAACCAGTTCGAATCGATATCAGTTCGAACTGGTTAGAGCATGTGGACCTGAGCCCATTAGCAGCCTGTGAGAACTTGGAATATCTGAGCCTTGCTGTGAACAAACTAAAGACAATCGACCTAAACCCACTCCAGAACTGCAAAAAACTTCGCCATCTGGACCTGTTTCACAACAAATTTACTGACATAGACCTAACACCACTTGCAGGATGTGAGAACCTTGTCTATCTCTACCTTCAAGAGAACATGTTTACGAAGGTCAACATTGCACCTCTTTTCCAACTAGAACACCTGACAACTGCCGTAATTCAACTCAACAGTGGAGGAAATCTACCAAAGATAGTCATTGACTCTTTCATGAGTAATCTGCCTCCAAACCTCAATGACATCCTTTTTTCGTTCTTCACGGGACGGAGAGCTGGCATAACCCCTGATTGGCTCTATAACAAGGATAGAGATATCGAGTACTCACCTAAGCCATACAGAGAGCTCGTGAAACAATTCGGATGGAGCGGAGTGAAAGAGCATTTGTTGGCGTTATCAAAGAAATTCAAAATTGGGGTTGAATTTGCTGCTCAGAAAATACTCTTGGACGCATTTGGAATGCCCGAACTTTCCTGTTATGATGGCCGAGTGGGAGATATTGTGAAATTTTTGCCAACTTGTGGAAGCTACGAGAAAGGAGTTCAGCAGCTCTACTCTCGGATGGTTGATCTTTTGGAGGGTCAACTAGAGAGAGGTGGAAGTACCCTTTACTTTGACCTAGAAGCTCTTTCAACAACACCTGGCAGTGTTCTGCTTCCATCTGTCCTTTCACGTCGAGAGGCTGAGTTGAAGGAACTGATTCTATTTGATAGGGCTGGACAGGTTGACCTATTGCCTCTTTGGCTTACAGGTTATGGTCACAAAATCCTTACCGCATTAGGGCTCAAACGATATGTGTCCAAATCCAGACTGTCTGAGATCAATAATGCACTAAAAAGCATCAACCATCATCTTTCAATTGAGAAAATCCTTCACGATTCTCGAGAAAATATGACACAAGATCTCAAAGCCGGTCATGCAATTCAGAGTTATATTCGTCAGACTGTAGCTGCGTGACGAAGCAATCATCAAGCAGCGTTCAGTTAGGAACGCATAAATCATGCCGTCGAAGCTTTTTGAATAGGTTTTCAAGACCTTAAATGATTGTTGAGCTCGCGAGGATGTGCATAGCTTGGACGAACTAGACAAGAAGATACTGATCGACCTGCAACGCAACTGCAGAGTCAGTTATCAAGAACTCTCTCGCAAGTATGGTATATCTGCCAATGCAATACGACGTCGTATCTTGAACTTGGAGGAATCAGGTGTCATAGCTGGATACTCGATAGCTCTATCCCCAGCAATGACCGGTACTGATTTCTTGTTCGGCATTCTATCAACCGATGGCTCCAGAGATGAAGTAGAGATGGTTGCAGCTATTGGAGCTAGTAGAAATATCATTGCAGCAGCAGCGTACACGGATGGAAACTACGCACTTGTGGCTGAGTACCACGGTCCACAGGAATTACATGAAGTAGGGACATTTCTTCGGACTTTGGCGAGCGTTGAGAAGGCCGAGCTTCACACGTTCATTGGAAGCTGGGGTTCGGAGATGAAACTCACGAAAACGCATCTACGAGTTCTCAAACCTCTCCTTGATGACCCCCGGCTTCCTATCGTTGATATTGCACAGAAGACAGGACTGACCGCACGAAGGGTCAGGAGACTGATCCGTGAGCTAGAAGAAAATGACGTACTTCGTTTTACAGCACTACCCGAACTTGGGGCTGCTACAAGTTTGCCTTTCATTATTCGAATCCTCTGGGATGAGAGGAATGCTACTTACTCAACAATCACTGACTGGTTATTCAAAGAATATTCCCTCCAACATTGGGAGACCTATGTGTCCGCTTCAGAGCCAGTGATCTACTCTCTCCTAGTGGCTGATGACATCACAAACCTCACCGAGACCGTTCGTT
>Ga0315553_10004685_pt1 | contig 10261 bp, 9 predicted proteins | sample SalMarSW160140MG_FD_203099 | JGI IMG/M metagenome (GOLD analysis project Ga0315553, IMG submission 203099) | Salt marsh sediment microbial communities from the Plum Island Ecosystem LTER, Massachusetts, United States - Salt Marsh Sediment SW1601-40 ... | reverse complement strand
TCTCGAAGATCTGTTTGAGCAGCCGATAGACGCCGCGTATGACCGGCATGCGGTCGAGCATCATCTCGCCATAGCTGACGATGGTGCGCCCGAACAGATTGGCGGTCAGCGCCCCGATCAGCATGACTCCGAGAATGCCGAAGATCAGTCCCACCCCCGGCACCGGGAAGGGGAGATAGGTCTCGGGCAGGTAACTTTGCGGGATCAGCGGCTTCACCCAGCCGTCGACCAGGGTGATGAACCACCACACCACATAGATGGTGATGGCGACCGGCCCGACGACGATCAGGCCCGTGAGGAAATAGCCGCGGAGCCGCGCCCCAAAGTGCGAGGACACAGGCTCGCCTGCGGCCACGAGTTGACGGAGCTGATCCTCTTCGGGCTTCGGATTGTCGCCGCCGGGTGGTGACTTCGATTTCTCAGTGCTGGTCATGCGCTCTTTTGTGACCCGAGGCGATTCGGGCGTTGCTCAGGAACATTAGACGCCAAGGCTGACGCAATAGCGACACTCACCCTCGCGTTAATAGAGGCCTTTCGACCTACCAACGCTGGAGGCGCGCAACTGGATGCTTAGGGGGTTACGAGGAAACAGTCGACTCCGCTACGCTTCAGCGCATTGCAGACCTTAAGACTTTCAGCCTTGTCCGGGAAGGGGCCGATCTGGAGCCGGTAAAAGGTGCCGAGATTGCCCATGTCGGTGCGCTCGATGCGGGGCTGGAGGCTGGCAAGCTGGCTGTTCGCCTTCGCGACCTGCTTCCACAGCGCCGCCGCCTCGGCCTCCGAGCGGGTGGGGCTCAATTGCAGCAAATAGCCCTTGCCGACCGGCACCGTCGGGCTTGCCGTGGCGACGCGCGTCCCCGCCGCGGGTTCGGTCTGTGTGCTCCAGTTCGACGAGATCGCCGGGGGTTTTGCTGGCGCCGGCGCGGCTGCCGGCGGCGGCGCAGGGGGTGGCGTGGACTCGCTCGACCCTCTGATCGAGCCCCACCAGCGGCTGATGCGATTGCCGCCGCTAGACGGCGCGCTCGGCGCCGCCTCGGCATTGAGGGGCGGCGACGAGGGCACCGGGCTGCTCCGCCCAGAGTTCGCCTCGGTGACTTCCGTGGCGAAGGCCGCGATCTGGGCCTTGCCGCCGGTGGCGCCACCGCCCTCGGCGATCAGGCGGTCAACGTCGCCGTTCCTGTCCTCTTTCCGCGCGAGGGCGAGTTCCGCCTCGGCCTCGCGCTTCAGCCCTGCGGCATTGTAGGCGAGCCCCCGATTGACCAGGGCCTGCACCCGCTCCGCCGGCGACAACCCAAGCCAAATGGCCGCGCCGAGGTCGGCGATGGCGCGCGATGGCTGGCCGATCTTCTGATAGGCGATGCCTCTGAGATAGAGCGCTTTGGCAGCAGTGCTAGGCTTGATTCCGTCGCTGCGAAGCGCGGCCGAGAGCTGGCTCACCGCAGTATCGTACTTGCCGGCGGAGAAGGCCTTGGCCCCTGCGCTCAGACTGCCATCGCCTCCCTCTTGCGCCCACGCCGGGGCGGTGAGGCACACCCCCGCCAGGGCGAGCGCCATGGCGGCGGCGAGGAGATGCTGCCTGGGGCGCTTGCCTGATGACCGCTGGCACGGGAGTGGGCGTTTCCGCTGAACCGCCATGTCCTTGCTCAAACAAAGAAATCAGGCAAATCCGAGGCTCCAGCTTATTCCACTGTCACGGATTTCGCCAGGTTGCGGGGCTGGTCGACGTCTGTCCCCATGAACACCGCGGTGTGATAGGCGATGAGCTGGACCGGCACGGCATAGACCAGCGGGGTCACGAAGCGGTTGAGGTGCGGCATCGGGATGTTGGCGGCGACGGAGCAACCGACGCTTGCGGGATCGGCGTCGCTGATCAGCACGATCTGGCCGCCGCGGGCCGCCACCTCCTGCATGTTCGACACGGTCTTCTCGAACAGATCGTCGTGGGGCGCGATCACGATCACCGGCAAGTTCTCATCTATCAGCGCAATCGGCCCATGCTTGAGCTCGCCGGCGGCATAGCCTTCGGCGTGGATATAGGAGATCTCTTTCAGCTTGAGCGCGCCTTCGAGCGCAATCGGGTAGCTCTGACCGCGGCCGAGATAGAGCACGTCGCGCGCCCGGGAGAGCGTGTGCGCCAGCACCTCATAAGGTGTCTCGTCCCGGAGCACCGTCGCCATGTGGCGCGGCACCTCGGCCAGCGCCTGCACCAGCTCCTCTTCCAGCGCCTCGCTGATATGGCCACGCGCCTTGCCGGCGACGATGGCGAGACAGGCGAGATTGGTGAGCTGGCAGGTGAAGGCCTTGGTCGAGGCAACGCCGATCTCGGGACCGGCTAGGGTCGGTAGAATACCTTCGCATTCGCGCGCGATGGAAGATTCGCGCACATTGACGACGGCGAGGGTGTGCTGCCCTTGCGCCCGGCAATAGCGCAGCGAGGCGAGCGTGTCCGCGGTCTCGCCCGATTGGGAGATGAACAGCGCGGCGCCGTCCTGGTCCATCGCACCCTGGCGATAGCGAAACTCCGAGGCAATATCGACATCCACGGGGAGCCGCGCCCAACGCTCGAACCAATATTTGGCGACGAGCCCGGCATAGAAGGCGGTGCCGCATGCGGTGATGGTCAGGCGGTCGATCTTGGCGAAGTCGAACGGCAAGCCAGGCAGCTCGACGTGGGACGCGGAGAGGTCGACCGTGCTCGCCAGCGTATGGCCGACCACCTCCGGCTGCTCGTGAATCTCCTTGATCATGAAATGGCGGTGGTTGCCCTTGTCGACCAGGAGCGCGGTCGCCACCGATCTCGTCACCGGCCGCTTCACGGGGTTGCCTTTGCGGTCGCAAACGGCGACGCCCTCGCGGGTCAACACCGCCCAGTCGCCATCCTCGAGATAGGAGATCTCGTCGGTGAAGGGCGCGAGCGCGAGCGCGTCGGAGCCGACGAACATCTCGCCGTCGCCATAGCCGATGGCGAGCGGGCTGCCTTGGCGCGCCGCGATCATCAGGTCGTTGTAGCCACGGAAGATCATGGCGAGCGCGAACGCACCTTCCAGCTTTTGGAGGGTATGAAATACCGCACGCACGGGATCGTTGCCGGCCCGCATCTCCCGGGTGATCAGGTGGGCGATGACCTCGGTGTCGGTATCGCTGGTGAAAGCCGCGCCTTCGGCGACGAGCTCATCCTTGAGCTCGCGGTAGTTCTCGATGATGCCGTTGTGAACCACCGAAACGTCGTCGGTCATATGGGGATGCGCGTTGGCTTCGGTCGGCTTGCCGTGGGTGGCCCAGCGGGTGTGGCCGATGCCGGCATCACCGAGCAGCGGCGCCGATTTCAGCCGCGCCTCGAGGTTGCGCAGCTTGCCCTCGGCGCGGCGCCGCCCGAGCATGCCGTTCTCCACGGTGGCGACGCCGGCCGAATCGTAGCCCCGATATTCGAGCCGCTTCAGGGCGTCCACCAATTGCCCAGCAACCGGTCCTTTGCCGAGAACGCCAACAATGCCGCACATGCAAACTGCTCCAGATTCGGTTTTTAGACCTTTAGCTACCTATGATGGAAAAGCGGCGGCAATTCATATGGGATGTCGCATTATTTCTTAGAGGTACCTCCACCGCGCCGGCGGAATCGGGCCGCCCAGCTGGGGCGCTCCTCTTGCGGCGCGCGGGTGAGGGCGAGCGCGTCATCGGCGACGTCCTCGGAGATGACGCTGCCGGAGCCGACATAGGCCCCCTCCCCGATCTTAACCGGCGCCACCAGCGAAGAGTTGGAGCCGATGAAGGCGCCGGCGCCGATCTCGGTGCGGTGCTTGGCGATGCCGTCATAATTGCAGGTGACGGTGCCGGCGCCAATATTGGCCCCGGCGCCGATGCTGGTGTCGCCGATATAGGTCAGGTGGTTGACCTTGGCGCCCTCGGCGATGTCCGACTTCTTGATCTCGACGAAATTGCCGACCTTGGCGCCGGGCCCGAGCACCGCTCCCGGTCTCAGCCTGGCAAAGGGGCCGATCTCGGCATTCTTTCCGATATGCGCGCCGACGAAATGGCAGAAGCCGTGGATGATGGCGCTATCCTCGATCACCACACCAGGCCCCATGACCACGTTAGGCTCGATCAGGACGTCGCGGCCGATCCTGGTGTCATGGCTGAGAAACACCGTCTCTGGCGCGACGAGGGTTGCCCCTTCGGCCATGACCTTCTTGCGAAGGCGCTGCTGCATCAGGGCTTCGGCCTCGGCGAGCTCGGCGCGGGAGTTGACGCCGAGCACCTCGGCGCCGTCGGCGGTGATCATGCGCGTATCGAGCCCGTCCGCATGGGCGAGCGCCACGGCATCGGTGAGATAGAACTCGCCCTTGGCGTTGTCGTTGCCGATCCGGCCGAGGAGGCCCGCGAGCGTCTTGGCGCTGCGGAATCCCATGATGCCGGAATTGCACAGGGTCAGCGCCCGCTCGCCCTCGCTTGCATCCTTCTCCTCGCGGATGCCGACGAGGTAGCCGCGTGCGTCGAGCAGCAAGCGGCCATAGCCCGTGGGGTTCTCAGTCTCGAAGCCGGCGACGACGACATCCGCGCCCTGCGCCAGCTCTTGCATTAGCAGGTCAAGGGTTGCGGCGCGGAGGAGCGGCGTGTCGCCATAAAGGATCAGCACCGGTTCGGTGACACCGGCATAACTTGGCTCGGCGGCCTTCACCGCGTCGGCGGTGCCGAGCTGCCCCGCTTGCACGAACACTTCAGCGTCGGCATCGAGGCTTTTGGCGAGGCTTCCGACCTCGTCCATGCCCGGCCCGACCACGACCGAGATCTTGCCGACGCCAGCCTCCTTGGCGGCGCCGAGCACATGGGCGAGCATCGGCCTACCGGCGAGCGCATGCATCACCTTCGGCACGTCAGACTTCATGCGGGTGCCCTTGCCCGCGGCAAGGATGACGGCGAGAGTTGAAGCTTCGGTCATGCCTCTATGGTCGCTCAAATTCGTGCGTTTCGGGTTACGACTCCTGTCGCCCCTGCCTTCACGCGGCATCTGTCTAGTCGAAAGAAGGGATCAGGGCTACACGTCGCCCCGTGATCCGCCGCCGCACGCAGAATTTGACCCGGAAATCAGACCGAGTAATCTCTGTCGCGCCGTTCTAGGACGCCGGTTAGAGCCACATTAACGGCGCTTTTGCGCGTAGATTGGGACTTCAGGGGAGGCTTGTCGCAGCCATGGCCGTTAAGGAGCGCCGAGGCGGACTGCAGAGCTGGATACCGGGGCTCTTCGCCGGCTTCTGGATTCTGCTCGCCGTGTTCTCGGCCGCCTATCTGTTCCGCGTCGTCACCACGCCTCAAGCCGACCGCGCCGAGACCGCCGCTGCGGCGCCCGCTGCGGCTCCGAGTGAGCCGCCGCCTCTCTCCGAGGACCAAGCCCACGCTTTGATGCAGTCGAACGAGGCCAAGGACCAGGAAATCAGCGAGCTCAAGGCCACGGTCCAGGATCTGTCGGGTCAGCTCGCCGCCATCGACACGCGCCTCAAGCCTTTGGAGAAGGTGCTTGGGCCCGTGGCGGAGCTGACGACGTCGACCGCGGTCACCACCTCCCCACCGGCTCCGGGAGCGATGCGGCAGCCTGATGCGCCAAAGCGGCCGCCGCCCGCGGCGAGCCTCGAGCCTCCGGCACCCCCGACCCCTACGCCCAAGCCCGCCGAGGAGCCGAAGCCCGCCGCCGCGGCCGAGCCGGACCACGCCGTCGCTGAAGCGCCTGCTGCCGCGGAAGAGCCGGAGGCGTCGTCATCGACGACGGTCACCACCGACGAGCCCGACGACTCCTCTAACGGCGCGACGGAGACGGCGGCAGTGAGCCCGGCGAACTCGATCCCGCCAGGCACTACCCGGTTCGGCATCGAGATCGGCACGGTCGAGAAGCAGGAGGGGATCAGGTCCATGTGGCGCGATCTTCTCACCAATCACGCCGCCCTCGTGGCGGGCCTCGAGGCGCGTCGCGTGATGGCGCCCGACAAGAAGTGGCGCCTGGTCGCCGGTCCATTCGCCAGCGCCGCCGAGGCGATGCAGGCTTGCGGGTTGTTCAAGAAGGCGAGCATGCCTTGCGAGGCGACGGTGTTCGCGGGCGACTCGTTCTAGGGAGAGCTCCTCACCCGCCGAGAAACAGCCGGCCCATGTCGGGGTCGGCGAGCATGTCCTCCGCCTTTCCCGCCTGCACCACTTTGCCGGCGACGAGCACATAGCCGAGATCGGCGAACTCCAGCCCCTTGCGTGCATTCTGCTCGACAAGGACGAGCGTCTTGCCGCCTTCGTCGCGGAGCGCGCGCAGCGTGTCGAAGATCATGTCGATGGCGCGAGGCTCGAGCCCGATCGACGGCTCGTCGATCAGGAGCGTGTGCGGATCCATGATCAAGGCTCGGGAGATTTCGAGCAGGCGCCGCTCGCCGCCCGACAGCACGCGGGCCTTCTCGCCACGGCGCTCCTTCAGACGCGGATAGCGGTCAAGAATACGCTCCGCGACCTCCTTGGCGTCGCCCGGCCGATCGAGCAGGTAGCCGCCCATCCAGAGATTTTCCTCGACGGTCATGTCGGGAAACGCCGACTCCTTTTGCAGGACATAAGCGAGGCGAGAGGCCTTGAGCTTGGTGCTCGGCTTCTCCTTGGTGACATCCTCGCCATCAAGTCGGACAGCGCCTGAGAAGATGCGGGCGAAGCCGTAGATGGCGTGCAGCACCGTCGACTTACCGGCGCCGTTCGGCCCCACAAGGCAGATTGATTGCCCCTTGCCCAAGCGGAGCGACAGGTCGCGCAGCACCCGCATGCGGCCGTAGCCGGCATCGAGGTTGTCGATGGTGAGGAGTGGTTCCGGTCCGGCTAGGCGATCCAGAACCTCGACAGGAACGCGCTCTCCCCTTCCCTGCCCCGTCGCGGCGGAAGCCATCATGCAGTCCCCAGGTAGGCGTCGATCACCTCGCGATTGTCCCGGATCTCATCGGGGCGACCCTGAGCGAGAAGCCGGCCATGGGCAAGACAGTAGATGTGCTCGGCGAGGCCCATGATCACCGGCATGTTGTGCTCGATGATCAGGAGCGTGAGGCCACGCTCCTTGTTGGCTGCGCGCAAGCGATCGAGGAGGCTCTCGATCAGCACGGGGTTGATGCCCGCGGTCGGCTCATCGAGCAGCAGCATCTTGGGCTCGTTCATCAGAGCCATGGCGAGTTCGAGCAGCTTCTGATGGCCGAAAGACAAGTCCCCGGCCTCTTCACCCCGCTTATCGGCGAGCCCGACAAAGTCGAGCAGCTCCGCGGTTCTCGCCCGCTGCGCTGGCGTGTCCTTGGCGAACAGGCTGGCGAAGGACGCCCCACGCGTGGCTGCTGGTAGGTGCGGATCAGCCCTTCGCGCGCAATGTGCTTGGTCAGAAGCTTGGAAATCTCGCGGCGCCCGAACCGCACCGAGCCATGGTCGATGGGAAAGGCGCCGGTAATGGCATTGAACAAGGTGGTCTTGCCCGAGCCGTTCGGTCCGATCAGGCCGACGATCGCCCCCTCGGGCACGCTCAAGCTGATAGCATCATTGGCGACAACGCCGCCGAAGCGCTTGGTGACGTCCCTAAGCTCGAGCAGAGCGCTCATCACGGCGTCTCCTCGCTGCGCCGAGACCGCGCGCGGGCGTAGCCGACAATGCCTTCCGGGAAGAACACGGCGACGATGATGATCAGGACGCCAAGCGCCACACGCTGCCAGCCGAGGAGATAGGTCCAGAACAGCTCCTTGGTGACTTGGAACAGGATGGCGCCGACGATGGGGCCGAGCAGCGTGCCCTTGCCGCCGAGCAGCGCCATCAAGATCATCCACACGCCGATGGTGGCGCCGGCAAAGGCCGTCTCGGTCGGGTCGATGAAGCGCACCTGATTGCCGTAGAGCGCGCCGGCGACGCCGAGAAAGGCCGCGGCGATGACCCAGGCCGTGATCTTGGCGCGGCGTGTCGGCAGCCCCATGGCCTCGGCCTTGTCCTCGTCGTCCCTGATGGCGTTGAGCACGAGGCCGAAGCGCGTGGACAAAAGCCAGGCGAAGGTGGCCGTGCAGGCGAGCGCGAGGAGAAGCGCGAGGTAATAAAGCAGAAGGCCGACATCGCCGAGGCTCGCCGGCGGATTTGGCGTCAGCATGCCCGAGCCGCCGCCGATCCACGGAATCCCTGCCGCGAGCTGGCCGGCGGCGATGCTGAGGCCGAGCGTGCAGATGGCAAAATAGTGTCCCCGGATGCCGAGCACGAGGGAGCCGAGCAGCAACGCGGTAAGCCCTGCGGCGATAGCGGCGGCGATTAGTCCAAGTCCGAGCCCGGTAAGGAACTGGCTCGCGTCGAACACGAACTGGGTGCCGCCGCCCTTGGCTTCGTTGTATAGGCCGACGTCGTAATAGAGACCGACCTGGACGATCGCCGCGGCGTACATGCCGACGCCGACGAACAGCACATTGCCGAAGGAGTTGTAGCCCATTTGGCCACCGACCAGGTCCCAGGCGAGCGCGAACACGATGAACAGCAGAAGCTCGGTGGCTTGGGACTGATAGGCCGGAAACAGCAGCGGCGTGACCACGCCAATGGCAAGAACCGCGCCGATGCGCAGGAGCCTCGCCGGATTCAGCGTGCGGGTGCCGGCTGCTGACGCCGTCATCTGAGATATTGGCGCTGCCGCCTGAGCATCCGATTGCGCAGCACGAGCACCACCACGAGCAGCCCAAAGACGAAGGCGATCTGATATTGCGGCCCGAGAATGAAGCCGGCGAAGCTCTCGGCGACGCCGAGCCCGGCCGCGGCCCATACTACCCAGGCGAGGTTTCCGAGCCCGGCGACGACCACGATCATGAAGGAGCGGATGGTATAGCTCAGGCCGCCGTATGGATGGATGGGATAAGCCATGGCCGCGAGCGCGCCCGCGGCGCCGCAGATCCCAGCATTGAGCGCAAAGGTCAGGCCATAGACCTTGTCGGTATCGATGCCGAGCACCGCCGCGGCGCGCGGCTCCTGCGCCACGGCGCGGATCGCCTGGCCCGCCCGCGCGCGCCGGAGGAACACGGTGAGGCTGGCGCCAAGGGCAAGGCAGCACACGAACACCAACACCTTCACTTGCGCGATGCCGACGAGCCCATCGAACAAGAACCAGCTTGCGAGCCCGCTGTCGACGATGCGGTCGCCGGCGCCGAACACGCGTGCCATCACCTGCTGCAGCACGATGGCGATGCCGAAGGTGGCGAGTACCGAAATGAACATGTCGCGGCCAATGAGGTGCACGATCACGAGGCGGAACAAGGCCCAGCCGAGCGCACAAAGCACGGCGGCGGCGATCGGCACGGCGAGCAGGAGCGGAAGCCCATGCTCGGCGCAGAATACGGCGACGAACCCGCCGAGCATCACGAACTCGCCCTGGGCGACATTGATGATGTTGGTCACACCCCAGACGAGGGCCATGCCGTAGGCGGCGAGCGCGAATACGGCGCCGATCAAGATGCCGTCGATGAGGAGCTGCACGCCGAGCGCCGGCGCCTGGTAAAGAATAAGAAGGTTACCGATCACCGCGCCTGTCGCCCCGCATGCTCGAGCCGGCCGTAAGGTGCTTGCTTACAGAGGCTTGAGCGTAAGGTCGACCGTTATCGGGCTGGTCGCGGAATCACGGCCTCGGCGGCTGCCCACTTCTTCGGCGAGACCACTTTATATTTGCCATCGCGGATCTGGGTCAGGACCATTGGCTTCGCGCGGTTGCGACCGGTCTCGTCGAATTTAATCGGACCGAAAAAGGTCTCAAGATCGGTCTCGGCCAGTGCGCCGCGCACTTTCTCCGGGTCAAGGCTCTGCGCTCGCGCAAGGGCATCGGCATAGACCAGAACTGAGGCGGCAGACTGCGCTGCCTGGTAGGGCGGGTCTTCGCCATAGGTCTCCTTGTACCGCTTGGCAAAGTCGGCGGCAGAGCCGAACCATCGATCCTTGTAATCGAGCGACGCGTGCCATTGCTGAGCGCAGAAGGCGCATTCGCTTGCCTCGGGGAGCGTCTCGGCGAGCTTCGCCGAATCGCAATGAGTCATGACCAGGACAGGCACATCGACCTTGAGCGCCTTCAATTGCGTGACCGCCGTCAGCGCCCCCTTCTCATGACCGGACACCACGAGAACGTCCGGCTTAAGCGCCTTGACCTTGGCGAGGGTCACCGACATGTCGTTCAGTTCCGGCGGGAGCTGGTCGTCGATCACCACCTGCATGCCATGCTTGTCGATCTGCTCCAGCACGCCGGCGCGCACATCCTGGCCGA
>Ga0315553_10004684_pt1 | contig 10263 bp, 7 predicted proteins | sample SalMarSW160140MG_FD_203099 | JGI IMG/M metagenome (GOLD analysis project Ga0315553, IMG submission 203099) | Salt marsh sediment microbial communities from the Plum Island Ecosystem LTER, Massachusetts, United States - Salt Marsh Sediment SW1601-40 ... | reverse complement strand
CTCGGCGGTGACCGCGTCGAGGCTCGACGCCAGCGTCTCGTCGTCGATCTCGGGGATCGGACCGTGGTCGGGCACCGGAACCACGAGGGCCCGCAAGCGGTGAGGGAGGCGCGGACGGAGCAACTCCGCCCGGCCGACCGGCATCGCCTGGACCGGGACGCAACCGTTGGCCGCCGACTCGAGGACCCGCACGGGGTCGAGATCATCCCCGTCCGACCACCACAACCGCATCCGGGACGCTCGGAGGAGGCCGCTCACCGCCGCCGGCGGGAGCCCGGGGTCCTGCTCCGGCCTCCAGGGCACGCCGGCCAGATAGCAGATTCCGTCGCCCCAGTCCGCGGCGAGGCGCTCGGCCAGTGCGACCGTCGCCGGCCGCTGCTCGTCGACGAGGCACCATCGGACGGGACGGTGCTCGCGCGCCGCGACGGCAGCCAGGCGGTCGTGGACGTGCTCACGCGGGAAGCGCAGCGGAAGTCGTCCGCCGACCCAGCCGATGGCCACGCCGTCCGCTGTTGCCAGCGCGGCCGTGCCGAATGCATACCCCGCCTCTGCGGCCTCGTACAGAGCATCGAACGGATCCGGCTCCGCGAGCGCACGGCCGGCGAGCTCCAGCCCGTTTCGCGAGCCCCGGGGCGTGGTGTCGGGCAGCAGGATTCCCTCGGCGAAGATCTTCTCGCGCCATGCGTCGCGCACGTCAGGTCGAGCGATCGGGAGAGTGTCGAGCAGCTCGATGATCGACCAGAGCGGAGTCTGGGCGCCCAGCGTCTCGCTTGCCAGGATGGTTTCGCGCGTGAGCTCGCCGTCGAAGAGCCCGGGGTCCAGCGCACCGAGCGACTCCAGGATCGTCATCGTCTTGAGGCATTTGACGCACCGCCCGCAGTTGCCCGGCGTGTCGCCGATCCAGCACACCTTCAGGTCGCGCAGAAGCCCGGGTTCGCCGACGATGCGGGCAACCTTGTCCACCCGCCCGAGCTCGGCGCCGTCGTGGCGGATCCGAGTGCGCTCGGTACTCCAGCAAGGGTCGAGCGCGGGATGCGAGCCCCATGGGAGGTCGGCGTCCGCGGGATACGTGGAGGCGATGACGACACGGTGTAGCAGCACCCCCAGGGAGAGAGCCACGGACCCGAGCACCGCGCCGTGCGAACGCTCCCAGGGCACGATCGGGTCGACGACCGCGCGGGCGTTGGTCGTCAGCCGGATGATCGGGAGCCCGAGCCGCTCTGCGGCCCGGCTCGTCCGCTCCCACGTGGCGGCCCGGGCCTCGGGTGAGACCCAGTAGTCGAGGTCGGCGATCCCGAGGAAGTGTGTGAACCGCTCCGGGATCTCACCGGCCCGGCTCCGGACGAACGAGCAGGTGGAGTCCACGCCCCGGGTGTAGAAGAGAGCCTCAGCCGTACCCGGGGCGAACCCCGGCTCGGCCCGGGTGGCGAGCACGCGGGCCGGACGCTGTGCCCACCAGCCTGCCATGAGCTCGCCCGCCGCTTCGGCGCCGGCTGCCAGCTGCGCCGAGACCGGCCCGTCGGCTTCCACGTCCTCGCCGAGATGGGTGGCGAGGACCGTGGCGATCGGCACGAAGGGTGTACAGCTCACGTCGAGCACCCCCACCAACGCGCGCCCCACGCTGAGGCGGAGATCGAAGCCGGGAAGGGACGCTGGGTCGAAGCGCGCGACCAGCGTTGCCTCGCGATCGCTCAGCTCCACCCGGGGCGCCTCGATCCGCATCGGACGATGCTACGGCGCGATCCGGGACAGCCTCATCTCGGCATCCCGCTCCTGGATCGCAGCAGCTCCAGGTCGGCGGTGAGCCGTTCGATCCGATGCTCGTGTGACCGCCCCGGGTAGTGGTTGATCCGGGGGTGCGGGGAGGGATCAGCGGCGATGCTGTTCCATTCCCGCGGCAAGAAGGTCGTGCGGCGGTACCAGGGGCTGCGACGGACCCTCCGCACGGGCTCGAACTCGAAGCCGAGGAGCTCGAGGGCGGCCGCGTTCTCCCACCACTTGTGCTCGACGTAGCGCGTGTCGGCCCACAGCAGGTCGAGGAACCGGCGGGCGCGACGACCCGATCGGAGCCCGATGACGCCGAGGTTCGGCACCACCTGAGCGTCGTAGTGGTGGGCGACGACCGCCAGGAACGTTCCCCGCCTGCAATCGTCGAGCACGTCGCGCGAGGCGTCCACGATGGCGGCGTCGGCATCGACCCAGAACACGAAGTCGTACTCGTCGATCAGCTCGCGCAGGAACAAGACCTTGCTCCACGACGCCGGCCGTTCGGGCGCGGGGAGCTCGGTGCGCAACACGACGTCGTAGCCATGGGCCGAGGCGAAGATCGAGAAGGTCTCGCCGGAGACCGCGAGGAGCTCGGCGTGCGGCCCCGCGCCGATGGAACAGATGGCCTTGCGCTTCCCATCGGCCACGTCCCGTCAGCCCGCCGCCTCACGACCGGGGACCTCGGGAACGATGTCGATCGTGGGCGCGAGGTCGACGACGCCCTGTGCACCGGTGCCGCTCGAGACGACGAACGAGCAATCGGTGTGATGGTCGTAGCTGACGGTCGCGTCGCGGGAGTGCACGCCCGCATGCACCTGGTACGTCCCGTCGAGCAACGGGAGGCGATCGAAGCGGAAGGTCACGATCCCCTTACCACTGAGCTCCCCGGGATCCACACCCGCGATGTCGGTGTTGGTACTGAACGCGTTGCGGTCTGTCGGGTCGAAGATCGCGATCGCGAACGTCGCGTCGGTGACCCGTTCCCGGGCCTCGTACGCGACGTGGATGCTCATGTGATCACCGGTCCGGACGAAACCTCGGCGTGGTTCGGCGGTCTCGACGCGCACGGAGCGGATCCGGACCTTGTCCTGCGGGTTCCAGAGCGGGCTCTCGACCGCCTCGTCGGGCACCTCCAGACCCCGCTTGACGAGGGTCTCGCGGAACGTGGCGACGGCGTCGGCCGGTTTGCCGACGGTAACGAGATCCGTCGCACGAGGTCCGCGGCGTGGGTGACGAGGAGGATCGTCCGGCCCTCCTTGCGGAAGTCCTCGATGCGCGCCAGGCACTTGCGCTGGAACGACTCGTCCCCGACGGCCAGCACCTCGTCGACGAGCAGGATCTCGGGTTCGACGTTGACGGCCACGGCGAACGCGAGCCGGGCGAACATCCCCGACGAGTAGTGCTTGACCTGGTTGTCGATGAACGGGCCGATCTCGGCAAAGGCGACGATGTCGTCGAAGATGCGGTCGATGTCGCTCCTCGTGAAGCCGAGGATCGAACCGTTGAGGTACACGTTCTCCCGCCCCGTGAGATCGGGATGGAACCCCGCGCCCAGCTCGAGCAGTGCGGCGACGCGCCCGCGGACCGTGATCCGCCCGCTCGTGGGGCGCAGGATCCCGGCCGCGCACTTGAGCAGCGTGGACTTGCCCGACCCGTTGTGACCCAACAGCCCGAGGGACTCACCCGCGTTCACCGCCAGGCTCACGTCGCGTAGGGCCCAGAAGTCCTCGTGCGGGAGGCGACCGAACTTGATCACGCGCTCCTTGAGCGACGGAGCTTTCTCGTGGTACAGGCGGAACCGCTTGGTGACGCTCTCGATCTCGATCGCCGGTGTCATCAGATCTCCTCGGCGAAGTCGCCTTCCAGGCGACCGAAGAGCCAGAGCGCGATCCCGAGGAGCACCACCGAGGCCGCCGCCACGATCGCCAGGTTCCGGAAGTACCAGAGTACGGACGCGTCCGGCAGGATCCCTGTACCGACGTTGATCGCCTTGCCGCCCGTGGCCGCGCCGCCCCCCGTGTCGACCTGGTTGTAGATGGCTCGCTGGAACGTGAGGACGATCGGGGTCATCGGATTCGCGAGGAACAGCCAGCTCCAGCTCCCCAACCGGTCGGCGACGGTGCGGAACGGGTAGACGATCGGCGTCATCCAGAACCAGGCGAGCAGCAGCAGCTCGAGGAGGTGTTGCGTGTCGCGCAGATAGACGTTCACCGCGGCGAAGACGAGCGCGAGTGCACCGAGGAACAGCAGGAGTGTGAACAGAGCGAAGGGCAGCAACGTCGAGTACTCGGCGGATGGGGCGAGACGGAACAGGAGCAACGCGCCCGCGAGCACGAGCGACTGGAGGAAGAAGTGCACGAGGTTCGCGCCGATTGGTGCGAACACGAGGACCTCACGCGGGAACCACACTCGGGTGACGAGGGACGCGTTCCCCGTGATAGAGGTCGTCCCGGAACCGAGCGAAATCGAGAAGAGGTTCCAGGGGAGGAGCCCGGCAAGGAAGAAGATGGCGAAGTTGGGGATCCCGGCACCGAGGATGATCTGGAAGACGACCCAGAACACCACGAGGTAGAGGATCGGGTTGAGCAGCGACCACGCGAACCCGAGGATGCTGTCCTTGTACTTGACCTTGAGCTCCTTGCGCGTGAGGTTGGCGAGCAGCTCTCGGTAGGCCCAGACGTCCCGCAGGCGCTGGAGCGGTCCCGGTCGGGCTGCCCGGTCCTCCCCGATGACGGGGAGCGGCGCGGTGTCGGTGAGGTCGCTCACGGTGGATCGAGCCGGGGTGGACACCCGCGGCTGAAGCTCCGATCGTACCCTCGGGAGACCGCGGGCCCCCGATCAGTGGTGGCGAGCTACGGCGCCGCGACCAGGTAGCGGCCCGTGTTCCAGCCCCAGTAGTCGTCTGCGGTGACGGCCGGCGCGCCGTTCGCGGGGTGGACACCGCCGAAGCCGTCGAGCACGTATCCCTGCGGGGTGCCGGCGTTGCCGTCCGCGATCAACGTGACGTCGCGGGCGATGTCCCACCCCTTCCAGTACGCGTTGGACGTCACCGGCGCGGCGCCACCGAAGGCGTGCAGGCCCCCGAATCCGTCGAGGACGTAGCCGCCCGGGCCCTCGGGATCGAGCGCGAAGCCCCGCGCGATGCGCCACCCGCGCCAGTACGCAGTTGTCGCTACGGGCGGGGCGCTGCCGAACCGGTGGAGGCCGCCCCAGGCGTCGAGGATGTAACCGGCCGGATCGGTGGCGGTGGAGCTCGGGAGCAGGACGAGGTCGATGGCGACGTCCCAGCCGGGCCAGTAGGGCCCGTTGGCCACCGGCGCGGCGTTCCCGATCCGATGCAGGCCGCCCCAGCCGTCGAGCTTGTAGCCGCTCTGCCCGTCGGGGTTCAGGGCCATGCCGCGCATGATGTCCCAGCCGGGCCAGTAGCCGTTCGACGGAAGTACCGGTGCGGTGCCGAAGCGGTGGATGCCACCCCAGCCGTCGGCGAGGTAGCCGCCCGAGCCGTCCGGGAGCGTTGCCAGGCCCCGGGCGATGTCCCAGCTCCAGTTCTCACCGACCACGGGCGGGCTCGAGTAGCTCGCCACCGAACCCCGGCGACTCGCGCCGAACATGCCCGCGAACGGAGCTTCGCTGGTCGCGCCGCCGGACACCGTGGTCGAGACGACCGACGACAGCGTCGACGTGTTGCCCGCACCGTCCCGCGCGTGCACCCGGAAGTCGTAGGCCTGGCCGGGGATCCCGAAGAACGGCCGACTCGCAGTCGCGGCGTCGCCCACGACGCTGTCGGGAGCCACGTCGAGCCATCGCACCCAGGTCCCACCGGCATCGCGGACGTCCACGGAGAACCGCTGGACACCGGTCCCCGTGTCGGTCGCCGTGAAGGCCACGTCGAAGGGCGCCGCGTTCTGGACACCGGCGAGCGGGTCGACGCTCGCCACGGGGACCGTCTCGTCGAGGTAGGTGCCGGTGCGATGCATGTTCTTCTTGAAGGTCGGCCACTCGGCCGTCCCCAGGTGGGTACCGGTCTTCCAGACGTAGATCCCGGCGGTGTCGTTCACCCCCGGCTTCCCATCACTCCACGTGTTGCTCGTGGCCGTCTGGACGATCCACGTCTCGCCGCCGACCTCGGCGATCGTCGGAGCCGCCGCGGGCGCCCACGCCAGCGGCCAGACCACCGAGTCCTCGAGGTTGCCGGTGGCGCCGTCGAAGACCCGCATCCAGTGCTCGGCCTGACCGACCACCTCGGCCTGGCCGTCGTGGTCGACGTCGGCGATGGAGACCGCACCGTGCGTGCCGTAGCCGGCGTGGCAGCTCCCGGTCGAGTCCACGTTGCACCTCGACCAGCGCAGCGTCCCGCCGCCGTCGTAGACGTTGATGCGACCGTCGTCGGCGAGGATCGCGATGTCGGGACGCCAGTCCCCGACCAGGTTGCCGACCGCGGGAGACGCCATCACGCGACCGTTGTAGATGGTCTGGGGCCAGCCCGGCAGGTGCTGACCGTTGCGGTCGAAGGCGTAGAGCTTGCGCCCGGCGGGATCGGGCCAGTTGAGACCGGTGCCGACGACGATGTCGAGGTGTCCGTTGCCGGTGAGGTCCACGACGGCGGGCGTGGACCAGATCACCTGGCCCGGGAGCGACTTGGGGAAGCCCGCCTTCGGCACGCCGTTGTGCTCGAGGACCCAGAGCAGCCCTCCCGCCGGGTAGGGCGCGCCGGCGTAGGCGTCCATGTCGCCCCCGAAGACGATCTCGGGCCGACCGTCCTCGTCGATGTCGGCCGCTACCGGACTCGACCAGATGGTGTCGTAGACGAACCGGGGAAAGCCGGAGACCATGGACTCGTTGAGGTTCCAGGCGTAGACGTGGTGGTCGAAGCTCGTGGCGATGATCTCGGGCTGGCCGTCGGCGTCGATGTCCGCCGTCGTCGGCGTCCCGAAGAAGCCGTTGACCTTGGCGTTCCAGTTGTCGTGGCGCCAGAAGGTCCGCTGGCCGTTCCCGCGAAACACCGAGACGCTGCCACGGGTGTTGGCGGTGAGCACGTCGAGCACCCCGTCCCCAGTGAGGTCCACCAGCGCAGGGCTGGCCTGGATCGCGCCCGGACCGGTGTCGACCTCGAGGAACTTGCTGCCGTTGGCGTGGTAGGCGCGCAACCGGCCGTCCATGCCGCCGGTGACGACGTCGGGCGACCCGTCGCCGCTGATGTCGCCGACCGCGGCGGAGGCGAACGACTCGTGCGTCCCCTTGACGAAGAATGCGCCGTACGTCGTTCCCGCGGTCCACTGGAGGCTGAGGTTGGTGGTGGCGGACGTCGTCAGCGGGGGTTCTTGCTCCTGGGCGGTGACGGCAGAGGGGGCGCCGAAGCAGGCGAGGGCGACCGCGCCGAGCAGACAGACGGCTGCACGATTGCCCCGGGAACCTCGAATGTGGATCGTCGCCCCTCCCACCTCAGATCACCACCCGACGGTCGTGTCCTTGACATCGGCGCCCCGGAACCCGCGCTTGAGGGAGGCGCCAAGCCGAGGCAGGAAGACGGACTCCTCCAGACCGCTAAGGTGCGGCGCCCTCACCGCCGAGACCTACAGTGAGGCCGTCCCGCCACGGAGGGAACCTGTGCGGCGATCGTTCCTGCTTCCCCTCGTCGTCCTGGGGACCCTGCTCGTACCCGCCTGTGCGCCCACCTCGGGCGGGGGCGGCGCCGCGCCTGCGACCTCGTCCACTCCGGACCTGTCGATCCTCGGCCCGAACCGGCTCGGCGCGGCCGACCTGGCCACCTGGTTCCGCTCGGTGAAGGGCGACCAGCACCGGCTCCCCATCAGCATCGACGAGCTGGCCCAGCTGTTCATTGACGAGGGCAACGACGAAGGGATCCGCGGTGACGTCGCGTTCGCCCAGTCGATCCTCGAGACCGGGTGGTTCTGGTTCCCCGACAGCGGTCAGGTCCGGCCCTGGTACAACAACTACGCGGGGATCGGCGCGGTCGACGGCGGGAGCACGCCCAACCAGTTCGCCTCGCCGCGCGAAGGAGTCCGAGCGCAGATCCAGCACCTGCGCGCCTACGGGGACGCGACGGTCACGGCGTCGAAGCTCGCGCACCCGCTCGTGGACCCGCGTTTCAACGTCGTCAGCCCGAAGGGGAAAGCACCCACCTGGGGCTCCCTGAGCGGCACGTGGGCGAGCAGCACCACCTACGGTCAGCGCATCCTCGACCTCTACGCCGCGGCCACGCGCTACGCAGGCAAGGCGTTGTTCCCCGCGCGTGCCGTCGCCGCGCACCCCGGCGGCGGTCACTACGTGCTCTACGGCAACGGCCTCGTCGAATCACGCGGCGGTGCACCCGATTTCGGGCACCCGAGCTTCGCGTTCGACATCGCGCGCGACATCGAGGTCATGCCCGGCGGCGACGGCTACATCGTCCTCGACGGCTTCGGCGGCTTGTGGCGCTACGGCAGTGCCGCGGTCGGGCCGATGGGCGCGATCCAGCCGTGGTACGTGCACGGATTCGACATCGCCAACGCCCTGGCGATCACCGCCGACGGTGCCGGCGTGATCGTGCTCGACGGATGGGGCGGCACGCATCCGCGTGGCACGGCACCGCACGTCGTCGGTCCGTACTGGAAAGGCTGGGACATCGCCCGCGACGTCGAGCTCGACGGCGCTGGAGGCGTGTACATCCTCGACGGGTGGGGTGTGGTGCACCAGCGGAACGGCGCGCCTTCCCTCGGCAGCACCTACTGGAAAGGCTGGGACATCGCCCGCGACCTCGTCGTGATGCCCGACGGAACAGGCTACGCGGTGTTCGACGGCTGGGGAGCCGTCCACCGGTTCGGCACGGCACCGGGGAGCCCCGCCTCCTGGTGGCAGCCGAGCGACCGCTGGGTGGGCGCGAGCCGGACGGTCACCGGCTACGCGGCCGTCCAGCGCGGCGGGGCGTCGGCGACGAGCTGAGCGCGCGACGTCGCGGGGCACCCGCCAGGCCCGCGACCCTGCTCAAGGCGCGCTCGGTCCGTCGACAGGCGGGTCGGTGCGTTCCGTCGACGCAATCGCCGCGTCGCGCAGCTTGTTCACCTGGTGGACCAGCGGGTCGATCTCCCAGGCGGTGAGCCTACGGACCAGCCGCTTGAGGGTCGACGCGCCGGGGCGAGCGGAGACCGGCATCGGGGGCGCCAGCGGCGGGACGCGCCGCAGCGGTGCGCTCCGGGCGCGCGCCCCGTCGCCGCGAACGGCCGGCTCCCCCTTCGGGCGCGCCCGAGACGGGACGCCACGAACGGCGGCCGCCCGCTCCTGGACCTCGGCCTGGATCCGTTCGCGCTCCACGGGCGCGTCCGGCCACGGGAGGCTCGGAGCGACGGCCGCTTCCTTGCCCAGCGCGGCCGACATCGCGGCCTCGAGCCCGCGATCGTCGGCGACGAGCGTCGTGCCCGGAGGCGCCTGGTCGCCCAGGCCTCCGGTCCGGCTCGCGATCACGGGACGGTCGTAGAGGGCCGCGCGCTCGAGCACCCCCGACGACCAGATGAAGCGGTAGGGGAGAACCACGACGTCGGAAGCCACGATCCACGCGTCGAACCGCTCGTCGCTCGTGTACTCCTCGTGCAACCTCGCCCCTGGGGCGTCGTCGACGAGCCGCCGGAGCTCGTCGGCGTACTCGAGGTACTCGGGCTGCTCGACCCGAACCGAGCCGACGATCTCCAGCCGGGCGCCCGCCGCATCGAGGCCGCGGAATGCTCGCACGGCGCGATCGAAGCCCTTGTGCGGCTGGATGAACCCGATGCAGAGGAAGATCCGCTCGTCTTCCGGAAGTCCGAGCAGCGCGCGGGCCTCGGCTCGCGACAGGGCCGTCCGGTGCTCGAAATGTGCGCCGTGCGCCTCGACGAGGACACGATCGGGGGGGACCCGGAACGCGGCGACGAACTGGTCCCGCTCCGCGTCCGTGTGCACGACGATGCGGTCGGCGGAGCGCCAGAGCAGTCGGTCGACGGTCGAGTCGGCTCCCCGGGCGAAGTCGATCTCGTGGACGCGGACCTCCAGCTCCGGCGCGCGGCGGAACGCGATCAGGAGCGCGGCCGTCACCAGTGCACGCTCGGTGGGGGCGCACGGGTGCGGGTAGAAGATGTCCGGGTGGTACTGGACGATCACCCGGTCGTAGTCGTGAACGCGACGGGCGAGCGCGAGTACTCCCCTCGCACCCCGGAGCTCCAGGTGGTGATGCGCGGCCGACGGGCCGGGCGAGAGCACCTCCACCTCGTGCCCCGCTCTCCGGAGCGCCTTCACCTCTTGCACCGCGTACTGCGCGATGCCGTCACGGACCGGCGGGTAGGGAGTCACCATCAGCATGCGCACGGCGTGGCTTCCTCCCTCAGACCGGCAGCCACTTCTCGATCGTCGCCTCCATGAGGTCGAGGACCGGCGGCCAGGTGTAGTTCTCGAGGACGTACTGGCGTCCCGGTGCCGCGAGCGACGCGGCCACGTCCGGCGCGTCCCCGACGAAGCGGAGGCACTGCT
>Ga0315553_10004683_pt1 | contig 10263 bp, 10 predicted proteins | sample SalMarSW160140MG_FD_203099 | JGI IMG/M metagenome (GOLD analysis project Ga0315553, IMG submission 203099) | Salt marsh sediment microbial communities from the Plum Island Ecosystem LTER, Massachusetts, United States - Salt Marsh Sediment SW1601-40 ... | reverse complement strand
TGTCTCGATCTATCCCACACCGGACGAGCACTGCCATCTGGGAAACATCGCCGGGTTTCGTGAGCGTTACCCAGGCCGAACGGTAGGTTGGTCGACGCACGAGGACCCGTCCGGAACCAGCCAGGTGATGATCGCCGTCGCGCTGGGAGCGGGCATGTTTGAGCGCCACGTGGGCGTTCCGACCGACACGATCAAACTCAACGCCTATTCCTCGACCCCGACCCAAATCGATACCTGGATCGCAGGGTGGAAGAAGGCTCGAACCCTGATTGGCGAGCGGGCGCGCTGTCAGCCGACTGACATCGAGCGAGCGTCGGTCGACGAGCTCAGACGCGGTGTCTTTGCCAAGACCGCAATCGAGCCTGGCGTTCCGATCGGAGCCGACGACGTCTATTTCGCGTTTCCGCTGCAGCCGGAGCAGCTGGCGTCGGGAGAGTGGACGGATGGACTCGTGTCCGAGGTGGCTATTCTTCCCAATGCGCCCCTGGCGGCGCCTGTGCTTTCGCGACAGGTTGACCACGAGGTCGGTGCGATTAAGAGCGCGATCCACGAGGTCAAGGCGTTGCTCTCTTATGCTCGGGTGCCGCTGTCACATGAGTTCACGACCGAATACTCGCACCACTACGGGATCGCTAATTTCCGCAAGGTCGGTGCGGTGCTGATCACCGTCATAAATCGCGAATACGCCAAGAAAGTATTGGTGCAACTTCCCGGGCAGATGCATCCCTGGCACTTTCACCGCCTCAAGGAAGAAACGTTCCACGTGCTCTGGGGCGACGTCCACATAGAGCTCGACGAACGCCACAAGGTTCTGCAGCCGGGTGACACTTTGACCGTTCTTCCGGGTGTTTGGCACCGATTCTGGACCGACACGGGCGTGGTATTCGAGGAGATATCCACGACTGCACACGCCAATGACTCGGTTTATCGCGATCCCGCCATTAATGGGTTGAAGGGCGGCCAGAGGAAGACGGTGGTCGATCATTGGGGCCGATTCCAACTGGCCGAGCACGTGCGCACGGCGCACGCACCGAGCACATAGCGAGCGGGGCCGCCGGCGCATGGAGATCATAGATGTCTGATGCTGGGCACATTCCGCAAGTTGGAATGAACCAATCGAGCGGCGGCCTCGGGGCCGAATTTGAGACGCCAAAGTACTCCGAGATCAACGAGCGACGATGGGACCATTTTCGGCCGTTGATCCGGTCGCTCAATGGGGCGGCCGGAATTTTCCGCGTATTGGATGTCGGCGCAGGGGCTGGGTTCTTCTCGGGAAAGCTCTCCGACGAGGGATTCCACGTAGTGGCGGTTGATGGCAGAGAAGAGAACGTCGCAGCGATCCGTAGCCGCCATCCCGGTCTTTCGGCCACGGTGGTCGATGTGCAATCCGCGGCCGCCCTCTCGAGCTTTGCGCATTTCGACTTACTCTTTTGCGCCGGACTCCTTTATCATCTCGACAATCCGGTGGCGGGTATCCGTGCTCTGGCATCTCATCCGGCGCCACTGGCTCTCATTGAAACGCAGCTTTGTCCAGGCGATGGACCGTATCTTCGCTTCGTTGAAGAGGGCGTTTCGCCCACCCAGGGCTTGAGCCATATCGCGCTGGTGCCGACGCGTGCCGTCCTGGTGCGATTGCTCGCGAAATACGGGCGCCCCTTCATCTACGAGACGACAGAGATGCCCGATCACGAGCAATTCCGCGAGACCGTAGGGTATCACCGGCTGCGCAGCGTCTTTGTGGCCAGTAAGGCCCCAATCGAATTGCCCGGCCTTACGCGGATCCACGCCTCATCCTTCGGCAAGGGCTTCCATGTGAAGCCGCGGTCCTTGGCGGGTCGTGTATTCGATCGCGTGCTTGGAGCTTGACGTTGTCATTGCCCCTAATCGCGAGTGTTTTTCCAAGTGCTGTCCGTGCTCCGCGCCTACGGCTACAGCTTGTCACTGCCGATGCCATCGTGCCGGGGCCGACCGGCAGCGGAAATTCTGCCATTCGCTGGGGTTTGCTAAAGGGCCTGCAGCAGGTTGGAGCCGACGTCGGGCTTTTTGCGGCGAACGTCCCAGAGCGGCGACTGGCAGATTTTGCCGCGGCGGAGCGCGCCCTCGCGCTCGGTCCCGGCAAATTCGGCTACCGGCAGAGCGGTGAGGCAGACGGAAAGGCGCTTGCCGAATTCATGGCGCGCTTTCGCCCCGACGTTGTGCTTGCGTATGGAACCGAGCCGTTGCGTCTGGTGAAGAGGGCCGGTTTCACGGGACCCGCCGGCGTCATGTCGGTCGATCTCGAATTCGTGCCTCTGCTGCATCGGCACCTCTATAACCTGCGGTTCGGCTGCCTCAAGCAGAAGGCCAAGTCGGCTCTTCTGACCCCGAAAATTGCCGGTGATTTTCTGCAAACCTATCGCGAGCTCATTAGCGGATACGCGCTCGCTGATTTCGTGATCAACCACGCGGCGCACCATGCCTGCTGGCACGAGCGACGTCATGGCAAGCCAGTACTTTATACTCCCAATCCGCTCGACGCGATTTACCACGGCTCCCCGCCACGCAACCCGAGCTCGCCTCCACGGTTCGGTCTGGTGGGCGGGATCGGCGGCATCGCGACGCTGACGGGCTTGGCGTGGTTCGCCGCGAAGGTCTATCCGTTGCTCGAGCCGGCGCTGGCCAGGGGCGAGATGGAAATTCATCTGATAGGCAAGGGCAAGCTCGACTCCATGCCCGATCGCAAGATGACGCGCGTGATCCGCCGTGGGTTCGTCGAGGACTTGACCGGCGAGTTCGCCGCGATGTCGGCGATGCTCGTCCCCACTCCAATCTCACTCGGTTTCCGTACGCGCATCGTCGACGCCTTCCGGCACGGCGTGACCGTGGTCGCCCACGTGTCCAATTGTGCGGGATTCCCGGAGCTGATGCACGACGCAAATGCAGTGGTGGCTGCGACGCCTGAGGAGTTTGCGGCCGGCGTAGCGGCGTTGGCGGCCGATCCCGGCAGAGCAGAGCGGCTGGGCTCAAGCGCCTTGGATCAATTTCGATCGGAGCTGAGTGCCACGATTGCTGCCGAGAAAATCCTGGCGTTCATCAATTCTCAAATAAGCTGATGGACCAAGCCTCACTCTCGTCGCTGGCCAACCGCTTGGCTGCGCGCCTGAAGAAGAGCGGCGCCCTGCTACAGCCTATCCGTTGCGTCGAAATTGGGGCGCGCAAGACGGGTGCGAACCTTGATCAAGAACCTTTCTATGCTCTGAACGACGGGCTGATCCTCGCCTTCGAGGCCGACGCTGTAGAAGCGGAAAGGCTGAGTGCGGCGCTGCGCGAGAACTCGCAGATTCATGTAAGTCATGCGGCGATTTCCGGGCGAGAGGGCGTGGCCGATCTATTTCTCACGCGCAGTCCGAAGTGCTCATCGCTCTACCGGCCAAACGAGTCGCTAATCGCCCGCTATCCCGATCTGACGATCGCCTCGCTTGAGCGCACGACGACGGTCCCCGTGACCACCCTGGCCAAAGCGCTTTCATCTGCCGGCTGGCAAGAAGCCCACCTGCTGAAAATGGACATACAAGGGGCGGAACTCGATGTGATCGAGGGTGCCGGGGCCGCAGTCGATTGTGTGATTGCGTTGGTTGCGGAGGTGAGCTTTCAACCAATCTACGAGGGCCAACCGTTGGCCGAGGACGTGCTTTCGGTGCTGCGGCAGAAGGGATTTGAGCTTTACCGTTTGTTGACTCAGGCAGGCTTGGCGCGCCGGAGTGCAAGGCGTGACCAGATGCAGCTGCTGTGGGGGGACGCCCTATTCTTCCGTCCACCGGAAGAGCTCGCGAGCGTCGATGCGGCCCGTCTCGCCGTGCTGGCAACACTCTACGGGGCATTGGATGTTGCCGAATGCGCGCTGGAACGCGTGAATGGGCAGCATCATGCTTGGTTCATCGGCGAGGTGCGCCAGCCATATCGTGACATGATCATGGATACCCGCGCGAACGCCAGACGGGTCGGGCGTGGCTTGGTTCGGCGGCTGCTGGCGTTGGCAGGCTGAGTCGATGACGGGCGATCCTCTGGCCCCGCTTGAGGCCCCCGCGGACTGGTGCGTCAAGTTGCGCGACAAGCTTGCGCCGCGTTATCGAATGCGCTTGCGCACAGCCTATGGAGACCTGCCGTTCGACAGTGCCGACCTCGTCGCCACACAGTTGAGACGGGGCAATTTCGAGCGCACCGAATTGTCAATCCTGATCGATGTTTTGCCGCTCTGCTCGAGTTTCGTCGATGTCGGGGCCAATTTTGGCCTGTTCACGCTGTTGGCAGCGCGCCGGATGGCGGGGGGGCGCGTCGTTGCATTCGAAGCGTCGGCGATCGAGTTCGACAAGCTATTGTGGACGGTACGCAGCAATAACCTTGCAAACGTGACCCTGCTTCACTGCGCGGTCAGCGATGGGGATGGCGAGGCGTACATTTTCGAGAGCCTGTGCGGCGCGGGAGCACTGAACAGGCTTGACCGCCCGGGCAAGCCCACGGGCGAATGGCGCAGAACCCGCGTGGAAAAAACGTCGCTCGACCAGCATTTTTCCTCGGCGAGTCATGGCCTGCCGATCGATCTCATTAAGATCGATGTCGAGGGACATGAGCTGCCGGTATTGAAGGGCGCAAGCAATGTGTTGAGTGAGTCGAGGCCCGTCGTGATGATCGAGGTCAATCCGTCGCGTGCTTCCGAACTATCCACGCCCGAGCAGATCTTCGCGTTCATGGGCTCGCGCGGCTATCGCTGGTTCGCGATCGACAAAGGCGCGGCCTGCTTGCGCGAGGCCGATCGTGCCTCGGGCGCCATCAACTATTTTGCCATTCCCTCCTCGCGGGAGGACGCGCTCGTTGCAGGTCTGCTGAGGTGGGCAGGTCGTTGATAGAGGGCAAATGCGTGCTTGCCGTCGTTCCCGCCCGCGGCGGCTCCAAGGGAATTCCGCTGAAAAACCTATGTGAGGTCGGCGGGCGCTCGCTCGTGGCCAAGGTGGGCGGCGTCATATGCGATGTGCCGGAGACCGACCGCGCAGTAGTATCCACCGACAACGAGCAGATCGCGCAGGTCGCGCGGGAATCTGGGCTCGACGCCCCTTTTATGCGCCCGGAAGCGATCTCCGGCGATCGCATCGGCGATTTTGACGTGTTGATCCATGCGCTGGAGGCAACGGAGGCGGCTGACGGGCGGTACTATGACGTGGTCGTCATGCTGCAGCCCACATCGCCTTTGCGCACAGCCTCGGATGTATCCGCTACGATCCAAATGCTGGTCAATGGCGATTGGGACTCTGTTTGGACCGTATCAGTCACCGATATGAAAGCGCACCCACTCAAGCAATTGACGCTAAATGGCGAAGGTAGGCTTGATTACTACGATTGCCGAGGCGCCGGCATTATCGCCCGTCAGCAGCTTACGCCCGTCTACCACCGCAACGGCGTAGCTTACGCTATGACCAGATCGTGTCTCACCGAGCAGCACACAATCATGGGGCGCAAGGTCGGCGCGCTCGTTGTTGAGGGTGCGCATATTTCGATTGATGACGAATTTGACATCGCCCTTGTTGAATGGCTGCTGGACCGGCGTGCCGCGGAGGGAACGGGGTGAAAGTCCTGGTCTTCATAGATCACGACATCGTCTGCAGAAACTTCGTAATGTCGGGAGGCCTCTTGAAGCTTCCGCACCACTGCGATGTTCGGTTTGTCTTTCCCGACGATGGGGGCAAGCGCGTTACCCTTGATCCGGCTACGCTGCCGCTCGGCGCTCCGTTTGAGCGGCTCACAATCGATGCGGAGCGGCAGCGTACTTGGCGCTGGCTGTTGTTTGCCGACCAGCTCAAGTTGCGTACGGGGGCGCACGAGGCCGCAATTCGACGCCTGCGGTGGCGTACGCTCGGCTGGAAGGCAGCCGCGATGCTCACGGTTGCTGGACTGCCCTCAATTGATGGCGCCTGGCAGAAGATTGTGCGGCGCCGGTTGGCCCAGCGGCCAAACCGACATTTGCCAGCGCTTCTCGACCGGGAGAAACCCGACGTCGTTTTTCATCCGAGCGTTCTCGAGGGCGTCTTCATCAACGACCTGATCGAAGCCGCTTCGGCACATGGCATTCCGACCGTGGTTTGCATGAACTCTTGGGACAACCCATCCACAAAGCGCGCGGTTGTTGGCAAGCCGGATTGGTTGCTTGTCTGGGGAGAACAGACCCGTGCCCATTCTGTGCGGTTCATGGGAATGGATCGAGAGCGAGTTATTCCGTTCGGTGCGGCTCAGTTCGATGTATATGGCAGGGCGCCAAGATTGGATCGGTCAGAATTCTGCCGAAAGCTCGAGATCGAGCCATCCCGCAGGATCGTGCTCTTTGCCGGATCAAATGCAGGAACGGACGAGTACGGGACATTGCGAGCATTGGACCGGGCAATCTCCGAGGGAAAGATCGCAAACACAGCCATCGTTTATCGGCCGCATCCTTGGGGAGGGGGGGGGCGTGGCGGTTGGCAACTTGCCGACGCCGTTTTCCGCCACGTGGTCATTGACCCTACGATGCATGGCTATGTCGAGGCACTGGGGCGTGGAGAACCGGGCATCACGCTGCCGGATTATCGCGACACGCACGACATATTGTCTGCAGTCGATGCGGTGGTATCGCCGATGTCGACCATCCTTTTTGAAGCCGTCCTGCATGGTAAGCCACCAATAGTGTTCGCTCCCGCCGACGAGGGCGGGTGGGATCCTTTGTCAAACGGTCTGCCCATGGAGCACTTCTCGGAATTCTTTTCCTTGCGGGACAACCGCATTGCCAGGGACGAGGTTGCCCTCGTGCGGGAGATGCAGTCTCTGCTGGCCCCAGGTGTTTGCGAGCAGCGTGGCAGGCGTCTCCGAGCGGAGGCGGGAGCCTTCCTTGCCACCTTCGATACTCCGTGGAGCGAGCGCATCGTCGAGTTCCTTCAAGGTGTCGCGACAACAGCGGATGATCTTGCGTCATCACGGTGTGAGGCTTCAGTAGCGTGAAGCTTTCGGGTAAGGTCGCTGTCGTCACTGGCGGTGCCGGACTGATCGGCTCGTATCTCACCGAGCGCCTCGTAGCCGCCGGCGCCAATGTCATTGTCGCCGATGATTTCTCCAAGGGCCGACGCGAAAACCTGTCAGCGGTCGCCGACAGGATCGAAGTGCGCGATGGCGATTTGGAAGGACAAGCTGCCATGGACCGGGCGCTCGCCGGCGCCGATGTGGTTTTCCATCTCGCCAGCCGCACGTTCGGAGTCGGCTATTCGTCGGGCAATCATATTCCAATACTCGAGCACAACGAGCGTATCACCAACAACCTCGTGCACACGCTGGCGCGACGCCCGGCACAGTGGCTGCTTGTCACGTCGTCGTCGTGCGTCTATCCCGACGATGGCCCCGATACGGTAGCGGAGCTGCCGCTCTATACCGGCGAGCCGGAGCTGGTGAATTGGGGCTACGGCTGGGCGAAGCGCATGCTCGAGCAGAAGGCGTTGATGCTCGCCCGCGAGACGAAAATGCCGCTCACCATTGTACGCCCCTTTAACATCTACGGCGAGCGCTACGCGTGGGTCGGCAACGCGAGCCAGGCCATACCAATGCAGGTCAAAAAGATCATGGACGGCGATGACCCCGTAGTCATCTGGGGGTCGGGGACGCAGCGGCGCAACTATTTGCACGCCATCGACTGTGCGGACGTAATGGCGGGTTTGGTCGAGGCGAACTTCACCGGTGCCATCAATATCGGTACGGAGGACACCGTCACCTTGCGTGAATTGGTGGAGACAATCTGCCGGCTTGCCAAGCGGCAGCCCAAGCTCGTCACCGATAGCAGCAAGCCGGAGGGCCGGCGGGTGAAGAGTGCGGATTCGACATTGTTGCGCCGCGCCTATCCCGGATTTGAGCGTCGCATCAATCTCGAGGACGGGATTGCGCGGATGATCGCGTGGTATGGCGCGACGTTCAGCGATCGGGCCGCCTCTGTCGCATGAATCTCCATAGCCGCATCGGGTCGCCGTCGGCCGACATCGTTCTGTTCAACAAGGGCGGCCGCGATTTCCGGCTGGAACGGCTTTTGGGCGGGCACGAGGTTCCGCGGGAATTCTTCTACGGATTCTTGGAGTTGGCGGAGTCGGGTATTCCCGCCGCCATGATGTCGAGCGCAGGCCGGCTTCCGGGCCCGCTCGGTTTGCTCGCCGACACGGTCGAGCGCGGTTTCGCCTGGTTGACGTCGCTTGGCATACGGCCTTTGTCGACGAGGCTCTCGGGCGCCCACGTCAGCGGCGCCAAGGCCGTCATCAGCTATACGGACGGCTTTTCACTCAGTTTGGGATTGGGTTTTCCGCGCCGAGCGCCGTGGCCGGTATTGATCGGCGGATTCCATGGGCTATCCGACATCGAGGACCGGGCACCTCTTGTGTTCCGTGGGCTCGTGCGCGGTCTCATATCCCGGTCGGTTGCCAGGCTCGATCATGCATTCTTTTTCGGTCCGTCCGACCGCATGATCTCGATCGAACGCTATGGACTGGCGCCAGAGCGCTCGTCGGTGTTCGCATTTGGCGTCGATACCGACTTCTGGCGGCCGCTCGATCACCCGGCGGACGACTTTGTCGTCGCTATCGGGCAGGACCGTAACCGTGACTACGACCTACTCGCGGCGGCGCCCGGACATCACCCGATCCGCATCGTGACCCGCCGTCCTGTCAAGGTGCCACCTGGAGCGACCAACGTGAGCACGACGGCCGGTGACTTCTTCCGCTCCGATGCCATGAGCGACGAGGATCTGCGCCAGCTCTACAACATGGCCCGCGCCGTCGTCGTGCCACTCAAGGATGTCCATCAGCCGACCGGCTACAGCGTCACGCTGCAGGCGATGGCTTGCGGTCGCCCGGTAATTCTCTCCAACATTAAGGGGCTTTGGACGCACACGTTGCTCAAGAGTGGGGTGAACTGCTTGCTGGTGCCGCCGGGCGATGCCAAGGCCCTCGGTGAGGCGATTGGCCAGGTGCGCGCCAATCCTAGCTGGGCGGCCGACATCGGACGCGCCGCGCGCGAGACGGCCATTGCCCATTTCGGTCTCGACAAGGTCGGCAATGGGTCGATCGCTTTGGCGCACTTGGGTCTTGCGCTGCACTCTCAGGCGGAACCAAGAGCGCTATGAGCGAACTCTCATTCGACAAGTACGCTGTAAAAGGCGCCTATCATTGGGCGGAATGCTTCGGTCCGCTGCATAGGATGAACGCCTACACGCTTGGTCGCTATGAGATCGTTCTGAGCGCTCTTGCGAGCGCGCAACTAAGCCCGACGTTTCGCGTCCTGGACGTTGGCTGTGGGGACGGCGCGCTCAGCGGGTTGATCGCTATGCAGACGAAGGCGCAGATCGATGGCGTCGATGTGGAGCCGCTGTCGATTGAGCTCGCTCGCAAGGAATTTTCCAGGCGTGGTCTCACTGGCCGGTTCGCGAGAATCGACGGCTACGCTTATCCCTTCGATGACGGCACGTTCGAGGCCGTGATTTGCTCGGATGCCATCGAGCACGTTCAAAGGCCGGAGGACATGCTGCGTGAGATGTGGCGTGTGCTCGCCCCGGCGGGTGTTCTCGTTTTGACGACCCCTATCCGCTACACCGAAGCGCCACGCGACCGCATGCACGTGCAGGAGTGGTTTCCTGGGCAGTTCGAGCAGTTCTGCTCGGATACTCTGGGCGTTGCTGTCGAGCTGCGTCTCTCCCACCCCGTTGCGCTCGCGGAGGTCTTTGCCTTGCCATCGCCGATCACGGGCCGGATTGGCCGCCTCATAATCAATGCGATGACCAAGATCGGGCATAATCCCTTCACGCGAGCGTCCCAATTCCGCGCATTCTCGACACAGACCGTTTTGGCAAAGAAGCCATCGTGACGTCGCGGCGGGCACGTTTTCCAACAGGCCTCGGAAAGGTGTGCCAACAGCTTGTGGTCTTACTGATCGGTGATCGGTCGCGCTTGGAACAGCGCGGGCCTCGCCCATTGGCGCGGGTACCAAAAGAGCGAGCCGCTTTCCGAACCGAGCACTTCCCGGACCCCGTGCATCTTACGGAATTGGTGGCCGACTTGATGGGCAAGCATGTCGCGGCAGCTATTGTGGCCGAAGGCCTCATCGAGCGCGATCACCAAGTCCGGGCATCGTGAAGGTCGCGGTCAGCAGCGCGCCCTATGACGGTCCCTGGGGCGGGGGAAACCGATTTGTGATGGCGTTGCGCGAGGCACTGACTGCAAACGGGAACGCGGT
>Ga0315553_10004678_pt1 | contig 10266 bp, 11 predicted proteins | sample SalMarSW160140MG_FD_203099 | JGI IMG/M metagenome (GOLD analysis project Ga0315553, IMG submission 203099) | Salt marsh sediment microbial communities from the Plum Island Ecosystem LTER, Massachusetts, United States - Salt Marsh Sediment SW1601-40 ... | reverse complement strand
GCTCTTCGATAGCGAGCTATCAAGGTGCCTGTAGCAAAGTACAAACGGGTCCTGTTGAAACTGGGCGGTGAGTCACTCTCCAGTCCAGGGGGCTATGGAATCAGCCCTCATATGGCGGACGAAATCGCTGCCAAAGTGCTGGCTATGCGCGATCTGGAGGTAGAAGTCGTCATCGTCCTAGGAGCCGGCAACATCTGGCGGGGACGAGACGGCCTTGAGCATGGGATGGATCGCGCTACCGCCGATCATATGGGTATGCTGGCAACAGTGCTGAATGCACTTGCCTTGGCTGATGCACTGGAGCGTATGGGGGTTACCACTCGCGTCCAGACGGCCATCGAGATGCGAGCCATTGCAGAGCCTTACATCCGCTTGCGCGCAATCCGTCACCTGGAGAAGGGGCGAGTGGTCATCATTGGCGGTGGTACGGGCAATCCATATTTTACTACTGACACTGCTGCGGCGCTCAGGGCAATGGAAGTGGATGCAGACTTGCTGATCAAAGCGACAAAGGTGGATGGTGTTTACACCGAGGATCCACATCAAAACCCCGACGCAGAGCGATTTGACCATCTGACCTATATGCAGGCCCTCGAGCTGCAGGTCGGTGTGATGGATGCTACGGCCATCTCGCTGTGTATGGAGAACGACCTTCCTATCCTCGTGCTCAATCTGTGGCAGCCTCACAGCCTAGAGCGGGCAGTAGTAGGAGAATCCATCGGGACATTGATTTCTAAATAGTGGGGTTGGCGATGATTAATGAATTGCTCCACGAGGCAGAAGACCGGATGAAAAAGAGCATTGAGGTGTTGGAGGCCGACCTGCGCGCTATTCGCACGGGACGGGCTTCACCTGCCCTGGTGGAGAAGGTGACGGTGGACTATTATGGTGCGTCCACTCCGCTCAACCAACTGGCGGTTATCTCAGCTCCTGAGCCTCAACTACTGACCATCCGGCCCTATGATCCAGGATCGATAGGCGATATAGAAAAGGGAATCCTCAGATCTGAGCTGGGCCTCACTCCTTCCAATGATGGTAGGATTATTCGCTTACCTATTCCGCGGCTGACCGAGGAACGGCGTCAGGAATTGGCCAAGTTGGTGCGCCAGCGTATCGAGGAAGGCAAAGTGGCACTGCGTAACATTCGCCGCGAGATGTTGGACGAGTTGCGCGAGTACGAGCGCGAGAAGCTTGTTTCCGAGGATGACTTTTATCGTGGCAAGGACGACGTTCAGGATCTCACCAATCGCTACACTGAGCAGATGGACGAGATCAGTGCCCGCAAGCAGAAGGAGGTTGTGGCGGGCTAGTGTGATTTCGCCACAAGCTGCCTCGGATTAGCCTGCAGTACTTATCTACAGTCATGTCCTCTCAACTGGAGAACGGCGAGCAATACCCGCCCCTGGAACGGGTGCCTCGGCACATTGGTATCATTATGGATGGCAACGGGCGTTGGGCCCGGGCACGTGGGTTGCCCCGGGCGGCCGGGCACCGTGCAGGAACGGAGAATCTCCGTCGTGTGTTGCGAGCGGCAGTCGAGTTTGGTGTAGAGATTCTGACCATCTATGCCTTTTCGACCGAAAACTGGGGGCGTCCCGAGGGCGAGGTCAGAGCCCTGGTGTCTATCCTTGAAAGGGTGATTGATCGGGAGTTGCATGAGTTGCACGAAGAGGGGGTCAAACTCCGCCACCTTGGACGGTTGGATCGACTCCCCTCAGGTCTGAGACAAAAGGTCCTGGATGCCATCGAATTGACCAAGAACAATCAGCAATTGATCCTCAACGTGGCTTTTGACTATGGCGGGCGCGCTGAACTGGTAAGTGCGATCCGGCGTATCGTCACCGACGGCATGCCGGCTGAACAAGTAGACGAATCACTCGTTAGTCGCTACCTCTATACAGCAGGATTGCCTGACCCCGACTTGATCATCCGTACCAGTGGAGAGATGCGAATCAGCAACTTTCTCATCTGGCAGGGTGCGTACGCCGAATTCTACGTGCCAGCTGTTCTGTGGCCTGACTTTGACAAGGATGAACTCTACGCTGCCCTGGTGAGCTACAACCAACGCGAGCGCCGTTTTGGCCTGTTGAGTGATAGGTAGCTATCGGTAGACGCCGCCAGGGGCCCATCATTGGCGCGCAGTGTGTGCGCCGAGGTGCCATCTTGGGTTCTCTCTAGCTTGTGTTACGTACACGGGTACTCACATCCATTGTTCTGATCCCGGCTGTTGTCTATTGCATCTACCGGGGGGGCCTGCTTTTCTTTGCCCTGGTGACGGTGCTCTTGACATTGGCCGAGGTAGAATTCTGCCGCCTGGTTGCTCGGGGTGGCTTTCGTCCCGTGCTGATCTTTGGGATCGGGATGGTGTGGCTGTTTCTGTTGGATGCCCTTCGCCCGACTTGGGGACTGCTTCAGCCTGGTATGCTCCTGGTCGTGCTGTGTTCCCTGACCTGGTATGTGTTTCATCGTCAGGGCTCACCGGTGGCAGGCTGGTCGCTGACGGTAACGGGCGGCTTGTACCTGGGTCTGTGTGGGGCCTGCTTGATCAAGCTGCGGGACGTGCCTGAGGGTCTCTGGTGGACGATGACGGCCCTGCCTGCCATTATGCTGGCCGATAGCGGTGCGTACTTTGTTGGAAAAGCTTGGGGACGACGTAAACTGGCTCCCACGCTGAGTCCTGGCAAGACCTGGGAAGGGTATCTAGCAGGGGTGATCACAGGAGCAGTGCTGACGGCGCTGCTGGCCTCGCTCTGGTGTGTTGGGGCAGGTGATGGAACCGCGCTTAGCGCTGTGCATGGTCTGGTTCTGGGTAGCCTCATAGCGATCGTGGCGCCCTTGGGCGATTTGGCTGTTTCGATGATCAAGCGACATGTTGGCGCAAAAGACAGCAGCGATCTGATTCCGGGTCATGGTGGGGCTCTCGATCGTGTCGATAGTATTCTGTGGGCGGCTGTGATTGGCTATTATTACTTGCAGTGGTTTGTGTTTGTATGATGTAATTCGGAGGCATAACAATGGACCGAGATCGGCGAGTACGCGACATTTACCATAAAGGCGTTATCTTGTGCAAGCCGGATTCTCCTCTTCAGGAAGTGGTGAGAGTTATGGCCGATACCGAGATCCACGCTGTTATGGTCACTGAGCAGGAGGGAGAGCCCCCGGTTGGGGTGGTGTCTCACACCGACGTGATTTCCCATTACGGAGAGGATCTGTCGGCAATACAGGCGCGAGATGTCATGACATCCGATGTCGTCAGCATCTCTGAAGATGCCAGCGTGGGCGAAGCGGCCAAGACATTGCTGGAGAGCAACATCCACCGCCTGCTTGTGGTGAGTGAGGAGAATAGGCCACTGGGTATTCTCTCGACCACCGACATCATCCGAGAGATACGGGGCACTCGCTGGGTGTGGTTTCTCGACTAGCGCGGCCAGGAGTGCTGGGACGCTGGTAGCATCTGATCGGAGAACGAAGCATGGACAGGCGGATCGTTACGATTGAACGACACATCATCGATCAACAGCATAGTCACCCTGAGGCGACTGGCGCTTTCTCCAGTCTGCTCTATGACATCGCTCTTGCGGCCAAGGTCATTGCTCGCGAGACGACCCGCGCCGGACTGGTCGATATCCTGGGCCTGGCCGGTAGGGTAAACGTGCAAGATGAACAGCAGATGAAATTGGATGTGTTCGCCGATCATATGATGACTCGTTTGAACAGCTTTACTGGTCGGCTGGCCGTGATGGCCTCAGAAGAGCGCGAGGATCTCATCCCTATACCTACGGAGTACGGAATCGGCAGATATGTACTTGTCTTCGATCCTCTTGATGGCTCCTCCAACATTGATGTCAACGTCAGCATCGGCACCATTTTTGGTATCTATCGCCGGGTAAGTGAATCAGGGCCAGGCACACTGAATGACTGCCTCCAGAAAGGCGTCTCCCTGGCTGCTGCGGGTTATGTGATCTATGGTTCTAGCACTATGCTGGTATACACCACAGGGCAAGGTGTGCATGGCTTCACTCTCGAACCTGGTTTGGGGGAATTTCTGCTTTCTCATCCAGAGATCCAAATCCCCGATAGGGCAAAGTACTATTCCGTTAATCAGGGATACGAAGGGGATTGGAGCACAGGGGTGAAGCGCTTCACTCGATGGCTACAGGGAATGGATGCGGAGGACCCTAGGAGGCCGCTTTCGAGCCGGTATATCGGATCGCTGGTGGCAGATTTCCATCGCAACTTGTTGGATGGTGGGGTCTATTACTATCCTGCTGTCGCTGACAGGCCTGAGGGTAAGCTGCGTCTGCTCTATGAAGCTATCCCACTGGCCTTTATTGCCGAGCAGGCTGGAGGCTATGCTTCGGACGGGCGTCGTAGAATCCTCAATATCCAGCCTGAGAGCCTCCATCAGCGCGTTCCACTCTATATTGGAAGTCGAGACTTGGTCGAGAAAGCACAAGAGTTCATTTCTCGTTACGACGAGTAGAGGCACTCTTCATCACAAATAATCAGACAGAACAGGGGTGTAAGGAAGTAGGCAAATGAATGAGAACAACTTTAAGCAAATAGATATGGCTAGCCTAGAGGTCAGGACGCTGGCCGAATTACGTGAGCTGGCCAAGGAATGGGAAATCTCTGGCTTCAGTCGGTTGAAGAAGGAGGACCTGATCCTGCGGATACTGCGGGCCAAGGCAGAGCGAGAGGGCTTGAGATTCGGTGGTGGCATCCTCGACATTATCGATGACAGCAAAGGCTATCTGCGCTGCAACCACTACAAGCCTGGACCTGAGGATGTGTACGTCTCGCAGTCCCAGATCCGTCGCTTTGGACTGCGCACCGGTGATATGGTGGTTGGCCAGGTGCGTCCGCCAAAGGAGAACGAAAAGTACTTTAGTCTCCTGCGCGTGGAAGCCGTCAACGCGATGGACCCGGAGGCGGCTAAGCGGCGACCCCCATTTGAGGTGCAGACACCGATCTTTCCCGATGAGCGCTTTGAGTTGGAGAACTCGGGTAACATAACGACGCGCCTGCTGAGCATGATTGCGCCGATTGGCAAGGGGCAGCGCGGGCTCATCGTCTCCCCACCAATGGCAGGAAAGACCACCGTGCTCAAACGGATAGCCAATGGTATCACAGCAAGCCATCCTGAGGTCCACTTGATGGTGGTCCTGATCGGTGAGCGTCCTGAGGAGGTCACCGATATGGATCGTTCGGTGGATGCCGAGGTTATCAGCTCGACCTTTGACGAGCCGGTCAAGAGCCATGCAAAGGTGGCTGAACTGGCACTGGCTCGTGCCAAGCGGTTGGTGGAGGATAGGCGGGATGTCGCCATCCTTCTCGACAGCATCACTCGGCTCTCCCGAGCCTACAACTTGGTCGTGCAGCCCAGTGGTCGGACCCTTTCGGGTGGACTCGATCCTGCCGCGCTCTATCCTCCCAAGCATTTCTTTGGCGCGGCCCGAAACATCGAGGAAGGGGGTAGCCTCACCATAATCGCTACCTGCCTGGTCGATACGGGCAGCCGCATGGATGATATGATCTATGAGGAATTCAAGGGCACCGGCAATATGGAGCTCCATCTGAGCCGCAGGCTCCAGGAGCACCGGGTTTTCCCCGCCTTTGACATCGAGCGCTCCATGACCCGCCGGGAAGAGTTGTTGATCGACGAAGATACGCTGCAAAAGATCTGGATGATGCGACAGCGTTTTGTGGAATCTCAGGGTTCAGGCTATAGTATCTCCAAGGCTATGCAGGAGTTGCTCCGTCTTCTTCGGCAGACCGAGAATAACGAGCAGTATCTTGAGCTATTCGCAAGAATGGCAGAGATGGAGACCTACTAATAGGGCATCGACCTGGGACGCGGGCGCTGTGTGGCCCTAGATTGGCCCGCCGCTTTTGCTGTGGGAAGTCTGGGCCATCGTTTCCTCAATGAATTGCTGCATTGCCAGTTCTACTACCTCCGGCCGTTCCAGCATCACCATGTGACCTGCATTCTCGACAATCTTGAGCCGGGCATCAGGGATGTGCTCGGCCAGGAAACGTGCATACTTGACAGGGGTGAGTTGGTCGGCTGAACCTGCCACGACCAGTGTGGGGACGCGAATCTGGTCTAGACACTTTATCATGTCGAACCTGTCGCAGGCGCGAAAGTCTGCCAGGAGCACATCAGGTCCGGTCTTGAGCAAGGTTTGCTTGCCCAGTTCCGTCAGTCTCGGCGATGTCTCGGTTGACCACGCAGAGAGCGTAATCAGGGCCGTTGCTGCTTCAAAGTTGCTACGAATGCCCTCCAGGATGGCGGGGAACACGCGCAGCCGCGCCCCGGTCGCTACCAGTACCAGGCCAGCGACATGGTCGGCGTGGGTCAAGGCCATCGTCTGGGCGATTGCGCCTCCCATAGAATGCCCGACGATGACACCCTTTTCGATTCCGACCCAGTCCATCAGGGCGACCACCGCCTCCGCGTAGCGTTCGATATGATCATATCCCGATCCCTCTGATCGCCCATGCCCGGGTAGATCGAGGGTGTAGACGGTGGCGCTTGACAGGCGGCGCAGTTCCGCAGGCCAATGCAGCCGTGTGCCTCCAGCTCCATGCACCAGCAACAGCGTTGGTCCTTCTGGGATGGAGTGACTCACCGTGTAGAACAGCTTGCCCGCGCTGGATTCTGCATATGGCATAGCTCAATCCTCTGCTTCACTGTCGCCAACCCCTTTATGGGGCTCGTGTTTCGCCGTCGGCAACGTGTCCAGTGTCTTGCCCTGGAGTGCTCGTCTCATGGCCTCTCGGTCGTCCCAGGGGTACTCGGTCGTGCCGAAACACATACTTTGCTCGTGGCCCTTCCCGCAGGAGATAACCACGTCGCCCGGCCGGGCCATTTCACACGCCAGCAAGATCGCATCGCCTCGATCGCGCACACGCCACAAGTCCACACCCTCCCGTTTCCCCGTGGCCGTCGCCGCCACGACGCTCTCGGCGATGATTTCATCCAGGCTTTCGGTGCGAGGATCTTCGGCCGTGATCACCACCAGGTCAGCCATTTCTCCGGCAATGTTCCCCATCATCATCCGCTTCTCCCGATCGCGCAGCCCTGCGCAGCCAAACACGGCTATGACCCGACCTCCATCACTCGTCATCGTGCGAGCTGTCTCCAGGGCTCGTTGGAGCGCGTTGGGGGTGTGGGCAAAGTCCACAATGGCAAGGTAGTCTTGTCCTTCTTTGATGCGCTCCATACGCCCCGGGATGGCTTGTAAGGCGGCCACTCCCGCGCGGATAGGATCCAGCTCGATCCCCAAGGCTATCCCCGTCGAGGCTGCTGCCAGCACATTGCTGACGTTGTACGCACCCACAAGCGTGGTCTCGATGGGCGCTTTTCCGGTAGGGGTATGCAGGATGAAGTGGGTCCTGTCAGGGGCGAAGCGAACGTCGGAAGCCGTCACATCGGTGGGGTGTGTCATCCCATAGACGACTTGCCGGTCGGCTGGGAGAGGGATCAGATAGCGATAGGAGTCATCGTCACGGTTCAGCACCGCCACCTTGGGCACATTCGGTTTGCGCAGCGAGTTCGCTAAGCGCTGGAAGAGTCTGGTCTTGGCCTCCTGGTAGGCGGCCAGCGATCCGTGAAAGTCGAGGTGCTCGTGGGTGATGTTGGTCACTGTGGCAACGTCAAACTCACATCCTGCCACGCGGTTTTGGGCCAGCCCGTGCGACGTGACTTCGAGTACCGCGTGGGTGGTTCCAGCCTGGACCATACGCGCTAGGTACCGCTGTACGTCGGGTGGGTCGGGGGTTGTGGTGTGGAGACCGGTTTCGCTCTCCTCTTCGCCGATGCGGGCGTTCACCGTGCTGACCATGCCGGCTTTGATCCCGGCGGCGCGCAGGATGTTGTAGATCAGGTTCACGGTCGTCGTCTTCCCGTCGGTGCCTGTAACCCCGACTAGCACCATCTGGCGAGAGGGGAAGCCATGCCAGGCGGCGCACAGCCACCCCCAGGCCTCCCGGGCATCAGGGACGCGCACGTAGGCCACCCTGTCCTCGTCTAGGTGGGGGAGTTTTCCGGGATCGAGTTCGCCGACGATGGCACCTGCGCCGTCCTTCACCGCCTGGGGGATAAAACGATGGCCATCCACATTGACGCCTGGGATGGCGACAAAGAGATCGCCGGGGCGCACGCGGCGAGAATCGGCGACGATTCTGCCGATCTCGACGTTGTCTCCTATCTGGTCAGTAACGGCCGGCAAAGCGGCGACAAGATCGTTCAGTTGCATTCTGCCTCCCGCCAGAACACATACCCTAAACACACAGGAGCAGCCCGCAAGCTGATGCGGACTACTCCTGTTGGATTTGAAACTCGTGGTCGTTCAGGCCGCAGCGCCGACTAGGTCAACGACTGATGCAAACGCTCCAGTTGTCCGGCAGCACTGCCGTCCACCACCCGGTCACCCACGCGCACGACCAGCCCTCCCAGGATGCGTGGATCCACGTGGAAGTTAATCGCCCCTTCCTCTCCCAGGCGTGAAGCCAGGTCGCGCTGGATGACCACTTGCTGCTCATCAGTCAGCGGTATCGCGCTGGTGATGGTGACAGGTTCACCCGCCCTGCTCTCGACCCCTTCCGGCAGAACCTCCACTCGACCTTCGTGGATGCCGCTGAAGAAGGACTCGACCAGGGATTGTTGGCGCTTTTCATCCATTGTCTCACCGACGATCTTTTGCGCGGCCGCGATGGCCATAGCAGAGATCTGTCCTCGTAACTCGCCAAGAATACGATTGCGTTCCTCTTGAGCTGTGTTACGCGCCTCGTCCAGCATCTCTGCCGCTCCCTGGCGTGCCTCTCGGGAGGCTTGCTCGGTCAGGGTGCTGGCTTGCTCCCGCGCTTCCGCGAGGATCTTTTGTGCCTCCTCCCGAGTCTGCTCCAGGGCGCGCTCCCGCTCCGTTTGGATGTTGGCGCGGGCCTCGGCCAAGGCCTCAGCATCGTCCTTCTCCTTCTCCAGCATCTCGCGACGTTCATCCAATCGCTGCATAATCGGTTTCCAAAGGAAAACACTCAGGGCCCCGAAGAGAATGAGAAAGTTGATGATCTGAGACAGCAGAAACAGAGGGTTAACGCCTAGCTTACCCAATGCATCACCCAATGCTCAACTCCTTTCACGTGCTTGTAGCGAGGCTATACAAACTTGATCGCCATAGCCACAACCAGGGCGTAGATGGCGATGGCCTCTGCCAGGGCGGCGACCAGGATCATACTGGTCAGAATGTCGCCACTTGCCTCCGGGTTGCGCCCAATAGCCTCCATTGCCTTGCTGCCGATCCAGCCGATGGCGAAAGCGGGGGAAATGGCCCCGACCATGATTGTGAGTGCAGTAGCAGCTTGTGTGACAGATTCCAAACCGTCAGGCCACATAGAACAACCTCCTTAAGATTAGCAACTGTGTGTCTTGCTCCCTAACAATTGTTTGCCTAATGTGATTCCTCACCACCGTGATGGGAAGTGGTTGCTATCGAGAAAAAGACCAAGGTAAGCATCGAAAAGATCAGCCCCTGTATGAGACCGACGAACAACTCCAGCCCCAGGAAGATAATGGGGAAGACGAAAACGAACAGATAACTGACCACAAACAGCAGTACCTCACCGGCAAAGATGTTGCCAAAGAGACGGAAGGAGAAGGGTAGGACCTTGAGTGCTTCGAGAATGATCTCCAACAGACCGACGATGCCGTTGACGACTACTTCCACGACGCGGGCGATTTTCGACACAGATGCCTGCATTCCCTTCTGGGTAGCGGGGTCAGGCTTGGGAGACGAAGCTTTGAAGTTAATGTACTTGTCCAGGTAATGTCTTCCCTGCGCCTTGAACCCGAAATACTGAGCCGCGACCACCGAGACGAAAGCCAGCGCCAATGTCGTACTGAGGTGCGCGTTGGCAGAGCGGAAAAAGGGAACCAGTATCATCTCCCCGTGTTCCTCCACCTCGCCGTGCTCGGTGACTGCTACCTCCTCATCGTGCTCGTCATGCTCGGGGGCCACCGTCTCTTCGGTGTGATGTAGTGCCCACACGCCGACAGATCCGAACCCGGGAAGGATCCCGCACCAGTTGCTGACAGCGATGAACAGGAAAAACGTCGCCACCAAGGGGAAGAAAAGCCGGGCCTTGTCGCCCACCGCGTTTCGCATAAAACTGATCATTACTTCTGCGAAAGCTTCAACAGCCACTTGGAAACGGGAGGGTGAGCCTTCTTTTTGTTGCGCGCGGTTGTAGGCCAGCCCAACTCCG
>Ga0315553_10004677_pt1 | contig 10267 bp, 12 predicted proteins | sample SalMarSW160140MG_FD_203099 | JGI IMG/M metagenome (GOLD analysis project Ga0315553, IMG submission 203099) | Salt marsh sediment microbial communities from the Plum Island Ecosystem LTER, Massachusetts, United States - Salt Marsh Sediment SW1601-40 ... | reverse complement strand
CAGAACTGTCAGTTCACCCTTGTCAGATATTTTTGTCTTATGCTTAAACTGGAAATCGTTATAGGTAGGCAGGAAAGGCAAGCCGATTGCACTGAATAAAAATTGCAGGTATGATCTCCTTGCTGACATTATAAGGGTACTGTTTTTACCTGTTGGTCCATCGATTGTAAGCCCGAGATCTGAAGCTCCAACTGTTGCCCTGAATTTTATTCTTTCATTATTCCCATCAATCTGCCTGAAACTTAAAATCGAGCTCATTGCATTACCCCTCGACGCGGGAAATGCACCCGAATAAAAATTTAGCTCCTTAATGAAATCAACATTAATAATACCTACAGGCCCCCCTGAAGCCCCCTGTGTTGAAAAATGATTAAGGTAGGGTATCTCAATCTCGTCAAGAAAGAACCTGTTTTCATTTGGGCCACCCCCCCTGACTATAACATCATTCCTGTAGGCAGGAGTGGAAGCAACTCCCGGGAATGACTGAATAACCTTTGATATATCCCTGTTGCCTCCAGGGTTCTTCTCTATTTCCTGTATCCCAATTATCCTGACGGAAACCGGGGATTCCAGCTTCTTCCTGAAAGGTGAAGGCTTGACCACAACATCATCAATGCCCACAACCATTTCGTTTAAAGGCAATTCAACCGATAAAACCTTGTCCCTTGTAACAAGGAATGAATTTGAAATATAGGTATCATAGCCAACAGAAGAAGCCTTTAACTGAAGATACCCGGGTTCAACCCCGGTAAAAGTAAAATTACCGTCAAAATCGGTCATTGACCCAGTGGTGGTGCCAACAATAACTACAGTGGCGAAAGGAACACCCTCGTTAGTTGCCTCATTGTACACACGACCCTTTATCCTGCCTTCCTTTTCCTGCGACATAACGGGAATAAACATTGAAATCATCAATGTCAACGAAAGGTATTTACGTAGTTTCTCAGGTATATTAACCAGTATTCTCAAGCCTCCAGTCATTTTCTTCTTATTTTAATCTTACATTTGTTTACTATACGAAACATATATTTAGACAAAAGGTTTATTTCTTAAGAAGATTTTTGAAATATTTTTTCTCCCCGGTAAGATCAATATTGGGATAATCATTTATTAAATTATCTATTTTGTCCAGCATAGATTCGCTGAATTTTGAATTATCATGACTGTCACTTCCGCTTATTATATGCCTTGTTGCTTCTGTTATCTTTACAATCCTGTTGTATATATTGTCTGCATCACCAGTAAAATAACATTCCCTGAATTTTTTCCATATGTATTCCACCGCCGTTTCAGAAGGGTGTACCATATCCTTCTTATAAAACCTGTAATCCCTGAGTTCATCCATTATAATCTCATAGGAAGGAAAATACGAAAGCTGACTGTTTACTGTAATTAAATCATTTATTGATGTCATAAGGGTTGACTTGCTGAGCTGGTTCCCGTGTGCTCCGTCCTTAAGATGACGAACCGGGCTAAGGGTAAATACTACTGTCAGTTCATTGTTGAAATTTTTGAGTCTTTCGACAACATCCAGCCATCGGGTAGTAATATCTTCTTGTTTAAGAAGCTGCCTGGTAAATCTCGATGACGGTATTTTATGACAGTTGGCAACCACGCTATTATCATCCTTCCACTTGTATACCCAGGCTGTGCCAAAAGTTATAAATAAAAAAGAGGCAGCCGACAGGAAATTATGGGCACTCATTATAGAATGGTTAATCTTATTGAGACTATCATTAATGTCACGTGAAGAAAAGCTGGTATCATGCGAAAAACTGAGGTACTTGTCCTCATAACGGTAGAGGTCCTTTTTGGTGAAAGCCTTGCCTTCCATTATTAGCTCCAGTGAACGCGATGTTGATAAAGGATTATATAAAACACCAAAAGGATTGGTAAGCACTTTCATTTTCCCATATGATAATTGTTTGCCAATATCTTCGGCAAAACATGATCCTGCGAACATTACAGGGCTATTATAGTCAATCTTTCCCCGGGAGGGTTTAATTTCAATCTCTGTTCTGAATTTCATGCTTTCTTATCTAACCATTTCAATATATATGTCATCACTTCTTCTCTGAACACCTCACTATGAAGCTCATGGAATCCGCCTTTCCATATCTTCAATTCTGTCATAGGGTTGTTTTCGGCCAAGGCCTCCGATCCTTTAACAGATGCTATCCTGTCACTGTCGCCATGCATCAGGAGAACCGGGATATGTAATCCATCCCTGCAATTCAATAAAATTTCAGCATTGCGTGTGGCTGAAAAGAAGAGGTTAACCGATATCAAAGAATGAGCAAGCGGATCAGAAATATATTCGTTAACCACCCTGGGATCTGAGGAAATATCTTGAGGATTGAGTCCTGAAGACTGCAAAAGTGAAGGCAATACATGTCTGACTATTGATGCAAGCAGCACTTTAATTTTCGGAGGTTTATAACTTAATTTTAACCAGGGTGAAGTAATTATTCCCCTGTGCATGTTATTATTAGTTACAAGATAATGAAGAGCTATACTACCTCCGAGGCTTTGACCATACAAAATCAGGGGAATATCACCTTCTGTCTCTCTCAGATAAGCTACCATAGCATCAATCATATTATCATATAAGCTGAAACTGCTTATGTGCCCCCTCTTCCCCGGAGACTTACCATGACCCGGCAGATCAAGTCCTATGAAAGAGTACTTGTTTTCATTGAAAAATGCTGCCCCCTTTTCATACCTGCCAATGTGTTCACCCAGTCCATGCACCATTATAATAGCCGCTTTCGTTTTTTTTACCGGTAAATAAATACCAGACAATTCTTGCATCCCGGCAGGTTTTATTCTTATTTCCATCCAATAAAAAATTTTATCTGATTATGCGAATTTAAATATAGTGAAAGAATATTTCATCCAGTATACATCAATGGTATTTATGCTTTCATCCCAATATACTGTCAGCACTTTTCTTAAAATGCTTATTTAGAAAAAATTTACACTATATATATAGATCCATTTATAACATACTGTTTTACTGGATTTTAATTCCGCGCATCTATTTAGACCGAATGCTTATTAAGGATATTAGGATTTGTTTATCTGAATATATTTATTTACTTTTGATTTCGATTAAACACCCAAAATGATAAATACAATGACAACAGTTGAATTCAATAATAATCTGATAAGCCTTGAAGACAACATGATAAAGTTTGCTCTCAGCCTGACTGCGGACTGGACAAGGGCTGAAGACCTGGTACAGGATACCTACATGAAGGCTATAACATACAAGGACAAATTTGTTGACTACACCAATCTTAAGGCATGGGTATTTACAATAATGAAGAACACATTCATTAACAATTACAGGCGTTCAGTCAAGGAGAACACCATAATTGATGGTTCACAGGATTTGTATTTTCTGAACCTGCCTCAGGATTCAGGGTTTATTTCACCCGAATCTAATTATTCAGTTATAGAGCTCGAGAAGGTAATTGAAAGCCTGGAAGATGATTTTAAGGTACCTTTCATGATGCACGTGGAGGGATTTAAATACAAAGAAATTGCTGAAAAACTTGATCTTAAGATTGGGACAGTAAAAAGTCGAATATTCTTTACAAGGAAAAAATTAATGGAGCAACTTGATGATTACCGTTAGCCAACAGTCAGTTTCCATTTAATGTTTTCGGCAGGTTCCTTAAGGACCTGCCGTTTTTTATCTTCTGAATACTCTAATTATCAATCCAGTAATTACAAATGCAAGAAACACAAAGGTAATTATCCACGCCCAGGTATTCCTCACCTTTGATTCAGCCCACATATCATAATCCGAAGACAGCATAACATCACCATTTACTTCCCATAATACGTTACCTTCCTCATCGACAAAACCGTTTGTTGCCATTAATTTACCGGGCATAATTGTCTGTATGAGATAATCATCAGTATTAAAGGCTACATTAAATTCCTTTTCAAAATCTGACATTACCGTATCGATCAGCACACTGTTAGATTCATAGAATCCACTCCCCATCAGGCTGTCGAGAACCTCCTTCTCATCACTGCTGCTTATGAATATGGACATAGCTAATTCTTCCTCCTTTTCATATAATAATGTCGTATCAATGCCAATTGCAGGATTAGATTTTACCGTATCTGCTATTTTATCCACAAGTACCTTAACAAGGCTTCTGCTCAGCCATGTATCATATTTCTCCTCCATAGGTTCTATAATATTTTTTTTAACCTGGCTGCTATCTGCTTTTTCCAGGCGTGCTTCAACAAGCTTGTCAGGCATATAGAAAAAATCAAGTTCTTCTTCAGTGAAAAAATCTTTTGGCGGATACCCGTTCATAGCTTTACCAACATGTTCCGTATACCTGTAAAGGTTATTGAACCACATGAATTTCTTTTGGAAGTAAGCCTGCCTGGTCATTCCTTTGTTTGATCCCTCATAGTTATCATACATCTTATTTAATTCTTCCACGGAATCGAAATCCCTGACTGCAGTCAGGGTATAGGTGGTATCCCCTTTTTCTGATATATCATATTCTTTTGTAATATTCCATGTACTGTCGACTGGCACCTGGCACTTATCAAGGTCGAATTCATCTTTTGTATAGGTAAGAATGATTTTTCTGGTAAGGGATCCGTCCTCCCTAACTATATTTATCACCAGTGCATCAGGCCCTTCGCATGAAGACATTATCAACATGACCAGGCTTACGAGTATTACATTGATCTTTCTTTTCATGGCTATAATTTTTGTTTATTTCTGTCTTTTCTAATCTGTGATCCGAGCATTTTTTCATATCTGTATTGCAGCTCTCTGTACTCCCTGATAAGGTTCAGAAGGTCATCCGTTGAAACGTTTATACTGTCTGTCAGCTGGCTTGCATCCTGGTGCTTCATTATCACTGAGTTCACGATAACATTTTCCCTCTGGTATTCAAGAATTTTTTCTGTATTAATACTTATCATCCGTTTTTCGAGTTTATTAATCCTGTCAACCACGAATAACTGCTGAATTACAAATGCGAATACAATTATAAATGAAGCAAAAGCCAGTGATTTTCGCAACCAGATAATATCAGTCCATCCAAAAACATAATCTATCTTTCTTTTCCGGCTTCTAATATTTTTCATGATAGTATCCTGCAGTGATTCCCTGTATTCAATTGCCGGTTCATGCCTACGCAGCTGACTAATTAACCTGTCGAGAGTTTTCATCGCTTTTCATTTTAATAAATCTCTTAAATCCACATCCAATCTTTTCCTGGCATGATTTAGATTACTTTTTATTGAATTTTTGCTCATCCCTGTTATTTCAGAAACCTCATCATGGCTCAGTTCCTGTAACTCGACCATGGTAAATACGATTCTCTGTTTTGGGCTTAACTTTGAAACCATGAATTTCAACAAAAAGAGTGCTTCATCGTTTTCCAGTTTCTTATCTGCTTGCTCATCACTCATAATCGCGTTAATAACAGAATCATTCTCAATGCTTTTTTCTTCATACCGGATTTTTCTTTTGCGTAACTGGTCATGGCATTTATTTACAGCTATCTTCCATAAGTATGGTTTCAGTGATTCTTCCGTTTTTATTGATTTCCTTTTCTCCCAGATTTTAAGGTAAGTATCCTGGAGTATATCTCTTGTATCATCCTCATTTGCCATTATCCTGAAAACAACAGTATATACATAATCCATACTCTCCTCCACCAACTTACGGAATTCACTTTCATTTCCTGACCTTATTTCTTTTATATCGTAAGTGATACTCAAGTTCTTCTGCTTTTATAAATAATACGTTTGAATTAGCGAAAGGTAAAAATTTACTCTTTTTTTTCTTATTTTTATTTGAAAATATTAATCAGAATGACAGAAATTATTACCATAAGCACCAGACAGCGGAACTGTTTATATGATATTGGTTCCGAGGTAAATAACCTCGTTAAACAATCAGGTATTGAGAATGGCCTGGTCAATATTTTCGCCCGCGGGGCAACTGCAGCCATAATGATACAGGAAAACTGGGACGACTCCGTTCAAACTGATGTGGTAAATCTCCTTGCCAGGTTAATTCCTCTGGGTATCTGGGAGCATGACAGGCAGGATAATAATGGAGACAGCCATCTTAAATCAGGCCTGGTGGGGCCTTCTGAAACCGTTCCTCTCATCAACGGGAAACTGGCCCTGAGTACCTGGCAGAACATATTCTTTTGCGAATTTGATGGCCCCAGAAAAAAAAGAGAAATAGCTGTAACTATAATTCCTGCTTAGATGGGGCATTAAAATCCTCCCTGAAATTTACACATCTTTTTTTCATTATAAAATTGTCAATTTTGTAACCCTACTAATCAGATAATAAATATTACCATCTTACCAATCATAAAATTCCTATGGAGAACTCAAGTATTGATGTAGATGCTTTATTAAGTAAAACTGCGGAACTGGCTACCACTTACGGTTTAAAGTTTGTGCTGGCTATCGTTGTACTGTTTGTTGGCCTTATCGTCATAAAAGCACTTACTAGGTGGTCAGCAAAAATGATGAATAAGAGAGAAGTTGATGAGTCACTTGTACCATTCATCATTCTCAGCTCACTCTCAACCGCAAATGCTTAGCATTTGCATTCAGCTTACTCAATTTATGTATAAATAAAATAACTATCATGAAGCAACTTATAACACTGGTTTTTGGATTACTCATTACAGTAACTGTAATGGCACAGGGCACTGATGCAATGGAACAGGACACTGCTACCGTTAAGGGTCCCTGGACATATAACGGCATGACAAGCCTGAATTTCTCACAGGTCAGCCTCACGAACTGGGCACAGGGAGGTGAAAGTTCCTATGCAATAAATGGCCTGGCCGCATTGAACTTTAATTATACTGCAGGCAGGAATTCCTGGGCTAACACCCTGGATATTGGCTATGGTATACAGAAAACAGGGAACGAAAGCCCCAAAAAGACTGACGATCACCTGGAACTGGTCTCAAAATATGGAAGGCAAACATCGAAAAACTGGCTCCTGACCGGCATGCTGAATTTCAAAACGCAATTTACTGAAGGATTCCAGCAGACTGAAACAGGAAAAGTTATAATATCAGATATCCTTTCACCTGGTTACCTCCTTTTGTCTATTGGAATGGAATATAAGAAAGATGATTCATTTTTTGTCCTTCTTTCACCAGCTACCGGTAAAATAACAATTGTCGCTAATGACAGTCTCTCAAATGTGGGTAGCTTTGGCGTTGAACCAGGTAAAACAATGAGATCTGAATTTGGCAGCCTTGTTAAAATTGGTGTGAATAAAGACCTGATGGAAAATGTGAATTTCTCCTCCACCCTTGACCTTTTCTCAAATTATTTTGAAAACCCAAAGAATATTGACATCAGCTGGAAGGCCTTGATTAATATGAAAATCAACGAGTATCTTTCGGCTAATATCAGTACTCACCTTATATATGATGATGATATTGACTGGGTTGATCCGGAAGGCGTTTCACAGGGGCCAAAAGTTCAGTTTAAGGAAATGCTCGGTATAGGATTCTCGTTAAAGTTCTGATCTGAATTTTATCCTCATAAAAGCGAGGTATTTATTTATAAATGGAATAATGTTAGAAAATGTCGTTCCTATATTCACTTGACCAAAGTTGCTTCAAGTATATAGGTCAGTGTTTCTCCGGCTCTATATGAACATGCACGTGGCAGCGTGGGATTTCAGATTTGATCATTTTCTCTATCCTGTTTGAAATATCATGTGATTCACGTATGCCCATTTCTTCGTTTACATGAATATTTAACTCTGTAAAAATTTCAGCTCCTGCTGCCCTGACTTTCAGATCGTGGTAACGTTTGATATCCTGAAAGTTATCCAGGAGCATTTTTATTTTACTGTATGTCTCTTCCGGAACTCGGTCCAGAAGCACGTTTACGGACCTTCTGCCCAGTTTATAGGATATATAGATTACTATTAAGGCAACACCCAGTGCGGCGATACTGTCGGCCACATATATTCCGAAATTTGCACATATAAGTCCCAACAGGACAACTGCCGAGCTCCACACGTCCGTCGAAAAATGCAGTGCATCAGCTTCCAGTGCCTGGCTGTTATGTTTTCTGGCAACGCGTTTAAGGGACCTCGACCTTAAAATATCTATCACTATTGAGCTAATAACAACAATATAGCTCCAGACGGTAACCTTTATATGGATTTCACCCGATAATAACCTGTTTATTGCCTCGTAAATAATCCAGGCACATGTAATTAGAAGGAGGAAAGTTTCTATCAGGGCTGACAGGTTTTCAATTTTACCATGCCCGTAATGATGGTCTTTATCTGCTGGTTTGTCTGATACCATTACAGCAAACCATGTAATACCTGCTGCCACCAGGTCAAGGGCTGAATGCAGAGCTTCCGAAAGAATACCAAGGCTTCCGGTTAGTATTCCTACCACCAGTTTAAATCCTGTAAGAAAAATTGCTGCTGCCACCGAGCTGGTTGCAGCCACCTTTTTTTCCCTTTTTGCCTTTGTCATTATCAAAATGAAATTCTTTTTCTGAGCATATGCATATATATGAACATGCCATATTCGTTCATTCAGCAATAAAGGTAATAATTTTGTGTAATGCTTATAAATTTATATTCTCAATAATAGCGGAAACCGGGTTGACTCCTCACCTCTTTGCAATCCTAAAGCATGAATACTGTGACAGGACTAATACAATAATCAGAAAATCTGGCATCCCTTTTTTTACTATTTATTTCCGGCTTGGGTGAAATGTGAATTAGGTTTCACGTACAGGCATAAACATTATTAATACAAAATTATTTCAGGTTCAGATTTACAGATGCCCTGATATTACTGTCACTTTTTTTGTCCCAGACTACTATCTCACAGGAAACCGGACTATCTATACTTGTATCCCTGATTATAAAATTGGGAGCCAGTTGGTCCTTTATCTGAGATGTTTCCAGTCCTGAATCCCCAATTAAATCTTCCTCATTTATAATAATTTCCCCTTCCTGATCCCTGATTTTTATGCTTAATCCTATGAAAATTTTTCCGTCTTCCTCCTGAAATCCCTCAAGTCCTTCAAATATCATAAATATATTCTCATTGTAATTTGCTTCATTACCAATAATTACACTGTTTCCTTCCCTGGTAAACAGATAAACTTCATCATAGGACAGCATATTATTTTCAATCTTTATCTGCTCATCCGGGCTTACATCAAAATCCAATGTAGCTATAAAAGTACCTTCTCCATTTTTATCCCAGATATTAATATAAAGGGTGTATTCGTTACCTGAGTGAATAGGATCTGCTACTGTCAGGGTAGACTGGAGAAGCAGTGGTGAAATGCTGATGCCATCCTGGTAATCGTCATATAAATCAGGGTAGATCATTACCGTATCCCCCGACTGGCTAACAACACATAATTGCATACCAGGGAATGCTTTCCCCTCCTCTTTATTAAAACCTTCAATGTTTTCGAAATTTACATAAACATTTTCCCCATAAATGAACGTATTCCTGTTTATCTCCTGTTCACCATCTGACAGGTATACATCTTCACATGATAAACCATCACCCCGGGTAGTTAATCCTGTTTGTAAATCTTTAGACACAGATTTACTATAATCGCATGAAATTAAAGCGAGCATCACTAATACAATTACAAAAGCCTGGTTCTTCATAACAATTTATTTATATGTTAAGTAAAAGCGTGAAATTCTGCATACAGGAAAATAAGTATAAAGACCGGATATTTTAAAGAAGAATCTCATAATCAATTCTTTAAGATTGAACAAAACATCCATGAATTGTTATTCAAGTTACGAGGTGATTTAAAGAAAATCAAATATATTTTGAGCTTCGAAGGATCCTAAATATGGATTGCTTATTAATTTAGGCTAAAAGGTGTGGATTTGAAATCAATACAGCAGGAGTATTAAGCTCTAGACTGTTCTTATATTGCGCATAAAGCCTTCATATCCTGCTCTCATTACAGTGCTGTCCTTAAATAATGAATTAAACTGCCCTTCAGTAATTTCTCTCCATTGTTGCCTTGTATACTCTAATATTTCAGGCAGGGGTTCAAATTCTTTTATATTAGTTTCCTTTGCCTTATTATTCCATGGACACACTTCCTGGCATATATCACAGCCAAAGATCCTCCTGCCAGAATGCTTTGCATATTCATGGGGCAGTTCGCCTTTATGTTCTATACTCATGTAAGAAAGACATTTATTGGAATTGATCATTCGGTCTTC
>Ga0315553_10004676_pt1 | contig 10268 bp, 10 predicted proteins | sample SalMarSW160140MG_FD_203099 | JGI IMG/M metagenome (GOLD analysis project Ga0315553, IMG submission 203099) | Salt marsh sediment microbial communities from the Plum Island Ecosystem LTER, Massachusetts, United States - Salt Marsh Sediment SW1601-40 ... | reverse complement strand
CCGCGTGTAGTGACGGACGCTCTCTCAGGTTGACGAACTAAGGATTTCAGGATTGGAAGAGCTCTCCCGCTCCATTTGCTCGCGCCACGACCGCGGCCGACGATCACTCCATCGGCAATCACCAGCCAAAGCGGAACGGCGGCGCCGGGCCCGAGCTGCGTCCGTAAGCGGCGTAAATCGTCTGGCCAATAATCATCCTTCATTACATCGAGGAGACGGGGCGATTTGACCTCTCGATAAATAAGGCCGGCAAAGGATGGCGATCGGAGAGTTGGCGCATGATCGCGCTGCCAAATCCGGCATGGGGCGCAGTCATCGGCCCCGACATAGACCAGCATCACCCGTTCCGGTTTTTTCGCCAGCAGGTTCGCTAGTACCCGGAATCACAATTCACTGATACGGCGTCCCTTGACGCGGCGTTGATGGACCTTGGCTTTGGTCCAGACGAACGGCCGAGCGTTTTCGTTGTAAGCGTCGATGAAAGCATCGATATGCTCCCTAAGTTGCGCGACTGAGGTGAATGAGGCGCCGTGCAGCGATTGTCCTTCCAGGATTGAGAACCAGATTTCGACCTGGTTGAGCCAGGAGGCCCGCGTCGGCGTGAAGTGGAAGCGCACGTTCGGATGGCGCTTGAGCCAGCGGTCGTTCTTGGGCTTGTGGGTGTTGAGGTTGTCGAGGACGACATGGATGGCGGTGTCTGGATGGCCGACGACGATATCGTTCATAAAATCTAGGAACTCGATGCGCCGGCGGCGCGTCTTGTGCGCAGCTCTCACCTTGCCGGTGGCCACCTCGAAGGCGGCGAACAGCGTGGTGGTGCCATTGCGCTTGTAATCGTGGCTGTGGCCGGTCAGCGCCCGGCCGTTCGGCAGCTTCAGATAGCCTTGGGCACGCTCCAGCGCCTGGATCGAAGGCTTTTCGTCGACGCAGATGACGATCGCATTCTCGGGTGGCGCCATGTAGAGCCCGACCACATCGGCGGCCTTGGCGATAAACTCGGGATCGTTGCTTTCGCACCAGGACTTGCGCCCGGCGAGGTCGATCTTTTGCGCCCGCAGGAAACGCCAGACCTGCTGCTCGTGCACGTCGCCCAGTTCGGTTGCAATCAATGGCCCGTTCCAGCGCGCGAAGCCGCCCGGCGGCTCCCGCTCCAGGATCGCCAGAATGCGTCGACCGGTCTCGCTGGTGTATTTCGGTGCAGGTCCGGGCCGCGGCTTGTCGGCCAAACCGGCCAAGCCTTCGCGGGCGAACCGGCCGCGCCAAGTGCTGACCGTCCGCGGCATCGTGCCGAGCGCGCGGGCAATCGAACGCGTCGAGCGGCCTTCGTCCGCCAGCAAGACGATCCGCGCGCGAAACGCGTCGCGCTGTTCCGTCGTCGGTGCCCGCACCCGCGTTTCAAGCACCGCACGATCCTCCGGCGTCAGCCGGACCTCCGCAGCTATGGGAATCATCCCAATGTTGAATCACGAGTCAGCCTTCCGTAAAAGCGGGTACTAGGATGAATCCGAGGCCGAACGAGCCTGTTATGAAATCCCAGAAGGTCACCAGCCACTCCGGCGGCGGCTGGCTGACCAGCTTATAGATATTGTCGTAGCCGTTTTCGTGAGCCCAATTCTCAACGTTGAGCCGGGCAATCGTAATGATGGGATCGATGGCAACCGCAAAGGCGTAGCCAGCAAGGGCTCCCAGCGTGATCTTTTGCTTGCCGGAAAGCTGCATACGCCCCCCACACCAAAAGTTGTGCATTCTCTGAATACCATCTTTGCCTCGATTAGCCGAGGCATCGGGGAGCTAGCGCTTCGGGACTCTAATGTTGCTTATTGCGCGTCAATACAGGCGCATCCGAGTCTTGGTGCCTTGCTACCTAATGCCGATCACTTACCGATGCAGAAATCACGAAAGATGACGTCGAGAACGTCTTCGACATCGACGCGTCCCACCAGCCGCCCGAGCGCGCGGGCCGCCAGCCGCAATTCCTCCGCGACGATTTCCTCGCGATCGGCGGGCGGTTCCGCTAGAGCGCGGTCGAGTGCGGCCAATACTTCTTGCAGCGCCAGCCGGTGACGTTCCCGGGTGATCAGCACCGGCTCGCTGCCGCCGAGGAAATCCGCGGCGAAGCGCTCCAACTCACCGAGTAGCTCGGCCAAGCCTTCGCCGGTCCGCGCTGAGATGGCGAACGATCGGGAAGCGTCATCCTTTGTTAGGGATGCTGGTTCGTTAATCCGGCGTCCGACTAGGTCGATCTTGTTGACGATCGTCCAGCGCGATGGCTTGCCATCACCCTGTTTGCTGGCCGGCAACGTCTTCCCGACCGTTGCCCCCTCCCCGACTGCGGCTCCCTCCTTCGCCGTCGCATCGACGACCCACAGCACCAGGTCGGCGTCCGCCGCCCGCGCCCGCGCCCGCCGCACCCCTTCTTGTTCGACGGGATCATCGCTCTCGCGGATGCCCGCAGTATCGAGCAGCGTCACGGGCGCGCCGCCGAGATCGAGATGCACTTCGATGACGTCGCGCGTGGTGCCGGCATAGGGCGACACGATCGCCGCCTCCCGCCGGGCGATCCGATTGATAAGGCTAGACTTTCCGGAATTGGGGGGGCCCGCGATGGCAACCACCAGGCCTTCGCGCAAGCGTTCCCCGCGCCGTTGATCCGAAAGCGCGGCGGCGATCTCGTCGCGCAAGGCGCGCGCGCCTTCGAGCGCAGGCGTCATCAGGTCCTCGGGCACGTCGCCTTCGTCGGCAAAATCGATGCGCGCCTCGATCAGTGCGAGCGCTGCAATCATGGCGGTCCGCCACGCCTCCGCGCGATCGGATAGCCATCCGCGCAATTGCCGCAGGGCCTGCCGCCGCTGCGCCTCGGCGTCGGCGGCGATCAGGTCGGCGAGCCCCTCCACCCGCGTCAGGTCGAGCTTGCCGTTGTCGAAGGCGCGCCGGGTGAACTCGCCCGGTTCCGCCGGACGGCAATGCGCGAGCCGTCCGAGTGCGGCAAGCACCGCCGCGACTACCGCGCGCCCCCCATGAACGTGCAGTTCGGCAATGTCCTCGCCCGTGACGCTTTTCGGCGCGGGAAACCACAGGGCCAAGCCATCGTCGATAATCTCGCCGGAATCCGGATCGCGCACGCGCACAAGCACGGCCTCCCGCGGCTTCGGCAGGCGTCCAATCATCGCCTTAAGCGCGGCGCCCGCCTCCGGGCCCGATATCCGCACCACCGCGATCGCCGCCGGCGGCCGGCCGGAGGAGAGAGCGAAAATGGTGTCGTCGTTCTCCTTCATCGCCCCCATCGCCAATCCGAACAATCCGCCATCAGCCGTGCGAGCGCGGGGCTTTGTATTGCGTCATTGCCATCTTCGTAATACATTCTCCGCATGAAGACTTTAACCGTACGATTGCCCGAAGATTTGGCGGCTCAGATTGAAGCCGAATCGCAACACCGCAAGATGTCTAAATCCGACGTCATTCGCGAACGATTGACAATGGCCGGACCACCGCGTCGCCGCGTCGCCGCGCGAGAGGCCATCGCAGACCTCATCGGTTCAATCCAAGGCCTTCCGTCCGACTTGAGCGCGCGAACAAAAGATTATCTGCGAGCGACAGGCTATGGCCGCAAGCGTCCTCGTTGACGCGAGTTTTCTCGTCGCCCTCCTCAGCCGCGACGACACCCATCACGGATGGGCGGCCGCTTTGTCGCAGCGTTTCCCGCCGACCTGGAAAACCTGCGAAGCGGCCCTCTCGGAGGCGTTCCATCTACTCGGGATGCGCGGCGCCGGCGCGCTTGCCGCACTGCTCCACCGTCGCGCCGTGACTGTTCCCTTCCACCTCAGCGAGGACGTCCAGGGCGTTTTGCGCCTCATGCAAAAATACTCGAATGTGCCAATGAGCTTCGCCGACGCCTGCCTGGTCCGTATGACAGAAATAGTGGCCGATCCCGTGCTTCTGACCACCGATGCCGATTTCCGCATCTATCGTCGGCACAGCCGACGAGCCATTCCTTGCGAAATGCCCGGCTGACCTGTCTGAGCGCGCGTCAATTCGCCGATCCGTTTGCGCACCGTTCCGCGTTTAGACTCTGCCGTCAACCAAAGGCGGAGCCCATGACTCCCGATACGCTTCACGAAAACCGCCTCGCCCGCGAGACGAGCCCCTATCTCCTGCAGCACAAGAATAATCCCGTGGATTGGTGGCCGTGGGGGCCGGATGCGCTGGCCGAGGCCAAGCGTACCAATAAGCCGATCTTGCTGTCGGTCGGCTATGCGGCCTGCCATTGGTGCCATGTGATGGCGCACGAAAGCTTCGAAGATGCCGCGACCGCCGCGGTGATGAACGAGCTGTTCGTGAACATCAAGGTCGATCGCGAAGAGCGGCCGGACATCGACCAGATCTACATGACGGCGCTTCATCTTCTCGGCCAACAGGGCGGCTGGCCGCTCACCATGATCCTCACGCCTGAGGGCGAGCCGGTGTGGGGCGGCACCTACTTTCCCAACACCTCCCGTTACGGCCGCCCTTCCTTTACCGAGGTATTGCGCGAGATCGCGCGCCTGTTCCGCGAGGAACCGCATCGCGTCGAGCACAACCGCCAGGCTTTGATGGCCCGGCTCGCGGATAGGACACAGCCTGAAGGCCGCATATCAATGGGCCTCGCCCAGCTCGACGGCATCGCCGAGCAACTGACGGGCGCCATGGACCCGCTGCATGGCGGGCTACGCGGCGCGCCGAAATTTCCCCAGTGCTCAATGCTCGAATTTCTTTGGCGCGCCGGCCAGCGGGCAGACACCCATCTTCGCACCGACTTCTCGACGCTGGGGGACACCCCCCTCCCCAACCCTCCCCCGCACGCGGAGGAAGAAGCAAAGCGCAGCGACGCGGGAGGGGGCGATGCCTCGGCCTCTCTACCCACCGGGATGGACCCTGAAGCAACCGCCCAACCGTCGAACATCTATCTCGATCTCGTCGAGCTTTCGCTCGAACGGATGTGCGAGGGCGGTATCTACGACCATCTCGGCGGCGGTTTCTCACGCTACTCGGTCGACGAGCGCTGGCTGGTCCCGCATTTCGAGAAGATGCTTTACGACAACGCCCAGCTTCTCGAGCTCTTGGCGCTCGCTCATGCGCGCACCGGCCACCCGCTGTTCCGCCAGCGCGCCGCCGAAACGGTGGGCTGGCTCGAACGCGAAATGCTGACGGCAGAGGGTGCGTTTTGCGCCTCGCTCGACGCCGATTCCGAAGGTGAGGAAGGCAAATTCTATGTCTGGTCGCTCGCCGAGATCGAAAGCCTTCTGCCGCCGGACGAGGCCGCGTTCTTCGCCCAGCGCTACGACGTGACGGCCGAGGGCAATTTCGAAGCCCACAATATCCTTAACCGTTTGCGACACCTCGATATTTTCGCCCGCACCCGGGCGGGTCAGGGCTTCACGCTGGCACCCATGGATACGAACGAAGAGCAGAAACTGGCCGCGCTCCGGCAGGTCCTATTGGATGCGCGTGCGCGCCGCGTCCGGCCGGGGCTCGACGACAAGGTACTGGCCGACTGGAGCGGGTTGATGATCGCGGCGCTCGCCAATGCCGGCTCGCTGCTCGACGAGCCCGGATGGCTTGCGCTTGCCCGCCGCGCGTTCGATTTCATCGCGCGCGAGATGACCCGCGGCGACCGGCTCGGCCATTCCTGGCGGGACGGCCGGCTTCTGTTTCCTGGCCTTGCGTCCGACTTTGCCGCCATGATCCGCGCCGCGCTCGCCTTGTTCGAGGCGACGGGCAAGGCCCCCTTCCTCGACCAGGCCGTCGCCTGGCAGCATGCGTTCGACCGCCATTACGCCAATCGGGAGAATGGCGGCTATTTCCTCACCGCCGACGACGCCGAAGGTCTGATCGTCCGGCCCGCCTCCACCTACGACGACGCAATCCCCAACCCGAACGGCTTGGCCGCACAAAATCTCATCCGCCTCGCGGTGCTCGCGGGCGACGATGCCTGGCGTGAGCGGGTGGATATCTTGTTTGACGGCCTGATTCCAATGGCAGGCGCCAATCTGTTCGGCCATCTGAACTTGCTGAACGCCCTCGACCTTCGTCTTCGCGCAGCAGAGATTGTCATTGTGCGCGAAGAGGCGCACAATGACCCCCTCGTTGTTGCAGCGCAGCATATCCCATTCGACGAACGCATCCTCCTTCGCGCCACTTCCGCGGAAACGCTTTCCCAGTCACACCCTGCCCGCGAGAAGATCGCCGCGGCTGCCGGTAAGGCGGCCTTTGTCTGCATCGGGGGACGTTGCTCGTTGCCGGTGACCAACGCAGAGCATCTCGTCAGCGCCGTCCAGGCGATGCGCGGCTAGTCCCTACAGTCCCGCGACCCGCTGCGGTTCATCCGCCGAGGTCGAGTCCGAGGTAGACGACGTCCGCCAACGGATTCTCGTAGTAGGGCGGGATCGGCCGAAATCCGAGACCGGTATAGAGCGCACGCGCGCCGTGCATTGAGCCAAGCGTATCGAGCACGATCCTGCCAATCCCGGTCTGCCGGGCGTCGGCGATTACCGAAGTCGCGAGGTCGCGCGATGCCTAAACCTCGGAAGGCCGGTCGGACATAAAGCCGCTTCATCTCGACGAGGCCTGGCCCGATCGTCCGTCGCGCGACTATCCCGGCCGGTTCCCTCTCGTTCCAAGCCAGGAGCACGCAGCCGGACGGCCGCGCATATTGCCCGGCAAAGAGGCAAACTCCTCCTCGACATTCTGGAAGCTGACGTCGACGCCAAGCGCCGCAACATATTCGCGGAACAGGTCCTCGACCACCCCGCGGTCATGCGGCCAGCGCGCCTCGCGGATGGCGTGAGCGCCTTCGCGGGACGCCCGCGGCGTCACGTATTCATCGATTCGAAGAATTCGCCGTTGCTCTTGGTATTGCGCAGCTTGTCGAGCAGGAAGTCGATCGCGTCCATCACGCCCATCGGGTTGAGGATGCGGCGCAGCACGTAGATTTTCTTGAGCTGATCCTGCGGGGTGAGCAACTCTTCCTTGCGGGTGCCGGAACGGGTGATGTCGATCGCCGGGAAGGTGCGCTTGTCCGCCACCTTGCGGTCAAGGATGATTTCCGAATTGCCGGTGCCTTTGAACTCTTCGAAGATCACCTCGTCCATGCGGCTGCCGGTGTCGATCAACGCGGTGGCGATGATGGTGAGCGAGCCGCCTTCCTCGATATTGCGCGCCGCTCCGAAGAACCGTTTCGGGCGCTGCAGCGCGTTGGCGTCGACGCCGCCGGTCAGCACCTTGCCCGAGGACGGCACCACCGTGTTGTAGGCGCGGCCGAGACGGGTGATGGAGTCGAGCAGGATGACGACGTCGCGCTGATGCTCGACTAGCCGCTTCGCCTTCTCGATCACCATTTCGGCGACCTGGACATGGCGCGACGCCGGCTCGTCGAAGGTCGAGGAAATCACCTCGCCCTTCACCGAGCGCTGCATGTCGGTGACCTCCTCCGGCCGCTCGTCGATCAGGAGTACGATGAGATAGCACTCTGGATGATTGGCCGTGATCGAATGGGCGATGTTCTGCAGCAGCACCGTCTTGCCGGTGCGCGGGGGCGAGACAATCAGGGCGCGCTGGCCCTTGCCGATCGGCGCCACGATGTCGATGACGCGCGCAGACAAATCCTTCCTGGTCGGGTCCTGCACCTCCATCTTCAGCCGTTCATCGGGATAAAGCGGCGTGAGGTTGTCGAAGTTGATCTTGTGGCGCGCCTTGTCCGGGTCCTCGAAATTGATCGTGTTGACCTTGAGCAGCGCGAAATAGCGCTCGCCCTCTTTCGGGCTGCGGATTTGCCCATCGATGGTATCGCCGGTGCGCAGGCCGAACCGCCTGATCTGTGAGGGAGAGACGTAAATATCGTCCGGGCCCGGCAAGTAGTTCGCCTCGGGCGCGCGCAGAAAGCCGAATCCGTCTTGCAGCACCTCGACCACGCCTTCGCCGATGATCTCGACGTCCTTCTGGGCGAGCTGCTTGAGAATGGCGAACATCAGCTCTTGCTTGCGCATGGTCGAGGCGTTCTCGACCTGGTGCTCGTCGGCGAAAGCTAGCAATTCGACGGGAGATTTGGTTTTTAGGTCCTGTAGCTTCATTTCCCGCATACGGGTGATTCCTGTCGGTCGAAGGGGAAGAAAAATCCGATCGACACTCAGAGGGAGAAAACCGCAGGTCTGGGGAGGGTACGGGCTTACGCCTCTAGGTCCCGATGTGCGAAACGGTCCGTTCGGACCCTGCTCGACCACATCCGCCTGCGTTCTGGGGAGGTTGTGTCAACATAGGTAAAGACCGCAGTCTACGCAAGAGCGCCCCGCATTCTCCCATCACATTGGCTTGACGACCGCCAGAATGATCGCGGCGATTGCCAGCAGGGCGCCGGCGAGATTGGCCACTGCGTAGAATTGCGCGCCTCGGCCGTCCGCACCGGCGGCAAAGGTGCGCGCGACGCGCACGACCCAGCCATGCAGAGCGGACAGCACGACGACCACCGCGATCTTCGCCTGCAGCCACGTGCTCGAAAACCAGGCGCCGTCCCAGGCAAGCCACAGCCCGACGCCCCAGGTGATCACCATCGCCGGATTGACGACCCGCTGTAGGATTTGCCCCTCGAGCGCGCTCAACAGCTCTGCTTGCGGCGACCCTTCACCGGCTCTTGCATGGCAGACAAACAAGTAGAGCACGGCGAGCATTCCGCCGATCCAACCGATCACCGCGACCACGTGAAAGGCCTTGAGCCACGGGTACATGTCCGGCGCCGCGACAAGCGCAAGCGCTGCCGCAAGAACGAGCGGCGCGGCAAGTCCAACGGCCGCCCGCAGCGCTATCCTGCGCTTATCTCCCGCGAGCGAAGGGTCTTCCACCAATCATCGTCCCCGGACCCGGCGCAGCATCTGCTCTACATGAGCGACTGGCGTCTCCGGAAGAATCCCGTGTCCGAGATTGAAGATGAACGGGCCTTCCACAAACGCAGCCAGCACGGCATCAACCGCGCGATCGAGGGCTTCGCCGCCCGCGAGCAAAGCAATTGGATCGAGATTGCCCTGGACCGCGACGCGACTTTGTATTGCCCTGCGCGCGAAATCGCGATCGACGCTCCAGTCAAGCCCCACCGCGTCCACCTCCACCTGTTCGACATAACGCAGAAGCGAGGCGCCGGCTCCACGCGGAAAACCAATGATTTTGCCGCCGGGAATGCTGGATCGAACCCCCGCGACAATCCTGCGCATCGGTTCGACACACCAGCGGTCGAACTCCTCCGGCGGTAGAATTCCCGCCCAGGTGTCGAACACCTGGACAGCGTCGACCCCCGATTTAAACTGTGCGACGAGGTACTCGATTGACGCGTCCGTCAAGGCATCGATGAGACGGGCGAACCCTGCCCGGTCCCGATACGCCATCAGTCGCGCTGGGCCTTGATCGAGGGTTCCCTGTCCTGCCACCATGTAGGTCGCTACCGTCCACGGCGCCCCGCAAAATCCAAGCAAAGCAACGTGCGCGGGCAAAGCTGGTTTCACCAACCGGATCGTCTCGAAGACTGGAGCCAAGGCATCCAAGCCTAATCGCTTGGTAAAACGCGCGACATTGTCGCTGCTGATTAGCGGCGCAAGACGCGGGCCCTCGCCGGTCACAAAGCTCACAGTCTGGCCAAGCGCATGCGGAACGACGAGGATGTCAGAAAATAGGATCGCAGCGTCCAGGTTGAACCGCTGGATTGGTTGAAGCGTGACCTCGGCCGCGAGTTCGGGCGTAAAGCAGAGATCGAGAAAGCTCCCTGCCTTCTCGCGAACGGCTCGATACTCCGGTAAATAGCGTCCCGCTTGCCGCATCATCCAAACAGGCGGAATGAGGGGCCGTCGTCCAGAGAGAACGTCGAGAATCATTTGCCTGGATTGAAGCTTCATCCTTGTCACTTCAACTAAATAAGAGAGATCTTAGTTATTGAGTCTGTTAGGGGCGGGATAAGACTCATGACCAGCTTTCCACATCCAAGCACATGGTTCTTCTCGACTTGCCCACGCGCTATCCCCTATCCCCGTGAAGATGCCTGGATGAGGCAATCCTTTGATGCGTTGAGGCTTTGACCCCAGATCCGAAGTTCTCTGGCCGCCATTGCCGCTATTCACACTGAGGGAGTATAAGGCAGGCCGGATTGTCCAACGCTGTGAACATGTGGGTGGGATACCTCTGATCAGGTCGTATCTTTATCCGAAGATTGCCTGTGATGCCCCTTTGTCCCCAGTCGCACACAGTCGATAGAG
>Ga0315553_10004674_pt1 | contig 10271 bp, 8 predicted proteins | sample SalMarSW160140MG_FD_203099 | JGI IMG/M metagenome (GOLD analysis project Ga0315553, IMG submission 203099) | Salt marsh sediment microbial communities from the Plum Island Ecosystem LTER, Massachusetts, United States - Salt Marsh Sediment SW1601-40 ... | reverse complement strand
GATTGGGCCGAATGGGCCGAGCTGTTTGGCCAGGAAATCATAGATGCGCGCGGCAATGATGATCGTGGCGCGCATTACTTTGGCTACTGGGTTGCGACGCTCGAGCGGATCGTCGACCAAAAGGGGCTCGCTGCGCGCGCAGACTAGACCGGCTGGCGCCGCACGCTGGGAAGAAGCTGGCTGCACGGCCGGCTCTGTCCTCGTGCTTTGTGCGCGGAGCCCCTATGTTAGCCGCGAGCATTGGAGCGCAGCATGACCTCGCCGACTATGTCCCTGATCGATCGGGCTGGTCTCGACCGGTCACGGGTGACTCAACTCATCTCGAGCGGCCTCGAAGGCGCCGACGATGGCGAGTTGTATCTCGAGTATCGCCAGTCGGAGATGCTCGTCTTCGATAATTCACGGTTGAAGCAAGCCACTTATGACACGGCGCACGGGTTCGGCCTGCGTGCGGTCAAGGATGAGGCGGTCGGCTACGCCCACTCCTCCGACGTGTCGGAGGCCGCGATTGCGCGCGCCGCGGACGCCGTGCGCGCCGTCAAGGGCGGCTATTCCGGCAGCGCGGCGCTCGCGCCGGCCCGCAGCAATGTGCGCCTCTACACCGACGCCAACCCGCTCCCGAATCTTGCCTTCGAAGACAAGGTGAAGCTGCTGGAGGCGATCGACGCCTATGCGCGCGCGAAAGATCCGCGGGTACGGCAGGTGACGGCGAGTCTGGCGGGTTCCTGGCAGGTGGTCGAGATCCTTCGCGCAAACGGTGAGACCTATCGCGACATTCGTCCGCTCGTGCGGGTGAATGTCTCCATCGTCGTCGGCGACGGCGCGCGGCAGGAAGCGGGCAGCCACGGCTACGGCGGCCGCGATGTCTACGATGAATTCGTCACCGCTGAGGCCTGGCACGGCGCGGTCGACGACGCAGCGCGTCAAGCTTTGATGAACCTTGCCGCCGTGCCGGCGCCGGCCGGCGAGATGGACGTGGTGCTTGGGCCGGGCTGGCCGGGCGTGATGCTGCATGAGGCAGTCGGGCACGGTCTCGAAGGCGACTTCAACCGCAAGAAAACCTCCGCCTTTGCCGGCCTGATGGGCGAGCGCGTCGCCGCCAAGGGCGTCACCGTGATCGACGACGGCACGCTTGCCGGGCGGCGCGGCTCGCTCTCGATCGACGACGAAGGCACGCCCACCCATCGCACGGTGCTGATCGAGGATGGCGTGCTCGTCGGCTACATGCAGGACCGGCAGAACGCGCGCCTGATGAACATGCCGCCGACCGGCAATGGGCGGCGCGAGAGTTACGGCCATATGCCGATGCCGCGCATGACCAACACGTTCATGCTTGCCGGCGAGCGCGATCATGGCGAGATCATCGCCTCGGTGAAGCGCGGGCTCTATGCCGTGAGCTTCGGGGGCGGGCAAGTTGACATCACCTCCGGGAAGTACGTCTTCCAATGCACCGAGGCCTACAAAATCGAGGATGGTAAGGTGACGGCGCCGGTCAAAGGCGCGATGCTCATCGGCAATGGCCCGACCGATCTCAACCGGATCACCATGATCGGTAACGATTCCGCGCTCGACCTCGGCATCGGCACCTGCGGCAAGAACGGCCAGGGCGTGCCGGTCGGCGTCGGCCAGCCGACGCTGCGCATGGATCGGATCACGGTCGGCGGCACGGGGTGAGCGGCGCCGACACGGCTTTTCGACGGACACGCGATTCGGGGTATCGAACGACGGAAATCGGGTCGCGCGGCGCACCGCGTCGGCCGAAAAAACAGCCATGACGCCGCGCTCGCTGACCATGTCCCCCGTCGACTGGCTGATGCTGGCCGCCTTGTCGATCCTCTGGGGCGGATCGTTTTATCTGAACAAGCTTGCGGTTGCCGAAGTCCCGCCGCTCACGGTCGTCTTGATCGCCATTGCGTGGATGCGCGACGAGCTGCGGCCGCTCCGTGTGGCATGGCCCGTCTTCCTGACGCTCGGCCTCGTCAACAGCGCCGTTCCCTTCACGCTCATAGCCTGGGGCCAAACGCAGATCGCAAGCGGTCTTGCCTCGATCCTCAACGCCACGACGCCGCTGTTCGCCGTCGTCATCGCCAATGCGACGACAACGGACGACAAGCTGACGCCCGGCCGGGCGGTCGGCATCGGTTGCGGACTGATCGGGATCGTGGTGATGATCGGTCCTGGAGCGCTCAACGGTCTCAATTTGCATGTCGCCGGGGAGTTCGCTTGCCTCGTTGCGGCTGCGCTCTATGCAACGGGCACCGTGTACGCGCGGCGCTTCCGCAAATTCACGCCGAATACGCTCGGGGCGGGCCAGACGGGCGCGGCGACGCTATTGCTGATGGCGCCCGTCGCGTTTGTGGATCAGCCGTGGACGCACGCGCTTCCCTCGCCGCGGGCGATCGTTGTGCTCGTCGGCCTTGGCGCGTTCTCGACGGCGCTTGCTTATATCTTATATTTCCGTCTGCTCGCCCGCGCCGGCGCGACCAACACCTCGCTCGTGACCTTTCTCATCCCGGTCAGCGCGATCTTGTTGGGCGTCTTCGCGCTGGGCGAGCGGCTCGAACCGCATCAGCTCGCCGGCATGACGGCGATCGCCCTCGGCCTTGTGGCGATCGACGGGCGCACCGAGCAAGCCTTTGCCCTGTGGCGGAGGCAGCGCAAGAAAGAGCGCTCGAACGAGGCTACCCGCACCTGATATGGTGCGGCGGATGGTCCTGAACCCGATGCCTGCTCGGCTGCACCTATAGGCGACGGCGGGGTCAAGACCGTTTGAAACTCTTGTTCGAGGATACGGTCGAGGCGCAGCCTGTGTGATAGAGCTCACAGTCTCCGACGGCCGTCCCGATGCACTAATGCAACGGCAAGAACGCCTGGCAAAGCCGGAGGATGTCCGATGACACGTTGGCAGAAGTTCGCAGGCGCCTTCGCGAGCCTGGTGCTCGCGAGCGGCATCGTGCTTTCCGCGACCGCGCCCTCGCTCGCGCAGCGGCCGACCGAGGAGCAGATGCTGAACGCGCTGAAACCCGCTCCCAAGACCCGGGGGCTTACGACCGAATCGCGGCAACTCACCGAGGAGCAGCGCTTTATCGATACGGTCCGCAAGATCAAGACCCGTCAACTGACGCTCGGCGAGCGCGAGAAGGTTTTTAAAATCGCCGAGAAGAGGCCGACAATCGATCTCGAGGTCTATTTCGCTTATGACTCGGCGGCAATTTCGCCAGAGGCCGAAGCCGACCTGATGAAGCTCGGCCGGGTGCTGACCAACCCTGAGCTTCAGGACAGCGTATATTTCGTCGGCGGGCACACCGACGCCAAGGGCAGCGACGACTATAATCAGAGACTGTCGGAGCGGCGCGCGACTGCGGTGAAGCAGTTCCTGATCGAGAAGTTCAACCTTCCCGACGACAGCTTGGTCGCTGCCGGCTATGGCGAGGAAAAGTTGAAGAACAAGAGCGATCCCTTCGCGTCGGAAAACCGCCGCGTTCAGATCGCGAATTTCGACCAGAAGGCTACCGCTCAGCGGTGACGATCAGCCGACCTTTGCGAATTGCATCGGTCTGTATGCATGCCCGCGTTCGTCGCGGGCATGCATTTTGTTGAGGGCGGCTTCGAGCAGCCGCCGGGCCTGCGGCGCGGTGATTCTCACCTCGCCGGAAAACGCTCTTGGCGCTCAGTTTCCCTGGAAGACGGGGGTCTGCTTTTTGACAAAAGCCTCGTAGGCGCGCTCATAGTCCTTGGTCTGCATACAGATGGCCTGCGCCTGGGCCTCTGCCTCGATCGCCTCGTCGATGCCCATGCTCCATTCCTGGTGGATGCAGCGCTTGGTCATGGCGTGGCCAAAGGTGGGGCCGTCGGCGAGCGATTTCGCCATCGCCTGCGCGTCGGCGAGCACACTCGCAGACTCGCACAGCTTGTTGAAGAAGCCCCAGCGCTCCGCCTCGACGCCGTCCATCACCCGCCCGGTGTAGAGCAGTTCGGCGGCCCGCCCCGCCCCAATGATCCGCGGCAGCATGTTGCACGCCCCCATGTCGGCGCCGGCAAGCCCCACCCGCACGAACAGGAACGCGACCTTCGTCTTCGCCGTGCCGAAGCGCAGGTCCGAGGCCATCGCCAAAATCGACCCCGCCCCCGCGCACACCCCGTCGATCGCCGCCACAATCGGCTGCGGGCACGCCCGCATCGCCTTCACCAGGTCGCCGGTCATCCGCGTGAACGCCAGCAGTCCCGCCATGTCGTCCTTGCGCTGCATCTCCACCAGCGGACCGATGATCTCGTGCACGTCTCCGCCCGAGCAGAAATTGCCTCCTGCCCCGGTGATCACGATCGTCTTGATGTCGCCGGCATAGACAAGGTCGCGGAACGTGTCGCGCAGCTCCGCATACGACTCCAGCGTCAGCGGGTTCTTGCGCTCCGGTCGGTTCAGCGTCACCGTCGCCACCTTCCCCTCGCGCTGCCACATAAAATGCTGCGGCTTGAAATTGGCAAAATCCACCCGCGTTGGGCGAAACCGCTCGGCCGTGCTAGCTGTCATCATCGTCTCCTTGGCGTTTTCTCAATCAATCTGTCAGTCCGGGACGCGCCGACGGCGCGGGCCCAGAATCTATGACCCCTGTCTGCGATTATGAATTCCGGGCGCCCTCGCTGCGCCCGGGTTCCGGTTTGATGAACACCAACGCAAAGCGCGTTACCCCGCAAAGGTGAGCCCGCCGCTCACGCTCAGCACCTGCGCGGTGATGTAGTCGGAGCGCGGACTGGCAAAAAACAGGATCGCGTCGGCGATCTCCCGCGGCTCGGCAAAGCGCCTGAACGGAATCGCCTTGAGAAACGCGTCCAGCATCTTATCCGGCCGCGACCGCAGCATCGGCGTGTCGGTCGGACCAGGGCACACGCAGTTCACGCAGATCGAATGCCGCGCCACCTCGCGCGCCAGCGACTTGGTGAACGCAATCACCCCGCCCTTCGCCGCCGCATACGCCGTCTCCCCCGAGCTGCCGACCCGGCCCGCATCGCTCGCCACATTGACAATCTTGCTCTTGCCCGCCGCAATCAGCCCAGGCAGCAACGCGTGCGTCAAATGCAGCGTCCCGCCCAAATTGATCGCCACCACCCGGTCGATATAGTCCGCCTTGTTGTTGGCAAACGCCTCCACCAGGCTGAAGCCCGCCGCATTCACCAGTATGTCCAGCCGCGGATAGCGTTGCAAAACCTCCGCCGCGCACTTCCTGATCGAGTCCGACGAGGAAAGGTCGACCGACACAAACTCGACCGCCAGCCCCTCCCCTTGCGCCTCGCGCGCAACCGCAGCCCCGCGCTCCATGTCAATGTCCGCGCCAATCACCCGCGCGCCAGCCCGCGCAAATCCCAACACCGTCGCCTTTCCTATCCCAGACGACCCACCAGTAATCAGCGCTGCCTTACCCTCAAGTCTCATCAACCAGCTCCCTTCTTGACGCGTGCATCGCCCGCCTGACCCGCGAGGAACGCTGCCACGCGTTGTTGCGTTTCCTTGTTCGTCAACAGCCGCCGCGTTACTTCCAGCTCGTCAGAAAAGCCGCCGCGGCCGCCTTCGCGCACTGTCGCCATGCATGCCTTGCACCCGACGAGCGCGGCGACCGGCAGCTCGGCGATGCGGCGTGCGATTTCGAGCGTGCGCTCCGCCAGTTCCGCTCGCGGAAAAGCCCATTGCACGACGCCGAACTGCTGCGCGGTGGCGCCGTCCAGCACTTCTGCGCCGAGGATCAATCGGGCCGCCGTCGATGGACCGCACAATCGCGTGAGCCGCTGGGTTCCGCCGGCGGCCGGGATCAATCCAAGCCGCGCTTCCGGCAGGCCGATCTTTGCTTCGGTCGCGGCGATGCGCAGGTCGCAGGACAGCGCGAGTTCGAGCCCGCCGCCCATCGCGGCGCCGCCGATTTCCGCCAAGGTGACGCGATCGATCCGCTCGATGCGGGCATAGAGCCGCTGGATATTGGCGACATAGGCGTACATCCGATTGGGCCCGTCCGCCACTTGCATATGTTCATGTACCTCTTTGAGGTCGGCGCCCGCGCAGAACACCTTCTGGTCCGACCGCAAATGCAGCACCTTCCAGTCGTCGCGGGCGGCAAGCCCATCGAGTTCACGGTCGAACCGCTGCAGCCATTCCTCGCTGATCGCGTTCACCGGCGGACGGCTGAGTGTCAGTGTTGCGACTCCGTCGGCAATGTTCAGCGCGAACATCTGCGCCTCCTCTCTTGCTCTCCTTGTTCCGCGACGCGCACGCCGCTAACCGCCGCCCGCTGATTGGCGTCGATCCCATGGAGCGCGTGCGAGCGCGACGCGACAACGCGCGCGACTTTTCCGAACCGCAGCTGTTCCCCCGTGCGAAACACGTCTTTACTCGGCCGCCCGTTCCTGCGCGGTCGCGCGCGTCTTCAGCATGTCGCGCGCGATGATTACTTTTTGCACCTCGGTCGCGCCTTCGTAAATGCGCAGCGCGCGAATCTCGCGATAAAGCGCCTCGACCTTGACGCCGACCCGCACGCCGTGCCCCCCGAAGAGCTGCACCGCGCGATCGATTACCCGTTGCGCCATCTCGGTTGCGAACATTTTGGCAATCGACGATTCCCGCGTGATACGCGCGGCGCCTTTGTCCTTTGCCCATCCGGCGCGGTAGATGAGCAACGCCGCCGCATCGATCTCGGCAGCGCTGTCGGCGAGCGAAGCCTGCGTCATCTGCAGATCGCCGAGCGGCGCGCCAAACAGTTTGCGCGTCGCCGCACGGTCGAGCGCCTCGTCGCAACCGCGGCGGGCAAGGCCAAGCGCGGCCGCCCCCACGCTCGAGCGGAAAATGTCGAGCGTCGCCATCGCCACCTTGAACCCCTCGCCCGGCCGGCCAAGAAGGTTTGCGAGGGGAACGCGGCACTGGCTGAAACGAATGGTGGCAAGCGGGTGCGGGGCAATCGTCTCGATACGCCCGGCAACCGACAGGCCCGGTGCATCAGCGTCAACGACGAAGGCGGACAGCCCGCGCGCTCCCGGCGCTTCGCCGGTGCGCGCAAACACGACATAGTGGTCGGCGATGCCGCCGTTGGAAATCCAGGTCTTCAAGCCGTCAAGGCGCACATGCGCCGGACCGTCCGGCGTCGCGGTCGTCGCGAGCGCGCTCACGTCGGAGCCCGCTTCCGGCTCCGAGAGGGCGAATGCGGCGAGGTGGCGACCCGCGCATACCGGCGGCAGGTATTTGGCTTTGTGCTGCTCGGTGCCGAACAGCGAGATCGAGGCGGTGCCGAGCCCCTGCATGGCGAAGGCGAAATCGGCGAGGCTGTCGTTCCAGGAGAGTATTTCGCGGCCGAGGCAGATCGTGCGGACGTCAAGGCCCTCGGACAAGCCCCCGTAAGCGGCAGGAACTACCGCCTTGAGCCACCCCGCCTCCCCGAGGGCGCGCACCAGGTTGCGGCAAGCGCGGTCGGTGTCGCCGTGATCGATGTATTGGACAACCTCGCGACGCGCCCAGGCGGAGAGCCCATGGGCAAAACGCCGATGCAAATCGTCGAAGAAGGGCCACTCAAGATGCGCGAGATCCATCCCTCCAGTTCCCTCCCGCGGCCGGTCATCGTCACGGCGGACCAGCCTTTATATGCGACTTCCGCTGATTGCGAGCGGGTTGCCGCACCCTTTTTCCGACTTCTATCGCCGGCATTCTCCACCTTGGCTCGCAAGGCGAGCATTGACCTAAGGCAGAGCATAGCAGAAAAAGCAGCATTCAAGTACTAAAATACAGCTTGCGATGCGCGTATTGCAGGATAATGCAGAACTATCAATTAAACCGAGCAGATTAAGCTCCATCCGTTGCCGCTCCTGCGGTCGATACGCCGCGCCGCCGCACTTTCGAGTTTATCCAAGGAACATCGGACCGCTTGTCGTGTTGTGGGGCATAAGCCCGTTCATTCGGAGGCATCGGAGGCATCCATGCGACAAATAATGTCCGCGGGCTTATTGCTCGCCGCGATTGCTTTTCCCAGCGCCGCGAGCGCACAAACCGACGCCTCACAACGCCTTCCTTCCATAGCCCAAGCCGACAAACCAGAGCCCACGCAACGGACCGAGACCAAGCCGTTCGATCCGCACGCGACGCATCCCCCGAGTGCGCACGCCAAGTCTGCGACGCCGTGGTACGACATCTCGGCCCTGCCAATCCCGATCCTGGTGGACGACCTCGGCGATCACGAGTATCCGATCACGGCGAACGAGCAGGCGCGCGCCTTTTTCAATCAGGGGCTCATTCTCGCGTATGGCTTCAACCATCTCGAAGCGCTGCGCGCATTCCGGTACGCCCAGCAGCTCGATCCCGATTGCGCCATGTGCTTCTGGGGCGAGGCCTATGTGCTTGGCCCGAATCTGAATCTTCCAATGGACGAGAAGGCTGCACCGATAGCGCGGGCCGCTGCGACGAAAGCTGTCGAGAAGGCTTCCAAGGCCACGCCGAAGGAACAGGCCCTCGCCGCCGCCATGCTCAAGCGCTACGCAGACTCAGGCGAGCGCGCGGCGCTCGATCGTACCTATACCGACGCCATGCTCGATGCCGCTCGCAAATTTCCCGACGATCCCGACATCGCGACGCTCGCCGCGGAATCGCTGATGCTGCTGTCGCCATGGGATTATTGGCGCGATAACGGCCGCACCGGCAAGGAACATACGCCGGAAGCGCTGCGGTTGTTGGAAGGGGCGCTAGCGAAAGACCCCGACCATATCGCCGCGATTCACTATTACATCCATCTGGTGGAAGCGTCCGATAAGCCGAATCGCGCCGAACCTTACGCCGATCGCCTGCGCGGGGCCGTGCCCGGCACAGGCCACCTCGTGCACATGCCGTCGCACATTTATCTGCGCCTTGGCCGATACAAAGACACGCTTGAGGTCAACAAAGATGCGACCGAGGCTGATGAACGCTACATCGCGGCCAATCCCGGCGTGAAGGGTCCCTACCCGGCGATGTACTACCCGCATAATGTGCATTTTTACATGACGGCGGCACTGATGGCGGGCCAAGGCAAGGAAGCGCTGCAATCGGCGGAGAAGCTCGCTCGCCTCATCAGCGATGACGAGGCGCAGGCGATTCCGCTCTCACAGCCGATCAAGCAGGCGCCGTACTTTATCCACGCGCAATTCAGCGACCCGCAGGCGATTCTTGCGCTGCCGAAGCCAAACGAGCAGCTGCCGTTCGTCGTCGCGGGCTGGCGCTATGCGCGCGGCATCGCCCAAGCCTTGCTCGGGAACGCGAGCGGCGCGGAACAGGAAGCTGACGCCATTCAAAAACTCGCCAGCGAGGATCTCGGCGCACTTGAGCAGGCCTTAATTCCCGCCAAGGGCATTCTCAGGATCGCGGAAGACGTCGTTCGCGCGAAGGCGGCGATGGCGCGTGGCGACCGCGACGCGGCGCGCCAGTTTGCCGAGGCCGCGGTGAAGGCGCAGAACGAACTGCCATATACGGAGCCGCCGTATTGGTATGTCCCGGTCGATCAGACCCTCGGCGCGATCTTGTTGAAGAACGGTGACGCGCGCGCCGCTGCGGCTGCGTTCAAGCAAGCCTGCACGAAAGCGCCGAACAGCGCCTGGGCGCTTTACGGTCTCATGCGCGCGCAAACGGCTGCGGGCGATAGCAAAGCCGCTGAGGAGGCGCGTACCCGCTTCGAGAACGCGCGGGCGGACGGCGGGCAGGAGCCGTCGCTCGATCGAATGTGAGGCGCTGGAAGTCCGGGCGCTGTCCCCACAGCTCGCCACAGCTTGTTGAACTCAGTAAGTCTCGACGTGATAGCGCCCGCTCGCGCGCATATCGGCGCGCAGCGCCGCCCAGTCAAGCCCGACGTCGATACAGATGGCGGCGAACGACTCGTCCACCCCGATTTCCATGGTCCTGAGGCCGCACACATAAACATGCGTCTTGGGCGAACGCAGCAGTTCCGCGAGTTCCTCGGCTTTTTCGCGCATGCGGTCCTGAACATAGGTCTTTCGCTGGCCGGGGACCCGCGAATAAGCGAAGTATTTGGCGAGCAGCCGGTCCGGCACCTTTTGCAGCGGCCCGAAATAGGGCAGTTCCTCGGGGCGGCGTGCGCCGAAGAACAGCACCATGCGCCCAGGCGCATCCGGCATGGTGCGCCGCCGCCGTTCGGTGAAGCCGCGGAACGGCGCCGAGCCGGTCCCGGTGCAGATCATGACGATGTTCGCTTCCGGATCATTCGGCATCAGGAAGGTGGCGCCGAACGGGCCAGTGACCTCCACTTTGTCGCCCT
>Ga0315553_10004673_pt1 | contig 10274 bp, 7 predicted proteins | sample SalMarSW160140MG_FD_203099 | JGI IMG/M metagenome (GOLD analysis project Ga0315553, IMG submission 203099) | Salt marsh sediment microbial communities from the Plum Island Ecosystem LTER, Massachusetts, United States - Salt Marsh Sediment SW1601-40 ... | reverse complement strand
GCTCACGCTACGCGAGCCGCTGACGCGGTTGATCTGTGCCGACCGCGAGAGCGGCTTCCACCCGACGTCCGGCGGCGACTGGGAGGGGCTGACCAGCGAGGCCGTCACTGGACTCAGCGGACGAAACGATAGACATTGGTACGAAAGATGCGGTGCCCCAGGGGAGCGTGGGTCATGGGGGCGTTCAACAAGTTCTTTGGCGTATTCGCCTTCATTTTCGCGGTGACGGTCGGCTATGCGATGGCCGCGACACCCAGCGGCGTCGTGCTCGCGGTCGTGCAGGCCGCCCATATCGACACCGAGACGGGCCAGGTGATCCTCGAGCCGCAGGCGCCGGTTCACGCCGGCGACCGGATCGAAACAGGTGATACGGGCTCAGCGCAAATCCGATTCCGCGACGACACCAAACTGGTCGTTGGCCCTAATTCGTCGATGGTGATCGACGCGTTCGTGTTCAGCGAGGAAGACACGGCCCGCGAAATCTCGATCAACGTCGTCAAAGGTGCGTTCCGCTTCATCACCGGCAATAGCCCGAAGGACGCCTACACGATCACGACGCCGACGGCGACGATCGGCGTTCGCGGCACCGAGTTCGACATCTCGGTGGAGCGCGAGGGCACGACCCGCGTGGCCAATTTCGAAGGCATGACGCGCATTTGCCGCCGCCAGACCAACGGCGGCGTTCGTCTGGAGGACTGCGTCGAGGTTGAGGAACCGTGCTCACTGTCGGTCGTCCGTCCAGCCGAGCCGGATGTCGTCCGCTACAGCAACGACGACGTTGAGTTTCGCAACCGCCAGCTCAAGTACTACTTCCCGTACGTCCGCAATCAGTCGAACCTCTTCGAGGACTTCCAGGTCGATCTCGACCAATGCCATCTCGCCGAGACCGTCGTCCCGGGGGGTGGCTCCGTTCCCGCACCGGGCGCACCGCCAGCCGTCATCGTTCCGCCGGAGATGCCGGGACCGCCCGCGCCGCCGGCGTTCAGTCCTCCCCCACCGCCGTCCTTCGGAGGCCGGCACGGACCACGCCCAACCTACGACCACGGCCCGGTGTTCAGATAGCGCCGGCCCCCGCGATCAAGGTTGATAGGCACCAGCACCTGCCCGCGTAACGCGAGCAAGGAAGCCGCATTCGCGGCAGCGGTTCCGCTTCCGCACGGCATGTTGCTTCCTGCCGCGCGTCCACGCGTGCTTCGTTGACCTTGGAAACCGCAAAACCGCCGCACTTCTTGTTGGTCGTTGCATAACCGCAACAGACGGGTCGCAATCGCCGACCCCGGCGTATCCAAGTGTGCCGGTCTCCCCGACAGAGGATAGAATTCAAGAACCGCGCGCACGGGCATGGGAGAGGCACCGGGCCCGCGCGATGTGGTTGTTGTCGCCGCCTGCGGCACGGCGTCGAAGCCTGGGAGTCATGACCCCGGGTGCGTTGGGGCACGTGTCATGTGGGCGTTGGGGCGCAGGCGCGATTGCGCTGCCGGTTACTCCGAATTCGCTGCAAGCATTCAACGAAGGCTCGGCATAGCGCTTGGCGCGGCCGCGCTCGCCGCCGCGGCGTTCGTGCTTGCGCCGGCGGACCGGGCGTGGGCGGACGACTGCGTGGTGTCACCGCCGCCGGGCGAAGGTCCCAATATCTTTGTCGGCAGCGGCGATGCCGGCGAAGATAATGGCCAGGGAAGCGGCGGCAGCCTCGATTGCACCGGCAACATTATTGGCGACGATGCTGTTCACCATAACGCAGTTGGTGTGGGGGGCGGCGGGCCGAATACCGCGACGATCACCGACAATGTCGTGCTGGGCGCTGACTCGTTAACCCTCAATGGGGGAGCAGCGTCTGCAGTCGCCAGCAGCGACGCTACGCTTCAAAACAACATCATCAGCGGCGAGCGCTCTGGCAGTCTCAACGGTAGCGCGGTGAATCTGAATCTCGGTGCAGCCGACGGTAACGCAACGGTCTCCGACAACCTTATCATCGGTAACGACTCAGGCAGCAGCAACGGTATAGGCAGCGGCAGTGTCTTTTTCGGGACAATCACTGGCAACGCAGTCGTAACCGACAACGTGATTCTCGGCGATGGCTCTGGCACGGGCAACGGCACAACTGTTGGCGGTGGCAACGGCGATGCCGTCGTTTCAAACAACTTCATCATGGGTGATGGCTCGGGAAGTGCCAACGGTGCCAACCTTTTTTCCGGCGACGCCGACGCAACCGTCACGAACAACTTCATCGTTGGGGATGGCTCAGGAAGTGCCAACGCGGTCGGTGGCTCGGCACTTGTCAACGACAACTTCATTGTCGGCGACTTCTCTGGCAGCGGCAACATTGGAGATGTCACCGGCAATACGATCTTCGGCGACAACTCCGGCTGGGGCAACGGAGACAACTTCGCCGACAACACGATCTTCGGCGACTGGTCCGGCTTCGGCAACGGCGAGAATTTCGAGAACAATACGATTATCGGCACAGGCTCGGGCAACCTCGGCGGGGACAACGTCGCCAATAATAACGTGATGGGCGACTTCTCGGGCAACTTCTACGGAACCGGCGCCAGTTTCAACAACGTTGTCGGCAGCGGTTCCGGGAACTTCGTCAACGGTACCGGCAACAACGTGCTCGGCAACCTGTCGGGCAATGGCGTCGAAGGCGACCACAACTCGGCCATCGGCTTCGGATCGGGCAATGTCGTCGGCAGCAGCAACAACACCGCGATCGGCGTGCTCACCGGCAATTTCGTCAGCGGCGACAACAACACCGCCATCGGCGTGCTGACGGGCAATGACATCGACGGCAACGGCAACACTGGCATCGGGCTGCTAACGGGCAATGACGTCGAGGGCGACGGCAACAGCGCGCTTGGCGTACTGACCGGTAACGCCGTCGAGGGAAGCAACAACCTCGCAGCAGGCACCGGCAGCGGCAACGTCGTCGACGGCGACACCAACACCGCCTTGGGTAGTGGGTCGGGCAACTTCATCCTCAGCGACAGCGACGACAACCTCGCCATCGGCACCGGCTCGGGCAACGTCATCTTTGGCGACCGCAACAAGGCGATCGGCGACTTCTCCGGCAACGGCGTCTTTGGCGACGACAACTTCGCCGCCGGCACCGGCTCCGGAAACCTGGTCTTCGGCGATACCAACACCGCTATCGGCAACGCGTCCGGCAACGTCGTTCTCGACGGGGCCGACGACAACATCGCCCTGGGCACGCTGTCTGGCAACGTCATCGGCGGCAGCCGCAATCAGGCCAGCGGCTTCGGCTCCGGCAATGTCGTTTTCGGTAGCGACAACCAGGCCTCTGGCACCGGTTCCGGCAATTTCGTGTTCGGCGATACCAATACCGCCATCGGCAATGCCTCCGGCAACCTCATCTTCGAAGGCAGTGACGACAACGTGGCGCTGGGCACACTGTCTGGCAACGTCATCGGCGGCAGCCGCAATCAGGCCAGCGGCTTCGGCTCCGGCAACGGTGTCTTCGGCGACGACAATCAGGCCTCGGGCACGGGCTCCGGAAACGGCGTCTTCGGCGACGCCAACCAGGCCGCCGGGGTCGGTTCCGGGAACGGCGTGTTCGGCGACGGCAACCAAGCGAGTGGCATCGGCTCGGGCAATCTCGTCGGTCTCCCGTTCCCCGGGGCCGACAGCAACAACAACATCGTCATCGGCAACTACTCCGGCAACGGCGTCTTCGGTAACAGCAACAAAGCGATCGGCGACGGCTCTGGCAACGGCGTCTTCGGCGACAACAACGAAGTGCTGGGCGATCTCTCCGGCAACGTTGTGGTCGGCAATCGCAACAGCGCCGACGCGTTCGCCTCCGGCAATTTCGTCTTCGGCAACGATAACAATGTCGCCGGCACCGGCTCGGGCAACGTCATTTTTGGCAACCGCAATTCGGCCAATGGCGACGGCTCCGGCAACGTGGTGATCGGCTCTGACAACCAAGCGGCTGGGACCGGCTCGGGCAACTTCATCCTCGGCTTCGGCAACCAGGCGAGCGGCACCGGTGTCGGCAACTTCGTTGCGGGCCTCAACAATCAGGCGTCGGGGGCGCTGTCCGGCAACGGTGTCGTCGGCGCCAACAACCAGACGAGCGGCTTTGGCTCGGGTAATGGCGTCGTCGGTCTGAACAATCGGTCGAGCGGCGATGTGACCGGCAACGGCGTCATCGGCGTCAACAACCAGGCGGCGGGCGCTTTTTCCGGCAACGGGGTCATCGGCGCCAGCAACCAGACGAGCGGTTTCGCCTCGGGCAATGGCGTCGTCGGCGTCAACAACCAATCGAGCGGATCGAACTGCGGCAACTTGGTCGCAGGCGAGAACAACCAGGCGAGCGGCGAGGACTGCGGCAACGTCGTCATCGGCGAGAACAACCAGACCAGCGGCGACGACGCCGGCAACTTCGTGTTTGGCACCAACAACCAGTCGAGCGGCGAACACGTCGGGAACTTTGTCTTCGGTGCAGACAATCAGGCGAGCGGCCTCAACGCCGGCAACGGTGTCTTTGGGTTCAACAACCAAGCCGGCGGCACCAACGTCGGGAATGGCGTTATCGGCAACGACAACCAGGCCTCGGGTCTGAATTCGGGCAACCTGGTCTTCGGCCTCAACAACCAGGCAAGCGGCGAGAAGACCGGCAACTTCGTCTCCGGCACCGACAATCAGGCAAGCGGGTTCCACGCCGGCAACGACGTCCACGGCATCAACAACCAGGCCAGCGGCTACAAGGTCGGCAACCACGTCATCGGTACCGACAACCAGGCCAGCGGCTTCCAGGCCGGCAACCATGTGTTCGGCGCCAACAACCAGGCTGACGGCACTCATGTCGGCAACTTCGTCATCGGCAACGACAATCAGGCCGCCGGGCTGGGCTCCGGCAACGGCGTCTACGGGGAGAACAACCAGGCGAGCGGGACCGACTGCGGCAACGGCGTCGTCGGCAACGACAACCAGGCGAGCGGCTACGGCTGCGGCAACGCCGTATGGGGCGAGAACAACCAGGCGTCCGGGACCCACGTCGGCAACTTTGTCATCGGCAACGACAACCAGGCGAGCGGCTATGCTTCAGGCAACGGCGTGTTCGGCTACAACAACCAGGCCAGCGGCTATGCCACGGGGAACGGCGTCATAGGCGGCGACAACATCGCGATGGGTGCGTACTCGGGCAACGGCGTGTTCGGCTACAACAACATCGCCATCGGCACGGGTGCCGGCAACGGCATCGTCGCCTTCGATACCATCGCCATCGGCACCAACGCACAGGCCGATGCGACCTACGGCCTGGCCATGGGCAGGGGCACGTGGGTGCAGATGCCGGGCGGGGTGGCTATCGGCACCGATTCGTCCGGCGCCGGCGCCATGTCGGACGACTACGACAAGTTCGTGCTCGGCACCACCATGCACACTTACACCACGCCCGGCATTACGACGCCGCTCAGCAAGTCGCGCCAGTCGGGTCCGCTCGAGCTTGTCACCTCCGACGCCGCCGGAAACCTCGCGACCGACGGCGGCGCCTTCCTCCAGACGCTCGACGAGCATACGTCCGGCATCGCGCTGGCGATGTCGATGGAGAACCCAGATCTCGTCGGCCCCGAGACGTTCGGTTTTGCCGGCAGCGTGGCGACATTCGATGGCGCCTTTGCCGCGAGTGTCTCGGCAATCGGCGTGGTCGGCCACGACGTACTCAAGGAGGGCGACAGGATGGCGTTCTCCCTCGCCGGCGGGGTGGGCTTCCCATATGGCAGCGGCGAGCCGGTCGCCGGGGCGCGCGCCATGCTCCAGTGGACGCGTTGATCGGATAGGTGCGGAGAGTGGGAAGGAAGCCCATGCTGCAGTTGGTCCGGGACAGACAAGCTGATTGGGATTGGCCGCAAGCGCCCAGAGGCGGCGATCGCCGACCCCGGTTGGACGATTACGAGAAGGACTTCCTGCCCCCTCGTCGCCGCCCTAAGAGACGCTCGGTGGCCGGGCGCGTGGCGTTGCGGTTGCTTTTGGCCGTGGCGTTGCTGGGCGCAGGGGCCGCTCTCTACGTCTCCGCCCGCGATGGCACGCTGCAAGCGGCGCTCGGACGCCTGGAGGGGCCGTCTCGGCCAGCGGCGGAGCAGGACACCGCAGCCGCGCAGCTCACGGCTGCCGAAACGGGAGCCCTTCAGCAGCAATCGGCAGCCCAAGGGGGAACGGCACCGCCGATGCCCGACGTTCCGGGGCTGGTCATCCTCATCCGCAATGCCGTCGTTGCCCTCCATCAGGCGAATGTGTCCGGCAACTACGCGGTTCTGCGCGCGATCGGCGCACCCGGACTTCAGCAGGCAAACAGCCCGGCCAGCCTGAGCGAGGCATTTTCCGATCTGCGCGGCCGCGGTATCGACCTCGCCCACATTGCGGCCGTCAATCCAAGCCTGAAGAGCCCGCCGACGATAACCGAACAAGGCCTGCTGACGCTTTCCGGTTTCTTCCCCGTCGGAGACGAGCAGGTCGGCTTCGATCTTGCCTTCCAGATGGTCAACGAACGGTGGCGGCTGTTCGGCATCGGCGTCTATCCGCCAACGCAGCCCACCGGCGAAAAGGCCGCGACTAAGGAGCCGACGCCGACGACTGACAAGCCGTCGCTTCCCGACGCGGCGACGATGGTGGCGCTCATTCGCGGCGCCGTCATTGCACTCAACCAGGCGAACATGGTGGGCGACTATTCGGTCCTGCGAGACATTGCGGCGCCCGGTTTCCAAGAGGCAAACGACGTTGCGAAGCTCAGCGCCGCGTTCGCGGATCTGAGGGCGCGCCGCCTCGATCTTGCGCCGGTGGCGATCATCGACCCGCAGCTCTTCCGCCAGCCAGCGATCGACCAAAACGGCTACCTGAGGCTTACGGGATTCTTCCCAAGCCGGCCAGAACAGGTGAACTTCGATCTCGCGTTTCAGCGCGTCGACGGCGATTGGCAGCTGTTTGGTATCGGCCTCAACACGAGCCGACAAGTTCCCGTCGAGTCGTCAGCTGCCCCGGTCTCCGTCGGGGCTGGTGAGCCACGGGATGGTGCCCAAGCGGGTGCGGGAGCAAACGAGGGAAGGACATTGCCCCCGCCACCACCCCGCCCACGGCCGCAAGGACAGCCTGTTACCCAGTGACCTGACTTTCGTTGAAGATCGCGTGGCGATATCGGCCCGGGGGCTCGGGTCCCGCGCGTTCCGAACCAACAGCGCCGGCGAGCGCAAACGACTCGATTCGGCGTCACGCACAAAAAGATAATCCGCTGAACGGCCACCGTCGATTGCGCACCCAGTGAGGCAATTCCAGTCGATCGGAATGAACTGCGCCAGTCACCGAAGCCAGTTATCGGTGTTGCGGTCTAGCGCCGACGATCCGCACTGCTGCGAACGTCCACGTTATCCACAGGCAATGCATCGAAATGCACCTTACCTCGCCACGAAGCAATGTCGCTTGTCTCCGATTAACCTCGGCTTGGGTCACAATACTTCACGGTTAAATTTCTGTTACTCGACAAGCTCAATTATGGTTGATTCTGGCCCAGAATGGGGCAATACTGTGTCGTAGGTAAGTGTTGCGGCGGCGGACGCTTGCTCAAGACCACGGGTTAAGTGGTGGAGGGGGTGTATTATGTGGAGTCGCGTTGCGTCGCGTTCGTCGCTGATTTGCGCTGGAATCCTTTCCTCGACATTGTTGGTGATGCCGGTGGTGGCGCCACCTGCGGTGGCGGCCGACAAGCCGTCTCCATGTGTGCTCGTAGGGCCGTCGCAGCTCAACAGCATCGCCAGGTTCTGGAAATGCAACGGAAAGATCATCCACGAGAGCTACCCGCGTGGCGGCGCGGACGAAGTCGTTGGCGGCGGCGGCGGCATTGCCAACCTGCTACGAAAAGCGATCGGCGCAGCTGCCGATGCTGCAAGCCACGCAGTCGCCGCGTCTGAGGGCGGAGAGGCCGCGGCAGGGGGCGCATCGGCTAGCACAACCGAAACCTCAGTCGATCCCGCGAATGCCGAAGCCAACGCCGAGACGGGTGCCATCGCCGCGACCAAGGTCGAAGGCGACGGCGAAAAGACCGGAGCGATTGCCGGCACCGAAGCCGAGGCCAACGCCCACAACGAGGGCAATGTTCTCACAGCAGCAGCCGAGGCCGAGGGTGGCGCAGGCGCGATTGCGGTTGCCGGAGACGATGTCGCGGCCGCCGCTTCCGTCTCCGAGGCCGAGGCAGCCGCCGTTGGCGGCAAGGAGCCAGGAGCCTCCGCGAGTGCCGGAACCGGCGTCTTTGCCGCAGCCGTTGGTGGCGAAGTCTTGACTGTGACGGCTGTTGCCGGCCCGCAAAGCGAGGTTGTGGAGCAGATCAACGGTAATACGTCGGTAATGTACGCCTACGGCGCCAGTGGCGCCTACTCCGTCGCCGTCGCCAGCAAGAAGGCAGCCGGAGCGTTCGCTGCAACTGGTGGCGAGGGCGGAGCCGGTACACCGAGCGTTGGCGCACTCGCCAAGTCGGGCGCCTTCGCCGGCGCGTGGGCCACCAGAACGACAGCAACGGCTTTTGCGGGCTCGCATGCTGGCTCGAAGTCGTGGAGCCCGAACACCTGGTCTCTTGCCGCGGCCGCCTCCCACGCCTTCGCCAAGGTCGAAATCCGCTTCATCAAGGTCAATGGCCCGGTCGCGAGCAAAGACGTACAGATACGCCGTTGTGTCGCCATCGACTGGAAGACGTGGCGCAGTTTGCCAGCCGCTGAACGGGAGAAGGACCGCAAGCTTGTGTGTGAAGTCCAAGTCTCTTCCCCGACAACCCAGGTGGCTGCGACGAAGACGGCTGCGCAGCGGTGCGTCGACGTTCTTGGCCGTCGGGTCACGTGCAATCCGTAGCCATAGACAACGGGGTCGCGCACTTCGACTTTGGAGCAAGGAGTTTGCCAATATTCGGCTCGAGCCATGAGCAGCAGTGGGGGGGACACCTACGACAGGCCACGCGGCTGTACCCGGGTCGGATACTCGCTCAGAGGTATTGGAACTGGGCGACGAGTAGGGTGCATGCAACCGAAGTAAGGACAACCGAAGTAAGGAGAGGTACAATGAAAGTTCGTCAACTATTGGTTGCCGCAGCGGCGACGGCTCTTATCGCCGGATCGTCCACAGGCGCGCTGGCCGGCTGGGGCTTCGCCAAGGGCTCAAGCCATGTCATCGTGTTTGCAAAGGGCGGCGGCGGCGGCGGCGGCGGCGGGGGCATCGTCTTCGGTGCCTCGGGGTCGCATACCCTGGCGGTGGGTAGTTCGGCTGCCGCAGATGCCGGAGCCGGGGGCTTTGCAGCTACCGGCTCGGTTGGGGTCAGCGTCGGCTACGGCGCCGTTTTCAGCGCCCAAGCATCCGGCGCAGTCGTGGGCGTCGGCAGCCATTCCTCGTCATGCGCGGGCTACGCGTGCTGATCGGAATAAGCCCAGCAACGCGACAGTCGTCGCGATGCTGACAAGGAGCGGCCGGGGTATCCCCGGCCGCTTCGGTTGCCGCCGCAAAGCTCTTCACTTCACTGCCCCGGAGATGACGATGAAGCCGGTTCATGCACTCGTCCTCACCCTCGCGCTGACCAGCGCCCCTCTGCCCGCGTTGGCCAGTGGAGCCCTCGCGGTCGGAGAAACCGGCAACATCGCCAGGGACGGCGTGTCCGTCGGCGTGTCGGAGGATCGCGCAACCAGGGCCGAGGCGCGCGAAGAGGCGCTACAGATCTGTCGCACGGCCGAAGGCGTCAGTCAGGCCGCACGCAACAAGTGCACGATCGTGCAGGATTTTCAGCACGGCTGCGTCAGCGTCTATGCGGACAAGCAACCCCGTACGCCTGGGTTCGGCTGGGGGTACGCCAGCACCCCGCTGCGCGCCAAGTGGGACGCGCTCTACGCCTGTAGGGAGGCCGCTGGTTCTGGCGGCACGTGCGAACTAATCGGCACGTCCTGCGATTAGAGTCCGCGACCGCGCTGAGTCCGTTCCACGCGAAGCGACTGAGGCCGACCGCTGGAAGGTGTGGGTCGAGCTGCGTTTCATCTGTCGCCGCAAGCAAGGCGTGGCATCGGTTACACCGAGCCAGAATTGCACCTCCGACAACGGGCTTGCATTCGCGCTGACCCGCGGCGTGCGTTGAGGTGGGTTGTAGAAGCAGCCGTTTGTCGCGCGTCCGTGAATTCCCAGAAAATTTCAACCTGTTGCACCGCCTGCATTGGATTCGCGGTCCGTCCGGGATAGCCTTTGCCGCCGCCAGAGGCCAGACGCCCCACCAAGGGGCCATTCAAGCGGACTCT
>Ga0315553_10004672_pt1 | contig 10275 bp, 9 predicted proteins | sample SalMarSW160140MG_FD_203099 | JGI IMG/M metagenome (GOLD analysis project Ga0315553, IMG submission 203099) | Salt marsh sediment microbial communities from the Plum Island Ecosystem LTER, Massachusetts, United States - Salt Marsh Sediment SW1601-40 ... | reverse complement strand
CCTGCCGCGCGTTCTTGTGGGTGCCGGACGACACGTTGACGATCCGGGCGGGCGCGCTCTCCTTCAGCCGGTCGAGCAGCAGGTCGGTGAGCAGGAAGTGACCGAGGTGGTTCACCCCGAACGTCGCCTCGAAGCCCTCCTCGGTCTCCGTGCGCCCCGAGAGCACCAGGCCGGCGTTGTTGACGAGGACGTCGAGGCGGTCGTAGCGGTCCAGGAACTCGGCGGCGAAACGCCGGATCGAGGAGAAGCTCGCGAGATCGAGCTCGATTGCCTCCACCCGGTCGTTGCCGGTCGCAGCGTGGATGTCCTCGGCGGCGACCGTGCCCTTGGTCATGTTCCGGCACGCGAGCACCACGGTCGCCCCCGCGGCCGCGAGCTCGCGCGCGGTCTGCTTCCCGATCCCCGTGTTGGCTCCGGTCACGATGACGACCCGGCCCCTCAGGTCCGCTGCTGCTGACATCCGTGCCTCGCTGCTGGTCGCGTGTTCTGCATGCTGCCAGGCTGCGGCGCGTCATCCAAGGGGTGCGGGGCCGACCTCGAGCGGGTCGAGCTCCACCACCGGTTCGAGGCGGTGCGCGAAGCGCCGGAGGCTCGGCAGGAGGAGCGGGGCGGTGATGGCGACGAGCACCGCGTTCGTGAGCGCTCCGGCCGCGTCCCAACCGAGCGAGGTCGCGACGTAGAACGACCAGTAGTGCGACAGGGTCTCACCGAGCCCGAGTCCGGGCGTCCAGGAAAGTGGGCCGTCGCCGATCGCGAACGGCCAGAACCACAGGTTGAGGATCGCGCCGTACACGAAGCCCCACGTCCACGCGTACGCGGCCAGGCACACGACTTCCAGGTGTCGGGGCCATGAGACGGTCAGGCGGCCGACGAACCCGGCCCCCGCCCCCATCCAGGCGAGCCCGAGCATCTGGAACGGCAGCCACGGACCGATCCCGCCCGTGAGCACGGCCGAGGTCGCCATGGCCGTCAGGCCCAGGAGGAGCCCGAAGCGCGGTCCGAATGCTGCCCCGGCCAGCACCACGAGGAAGAAAATCCCGCTGCCGCCGCCCGGAAGATCGAGCAGTCGCAGGAGTCCACCGGCCGCGGACAGCACTCCCAACAACGCGATCGTCGCCCCGTTCATGGTGCCCCGCCTGACCTCGAGCATCACGGCCGCGACCACCAGGGCGCCGACCGCCGCCGCGACCACCGGTGCGTCGCCCGCGTGCGCGGCGTCGGGCAGCGCTTCGCCGGGCAGGAAGAACGGGTACAGGAACGCGGCCGCGCCGACGAGCACAACGAGCGTGTAGACGAGGCCCGGTCGAAGCCGCGCCAGCGCGCTCATCGCCGACGCCTCGCGAGCGCGGTCGCGACCTCGTCGACGGTGAGGAACGGCGGGAGCACCCGCAGCGTCTGCGGGGCGAACAGTGAGCCCGCCAGGACCTCACGGGCGGGGCCGGCGGCGACGACATCGCCGTCACCCAGCACGACGGCACGCGTCGCGACCCGGGCCGCGAGCTCGACGTCGTGCGTCGCCAGGACCACGGCGCCGCCGGCTCCCGCGTGGCCCCGGATCGCGTGTTCGAGCGCGGTTCGGGACTCCGCATCCATGCCGCGCGTGGGCTCGTCGAGCAGGAGCACCGTCGCCCCGCCGACACCGACGGCGGCGATCGCCGCCCGCTGGCGTTCCCCGGACGACAGGGTGCGCGGGTGCCGGCCCGCCAGATCGCCCAGGCCCAGCGTGCCCAGCCAGTGGTCGATCGCCGGGTCGGTCGCGTCGTCCTCCCGGCCGAGCAGCCGGAGCGTCTCGCGGAGCTCGGCTCGCACGGTCGGCCGGAACAGCATCGTGCCGGGATCCTGCGGCACGTACGAGATGCGGGTCTCGCGCCGCACGCGGCCGCGTTCGGCCGGGAGCAGACCGGCGAGGGCCTGGAGCAACGTGCTCTTGCCCGAGCCGTTCCGTCCCAGCAAGGCGACGACCTCGCCCTCGGCGAGCTCGAACCGATCGACTCGCACGACCGTGTGCCCGCCGCGCGCGACCTCCAGTGCTGTCGCCGAGCACAGGCGCTCGCCCGCGACCGGTGGGTCGGTGGCCTCGGATCTCGACAGCGGCGGCTCGTTCGTGACGTGAGCTCGCGCCGCCCGCACGGTGAGCGGGAGCGGGTCCCATCCGAGCAGCGCACCGAGATGCGTCACTGTGGGCGCGCCGTCGTAGTCGACGAGGGTGGTCGCGGGCGGGCCCACGGCGTCGAGACGCGCGGGCCCGCCGTTGCGGCGGCGCAGGATCGCGGCCCGATCGGCCATGACGCCGGCGCGCTCGAGCCGGTGCTCGGCGATCAGGATCGTGGTACCGAGGTCGGCGTTCAACCGGGCGATCGCGCTCAGCACGTCCTCGGCCCCCTGGGGGTCGAGCTCGGACGTCGGCTCGTCGAGGACGAGCACCGCGGGAGCTGCGGCGAGCGCACCCGCGATCGCCACACGTTGCTGTTCACCCCCCGACAGCGTCGCCGGGGAACGATCCCGTAGGTGGGCGATCCCGAGCGCGTCGAGCGCTTCCTCGACCCGCCGACGCATGACTGCGGGATCCGTCCCGAGGTTCTCGAGGACGAAGGCCACGTCCGCCTCGACGTGGTCGACGACGAACTGGGACTCGGGATCCTGGTGGACGAAGCCGACGACGTCGGCGAGGTCGCGCGGTCGGCTTTGACGGGTAGAGCGCCCACCGACCACGACGTCGCCGGAGAAACGCCCGCCACTGGCGTGGGGGACGAGCCCGTTGGCACACCGGAGGACGGTGCTCTTGCCGGCACCGGACGATCCGACCAGGAGCAGGATCTCGCCGTCGCTCACCTCGAGGTCCATCTCGGCGAGGACGGGCGGTGCATCGGGATAGGCGACCCCGACGCCCCGGTACGACAGCACGCTCATCGCGCGGGTTCCTGCAATGGACGCCGCGCGACGACGACCGGACGAGCGGTGACGGCACGCGCGGGGCGAAGCGCCGCAGGGAGGGCCAGGAGTGCCGTCGCGACGACGACCCCGGCGTTCACCGTCGGCCAGCGCAACGGCGTGGCCGACCACCGCAGCGACTCGTCACCGACCGCGGCAAGGATCGCGACCGTCAGCGGAGCCGCGCACGAGACCCCCATCACGAACCAGTCGAGTCGTCGCGGCCTACGCGCCCGGTATCTCGTTCGGCTGGTGGCGCGCGAGGCGGCCGTGATGGCGATCGCGAGCAGGACGACGCCGGCGACGCCGAAGGCCGTACCCGCTCGTCCTGCCCGGCCCACGAGGGCCACGAACGCGCCGCCGAACGCCAAGAGCGCGCCGAGGCTGCACCACGCCGCCACGTGCTCGAAACGGCTCGGCTCCAGGCGCGCGAAGCCCCGAGAATCCATCGATTCCGAGAGCGCCACCGCTCGTTCCATTCCCGACTCGAGGACGGGAAGCGCGCGCCGCAGGACCCGCCCCCGCCGGACCGCGACGCCGCCGGTCCGGGCCCGATCGGCGAGCCCGGTCGCGGTGACGGCCGCGATGGTGGACGGCGTGAACGCGAGCGCGACGGTCACCGCGAGGCCCATCTCGTAGAACGACCGCGGCGACGACTGCACGAGCTCGTAGTGCGAGACCACCGCGTTGAACGCGCCGAAGACCGCGACGAGACCGACGATGGCGAAACCCTCAGCTGCGGATTGGAGCACGACCGGGAGCTCGACCGATCCACCGACCGTGAAGCCGCCGAGCAGGCGAGGGAGCGCCGCCTCGGGGAGTGTGAACACCGCGCTGCCGACGCCGTGCGTCGTCAACGCGGTGAGCACGACGCGAATGATCGCGAAGGACGCACCCAACGCGACGAAGGCGGGGAAGGCGCGCGCGATGGCGCTGTCGCGGCCGTGGACCTCCACGACCAGCGCTGCGATCCCCACGATGACCGCGACGTACGCGGGGTTCGGCGCGAGCTGCACCGTGACCGCCGCCGCTACCGCCCACACGAGCCAGGTCACCGCGTGGAGCGATGCACGTGCCTCCACGAGGGCAGTGTCGCCCAGCGGAGCCGGCGACGTCATGCCGCGGCCATGGTCGCGGTCAGGTGGCGGATCGGCGACCGGGCTCGTAGAGTGCGTCCCGACAGAGAGCGCACGCACTCGGACGTGTGTGCGGCTCCGCCGTTCGGCGGAGCGGGGGAAGCCGGTGCAAGTCCGGCGCTGACCCGCAGCTGTGTCCGGTCCGACGCTTCGGACCGGAAGCCAGGAGACCCGCTCTGTCCACCGGGTTCGCCCGGTGATCCGTGCCGGGGCCGCCGCACGGCGGCCGAACAGGGCTCTCGCGGAGCGGAGCCCACGGAGGTCCACTATGTCCCGCCGTGTCACCGTGGCCGCGCTGCTCAGCGCGGCCCTCGTCGTCCTCGCGGCCGCTCCGGCGGCCCCCGCGACCCCCGAGAGCGGAGCCGCAGCCGATGCGGCCGTCTCCTTCTTCGATTCCACGCAGCTGCCCTCCGGCGGCTGGGACCCGTCCGACCCGACGGACTTCTCGTGCGGCTTCACCACCGTCGATGTCGCGCTCGCCGTCGCGGAAGCCGGCCAGAGCGGCGCCACCTGGAGCACGACCGAGGCGCGCGCGGCCATCGAGGCCGTGGAGAACGGCGGGAACGACGCGCTCGACTACCTCGACGACCAGGCCGAGGGCCTGTGCGGCGGGCCGCCGAGCGTTGGCAAGTCCGCGCAGCTGATCGTGCTCGCCGGCGCCGTCGGAGCCGATCCGGCCGCGTTCGACCCGGCGAGCGACGGCTCGCCGGTGGACCTCGTCGCGATCCTGGACTCCGGCCTCGGCGACGGCTCGTACGGGTCGATCTACACCACGCCGTTCGCCGCCTTCGCCGACATCGTGCTGGGTCGGGCCGTCCCCGCCGAGACGGTCGATTTCCTGCTGGCGCAACAGCGGGACGACGGTGGCTTCGAGACCGGCCTCGGCGCCGACGTCGACACGACGGCGTTGAGCGTCGCCGCGCTCGTCGCCGGTGGTGTCGACCCGGCGGACGAGGCCATCACCGAGGCGTTGGGGTTCCTCGCCGAACGTCAGGAGGCGGACGGCGGCTTCACCTTCACGACCCCGGGTGACGGGTCCAACGCCAACTCGACCGGACTGGCCCTGGTCGGTATCGCTGCGACCGGCTACGACGTGAACGAACCGTGCTGGCGAGGATCGGGGGCGGCGGTCGACGCGTCCGCGTACGTCTCGCCCGACGAGTTCCTTCGGGGCTCGCAGCTCGTGGACGGGAGCTGGGCGGGATTCTCCCCGACCTTTGCCGCCGCCCAGGCCGCGCAGGGTCTGCTCCGCTCGTGGGTCCCGCCGGTCGTCGCCGAGCCTCGTTCGTGTCCCGACGAGCCGGTCGTCGCTCCGACGGAGGACGAAGCCGGCACCTCCGAGGTGACCACGCTCGCGGGCGAAGCGGCGAGCGATCCCGGCGGGGTGTCCGCGGCGGTGGCGACCGGGACGGCCGGGACGACCGCCGCGCCGACGCTGCCGGCGACCGGTCCCGCCTTCCCGAGGTCGGGGCCCCTGGCGCTCGCATCGGTGGGAGCGTTGCTGTTGGTCGCCGGTGCGGCCGCCGTCGCCGTGCGGCGTCGCGTTTCCTCCGCGTGACCGTGCGCAGGCTCGCGTTCCTCGGTTTCGCCGCCGCGCTCGTCGCGCTCGGGGCCATCGGGCCGCCGCGCCACGACCGCGCCACCGCGCTCGATCCCCTCGACGTTCGTCCGTCGGTCGCCGCGGCCGCGGGTCAGAGCCGGGCGGGTGTGGTGATCGACAACGGTTCCTCGGTCCTACGTTCGTGCATCCGTTTCTCCGGGACGCTCACCGGGGTGGAGGCACTCGAGCGTGCCGCCGCCCCGACGCTCGCGAGCTTCGGGAACCTGGGCGTCGCCGTGTGCGCCATCGACGGGCACGGCTGCCCGGCCGACGGGAGCTGCCTGACCTGCCAGCAGCCGAACGCCTGGGTGTACTGGCGCGCCCCGGCCGGAACGAGAGCCTTCGGCTTCTCGAGCGTCGGCGCGAGCAACACCACCGTCCGGGACGGCGACGTCGAAGGCTGGCGCTGGGGGTCGGGGACGCCGCCCTACGCAACGATCGAGTCGATCTGCGGCGGGTCGTCACCGACACCGTCCGTCACGCCGTCACCGCCTCCGCTCGGAAGTGGTGGCTCGACCGAGAGTCCCGCGCCGACCGAAGCGCCTTCCCGAACCCCTGAGGCACCCACCCCGGACGACGCGGGATCTTCCGAGGTCGCGGGGGCGCGCGCGTCGTCTACGACGAGCTCGACGACCGATTCGCCCGGCGGGGCCGCCGAGACCGCGACCGAGGTGACCACGCGACCGACGGGTGCCGCCGACGACCGCGATTCGGCCGCTCCCGACGAGCGCGACGTGGACGACGAGGCCGCCGCCGCCGTAGACGCCGACCAGGGATCAGGTGGCGGCGCTCCGATCGGCGGCACGGTGGTCCTCGGCCTCGTGCTCGTCGGCTTGGCCGCGGGCTTCGCCGTTGCCAGGCGCCGGGGCCGGGTGCGCAACTCGGAATCGGCATCCTGATCGACGAGCCGCCGTTGCGCGAGCCTGTGCCATGGCCGCGGAACCGCCGACCGAGCCTCCCGAGCGGCCGACGCGCACCGCGCCGTCCCTCGTCGTCGTCAACACCGGAGACGGCAAGGGCAAGTCGACGGCGGCGTTCGGCACGATGCTCCGCGCGCTCGCCCGCGGGTGGCGCGTCGCGGTCGTGCAGTTCCTCAAGTCCGGGGACTGGGACGTCGGGGAGGAGAAGATCGCCACGCAGCTGGGCGTCGACTGGTGGGCGTTGGGCGAGGGGTTCAGCTGGGACTCCGAGGATCTCGAGGAGGATCGCCGCAAGGCGTCCACCGCCTGGGCGCGCGCCCGGGACCTCATCGAGGCGGGTGAGCATCGGCTCGTGATCCTCGACGAGATCACCTACGTCATGAACTGGGGATGGATCGACGGCGACGAGGTGGTGCGTGTCCTGCAGGAGCGTCCCGAGCAGGTGAACGTCGTGGCGACGGGCCGGGATGCTCCGGCGGCGCTGGTCGACGTCGCCGACACCGTCACCGAGATGCGCAAGGTGAAGCACGCCTTCGACGCGGGCATCGCCGCCAAGAAGGGCATCGACTACTGACGTGGACAGCTCGACGACCGCCACGGGCCTGGCCGCGATCGTCGTGCTCGGCGTCGGCGCGCAGTGGCTGGCGCGCCAGCTCCGGATGCCGTCGATCGTGCTCCTGCTCCTCGCCGGGATCCTCGCGGGCCCGGTCACCGGCGTCGTCGATCCCGACCAGCTCTTCGGCGAGTCGTTGTTCCCCGGCATCTCGCTCGCGGTGTCGTTGCTGCTCTTCGACGCCGCGCTCGGTCTCCGCTTCGAGGACCTCCGCGGCGGCGTGCGCCAACCGGTGGTGCGACTGACGACGATCGGAGTGCTGTTGACGCTCGGCCTCACCGGCGTCGCGGCCAAGTTCATCTTCTCGCTGCCCTGGGACTTCGCCCTCTTGCTCGGGGCGGTGCTCGTCGTCTCGGGCCCGACCGTGGTCGGACCGATCCTCACGCTCGTGCGGCCGCGCGAGCCGCTGGAATCGCTGCTCACCTGGGAGAGCACGTTCGTCGATCCCATCGGCGCGATCGCGGGAATCGTGGTCCTGAACGTCGTGGTCCTCGCGGATGACAACCCGTTCCGCCAGGGTCCCGACACTCTCGCCGTCGGGATCGGTGTGGGGGTCGTCGTCGCCCTGCTGCTCGTCGGCTCGTTGCGCTGGTACCTGATCCCGGACGAGCTCGAGGTGCCGGTCGCCGTGCTCTTCGCCGTCCTCGCGTTCGGCGCGGCCCAGTACCTCCAGGACGAGGCCGGCCTCATGGCGACGACGGTGCTCGGCGTCGCGGTGGCGAACCAGCGATTCGTCTCGGTGCGACGCATCTCGTTCTTCCACCGGTCGCTCGGGGCGTTGATCATCGGGAGCCTCTTCATCGTCCTGGCCGCCCGCATCGATTTGCGCGATCTCGCCGACGTGGTCCCGCGCACCGCGGTGCTCGTCGGCATCCTCGTGGTGATCGTGCGCCCGATCATCGTCCTCGTGTCCACCGCCCGTTCCCGACTCACGGCGCGACAGCGAGCGTTCATCGGCTGGATGGCCCCCCGCGGCATCGTCGCCGCCGCCACGTCGTCGCTGTTCGCGCTGCAGATCGAGTCGAAGGGGGAGCATTTCGACGAGCTCGTCCCGGTCACGTTCGGCGTCATCATCGCGACCGCGGTCGTCTACGGTCTCACGGCCGGTCCCGTCGCCCGCGCCCTGCGCGTCGCGAAGGGCAAGCCCCGCGGCGTCGCGCTGGTGGGCGCACGACCGTGGGTGCTGGAGCTCGCTCGGGTGTTCGCCGGTCAGGACGTCGACGTCGTCGTCGTCGCCACGGGTGCCTACGACCTCGCGGAACGGGACGACCTGCCGTTCCGTGTCTATGCGGGCTCCCTGGACGACGAGGAGGTGGCCCCGGAGCTCGACGGCGTCGCGTCCGCGCTCGTCGCATCGGAGGACGTCGAACACAACCGTCTCGCGATCCTCGAATGCGTCGACGCCATCGGCCGATCCGGCGTGTACCTGTTGCGCGAGAGCGAGGACGAGCCCGCTCGCGGCCGGCTCCCCTTCGGGCCCGGCGCGACGCGGCTCGCCGTCGACACTGCCTTCACGAGCGGCTCTCGCTTCCTCGTTGAGGACACCGACCGCCCGGTCACGGCGGAGCCCGACCGACAGCTGGAGATCGCGACGATCGCCGCCGACGGTTCGGTCAACTTCTCGGTACGGCGCCGGGCGCTGCGGCCCGGCGAGCGGCGCGTCCTCCTCGACGGGTGGCGGAGCCCGGCGCCACACGCCCGCTAGCCTCGGCATCGTGCCCGTCCAGGAAGGAATCGTCGGCCCGATCCCCGAGGGCCGGGACCCCGAGGACTACGACCGTCTGCGTCGGCGGGTGCTCTGGGCGATGCCCTACGGGCTCTATGTCCTCGGGAGTCGGGACGGCGAGCGGCGCAACGGGATGACGATCAACTTCGTGACCCAGGTGAGCTTCGACCCCAAGTGGGTCGGTGTCGGGGTCGAGAAGGAGGCCCTCACCCACGAGCTGGTGACCGCCGGGGGAGTGTTCAGCCTCAACCTGATCGCGCGGGAGGACCGCGCGATCGTCCGCAAGTTCACCAAGCCCGTCGAGGTGGATGCCGACGCCTCCACGCTCAACGGCTTCGCCTTCCACGACGGTGCGACCGGCGCCCCCGTCCTGGACCAGGCGGTGGCGTTCGTCGACTGCGAGGTTCGGGAGCAGCTGGACTGTGGGGGACACACGTTCTTCGTGGGCGAGGTCGTCGAAGCCGGCTTCCAGCGCGACGAGGAGACCCCGGTGCTGCGCATGGAGGACACGCGCCTCAACTACGGCGGCTGATGGCCCGCCCCGCCTGGGTGAGCTGGTCCTCGGGCAAGGACAGTGCCTGGGCACTGTACGAGACGCGCCGGCGCGGTCTCGGCGACGTCGTCGGTTTGCTGACGACCGTCGACGAGGGCACGGGACGGGTATCGATCCACGGCGTTCCCCGTGAGGTGCTCGAAGCGCAGGCCGGCGCGCTCGGGCTGCCGCTCGTGGTCGTGACGCTGCCGAACCCGTGCCCGAACGACGTGTACGAGATCCGCATGGCGGAGGCGATGCGTGCCGCGCGCGGCGCGGGCGTCGAGGCGATGGTCTTCGGGGACCTGTTCCTCGAGGAGGTCCGCGCCTACCGGGAGGACCGCCTCGCCGGCACGGGCGTCGACCCGCTGTTCCCGCTGTGGCGGCGAGACACCGTCGCGCTGGCCTCCGAGATGCTCGAGGCGGGCGTGCGTGCCGTCGTGACCTCCGTGGACGCCGACCTGGTGGACCCCGACCTCGTGGGCCGATCCTGGGACCGGGAGCTGCTCGACGCGTTGCCCGAGCACGCCGATCCCTGCGGTGAGCGAGGCGAGTTCCACACCTGTGTGCTCGACGGCCCGTACTTCGGCCGGGCGCCCGGGATCGGCGCGGCGCTATCAGGGGGTTCGCTCCGTTTGTCGGCATAGGAGCCGCGCCTCCGGGCCCAGGTTCCCACCGTTCCTCACGGCGACGTGTCAGGATCACCGCGAGGTGCCGTCACGGAGGTCTCGGCATGGCTTCGGTCCCCGCCTATCCCGCCCGCTTCGACTTCGAAGCACCCGACGAGGTGGCGAATTGGCGCCCGCTGGTGCAATGG
>Ga0315553_10004671_pt1 | contig 10275 bp, 7 predicted proteins | sample SalMarSW160140MG_FD_203099 | JGI IMG/M metagenome (GOLD analysis project Ga0315553, IMG submission 203099) | Salt marsh sediment microbial communities from the Plum Island Ecosystem LTER, Massachusetts, United States - Salt Marsh Sediment SW1601-40 ... | reverse complement strand
CCAGGACTTCGGGACGGACGACCTCGCCACCAAGTTCACGTCCGACCCGGAGGAACATCTCAACGGCGCCTCCGTTGTCTGTATCTCGGTGAAGGTGAGCAGCAACGCCAACTATCCGATGCCGCAACTGCTCGACGTGCCCGCCAACGTGGAGAGCTACTTCGGCCTGACCGACCTGGACCCCAACGCGTGTTATGTTCAGATCGGGGACGAGTGGTTCAGCTACACGCACCGCGCAGGGACCGAGTTCGTGGTCCACGTCCAGGCCAGGGCGGTGGACGTTGACCCCGAGGACCCAGGCGCGGGCAGGAACTCGAGCATGCGCGGCGCGGGCGGGACGACGGTCGCCGCGCACAGCAGCGGCGTGGACGTCATCCCTGTCTACGAGGTCACCGCTGGAGGCCGGTTGGGCGGCGGCGACCGCGTCACCCTGCTCGATGACGGCCTGGCCCCGGGGACCTACCAGGAGTTCGCCGCCAAGCACGCGGTCAAGTCCAGATACGGTTACCTGGTGAGCTTTCCCGAGTTCCTGCCGGCCGGGATGAGCATCTATGTCAAGAAGGGGACGACCGACCGGAACGCGCGGGTGGTCAAGTTTCCCTCCGGCCGATTCCGTCCGCGGCGGCTCGTGTCGATCGGCGCGCCGATGTCCGGCGCGGGCAGTCGCGCCGACAGCACCATCGGCTGCGTGCGTATGTTCACCCACGCCGGCAGCAACACGACGCAACGCGTCAAGGATCCCATCACTGACGCAACCGAATACTGCGTGTTCGGAACGCTCGATTCGTTGTACAACGGCGGCACCGAGTGGGAATGGACGGACCGGGACTTCGGCGTCGGCTCCTGGCCGCTCGAGGGTTATGTCAAGATCGGCGACGAGGCGTTTTTCTACAAGGTCCGGTACCCTCACAACATCACCTACTCCAGCACGCTCGGCGCACGGTCGAACAGTTGTTCCGTCCAGGTTCAGGATGATGTCGCCGCCACCGGCAACATCGTTTGGACCCAGCAGGGGATGGAAGACGACCCGGTCAAGGCGGGGTTCAATCCGTACGGCGGCTACCTGGTGATCACGTCGTACAAGCGAACCGAGACGCCCGGTACCACGAAGTCGCTGAAAGACGTCAGCGACGATCTGCTCCAGTGGCTCATCCAGCACGGCCACATCACCCAGGAATACGTCGACGACCACGGGACGAAGGACGGCGACACCGGACTGTGGTCGTTCCCCGACATCACGGAGGAAGGCGGCTGGTCCACGTCAGAGAAGAGGGAGTTCGTCTTCTATACCGAGATCAACCCCAAGCTCCCCGGCGCCGGCCAGTACACGTTCGTCTGCGCCGCGACCGGCCGGCATCTTTACGGCACGCACATGGACGGCGCCACGCCGCTGGGCCATGAGTCTGCGGACGACGGCGAAGGCGGCACCCTTTATCCGAGGCTCACGGCGCGCACCGTGGCGATGAACGTGCTCCAGCGCGGCGGCGCCCCGGGCACACTCGCACTCGGGACGAGCAAGGCCCAGCACGACGCCGGCTCTCGGATTATGCCCCTGCTGAACGTGCCCACGACGATCATCTGCGGGCCGCCGCTCGACGAGAACGACGATCCCGCGGCCGCGTATGAGGGCGACAAAATCCCTGTCGAAGACGTGTCGAACTTCCCGGAAAGCGGCTACCTGGAAATCACCAACGCAGCGGGCGAACGCGAGATCATTTACTACACGAAGCGAGAGGAGATGACCATCGCCGGGTCGTCGCCCGAGCGCAGGACGTACTTCTTCTCGGGTATCCGGCGTTTCCGCGGGCGGTTCGGAACGAAGCCTATCGACCTGACGGGCCTTGCCGTGTTCGACGACGTGCGAAACACATCCCCCGCGCAGACCGTCGCGTACCGGGACGCCCGCCGCGCCGTCAAGCTGTTCCGCCCGCGCTTCCATGACCGCATGCCGCTCCAGACCACGATGAACGGGGCGATCGAGGACTCCAGGGAGTACGCTCCGCACGCCACCGATGCGGACATGGTTTACTTCGAGGCGAAGAAGACCGTCCGCGGCGCCAAATGGCTCTCCGTCGACTGGACCGAGGCGGTCCCGGCGAACACGGATATCATCGTACTGGCACGGGTGGGCGACTCGCCCGAGTGGGGCTCGGCGGCTCCGGTGCTGTGGCACGAAGTTCCCGCCAATAGCGGACGCGTCATCTACAAGTTCGACGCGCCCAAATCGGCGGTGGACGACAACGCAATCAACGCCGCCGGCGACACCATCACCCTTCGCGTCTACTTCAAATTCAATGCCGGCTACGCCATCGCGGGCTGGCAGGCGCCTGTCCTCAACTCCCTGACGTTGAAATACAAGGCAGGCCCGAACGTGATCGAGAGTCAGGAGCTGAACTACTAGGCCGATGAGACCGCTCAGCGAACAACGCAATCACCCGGCCCATCGCGCTCGGGGCATGACGCTCGTCGAGCTCCTCGTTGCCATGCTCATCCTGGCGACGTTGAGCTGGGCGCTGATCCAGTTGCTGGCGAGCGGGATGTCTACTTGGCGGACGGGCGAGATGCGACGCGGCGCCTACGAGCGGGCGCAGTTCATCTTCGACCGGATGGCCCGTGATCTGGCCGCGCTGTATCCGCGCAACCCGGTCATGCCCGAGAGCTGGACCTTCCAGGCCGACACGCTGTTCGCGGCCACCTACGACGGCACGGGCAACGACGCAGTCACGTTCACGCACGACAACATCTCGCTGGCCGAGGACGAGGGGGCGCGTTGCCTGATGGCGACGAATCCGAGCGGTGAGGCGTGGATCGAGTACCGGTTCACCCCGCCCGTCGATGTGGTCACCGCAGTCGTCCAGCCGAAGATCACGCTGTCGCGTTCCGACAGCTTCGCCGCCACGTGCAAGCTGATTATCGAAGCGAAGAAGGACTCGGGCGGGTTCCAGAACGTCGCGGAGTTCACCAGCGGGCCCCGCGACCAGATCATCACGCCGAACGTCGACATCAGCTCCGTCGTTTCCGGCGGCGAGGAGATTACGGTCCGGCTGCGGATCAGCGCCCCCGTGGCCGGGCAGCAGTCGGACATCAAGCTGTTCGAAGCGAAAAAGGACGACCCGGTGCGGCCCGTGTTCCGCTTCGCCGTTTCGCCGAAGAAGTGCCTGACCTCTGTGGACGTGGTTTCCGATTACCGCGACGGCGCCTCGCAGCATCTCGTGTTCGTTCGCTCGGCGCGGGGCCTCGAGGAGGTAGCCTACTTCGTGGACGACGATGCGCTCTACCGCGCTCAGCGCAACGCGGTCGGCGGCTCCGGCACGCTCTTCGACGCAGGCTTCTCGCCCCAGGGCGGCACTGCCATCGCGAAAGGCATCGTGTACTTCGGATGTAACTTCCCCGGCCAGACCCCGCCGGGCCAGGACCCGCGGATGCAGCTCTACTGGCGCGAGGCCGACTCGGTTCCCCCGTTCGTCCAGGTGGTGGTGGCGACCGTTCCGCTCTCCGGAGCGAAGACCACGGCATCGTTGTGGAACGGCATTTCGGCCACGGACGACTCCATCCGCGTCGACAGCACCCGGCCGTTCGTGGTCGGCGATGAGGCCCGACGGTTCATCAAGATCGGCGCGGAATGGATCAGTTACACCAGGCTCGAGAAGAACCGCTTCCTCGGCTGCGTGCGTGGCGCGCGCGGCACGGTGCCCGCCCCGCACGGCAAGGGCGACGTGGTAATCGGCGCCGAGACCTTTTACGTGAACATCCCGATCCCGGCGTGGGGGTACAGGAGCCGATGACCGGAACGCGCTCAACTGGATTCGGCATGCGTTCGGCTCTCGTGGCGCGGCGCGGATTCACCCTCACCGAGATTCTCATCGCCCTGGCCATTCTCGTCATCGGCATGGTCGGCGTGATGGCCGTGTTCGCTGCGGCGGTCGACCTGCACAAGCGCGGAGTCGCCCAGACCTCCGCCGCATTCGTCGCCGAAACGATCTTGGAGGTCAATCAGGCGCTGGCTCTCGAAGGGAAGACCTGCGACGAGTTGAGCACCCGCCAGGGCGGAGAATACGTCTTCAAGAGGTCCGGCAGCTATCCCGCCTACGAGTGCAAGATCATCTGCACCGAGCTGAACGAGCGGGAGTACAAGATGATCGTCGAGGTCCGGATGCGGCCCAAGAGCCCTCGGGAAAAACCTTCCAGCGACACGGAGATGGAGGGCGAGAACGTCCGGTTCGAGACTGTCTTGTTGAGGCCGTAGAAATCGCTTGGCGGGCGTGGCCGGTCCGGCTATGCTCATTGGGGTCGTGGGCGATTAGCTCAGACGGCAGAGCGCTGCACTCACATCAGCTTCAGGCTACTTGACGCTTCTCCTGCAACTCCTTGTAGATCCTCAAATAACGAAACCTTCCTTCGTCGTTCCTGAGAAGCGAAAAGCACCGAAATGCAGCCAAAAAGGACTGAGGGGTGCGCATAGGGTGCGCACCCCTTGGACCAGTCGCCCAGGATTGGTCGACAGGAGTGCAATGGCTCCTGGACGATCGACGGGCGTTCTGCGGCGCCATCAGGGCTGCACAATCTTCTGCCCGCCGGGCGACAGGTCGGCGTGCCGCTCATCAACAGGAGACCTCAATGAAAGACACTGGATGGGCGGTGCTGGTCGTGTTGGCCGTCATCGCACTTTGCTGTTCGCCGGAATGGCTGTTCTACTTGATGTTCCTCGTCTTTGGGCTGTGGTATCTCACCAAAGGAAAGAGGTACACAGATCTGGGACGGCGACCACCGAGTCCCAGCGAGATGATCCAGGACGTTTTCGTCGGCGAGAAGAAGAACCGCAGAAGAAAACGATGACGCACCCGGCCGGGTGTTCTTTCAGGATGCCCGCCCTCATCCTTGGCAGGACGCCCAGGTCTTTTGTTTAGCTTCTGGCGACAGGCCTCCCAAAAGGGGTAGTGCGGCAACCACGCCGCGAGCCCGTGGAAGTCGGTGGGGGAGTGGCACCGAGCATCCGGGGGTGGGCCCACGGGCGGTAGGCTACCGCACCAACGAGATTACAGAGCGAGTTCAGCCCAGACACAAGCCGCCCGCATGGGGGCCGTTATCTTGTCTTTCGCTTGGCCTTCTTGGTTGGCTTGTTCCTGGAGGATCTCTTTGTCGCCTTGTAACACTTCAGCCAAGTGAAGCGATGGCAATAAGAGCGCTCCGCGCGAGTAGGTAAAGCTGGGTTTTTGGCGACGGATGCGCATAATGGAATGGCGTGAAAACACAATCCGCCCAACCGGTGGCCGAGTTCACTCTCCCGCTGACACGCGAGCAGGCGGACGCAATTTACGGCCGGGGACGCGAGGCGGTGATCTTCGTGCTGCTGGAGTTGGGGGCGCGGCTGGCGAAGAAGGGCGGGCCCTCGGCCTCGACGCCGTCGGGGATGATCCCGCCGTATCAGAAGCCGGCACCGAAGGGGCGGAAGAAGAAGCCCGGAGCGAAGCCCGGTCACGCGGGAGCACGGCGCGGTCAGCCGCCGAAAATCACGCACCGGGAGGAGCACCCGCCGCTGGCCTGCTGTCCGGAGTGCGGCTCTCGAAGAAGCTCAAGCGGCTCCTGCGCGACGCGGTCCGCCTGGGCCGGTGCGACGACCTGGCCGACGAGCGATTCGCCTCGCGCCGAGCCCGGCTCGACCGGCGCCTGGCCGACCTGTTCGACGCCCCGACCGAGAACCGCAACGTCAACCGGCTTCAGAAGCGGCTCCGGCGATACCAGGATGCCCTGTTCACGTTCCTCGATCATCCGGGCGTTCCCTCGGACAACAACCACGCCGAGCGCGAGATTCGACCGGCGGTCATTATGCGGAAGAACTCGCTCTGCAACCGCAGCGACAGCGGAGCCAACGTCCAGGCCATTCTGATGTCCGTGTATCGCACGCTCAAGCTTCGTGGGCGCGATCCGCTCGACACCATCGTCGCCGCCCTCCGCGATTACGTCCGCACCGGCACCCTGCCGCCACTGCCGAACTGACCCTCTTCACTTCGCTGAAGTGTTACCTCATCTACAGACCATAGAGATCAGGCCGTCTTACCTGATATATGGCCCTGGAATGCAGGGCCTTTCAGTTTTCAAGAAGTGTCTTGGATGAGGGCAAGAGCGAGGCGGGGTTGGGCTGCGTGTCTGCGAAGAGAGGCGGCCTTATTTCGTGAGCCGTGTCGTACCAGGAGGTAGATCGCCAGGTTGCGAAGCGACGCGAGGATCACGGGCGCGGAACCGCTGCGAACGCGACAATGATCCTCGCCAAACGTCAGATCGCGGATGTGGAACAGGCTGTTCTCGACTCCCCAGTGCGAACGGCACAACTCGAGGAGCCGTCGGGCGTCGGCCTGTTCACGAGGAAGGCTCGTGGTCCCGTAGGCGATCTCCATGGTCGTGCGACCTTGGATCGTGCGTTGGCGTTCGAGGCGAAAGGCCTGTTCGAGTCCGGGCCAGTCGGTATAACCCTTCAGCACGGTGGTCGTGACGATTCGCCGATGCTCGATGCGACCGTGCCCCTTGTCAGATCGGCTGGCTTGTTGTCGCTCGGCGGCGGCAAGCCGGCTCTCCCGAGGGGGAAAATGCGTCGTCGTTCAAGGCGGTGATGATGTCTTCCTTCAAACCCTTCTGGTTGTCCTTCACCGCCCACACGTAGTGACCACCCTTCCTTAACACCTTGCGGCTCAAGTCGTTCTGACAGAACGCCGCATCGCCCGTCACGACGGTGTTTTCCATGGGCAGCACGTTCAGCAGACGCAACGCCGCCTTGTGTTCGTTGGTGTGCCCTGGGACGCGGAGTTGAGCCACGGCCGATCCGACTTCGTGAGCGTAGGCGGCCAAAAGGTGCACTCCAGGCAACTCGTGGCCCTGTGTTCCCCGCAGCGTCTTGCCGTCCACACCCACCGTCTTCCGGCGACCTTCCCGTTGGCCACGCAGCCACCCGACAATCACTCGCTCGAATGCCTGCTCATCCAACGAACGGAACAGGTAATGCAGCATCGTGCAACACGGTGTCCGCCCACGACCAAACCCCAACGCTCGCGCCAACTCCGGCCCATAGTCCCTTCCGAACTGCGCAATGGCAAACAGACTCCGCGCTCCAGACAACATCGCCACCGATGACAATGTCAACAACGCCTGCAGTTCATACCGCCTGCCCCGTCTACCACGCGGGTCCGGAACCTCACCCAACATCTCCCACAACGAAGACCTCGCCGACATACACAGCCCTCCTGATCCCCTACTTCCCTATGTATCGGCATGCGTTGTCGAAAACTGAAAGGCCCTGCCCTGGAATGACCGGACCTGTCAACCGCCGCTCACGAAGGGTATAATGTCGGGGTTGGAGTTGATGGTGTACCGAACCTGCTGCTCTGAGAGGTAGCGATGAACAGACTGTTTTGTGGCGTCCTGTGTGCGGCATATGTCGGCATGATGACCACGGCGTCCCGTGGCGCGGACACGGAGAAAGACGGTGACTGGCTGCTCACGAAGGTGGACATCAAGTATGCCGGGGCGTTCAGGCTGCCAAAGGGCAGGGGCGGCAAGGGGGAACACTGCATCTTCGCATATTCCCCCGGAACCATCGCCTATGACACCGACCGGAACTCTTTCTATGTGGCCGGCCACGGGTACTTCAAGGGCGTGGCGGAGATTTCGAACCCGGGACTGATGAATACGACAGACGTGTCGAAGCTACCCCGAGCGAAGTATGTCCAGAACTTCAGGAAGCTGATCACGCACATGCCGTCGGGCAATCCCGACAACCTGAGCGTGCTGGGAGGGGCCTACGTCGAAAAGGGAGAGCTGCTGTTCACGGCGTACGAGTTCTACGACGCCGACGGCAATGCCAAGGACGTGTTCGGAGTGCTGAGAGGCACCGCCGACATGAGCAAGGCCACTGTCGTGGGCTTCTACGAAACGGGGCACGGCGCCCACACGGCGGGTTGGGTCTCGCCCGTTCCGTCCGAACACCAGTCGGCGCTGAAGGGCACACACATCATGGCCAGCGGCCAGTCCCAGAGCATCGCCGGCCGGTATCCGCTGCGCCCCACGGCGTTCTCGTTCAAGGGCTCGGATGTCTTCGGGAACAAGGACATCCGGGATCCGCTGAAGGTGACCTGCCTCATCGACGGGAACCTGCGGAACCCGCTGCCCGCGACGATGTGGAATCGAGCGCTGGACGAGGCCCACTACGGCATCATCATCCCAGGGACCAAGACTTACATCGCCTTCGGTCACAGAGGCGGAATGTTTTCCAAAATCGGGTACAAGATCACGACCGACGACGGAAGGCTTACGGGCGGGTACGCGGCCCAGGACGACGACGACCACTACATGTACTACTGGATGTACAACGTCGACGACATGGCGCGGGCCGCAAGTGGAAAGGTGAGCCCCTACAAGGTGTATCCCTACGAGCACGGAATGCTGCCCCTGCCGTTCCTCTCGCCGAACAGCGCCGGCAGCGTGGGCGGTGGGACGTGGGATCCGAAAACGAAGACCGTCTACCTGACCCTGAAGGGCAGGGACAGGGCCAGCCGCTACTCTGTGCTCCCCGTCGTCGTGGGCGTGCGCTTCGAGCGCTTCAACGGCGAGGACACCACCGCACCCTACGGCGCCATGACCGAGCCGAACAACGGCAAGAAGATCTCGGGCACGAGGGTGATCGAGGGCCACGCCATCGACAACGTCGACAAGGAGAACGATCTCAAGGTGCAGTTCACCGTCAACGGCAAGGACTACGGGCAGCCCGCAACAAGGTTCCCCTTCCGCACGTCGTGGGACACCACCGGGTTCGCGAACGGCCAGTACAAGCTCTCCGCCGTCGCCACCGACAAGGCCGGCAACAAGCGCCAGCTCAACACCGTCACTGTCACCGTCGACAACTGACGAAGCCGGCTATGAGTTCAGTTTCATGTACTCGGAACTGACATGCCCCCTGCCTTTGTACCACCCGCTATGTTGGTTCCGCAAGCACAGCCCTAGCCTGGAAGTGCCCCGAAACATGTAGCCACTGCCCCGCACTCATGCGCCCGGAATACATTATCCATGCGGCCCCATGAGTCATGCTGTCTGCCAAACCCTCACGCGGAGAACGTCTGAGAGCGGGCGTTCGTACTTCCGCCGTGCGGCCCCCAGTTCCTCCCAGTTCAAGATCAACTCCTACCGGCCCGACGGCTTGATGTCCCGGTGAACAATGCCTTCCTGGTGAGCGTAGCTAAGCCCTGCGCCGACCTGTCGAGTAATTCGGACCGCTTCGCCCACGTTGACCCGGCCGCCGCAAGTTCTGAGCAGGGAACCCAAGGAAGGACCGTCAACGTACTCCATCGCGAAGTACAGAAGATCGCCTTGCCGGTCCCTGTCGTAAATGGTGACCACATTGGGGTGGTCAAGCGCCGACATCACTTTGGACTCACGGAGGAACCGCTCAACAAACTTCGGGTCCTGTGTGAACTGCTTCGACAACACCTTGACTGCGACTAGGCGGTCGAGCGACAACTGCACGGCCTTGTAGGCCGTCCCCATTCCGCCGCTCCCGATTTCCTCGATGATGTGGAACCCGCCTAGCGTTGCGCCGACCACGGCATCGACCGATTCTTCGCTCGGTCTAACCTCACCTGAATCCGTCTTGGGTTGCTGGAGCGCTGTTGTGACTTCTTTCAGCTTGAAAGTTGTCCCGCAGGCCGTGCATCTCACTTGGGTTTCCGGGCCGACACCGGAAGGGACCCTCGCCATCTTCCGACAGCCGGGACATCGGACCTTGAGAGCCACGAAACACCCCCTCAGCAGGCTTCTACTGGTTTGTCTCCTCGAGGGCCCCCTACAGGCCATTGCACTCGTGCCTTGCGTTGCTCAGTTGGAGCCGACCTCGGCGCGGACCACAGCACGGTCTTGCCGCTCTTCCGTTGTGGTCCCGCACCCAGCGCTCACCCGTGCGCGTCGCATGAACAACCGGGGCACGCATGGTGTTCTTTGATCCTGTATCGTCTCCGCAGCCGTGACACAGGGCGAGACATAACACGGACAAGGGAAGTAGACCTACAATGAGAGATGCGCGATCCCGCATCGGCAGCCCCCTTGCCGTTCCTATGTAGAGGGAATTATACGGCGGCGGGGGGAGGATGCGCAAGGGATGTCTGGCCTGAGCTATTTGCGATGTGGCCATTTCGGCGGGGCGGCGGGCCGGCGGAGCCATGTGACCGGGTCGGCCTGCGGGACGGGGATGGCCCCGGAGGCCTTCCATTGACCCGGGATGCAGAGGAAGGGCCG
>Ga0315553_10004670_pt1 | contig 10276 bp, 10 predicted proteins | sample SalMarSW160140MG_FD_203099 | JGI IMG/M metagenome (GOLD analysis project Ga0315553, IMG submission 203099) | Salt marsh sediment microbial communities from the Plum Island Ecosystem LTER, Massachusetts, United States - Salt Marsh Sediment SW1601-40 ... | reverse complement strand
GTTGGTTTGCTCTCGCAACGCTGTGCCGCGGGAGGTGCTCCGGACGCACGGACGCGTAGTGCGGGAGGCGCTCAAGGCCCACCGGGGCTCCGAGGTGAAGACGATGGGGGACGGCTTCATAGCCAACTTCCTGGGCTCGGCCACCCTGTTCGTGCCGGCCCCGGGCCTATCGGCCGCGGGCCAAGCCCTCATTGTAGCCATGGCCGAGACCCACAACCCTTGGGCCGTGGCCTTCGCCGGCGGCGCCGGCATGACCCTGGCCGAGACCACCGCCTACGCCGCTGGCCGCATTGGCCGCGGGGTGAGCGAACAACATCGTGTTGGGCTCAAGGGCCGCTTGGGCCAGATCCTCCGGCGGGCAGCCGCCTCCGTTGACTGGCTAATGGCGCGCTGGGGCTTCCTCACCCTGCTAGTCCTCTCCGCAGTCCCCAATCCCCTATTCGAGGTGGCGGGCATCACGGCGGGAGCGGTGCGCATGAACTTCTGGCGCTTCCTGCTGGCGGTGGCCATAGGCAAGACGATTCGCGCCTTAGTGCTAGTCTTCTTGGGGAACCAATTTTTGGGGTCGACGGGAGTTTTCTAAGGGAGGTGTTCGCCACCTACCCGCCCGGCAGGCGGGCGAAGGCACGATCCAAGCGCTAACTAACGGCCGACGCGCTTCTTGTCTGCCAGCCTGTGGCGCAGCTTCTGCCAAAGCTCGGCCAGTTTGGCGCGGCCTCCGCCCAGGAGCCAGCTTCGGCCCCAGAGGTCGTCGTACTTGCCCGACTTCACCCGCGGATACTCGGACGCTACCTCTGCACCCAACAGCAGGATCACCGCGCTGAGGTACATCCAGAACAGGAGGGCTACCACGGCTCCCAGCGAGCCGTAGATGACATCGTAGCGGCCAAAGTTGGCGACATACAAGCTGAATCCATGCTTGACGACCTCGAAGAGCAGAGCCGCGACGAGGACCCCCAGCCAGACATCGGCCACCCTGGTGCGGGCATGGGGCACGAAGAGATAGAGAACAAGGAAGGCTCCAAAGGAGAACATGGCTGGGGCCACATGGGGAACAATCCGCCAGAGGAGGGAGGTGCCGCTGGAAACTGGGCCGAGAATGTCAGAGCTAGACTCCTGCGTCGCGTGGAGGAGGCCGGTGGTGCCAATGGACAGCAGAAAGAATACCACTACTCCCGCCATCACACTCAGGTCGACTAGCTTTTGCTTGATCAACGGCCGGGAGGTCTCCAGCTTCCAAACCACGTCCAGGGAGTTACGGATGGTCCCGAACATGCCGCTGGCCGACCAGGCCAGGCCTAGAAGCCCGACGATGCTCAGGTGGATGCTGACGCCAGCGATGGCGTCTAGAGCATCTTTCACCTCAGACCCTCCTTTGTCGGCGGTGAGGGGGAGGAAATCCAATACCTTGTCTATGAGGTCTTTCTGAAGGCTGCTGCTCTGCAGGAAGATGCCGAATATCGACACCATGAAGATAAGCAGAGGGAACAGGGAAAAGAGGGCATAGTAAGAGATGGCGGCCGCCATCGTAGAGCAGCGGTCCTCGCCGAACTTCTGGAGGGAGCGGACGGTCAGAATGAGCAGCCTTCGCACGGTTGGAGCACCTTGGCACTACTATGCTATCGGGCGAGACAAGAGTGTCGGTGATAGCTTTGGCGCGTCGCCGGTCGGAGCCAGGCTTGGCGGCGGCCCTAGCCAGGGTCAAGCACCCCTGCTATCCGCCCGCGTCCTGTTCGGCTTCAGCTTCCATTTTGGCCAGTCTGACGTAGTAGTCTGGGAACTCGTTGAGATGTGCGAGTGCGATCTTGCCGGTCGTTATGGGGTCGTCGTGGGTGACATCAGTAGAAGGGTCTCGCCGCCCGTGCTCCAGTTCGACATGGAGGCCCATCAGAAACTGTTTGACGTCGAACTTGCTTTTGCTCCAATCGATACCTATCGCCTCTCCGATTCTCCTGGCCTCGTCCAATGTAAAGCGTTCGGTTTCTGCCATTGAGATCCTCTTTCTCCTCTGGCCTTCGGTTGCCGTCGGCCCACGCTACATGGGCCAGCACGGCGTACGCCGCCTTCAGGCATTATTCGCCTGGACCAGGCGGCTGTCAACGGTGGCTGGGCCCACCTGGCGGCTCAGACCGTCCGCCGCCGTTCGCCGGATTGACAATCCGGGCCACCTGCCCCTCCGAGTCGCCAGTGTTGGCTTTGACCTCGGCCGTTTCGTCCATTGAATCGACGGGCCAGTTCATCATAGAATGGCATCGGTCGAAAAGTCCGGGGCTCTGGGCGTGCCCAGAATCTCAGCCCCGGACTCGAGGAAAATTCAAGACGGCCTGGCGGCCGAAAAACGGCGGGTTCTGAATCTAGATCGTGCCCTAGTGGTTGGGTCCACGGCTCGCTCCACAGTGCGTGACTTTTAATCCGGGAGTCGTGGGTTCGAATCTCACCCGGCCCTCCAGAGGCACTTCACCACCACAGGCAACCGGCAGCTTTTCCTCGGGGGTGAGCTTGCGATGGGTGATCGTTCTTGCCCGACGAACGAACTAGAGGCCTCTTCGGTTCCGGCCTCCGCCTGAGCCTCCGCCGAGAAACGCTCTTGCACCACTGGCCGCTCTTTTCCTCGGGGCCACACCTCAGCGCTCCCTGAGGAGTGAGAGGGAGCCTTTATGTGTCGATCAGGAACTGCCTCGTCCAGACTCCAGGGGTTGCTCACGACCCGCACCGGAGACGACAGCCGATGCGTCCTGTCGTCTTCAACCGTCACGTGTCTCCCCTCACCTTAGCCTTCTATTCTTGACCTGTTTATCCCCCGGACGTGTAACATTTCGCCCCCCTGTACGTCTATTAGCCAAGAATACACGACATATCGAAATACCGAAGGTGTAGTAGGCTTTCGGAATCTGGTGACGGCCTCGCACCACAGCGCTGGCGTGGGTACACCAAACGGCACAAGCCGTGATCGGAGTCGCGGGGCCCTCCTAGAAGAACGCCGAATCGCTGGCAGCGGACGACGAAGGATCTGACTCCCGGCGGGCCGCATAGCCGAACAGGGGCTATGTTAGCCGCCGGGAGTGTTTTTTGGCCACCATAGAGGTGGCGGACGAAAAGGACGACGGTGAAAACGGTAGTCATGGTTAGGACAAAGAACCGGACAGCCAGCATCGCGGGCGTCATGAAAGCGAGGCAGAAGGAACTGCTGGAAACCTGGCTGGAGAACATCCGCTCCCTCCCATGCTCACCAGCGCTCGAACTGATGATGGAGAACCAGTTCCGCAAGCAGACGGCCGACCTGCTGTGGGCACTCACGACAGCCTTCACAAACGACCGGTACGAAGACATCGAGCGACCCGAGTTCGCCCAGTCGGTCGCCATCCTGCGCGACATCGGCGCCGCGTGTGCCAAGCAGGGACTCACCGCAACGGAGACCGTCACGTACGTCCTCTCGCTCAAAGATGCTCTGCTGCAATACGTCCGAACCGAATTCGGCGGCAACCCTGAACTACTCAACGCCGAGGTCATCAAGATGAACAAGGTGGTCGACAAGTTGGGGCTGGTCGCCCTGGAGGCCTTCATCCAGAACCGCAGGGACGTCGTTGCGAACCAGGGCCGCTTGCCGACAGTCCGAGAGCGTTTCGGCGGAGTATACAGCCCGTCCAAAGATGCCATGGAATCTGCGAGTCTGGATGAGATACTGCTCGCTATTGCCGACTCCCTCTGCGAGCTAATGGGCTATTCAGTAGCGCAATTGCTAGCCAGAAGGAAATATCACTACCCAGCCCCAAAAGGATATCACGAATACGGCTCGCAAACTGTGGAAAGGTTCCTGAGAACAGAAACCGCATCCGGTCCTGTCCTGCTAACACTGCTGTTGCAGCAGGACCGGCAAGAGCGGAAGGAGGAAGGAAATGGGCAGCAAACTGACTCCGGTTGAGGTTCTCCTCGTCGAGGACAACCCCAACGACGTAGAGATGACGGTCAGGGCGCTGAAGAACGGGCAGGTCAGACTCACAAATCACCTAACCGTAGCCCGAGACGGCGAGGAGGCTCTCGACATCCTGTTCGGCCGCGGGAATCACAACGGCTACCGGCCCGGCCTGATTCTCCTCGACCTCAACCTGCCCAAGGTGGACGGCCGCGAGGTGCTGGAGAAGATAAAGTCCGACCCCAAGCTCAGGCGCATCCCCGTGGTCGTTCTCACGGTATCGAATCGAGAGGAGGATGTCGCCCGCTGCTACGACGCGGGCGCCAACACTTACATTACGAAGCCCGTCCGGTTCGAGGACTTCATCAAGGTGGTGAAGACAATCAAGCGATACTGGATCCTCGGCGGCACCCTGCCGCCGGCGGAATGAAGCACTACAACGGGAGGATTTCTGCCATGGCAAAAGAAACAGTCCGGGTCCTATTTGTGGAGGACAACCCGCAGGACGTGGAGATCGTCCGGCGGATGCTCCGCAAATACGAGCGCGCCAAGTTCGAGGTGACCTCGGCAGGCTCAACAAAGGAAGGTGAAGGAGCGCTAAACGAGAAGCGCTTTGACCTGATACTTCTGGACTACAAACTCCCGGGTGAGGATGGTCTCAGTTTTCTCCGGCGCATCCATGACAGCGCCGATCTCCCTCCCATAATCATGCTCACCGCCCGGGGGGACGAACGCGTCGCTGTGAAAGCGATGCGGTGGGGTGCCTATGACTACTTCCCCAAGAACTCTATTACCTCAGAGGTTCTGGGGCGTGCCATTCATCAGGCTCTCGAGAAGTACCGCCTTGCCGACCAGCTAGACGGCACCGAGCAGGTTGTCTTTCGGCTTGCCGCCATCGCGGAGGCCCGGGACTTCAGCACGAGGGGTCACCTCCATAGGATGGCTGACTACGCGCTTCGGCTGGGCCAGGCCCTGCGCCTGGACGAGCATCAGCTAATGCTCCTGAGGTACGGCGCCATTCTGCATGACATCGGAAAGATTGCCGTGAATGAGGACGTTCTGCGTAAGCCAGGCCCGTTGACTAAGACCGAATGGGCGGAGATGCGTCTGCACCCGATCATCGGCGAGAAGATTTGCACTTCTCTCAGGCAGGCGCACGAGATCGGGCCGATAATCCGGCATCACCACGAACGCTGGGATGGAGAAGGTTACCTAGATGAGCTGGCAGGGGAGGAGATACCGTTCCTCGCCCGCGCTGTCAGCGTGATCGACGCCTTCGACGCCATGTTGTCTGACCGCCCGTACCGCAAGGCCCTGCCGCTTGATGAGAGCATCCGCCGACTGTCGGACGGTGCTGGAACGCAGTGGGACCCCGACATTACGCAGGGGTTCCTAGACCTGGTGCGGTACGAGGGCCTTGGCTTAGAAAGCATTCCAGATTTTGCAGCGGCTGGTCCGTTGCGAGGAGCATGAGCAGGCAGGCGCCGACCTTATCACCTGCAAGAGGATCGTGGAGGCGCATGAAGGCAGGACATAGGTGCAACTCAAAGTAGGCCAGGGAAGCACATTCTCACCGATCGTCCCCGGGACCATTCGGCGCACCAAGAGGGGAAGGAAGAAAGAAATCGGCAGCAGAGTGCGTCCGGTTAACATCCTGCTCGTCGAGGACAACCCCAATGATGTCGAGATCACGCGGAGGGCGCTGGAGAAAGGACATGCGAGGAATGAGCTAACCGTAGCCCGAGACGGCCAGGAGGCTCTCGACATCCTGTTCGGCTGCCAGAACGGCCACAATCCGAAACCCGACCTGATCCTCCTCGATCTCAACTTGCCCAGGGTGGACGGCCGCGAGGTGCTGGCGAAGGTAAAGGCCGACCCCAAGCTCAGGCGCATCCCCGTGGTCGTTCTCACAGTATCGACCCGTGAAGAAGACATCGCTCTCTGCTACGACCTGGGCGTCAACACCTTCATCTCCAAGTCGGCCCGGTTCGAGGATTTCATTGTCATCGCTACGCTGCCGTCGATGGAATGAAGCACTGAAACGGAGGGATTTCTGCTATGGAGCGAGAAACAGTTCGGGTGCTATTCGTGGAAGACAACCCGCAGGATGTGGAGGTCGTCCGGCGGATGCTCCGCAAGTACGAGCGCGCCAAGTTCGAGGTCGCCTCAGCGAGTTCTGCAGAGGAAGGCGAAGGAGCGCTGAAGGAAAAGCTCTTTGACCTCATGCTCCTGGACTACAAACTTCCCGGTGAGGATGGCCTCAGCTTTCTCCAGCGCCTCTCTCTCCAGCGCTTCGAGAACCGCCTCGATCTCCCTCCCACGATCATGCTCACCAGTCGCGGGGACGAGCGCGTCGCCGTGAAAGCGATGCAGTGCGGGGCGTACGACTACTTCCCCAAGAGCGCCATTACCTCAGAGGTCCTGGGGCGCACCATCCATCAGGCCCTGGAGAAGTACAAGCTTGCCAACCAGCTAGACCGCACCGAGCAGGTCATCTTTCGCCTCACCGCCGCCGTGGAGGCCAAGGACTCCACTACTCCGGGCCACCTCCGCAGGATGTCTCGCCACGCGCTTCGGCTGGGCCAGGCCCTGCGCCTGGACGAGCATCAGCTAATGCTCCTGAGGTACGGTGCCATCCTGCATGACATCGGAAAGATTGCCGTGACCGAGGCCATTTTGCGCAAGGCCAGTCGGTTGACTGAGGCCGAGTGGCAGCAAATGCGTCTGCACCCGATTATCGGCGAGGGGATTTGCACCACTCTAAGGCACGCGCACGAGGTCGGGCCGATAATCCGGCATCACCATGAGCGCTGGGACGGAAAGGGCTACCCCGATGGGCTCGCAAGGAAGAACATACCGCTCCTGGCCCGCGTTGTCAGTATAATCGATGCCTTCGATGCGATGTTGTCTGACCACGCCTATCGCAAGGCGCTGTCGCTTGATGAGGCAATCTACCGGCTGTCGGACGGTGCGGGAACGCAATGGGACCCGCACCTGACGCGGGGGTTCCTGGACCTAGTGCAGTACGAGGGCTCTGGCGCAGGGGCGAACTAGGCGAAGGCAAACGGATGTGGTACGTGCTTAAGTCGTACATGACCGGTCACGCTCCCAATCCAGTGCATGCCATCCGCAGCGTGAAGAAGCTGGTGAACAGGGCGTCACGAATCTTGCCCCAGCGCTACTTTCCTCTCGGCATAATCTTTCGACAGCCTGTTAACATTCTACTTTCCCATGCGTTCTACTCAATGCAGAGAAATAAACAGCATATCGAAGGCGTAGTAGGCTTTCGGAAGCTGGTGACGGCCTCGCACCACAGCGCTGGCGTGGGCACACCAAACGGCACAAGCCGTGATCGGAGTCGCGGGGCCCTCCTAGAAGAACGCCGAATCGCTGGCAGCGGACGACGAAGGATCTGACTCCCGGCGGGCCGCATAGCCGAATGAGGCTATGTTAGCCGCCGGGAGTGTCTTTTTGGCCGCGGCAGGGGTAGCGGACGAACGGGATGAGGCTGACAACGGAAAACCTGACAGGTCGGGATTTGCTCCTATCGTGAGGCAGTGGCGAAAGACGGAAGGGATAAACCCCAATGACAGGGCTGCATAGGGGGATCACCGAGCGCAAGCGGGCAAAGGACGCCCCGCAAAAGGCCCACACTGAACTGCAATTGCGGCTGGAGGAACGCACCGCGGCGTTGGCGGCGGCCAATGAACAATTGAGGAGAGAGGTCGCCGAGCACAGGGAGGCAGCCGAAGATTCACGCCGCTTAGCGACCGTCGTCCGTGACTCAAACGATTCGGTGACGCTGCAGGATCTCGAGGGGAAGATCCTTGCCTGGAACCGAGGGGCGGAAAGGATGTACGGCTGGAGCGAGGCCGAGGCCCTGCAAATGAATGTCCGTGACATCGTCCCGGAGGACGAGTACGAGCAGGCATTAGCATTCCTTAGAGCCACAGCAGAGGGAGAGACTGTGGACTCGCTCGAGACTCAGCGTGTAACTAAGGACGGTAGGAGGCTGGACGTATGGTTGACTGTCACGGCGCTGAAGGATGATGCAGGGAGGACAGTTGCGGTTGCTACGACCGAACGGGACATCACCGAGCTCAAGCGGACGGGGGAAGAACTTCGAGCGCTCACCGTATCCCTAGAGCGACGCGTCGCCGAACGCACCGCGCTTGCCGAAGAACGCGCCAAGGAACTGGCCCGTTCCAATGCCGAACTCGAGGACTTCACCTACGTCGTCAGCCACGACCTCAAGGAGCCCCTCAGGGGCCTCGAGGCATTCAGCCAGTTCCTTCTCGAGGACTACGGTGACAAGCTGGACGAGCAGGGCCGGAAATACGTCGGCATTCTGCGAGACAGCGCCACGCGCATGGGCGCCCTCATTGAGAACCTCCTGAAGCTGTCCCGCATCGGGCGCACTCGCGGTAGATATGAGACCGTCGCGGTGGAATCGCTGCTAGAAGACGTCCGGCGGGACATGGAGTTCGCGCTGGAGCAGAAGAAGGTGGACCTGCGCATTCAGCCCGGCCTCCCCACCATCACTTACGAGCCTACGCTTCTCAAACAGGTGTTCGAGAACCTCATCTCCAACGCTATCAAGTTCAACGATAAGCCCCAGCCGGTTGCCGAGATCGCCTGCCAGCAAGACGATGGGGCCTACACCTTCTCCGTGCGCGACAATGGCATAGGCATCGATGGGCGGTATTACGACAAGATATTCCAGATCTTCCAGCGTCTCGGCCGCCGTGAGGACTATGAGGGCACGGGGGCCGGCCTCACCATCTGCAAGAAGATTGTGGAGGCGCATGGAGGCAAGATCTGGGTGGAATCCAGAGTTGGCGAGGGAAGCACGTTTTCATTCACCGTCCCTCAGACCATTCGGCCCGGCCAAAAGGGGAAGGAGGAAGGGAATGGGTGACGTACTGGCTCCGGTTCAGATTCTGCTCGTCGAGGACAACCCTCAAGACATCGAGATCACACGGAGGGCGCTGGAGAGAGGGCGGATCAGGAACGAGCTAACCGTGGCCCGAGACGGCCAGCAGGCCCTGGACATCCTGTTCGGCCGCGCGGAGGGCGAAAAGACGAAGCCCGGCCTGATCCTGCTCGATCTCAACATGCCCAAGGTGGGCGGCCTCGAGGTTCTGGAGAAGATAAAGGCCGACCCCAAGCTCAAGCGCATCCCCATAGTCGTTCTCACCGTATCGACCCGTGAGGAGGACGTCGTCCGAAGCTACGACCTGGGCGTCAACACCTTTATCACTAAGCCCGTCCGCTTCGAAGATTTCATTAAGGCAGTGGCGACAATTGAGGAATACTGGATCGTCATTGCCACGCTGCCGCCGGAATGAAGCACTAGAACGGAGGGATCTCTGCCATGGAGAGAGAAACAGTTCGGCTGCTGTTGGTGGAGGACAACCCGCAGGACGTGGAGATCGTCCGGCGGATGCTCCGCAAGTACGACCGTGCCAACTTTAAGATCGCCTTGGCAGGCTCAGCAGAGGAAGGCGAAGAGGCACTGAAGGACAAGCCGTTTGACCTCATACTTCTCGATTACGGACTTCCGGATGAGGACGGCCTCGGTTTTCTCCAGCGCCTCCAGAGCAGCGCCGATGTCCCTCCCATGATCATGCTCACCGGTCGCGGGGACGAACGCGTCGCCGTCGAAGCCATGCAGTGGGGCGCCTATGATTACTTCCCCAAAAGCGTCATTACCTCGGAGGTTCTGGGCCGCGCCATCCACCAGGCCCTGGAGAAGTACCGCCTTGCCGACCAGTTGAACGGCGCCGAGCAGGTCATCTTTACCCTCGCCGCCGCCGTGGAGGCCAAGGACCCGGCTACCGAGGGCCACCTCCAACGGATGGCTTACTACGCGCTCCGGCTGGGCCAGGCCCTGCGCCTGGACGAGCATCAGCTAATGCTCCTGAGGTACGGCGCCATTCTCCATGACATTGGAAAGATTGGCGTGAGCGAGGCCATTCTGTCTAAGCCTGGCCCGTTGACTGAGGCCGAGTGGGTGGAGATGCGTGGGCACCCGATCATCGGCGAGGCGATTTGCGCTCCTCTCAGGCACGTGCACGAGGTCGGGCCGATAATCCGCCATCACCACGAGCGCTGGGATGGAGAAGGCTACCCCGATGGGCTTGCAGGGGAGGATACACCCTTCCTGGCCCACGTTGTCAGCGTGATCGACGCCTTCGACGCGATGTTGTCTGACCGGCCATATCGCAAGGCCCTGTCGCTTGATGAGACCATCCGTCGACTATCGGACGGTGCCGGAACGCAGTGGGACCCCATCCTCATGCAGGGATTCCTCGGCCTCGTCCAGCACGAGGGCCTCGGCGCAAGGGAGAGCTAGGCGAAAGC